>Ga0070741_10013416_pt1 | contig 14477 bp, 18 predicted proteins | sample Coa_R1_4_FD_66440 | JGI IMG/M metagenome (GOLD analysis project Ga0070741, IMG submission 66440) | Surface soil microbial communities from Centralia Pennsylvania, which are recovering from an underground coalmine fire - Coalmine... | ecosystem: Environmental > Terrestrial > Soil > Unclassified ...
GAGAACGCGCTACTTCCCCGCACCCTTGTGCTCGATGGCGAGATTGTCTGCCTCAATGAGAAGGGCTGTCCGCAGTTCAACGATCTGCTATTCCGCCGTGGAACTCCCACGTTCATAGCCTTTGATCTGCTTTTCGATGGCGAACACGATCTGCGACACGAGCGGCTGACCGACCGCAAGCTGGAGCTGCGGCGCACCCTGGGGAGTACAGCTTCGCCGCTCATGTATGCGGATCACGTAGAAGGGTTCGGCTCAGCGTTGTTTCAGAAAGCCTGCGAACTTGATCTTGAAGGAATTGTTGCGAAGCGGAGATCAGCGCCGTACCTCGCGAGTGCTGAGGAAACCACGTGGTTCAAAATTCGCAACCCGCACTATTCGCAATCTGTCGGTCGAAGCGACCTATTCGAGCGTGAGCGTCACCGCGAGCCTGTGCCGGGCTGGCACTCCTGTGGCCTGCGCGGCAACGGAGGCAATTTGAAAATCTCGCAGCCTTGAAGTGGAACTAGCAGTCTGCGAGAACACGTTGTTCGCATTGCTGCCGACAATTCGCAAGGTGGCAACCACAATCACTAGGATGACCGCGAGCATCACCGCGTATTCCGCGATGTCCTGGCCCCGCTCATCTTGCCAATAAGTCTTGATTATTTGCCGCATGGCAACTCCTGTTTGCACGTGCCTAAAGTGGAACTTTAAGACGATTTCCGCTGACCTTAAGGGGGCAGATTCGCCCTTGAGCCGCTCTCGTTGCTCTAGAACTCGCCAGGTTTCGCGCGTGATTGCCTGTACGTTAACCGGATCAGATTCGCGTTGTGTTTGTTCAACGAGCCGTTTGAGCTGGGCAGTCAGCTCTAAGTTCATCAGCCATGCAACATCCTGAGATTGCGACAATTCAATCATGGCTGATAATTGCAAATGTGACGACGATCACAACTCGAGAAAGCAATTGGCGGTTGGATGCGAGCATAGCAAGCTACGACAGCAGAAAAGGCCCGGTGGGGAGAGAAACCGGGCTCACAGAAATGCGCGACCTCAGGCAATGCCGCTACGGTGCGATGCGATCTGTCAACGTGTCGTTGTGATATGTCGAATGTTCTCTCAGAGATAGCCACCCACCACCAGGTTTGAATGTGTCCGCCACGCTGGCTTTCTCGCCGGTAGCGAAGTCCTGCCATGAGTTGTAGCGCTCAATCCTGAGAAAGTGCCAAGGCCCGCCTTCAAGATGCTGCATCACGACGCTGCCACTGACAACATCAGCCGTCGGGGACAGCTGGCTAAGTGATTTCTCGAGCTCGTCCCGATGTCCCGGTGCTGCACGATAAACCGAGACGACATAGACCGAGCCTGCACTCTTGCTCGCATCGTCGAGCCCCATCGCCTTCGCGAATGCCGGCCACGTCGGACCGTTGACGAATGTGTCAGTATGCCAAGAGTTCAGGTCTCTGGCACCGGCCGGGGCAGGTGTGCCTGTAGCTGTGACGGTCGCCTTCGTGCCAAGATGCTCGATGACAGCGTAGTCCCAGTCTTCGCCATCTTGATGCCGGAGGACCAGATAGTGTCCTGGCATCGGAGCTTCCGGGCCTTGTTTCTTGAGATACTCGCCTTCCTCGGCACCCTTGCCGAGAGCAGCCTTGGCGAAGTGAACGTGATACACATCCGTGCGGGCTGCAGGTTGTGCCGTTTGCGATGCAGTTTGAGCAAAGCCAACGGCGGCAAATAACACGACGACTAACAGTAGCGCGCAACAATGCTTCATGTTTTCCTCCACTGTCGAATTGAATCGGGATCGAAAATCAGCGGTCGGTAAGGCGAGCGAATTGTAGCATTGCAGGAACAATTCTGCCGTGCACAACAGGCGCGAGAATTGGGTTAGTCGCGGTTCGGTCGGCATCACTCGCCTTTCGCAGGGGGCTGATTGCGCGACATGCGAATATAGTCCGTGAGAAGCTGAGGATTCGCGATGCTGACCAGATATAGCGTCCGGTGTGGTCGCTCATCCGAATGGTTACGGGCAAGTGAATGACTAGAAAGCCGTCCCGAGTACTCGTGGCATTCGCATTCGCAGTTGCCGCCGCGGCGGCCCTGTGGTTCCGGTATCCCGGTCGGGCACCCGTCAGTCTGAACCCAGCGCTCTGCGACCCGAGGCTTTGGGATCACGTGCACGACCGTAGTCGCCTTCGAGTTGTTCAGGCGTGCACTGCGGTGGATGGGCGGGTGACCTCGGTGCACCGATATGCCGATGGCGATCTGCACATATTGCTGGCTCCTGATCGAAAGTCCGCACTAAATGTCATTAACCTAATCCGCGCTCGTGGTGCGCTTGTACTCGAAGCTATCTGTGAGCACACGCCAACCGAAAGTCGAAGTCAAGCTGCATGCGGCGACTACCGATCCGCTATTGCAGCGCCTGCACTCGGCGACCGAATCCGTGTTACGGGAGCATACGTTATCGATGGAGATAGGGGCTGGGTTGAGATTCACCCGGTTACGCGCATAGAGATGCTGCCATATTAAGCCGCATACCGACTTAACGGATACGGCATGCATCACAGCGACCTTACGACCGAAGCACGCTCGTGCCCCACGAGGGATGGCCGGATCCGGGGCACGGGGGGCCTTAGCCGCGGCGCATGGCTCGGTTAGGCCCCCAGCCGTTTTCGCGTGTTTGGGACTTGCAAGTAATAGTACGCCCAAAGCCACCAGGTTTGTTCACAGTTGGCCTGGAATTAGCTCTGGACGGGCCTTTTGACGTGCAGTATTATTTCGGGTCGAGACGGTAAGACTGAATTGAACGCACTCACAAGATACCCGCTAGCCCGGGGGCTGGCGGGTATTTTGTTTCGACTTGAATCCAGCAACAAACCGCTTATACTCTATTAACACGCTTCGTGCCAAGCGTATGATCTACGGCTGTTACAAACAACACGCCTGACCCGCCTTCGGCCCGCTCAAGTGAGATTGATCAGGCGGGTCTTAAACTTCACTACATGCATCCCGTTCCTGCTCGGGATTGGCTGCTTTTTGCTAAGCCGCTTCCCGCAAAGAACGTCCCTGATGCTGCAAACAGCGAATAGTGTTCCTTGAAGCTAGCGAAATACAACATGGGCTTTCCGTGCAGCTTGTATCCGGGCAACCTCTTCGAGCTTCGGCTGCACGGCCTTCGGCTGCGCGGCAATATACTCGTCAACCGACTTGGGAACGCGCTGTTTCATCTCATTCTATGTGCCCGGCATGCGTTTTTTCCAGCAATCCTCCACGTGCGGACCCGTGCGGTAGGCCATCAGGTGACTGGCGTCCCTACCGCGACCGAGAAGTCGCCGTCCCGTTGATTTGCCGGGCGATGCGGTTGCGAGCGAATCACGGGCGATTCGGAAATCAGCTTCCCAATTCCGACAAACCGGCAATTGGCTGATGCTTTCGACTGGCGACATAAAACCCCCGCATACGACCATAAATGAACAGAGTTACTGCTGTGGGTATACATACAGCGTAGAAAGAGCGCGTGTTGCTGTGTAGGTGTAGGCACTGCCGGATGGTGTCACTAAGAAACTTCTGAGGGTGAGAATGCCTGCGGGGTCGGCGGGCGAATCTGCTTCCAAACTTCACGTTTCCCAGAACTCAGGTCCACACGGAAAATGGTGGCTTCCATGTCGCTCTTCTGAACGACAAAGGCATGCGCACCATCCTGATCCCATTGCACGGGCCGATCACCTGGTTGTAGTGGAGTAGAACGAACTTTGCCATTGGACAAGTCGATGATTACGTTTTGCGGCGGTTCGTTCGGCATGACCGAAGTCTCCAATACACGTTTACCGTCGGGCGACACTCGACTCCAGAAATGAGCACCCGGCATGTTTTAGAGCGGTCTGGCCGGCCCACCTTCCAAAGATACCCGGTACGCGCGAAGTGGCGCTTCTCCTTCATGTCCCAGAAAAATGAACTCCTTCGCTCCAGGCATCCACGAGATCAAATCGCGGTCAACGCGGACGGGAGCGACGTCTAGCGTCCCTATTTCCCCGGGCCCAGTCGAATGCGCAGCTTGCTGGGTTGGCTCGGCAGAAACGCAATGGCGTACTTGGCGTCTGGAATACAGCCTATTCCCTGACCCTCACCTATCTCGACAGCTGCCGAGCCATCCAGGCGACGGAAGAAGACGGTGTAATCGGGTGATATGCCAGAATCGGTAAATGCAGAAAGCGCTCCAACGTTCGCCCACGTCAATGCCGAAACATTACGTTCTGGCCCGTTGGAGGGTGACACTACCATTTGCCCAGCGCTAATGCTCACATGCGATCTTAGCAACCGCCCATCAGCGGCGATATCCCATATCACATCGTACCCCGGAATACTGGAGACGATTCTCGATTTTCCCGCCATGGTCACTGCGACCACGTCCCGTTCACTGGCACTTCTTGGGTTGGCCGACGCGTACCAGACTTGTCGTCCGTCTGGCGACCAAGCCACGCCTTCTTCGCCTTGCGATTCGGTAGTCAGGCGTCTTGCGTTGCCGTTTCCGTCCACACGTTTGCCGGCCCAGCGGACGCCCTCCGCCTGTTCTTACGCCGCTTGAATCTCCAGATTCCTCAGGCGAACCAGGTTGTAGGCGGCAGCCGCAAACGTGAATACCCAACCCACTTTGAAGATTCCACGGTGCCGCCTGCTGCAGTTGGTCGGAGAGGTAGCTGGCGATATGCTCGGGATCGAGCGATTGAATATGACGTCGCCTCAGTAAGGAGTCACGAATGCCGAACATCAACCCATTGGCACAGATTAGGCGGAACCACGTCAGCGTGATCTCCAACACCGTTGTCATGTCAACAGAATTCAGGCAGTTGACGCGCAGAACGATCGGATGCCCGTCACCTGGATCAAAATCGACATTTGGGACGGCACAATTCCACTGCATGCGTTCGCCGTACTCCGAAATGTAGATCGTACACTCCAACTCTGAAACGTCGATGCCCAGTGATCGCAAGGCTCGAAACATGGAAGAGAGCAGATCGCGGTGCTGGATTAGCGCATAGGTTTTGGAAACCGTAGCTATTGGCAAAGGATCTTCGGCAATTTTCAGTGGCTCCCGGCGGATTTCGTCTTTATAGCGATTCTCTTGTCCGCCAGAGCGGAACGGATGACGGCTGAAGATCGGAATTTGACCATACAGTTCAGAAAGCGTCCCCTTCAATTCAGCGACCCGTGAGCCTTCCCATGTGCAGGAAACAAGCTGCCTGACCTGGGCCACTGCAACACCGTCGTGCAGGGAGTAGTCTTCAGAGTTCTGCATCTTTAATCCACCGATTCGGTTAAGAACAGAGGGTTGGACGACGCCCTTCGGATGGCAGCAGAACTGGCGGCCACTTCTGTACCCTATAGGCGATCTATCGCCCAAAGAATACAGCCATGCTGTAAGCGTGGCAACCGATGTTTGCGTCCGTTTCGGCAAGCGCGTTCGAGCTCTGCGCGGGAAGCGCGGTTGGACGCAAACATATCTGGCCGTCCACACGGGATTGGGGCGGGCCTTTATCTCGGACATCGAGAATGGAAAGAAGGAGCCTTGCCTACGTTCCCTAGAAATTCTTGCAACTGGACGGGGTTTCTCTCTCTCAACTGTTACGCCGTTTGTAACGGAGCCAAGCACGCCCTCGGGATTGTTCCGTTGCTGACCCCTGTCTGCTTAGTAATCTGAGCCCACGAAATGACCTGAGCGCGCAGGGACGCAATCGTGTTCACAATCGCGAGCGAGGTCTTCCAAGTCGTTAACTTTTTGCTCGCGCACTCCGCAGTCCAACTTTTACGCGCTCCTGAATTAGCGCTCGCGCATCTCTGCCATACCGCCAATGATTGAAACATCAGGCAGATCGAGATTGTCGCGCAGACTGATAACGCCACGCTTCGCTGAGATGTTGCGCGCGTATCGGCGAGAAAGCAGTCGAGAACAGGGCGAACAAACTTAAGAACCGGACTGTTCTGTTCATGGTAATCACCGTCGATCGCAATTAACATACATTGGTAAATCACACCGTTCACATGAGACATGGGAACTCCTCCGATCGGGAGTGTTCCCGCGCGAGTCCAGCACGCAATTGTTAGTTCTTAAGGGCGGCTTCACATTCCGCCTGATGTTTTGCACCGCACCACTGAACTGCAATACTCGCAGCCTCGCGCAGTTTTGTGGCTTTCGAACGGTCCAGAACAGCCGCCTGATGCTTCAAGTATTCGATTCCTGTCGCAGGCTCGTCACGAAAGATCTCCATCACCGTATAAGTTGCATTTTGCGTTACTGTAGGCGACGCTGAATTTTCAATTGCTGCCACTAATTCCGGCAGTGCCAGTTTTCCGTACGTAAACAGAGTTCCGGCAGCGGGAAATAGATTCGAAACAGTCGCGGCACCATGAATCACGAAACCCAATCGTTCAGCCTGGGACAGCGGACGTTTGAAGTCGAGGAAACCGATGAGGACGCGAATGGTGTCAGTAGCAGGTTTCCTATACTCTAAGTGCCGAATGGCGAACGTGAGGCAGTCGACATTCCATTGTTCGCGCGGCAGATCGGCAGAAGCGCGAAGAAAAGCGAGCAGTTGCGTAGCAGGTGAGTTGTCATCGAGAGCGGCGCACTCGCCGAATGCCTTCGGCAGGCATGCTAGGGACAAGAACAATCCAAAAAGAGCGCACGTCCTAAATATGGTACCCAGGTTGGTCATTGAAGATTCCATGTCGTACTCGTGGCGCCTGACCCAATCTGATTATCCCCGGCAACTGAAGTGTCTAGAGAGGCATTTCCCGAGGCGTCGAACCTGCATGACAGCCGGACATAGTAGTTGAGAGGAGCCGTGGAAATAACTGTGCCTGCAGGCAGGGTCGCGTATTCGCTAAAATTTACTCTGTAGCGGTACACTGACTGAAAGCTATTTCCATTCTTAACTCCCGGCGTATCTAAATCGTAAATTTTACCGCCTGAAGTCCCAGATTGTGGATCGTCATCTCTGATCGCCGGATCCGAAGTATCATCTCCCGTAGAGCAGCTAATCGGCACGGTTCCTTGGACATAGGTGGCGCAAGACAGGATTGTCCGACGAAGCTGAAGGGCGCTGGTGACCGCCGAAGGAGCGACTGATCCGACTAGTTCTATCCCGCCGAAACATGCTTTGAAAGTTGTTTGGGAGCTTGTACGCACACCCAGACTTGAGGTACCCGTAATCGATTGGTATGTAGATGCCCCTGCATTGTCGGAAGAGGTCGTCCCGGAAGTTCGCTTTGTGATGGAGACGGAAATGATGTTTGCGCTTCCGCCACCGAAAAAGTTGGTGTTTACGCAATGAGCGGTTCCGGTACCGTCATCGGCTCGTCTGGTAACGTAAGTAGTGATATTACTTGTGCCTGCGCTCACGCCGTTTATCCACCCAACCCCCGGTCCCATAGTTGCCACCGCCGTGTTGCTGCTGCCCCAGTTGTAGGAAAGGCTGGTCACCTTCGTCGACGCACCGGAGCATTCATTGGACGCCCACAAATCGTCCTGTCCGCCGGAACCCACCGGGGTGGAAAAGGGATCGGGATCGAGCCAAACGGCATCGGTTCCGCAGCACACTCCACACCCATAGGCTGCATGGCCGAAGGTCTTATCTTGAGTATTAACCGTAGGTGAGATCGGTGCTCTGTCCGACTTCAATAATGTAACCGTCAGGATCGCGGATGTAGCAGCGAATCTCGCCATACTTGGGAATCGGCTCGGTGATGAACTCGGCTCCTCGACTTTTCCATAATTTGTAGCAGGCTTGAATATCCGCAACCCGAAAATTCATAAAGCTGTTGATGTGATTCGGGTCAGGAACGCTGAGCGTGACCGTCGGCTTATCCGGGGTCGGCCCGCCTCCAACGTTCAGAATCATCCAGATATTTGCAAGCTGAAGGTACGGAGGCGCGTCGCCGTCACCCATGGTCAGAATGCGAGCGCCGAAGACTTTTTCGTAGTAGCGAGCCGATCGCTCGACGTCGGCGACGGTGAGAAAATGCGCGATGCTGATCCCTTCTTTCGGGGGCATCTCGTAACTCTTCTGTTCGACTTGTACGTTGCTCATTGGATAGTCCTTTCGATGCAGTGCTGATTGAAAATATGGTGGCCTGGGCGTTCCGTTCAGTCTGGAGGTGAGGGACAGTGAGTGCGTTGCTGATACTTGCTCCGAATCTTGGCAGGACCGATCAGAAGCGCACGACGAATCTATTGTACGAACTAACCGAGAGTACCGGTTGACGCAGAGACTTGCATTCTTGAAAACCATTGCGAGTTAACGAACGTATCAAGCCACCAGCAGGATCTTTCCGGAAGCGCCCTTTTCTGCCTTTGCTTGAGCCTCGGCGGCTTCGCTGAGCGGAAGTCTCTGGCTGATCGGGATTATCAGCTTGCCATCTCGCACCGCTTCTGCCATGAACTCAAGGGTTTTCCTGTCGAATTTCGAGAATACGTGTACCACCTTTACCGATGGATACTTCGCGGCGTTCCGCGGCGGCTCGACAACCGACGCATAAATTCCTCCCGGGTTGACCTTGGCGATCAGCTTCTCGGCGGTCTTTCCGCCGACGGTATCTGCCACCGCATCGACCAGCAAAAGACCCGCAATCGCGTTATCGTCGTCGGTTGCGATAACCTGATCCGCGCCGACGTTTTTCGCCTCATCCAACTGCTTCTTCAAAACTCCCGCGACCGCAGTGGCCCCGTGCGTCTTCGCAGTGAATACCGCCGAACGCCCGACATTTCCCGCAGCGCCTAGGACGAGAACCGTCTGGCCGGCTTTGACTTCGGTCGCCAAGAGGAGCTGGTTGCCAGTTGTCGTGACCAGCGGCAACGCCGCCGCCTGGATTAAATCGAGCCCCTTGGGAACTTTCGCCAGATCCGCGGCTTTCACCACACAAAGCTCGGCGTAAGTGTTGTCCGCCATCGCGAACACCTGGTCGCCGACCGAAAAGTCTTCTACTCCCGGCCCAATCTTGACCACCGTGCCCGAGATATCGACTCCGATAAGCCCGGGGAACTTGAGCGGATAGAAATCTTTGGTCAATCCAGCACGTCGCTTGTAGTCAATGGGATTCACGCTGGTGGCGGCGACCCGCACCAGCACTTCACCCGCACCGGGAACCGGGTCAGGGTAGTCCTCGAACTTGAGCACTTCAGGACCGCCGTATTGGTGCACAACAACTGCTTTCATGTTTCATCTCCTCAGTTCGCAGTTTATTCCCTTTCTATCCACGTTGGAACGCGAAGCCTTCCGAAGGGCACATCGTTTCCGAGGTGTAGCCTCAGCTAGGATAATGGCGATGAAGAGCGGACCAACCCCGCCGAGCGGGTGGGCTACGCGCGTACTGTAGGTGGAGCAGGCGGCTAACAAGCCGGCAATGAAATCGAAAGGAGCAGTCCAATATGGCTAACGAAAAAGTGATCATGCTTATCGAAGCAAAAATTCAGCCAGAGCGCCGGGCGGAGCTCGCTGAGGCAGCACGCCAATACCTGCCGTTGGTGCGCGGAGGCGGGGGTGGAAGCGTTTTACATCGCGGCGCGAAAGGACGATCCCAATACTTTGTCTTCTACGAGGTTTATAGGTCTCAGACAGCACAGGATTTCCATCTGCAGCAGGACTTCACTAAAAAATTCCTCGCGACGCTAAAGGGCGCGCAGCTCGGAGACCGTGTGCGGGCGAATCTCATCGAGCTCGCCACGCAGTAGGTCATTCGCGTGTGAGGCGGTCTCGCAAATGCAAGCCAGTTTGGTGGATTGTCGGCTATCCGGAAACTGTAAGAGGCGACCTCCGAAACCGCCGATTTCCTCATAAACTCTCGGCACCCTAATACATCATTCTGATTACCTCTTCATCATGTCGGGTGCCGAGTTCTTGGTCATTAACAGTTCGTCACGCGGTCTGCCGAAAGAGCATAGCTTCTACTCTTGCTGCGGCCTCGTCCTGCATGTGTGGAAGCACGTGAGCATACGTGTCTAACGTGAAGGCCGTGCTGGCGTGCCCGAGTTGCTCAGAAACAACTTTCGGCGACACTCCGGCTGCCCATGCGATTGTGGCCGCCGGTGCCGCAAGTCGTAGAGCCTTATTCTTGGCACCCCGGCGAAGTCGAGTATTGATCTGAAATGCTTGGCGAGACAATCAGCATTGATTGGCTGTCCTGATGGCGTTCTGAAGACTAGGTCATGTGCCTCCGGATACAAATCCTGCGCACCGGCTTTCGTTCGCAGATCACGAAGAAGGGTAACAATCCAGCTCTGTAATCTGATTGGACGACGGCTTCGCGAACGCTTGGTGTCCGAGAAAAACCATCTCCCATTCAATCTCCGAACACTCCGCACAACGCTAACTGTTTGCCGTGTCCAGTCGAGGTCCTGCCATTTCAGAGCCAAATATTCACTGGGCCGCATCCCGGTGGTGAGCGCCACCGCAAGCACGGGACCATGCGGAGTCGCTAGGGCCGCATCCCGGTGGTGAGCGCCACCGCAAGCACGGGACCATGCGGAGTCGCTAGGGCAACCCTAAGGAAAGCTTGCGCCTGCTCTACGGTGAGTGAACGCATTTCGCCTCTGAGCTGTTGCGGGATTTTGACACCATCGACAGGATTTTCGAGCAACAAACGTCATTGCAACGCCTGCCTCAGCGCAGACCTTAATACCGCGTGTGTGTACCGGACTGTCCGAGGCGACAACCCTCGCTCGATCATTCCCTGATAGGTGGTTTGAATCTCCATTGGGCGCATTGACGCGAGAACTCTTTCGCCCAAGCCGGGCCTAATGTACCGTCGCAGGATACCGTCATAATCCTGGCAGGTCTTCTGTCGTACTCGTGGCTTCACGGCTGTCTCAAGCCACCGATCAAGGTACTCGTTTAGTGTGATCTTCGCTCCTTCCAAATCACGGCCCAAGTCGCGTTCGCGCAACTTCTTCGTCAAATATGCTTGCGCCTCCCGCATTGAGCCGCGAACGGTTCGGTTGTGGTAATTGCGTTTCTTATTTTCGTGGTCGCGACCGAGATAAACGCGGATGAGCCATCTGCGGTCTCCTCGTGCGATGATCTGTCCAACTTTGCGAGCCATAGAGTTTCCTCCTTGGCTCGCAACAGAGGCACACAAATGGCGCACTCAAGTGGCATCAGGGTGCGGATATTTAGGGTGATTGAATACAGGATGGCTTATCGGCCGTGAGTTGACAAAGTCAGGCTACCGATGCCCACGCTGCCTACTCAGTTTATCGCGCTGGCTTCGCGACTACCTTCTCACGAGCAATCGACAGGTGATTCTGTGTCATCCTCAGAGCCGCACGCATGTCATTTTCAGCAACGATTGCATAACGCCGAAACATTGAGTCGGTCTTGTGTCCAGAGAGTTGCATCGCAGTGACTTGGGCTACACCCGCTGCCACCATGTTTCGGCAAGCGCTTCTCCTCGGGTCGTGGAATAGTCGACGAACCCCGGCGAGGCGGCAAGCGGTTGCCCAGCTCTTGCGAAACTCGCGGATTGGCTCGCCAGCACGATGGAAAATTACCGCTGACATCATCACTAGTCCGTTGACCTTAAACTGCCTCGCCGTCTTGCGCCGTTCGATCAATTGGACCAGTTCACCCTCCAACGGAACTAGCCGAGCCGTGCCGTTCTTCGCGTCCTCTGCCCTAAGACGGATGCAATCGCCATCAAAATCTTCCCAACGTAATGAGGCAATCTCGCCTTTGCGCATTCCGGTGAGCCATGCAAACAAGGTGAAGTCCGCCAGTTCGCTGGGGAGGTTCGCCATCACGAGCCGAACCTCACCTTCCGTGAAGAAACCTCGCCGTACATTGTCGCTTTCGTCTAGCCTCCGAATTCTGGGCGCCGGTAGCTCCGCCAAGCTAAACGCCTGTTTGAGGAGTTGAGTGACACGATTGATGCTGGCTTTTGCTGATCCTTCGGACAGTCGCCTCTGGATGTACTCGTCGACCTGTTCGGCACGAAGAGCCGTGGCCCGAGTTTCGCCGAAGGCAGAGCGCACGTGTTCCACGTTGGTACGAGCCTGTGGATTCCACTTTCCACGAATATCGAAGTCAGCCTTGAGTGCGTCCATCAGGTCAGAGACTGTCCTTTTGCGGTCTCGTTGTGAGATGAAGGGTTTGGCCGGGTCAAGTTCGTGCGCGTGAACCTCCTTCAATTTCCTGCGGAGGCACTTTTGCGCGCCTGCCTCGTCGTTTGTTCTTGCAGATTCGCGCTGCTCGCGCCCATCAACGTAGAATGCGATCCACCAGGTTTTCCCACGCTTGAATACTCTTCCGTCGCCTCTCATGACCTGCCTCCCTTCAGATACGTGGTTAGCGCCCGCGCGACCAACTCGGAAAGCGTTGTGTGCTCATCGATTGCCCGATGTTGCACCGCGTCCCAGAGGGCCTGGGGAAGGCGCATCGTTACTCTCGCAAGTGGTTCGTTCACCTTTTTCTTCTCTGGCACGGCTCACCCTCTCCTGATTTGCTGGTGCTAGGGTGACATATTGGCGTCTTGACGTCAAGACGTTAGAACGATAAATATATTGTTCGATTCCACTGGAAGAAAATCGGAGCGACCGACCCACACGGCGAGTAAAAGGGAAGCGGTGATGGTTGCGATACAGGTAATGTGGAGAGACTCCCAGACGCGAAGCTGCTTGACCTACATCAAGTAATGAATCTGGCATTTGAGGCTGATTTTTGGGCGAAGCTAGGCGCGCCAAAGCGGTTGCCCGGATCTCTTCCAGTTCCCCGAGCAGCCTAGGGAGCTCGTCCTGCGCGAGTGTCCGTGCGGCGATTAACGTGGATTCCAGTTCTCTTCGCAAGATTTCGATCTCCCAAGCTCACGGACAATTCGCGGACATGTATTTGTGTATTGCTCTAGCCCAAAGGTTTAGTTCGGCCCCTTTGGTTGACATCCTAAGTTTCCTGCGTCCGGCGCCCTAACCAGTGCTAACCAGCGGAACACTTCCCAAGGTTCTCTTGGGCTGAGCCTCAACACAACCATCTTGTTTCAAAACGCGAGTGGAAATTGACTGGATGAGCGGTGTTTATGCGGTATTAAGAGGATGCGACCGTCTACTCGCGTGGCGCGAGTTGGGCGAGTTGCGAGACTGCAAAAGGGAACTGAGGTGATCGAATTCGTCTTTCAGAAACCTCACCAAAGCACTCGCGAGTTCCGAGTCTGGATAGCGATCCATGCGGTCCTTGGCTCGGCTTTTCTCATCCTGAACTGCTTTGCGCCACGAACCACCGCGATCGTAACTCTGCGGGTATGTTGTGGGTCCTCGATCGTGCCATTTCGGCCTCAGTCCTCGGTCATGAAGATAGTCGCAATACTGCATTCCCTTAAGCTGCATGAGCAGTGCGGCAAATATCACAGTGTCATGCTTGAGCAGTCTGCTTCGCCGTTGCTTTTTGCTACTCGAATCACTTTGCCCTGCAGCCTTGGCCGAAGGGTTTGTAAGGAGCATCGTCGCATTGCGTTTAGCGAAATGTTCGAGCTCTCTGGCTTCGATTTCGAACTTCTCTCGCCACATGTCTTCGATGCGTGCCATTTCTTGTGATAGTGCAGTCAACTGCAGTTCAGTCGCTCCTCCGAGGCCACCGGTGCGGCGCCGCACAGTTCGGAACGCTGCCACTGTGGACCCTGTGAAGGCGGAAAAGAAGGGTCGGACAACAGTTGTGTAGGCCATCCTAACGAATTCGGGTGTTCTGCTAAATCCCTGGATTTCCAGCACTTCACAGCAGACCTCATACATGAGTCGCGGTCTTTCCCTGGCAATTTCTAACCGCTGTTGCAATTTTTGATACACCGCCGCACCCGAGTTCAGATTACCTTGATTTTCATATTCAATTTGGCGATCTACGGAATGGAGTTGCTTACGAGCTTCCAGCGCCAGCTCGCGAAGCTTCATAGAAATAAGCTTCTGATCAATTGCGGACCAGCTGGGTAAGGGGACACGATCAGCTCCTTGCGAACCAAAGATTTCACCCCCACTGTATCCGTGAGCAATGAGCTTCTCGTTTGAATTCGGCTTGGTGCGCGATGCGTCCAAATCGATCCTGTCCAACCGGTGTGATTCGTAAACACTCGTATGTGGGAGGGCTCCAAATTGGCAACTTCCCAGTACCCTTCTTATTTTACGCAGATTTGCACTCTGGGGCCGAGCTGTCAATTGCGGGATCGATAGCTAGCAGCCCGTGCCTAAATCAGTGATTTTTGGCATGGATCACGAGCCCCAGAACCCCCCTACCCCTCGTGAGCGAGATCAGCCATGAAATGATTTTAGAGACGGGCTGGTAGACGACCTCTCGCGGAAGCCGCTCGCACGGTAAGCGAGATTTGATGTTCCTAGGCTTTCAGCGTTGTCCATGACCGGGTGAAAAACGGATGGAACGATTTTGTACGAATCGAGATCGCGCTCAAATTAGAGCCCAGCTACCAGCGCGACGCGCTGGCCAACCAGCAGGCCGGAGGCAGGCACA
>Ga0070741_10013417_pt1 | contig 14476 bp, 9 predicted proteins | sample Coa_R1_4_FD_66440 | JGI IMG/M metagenome (GOLD analysis project Ga0070741, IMG submission 66440) | Surface soil microbial communities from Centralia Pennsylvania, which are recovering from an underground coalmine fire - Coalmine... | ecosystem: Environmental > Terrestrial > Soil > Unclassified ...
CAAGGTTGAATACATCGCCACGGACGAGGCGCGCCAGAAAATTCCCTGGGTGCGCGTGACCAGTTCCCAGGGCGTGGTCACAGTCTATCACACGCCTGACTTCACCAACGATCCGGCGCAAATGACCATTCGCGCGATGGATTGCATGGACTGCCACAATCGCCCCGCCCATCGCTATAAAAGCCCTGAAAGCGCCGTCAACCTCGCCATGGGGCTTGGCCGGATTGATGTTTCTCTTCCCTACATTAAGACCAATGCCATGGCCGCCCTTCAAGGCGCCTACAAAAACGACAGCGAGGCGATGGAAGGCATCGCGACGCTTCTGTCCCAACGGTATCAGCAAGACCCGCGCGTCAGCCCCGCCATTGATGCGGTGCAGCAGATTTACAAAGACAACTTCTTCCCGGAAATGAAGGCCAATTGGCGCGACTATCCAGACGACATTGGGCATAAGGATTGGCCTGGGTGTTTCCGCTGTCACGACGGAGAGCACAAGACTCAGGATGGGCGACACTCGATCAAAGCCAACGATTGCAATGCTTGCCACACGATCCTTGCCCAGGGGACGCCCGCCGAAATGGCGGAACTGACCCCGCAAGGTCAGAAGTTTAAGCATCCCATCGATGAATATGACCCTGCATTCAAATGCACTGACTGTCACACCGGAGGACTCTAACGCGCGCCAATCCAATCTGACCCGCTTTCTTATCCTTCTTCTTGTCTGCTTTGCATTGGCTGGCGCGGCGGCCGGCGACACTATTGCCAACCAGGACTGTCTGGATTGCCACACGGATCCCACCAATCAACGCTCCGACAAGTCACGTCCGCCGCTGGGCATTTTTCCCACCAACACTTTCGCGCTGTCGGTCCACGGCAAACTTCAATGCGTGGACTGCCACAGGGGAGTCACAGATCTCGTCCATCCGTCACGCCTGCCGCCCGCCCAGTGCGCCAGTTGCCACGACGCGCAAACCAACCACGACAACTCCGTCCAACAATACGCCCTGAGCATTCACGGCATGAGCCGCGCGATGGGAGCCTCGGCCGCCGCCACCTGTTCGGATTGCCACGGAACGCACAATATCCGCGCGGTCAATGATCCCGCCTCGCCTGTTTTCAAACTCAACTTGGCCAACACCTGCGCCAAGTGCCACAGCAATCCTGGTGTGACCGCCGAATACCGGATGAAGTATCCGCAAGTCGCGACCCAATACACCGACAGCATCCACGGCAAGGCGTTGACGCAAATGGGGCTGATTGTCGCCCCGTCCTGCAATGACTGCCACGGCGTCCATGACATCAAGCGCAGCGTGGACCGGAGCTCGCCGGTCAACCATGCTAACGTCGCCGCCACTTGCGGCAAATGCCATGTCGGCATCGAGACAACCTACAACGCAAGCGTCCACGGCCAATTGCTGGGCAAAGGAGACAAACGCGGCCCGGTGTGCACGGATTGCCACACCGCGCACCAGATCGAGTCGCCGGACAACACGAGTTTCAAAGCCGTGAGCGACGAGCGGTGCGGCCGCTGCCATCAGGATCGTCTGGCACATTACCGCGAGACTTATCATGGCAAAGCCATGGCTTTGGGGCGTCCCAACGTCGCGCCGGACGTCGCCGCTTGTTATGACTGCCACGGCTATCACGATGTGCTGCCGCGCGACAATCCAGCTTCGCATTTGTCCAAGGCCAACATCGTGATGACCTGCCGGAAATGTCATCCCAACGCCAACGCCAAGTTCGCCGAGTACGTTCCGCACGCCAACCCCATGGACAAGGAGCATTACGCGGTCCTGCATTACGTCTTCATCGGAATGACCTCGCTGCTGATTGGGACTTTTGGCTTTTTCGGCGCGCACACGCTCTTGTGGCTGTTCCGCTCCGGATATTTGTATCTGCACGACTCGAAGACTTTCCGGGAAACCAAAATCGAGACGCAAAAGGGCGAGGAATGGTTTACGCGCTTTGCGCCCTTCGAGCGGTTTCTGCATTTCCTAGTGGTGACGAGTTTCCTGCTCTTGGTGGTCACGGGCATGCCGTTGAAATTCTACTATACGCCGTGGGCCAAGGCTATTTTCAACGTCCTCGGCGGAGCGGAGGCGGCGCGCACCCTGCATCATTTCGGCGCGCTAATCACCTTCCTCTACTTTGGCCTGCATCTGACACGACTGGCTTCCAACGCGTGGAAAGGGCGGTCAAAACTGCGGGACGAACAGACGGGGCGCGTGCGCGTGGCCCGCATCAAGGACATTGTGTTCGGGCCGGATTCGATGCTGCCGACGGCGCAAGACTGGCGGGATTTTGTGGCCCACCAGAAATGGTTTTTCGGCAAAGGCCCCAAGCCGCAGTTCGAGCGCTGGACTTACTGGGAGAAGTTCGATTACTTCGCCGTTTTCTGGGGCGTGCTCGTCATCGGGCTGTCCGGATTGATCATGTGGTTTCCACAATTCTTCTCGCGCTGGCTGCCGGGCTGGAGCATCAACATCGCCCTCATTGTGCATTCGGACGAAGCGCTGCTGGCGGCAGGATTCATCTTTACAATACATTTTTTCAACACGCATTTCCGCCTGGAGAAGTTTCCCATGGACACAGTGATTTTCTCGGGGCGGGTTTCGCGCTCCGAGCTGCTCCACGAGCGGCGCCGGTGGTTTGACCGCCTGCTGTCCCAGGGCCGGCTGGAGGAGAGCCGCGTTCAGGACGAATGGGAGCGATGGAAAGCCATCGCCCGTTCGTTTGGTTATTTGTTTTTTGGCGCGGGCGTGATCCTGCTTGCCCTGATCATTTACGCGATGACGTCGCGCCTGACTCACTAGGTGTTATGAAAATCCATTGCTGGCTGGCCGCGGCCATCGTTCTGATGACCGCCGCCGGTTCGTCGTGCCGCGGCGCCCTCAAGGACAGCGACTGCCTGGACTGCCATAGCGACAAAACGCTCGCCACGACCAACGCGGGGGGCCTTGTCCAAACCCTCTTTGCCGACGTCTCTCTCCTCCACGCTTCGGCGCACGCCACCAACTCGTGCATCAGTTGCCACGCTGATTTGACGGACAAGCATCCGGACGACAACGTCGCCGCGCAACCAGTCAACTGCGCGCGGTGCCATGCTGAGCAATCGATGAATTACAACGAGAGCGTTCATGCGCAGGCGCGGAAGAGGATTCTCGCCGGCGGCTTGCGCGCTCCCCGATGCCAGGACTGCCATGATTCGCACGGGATTCTGCCGCCGACCTCGCCGGTCTCGCCGCTTCATTTTACAAAAGTGGCGCAGACCTGCGGCAGGTGTCATCAGCAGGAAGCGGCCGACGTCATGGCCAGCGTCCATGGCAAGGCTGTGGCCAGGGGCGAGCGGGACGCGGCGACCTGCACGGATTGCCACGCAGAGCACAAGATCGTCGCGCTGAAGAGCAGCACGCCGTTGGCGATCTCCGCCGACGTTTGCAGCAAGTGCCACGCCTCGGCCCGGCTCAATTCCAAGTACAACATTCCGGGTGATCGCGTGAAGACGTTCTTTGAAAGCTACCATGGCCTGGCGGCGCGAAACGGATCGACGGAGGCAGCCAATTGCGCCAGTTGCCACGGGGCCCACCGGATTCTGCCGTCGTCGGACGCGCGCTCGAGCATTTACAAAGACAATCTGGTGGCGACCTGCGGCCAATGCCATCCCGGGGCGAACGCCAATTTCGCGCAAGAGAAAGTTCATGTTGACGCGGCCACGGCGGAGGCCGGGGTGGCGCTGGGCGGCAAAATCAACTGGTGGGTGCGGCGCGTTTATCTCGTAATGATTTTCAGCGTGGTCAGCCTGATGGCCGCGCACAATCTGCTGATTTTTCGCCGCAAAGCGATTGCGCGCGCGCGGAGGGAAGAACGCTCCATCGCGCGGATGGACGTCTCGCAGCGGCGCCAGCACCTGGTCCTGGTCCTGAGTTTTTTTGTCCTGGCCTGGACCGGGTTCGCCCTGAAATTTCCCGACAGTTTCGTCGCGCAATCACTTGGGGCTGACGAACTGGTCCGGCGCTGGATTCATCGAATTGCCGGAATCATTCTGCTCGGGGCGGGTTTCTATCATTTGGTTTATGTTGTTGTGACGCGCGAGGGACGCCGCTTGGTCAAAGACCTTGCGCCTCGCGGGAGAGACCTGCACGAAGCGGTTCTGAATGTTCTTTTCCTGCTGGGCATCGCTCCTGTCAAACCGAAGATTGGGCGCTTCGGCTACCCGGAAAAGATGGAATATTGGGCCGTGGTGTGGGGCACGATCATCATGGGCGCGACGGGATTGGTCATCTGGCTGAAGATAGTGGTCACGGGGTGGCTGCCTGGCTGGGTAGTGGACGTGGCCACGACGATTCATTATTACGAAGCGATCTTAGCCTGCCTAGCCATTCTCGTCTGGCATTTCTACCACGTCATTTTCGATCCGGATGTCTATCCGCTCAATCGGGCTGTTCTTGATGGCCGCGTCTCGCGCGAGTGGCTTGAGGAGGAGCACCCGCTCGACCAGGCGTTGGAAAGGAAGCAGTGAGCGCTGGCGCTCGCCGAATTTGAGGCGTTTTCTCTGGCCAAAAAATGCGCAAGGTTAGGCAAGGAAGGGTAAGCCTAGCTCCGGATCTCGGAGTACGGTGGCTCCATGCTAAACACAGTGGCCGAGACGAACAGCGCGACGGTTTTTGCCGGGAAGAAACCGCCCGCCAACCGGAATAGGCCCATCTCTGCCTGCCAACGCATGCTTGACGCGCTCCACTGCCGGCAGGTGGATCGGCCCCCGGTCTGGTTGATGCGGCAGGCGGGCCGCTGCCTGCCAGAGTATCGCGCCTTGCGCGAACGTCACTCGTTCCGCGAATTGATTCAGACGCCTGCATTGGCGGCGGAGGTCACCCTTCAGCCTGTGCGCCGCTTTCACTTCGACGCTGCGATTCTTTTCAGCGACATCCTAGTGGTTCCTGAAGCGATGGGTCAGGGTTTTAGCTTTCGCGAAAAAGGCGGAGTGGAGATGACACATCGGCTTCGCGATGGCGCCGACGTGCGCCAACTCAATGACCGCGAAGTCACCGCACGGCTGCAATATGTGGCCGAAGCCGTGAAGCTGATCAAAGCGGAATTGGGCGAGGGCGCGGCGCTGCTCGGCTTTGCCGGTTCCCCCTGGACGCTGGCTAATTTCATGACGGAAGGCGGAAGCGCCGCCCGGCATGGCAAGGCGCTGGAATTGTTTAACTCCGACCGCCAGGCGTTTGATTTGCTCGCGCAAAAGTTGACGCGCGCGGTCACTGATTTTCTCAATCTCCAAATTGACGCCGGCGTGGATGCCATTCAGATTTTCGACAGCCTGGGAGGATTGCTTCCGCCGGAGGACTTTGCGGCTGCGTCCGGGAAATGGATTGCGGAAATTGTCGCCGCGTTGCCGCCCTCCACGCCTGTCATTGTTTACTCCAAGGGAACGCGCGACTGGCCGAGCTTGGTCGGAACCGGCGCGCAGGCAATTGGAATCGATCACGAAATCGACCTGGCCGGCGCAGTGAAGGCGCTGCCGCGCGATGTCGCGGTGCAGGGCAACCTCAATCCGGCGCTGCTCCAAACGGCGTCGCCCTCCGAAGTGCGAACAGAAGCGAGCCGGCTCCTGGAACTGATGCGGGGGCGGGCAGGATACATCTTCAATCTCGGCCACGGCGTTCCCCCGGAGACCAAGCTGGAAAACCTCGAAGCGCTGGTCGATACGGCGCAAACCTTCGTATGAGCCACCTCAAGGTTGATCTCGATTTAGTCAAAAAATACAACGTGCCTGGGCCGCGCTATACGTCCTATCCGCCCGCCCCGCAATTCACCGATCGGGTTGCCTGGCCGGCCGTCGCCGAAAGAATCGCCAAAGCCCAGGACCGATCGCGCGGTTTGTCCTTGTACTTTCACCTGCCATTTTGCGAGTCGCTTTGCTGGTACTGCGGCTGCACGACGGTCATCACCACGCGACACGAAGTCAGCGCCCCTTATCTCAAGCGCCTTGAGGCGGAGATCAAACTGATGAGCGCCCGACTTAATCCGGACCGCTCGGTCACGCAGCTTCACTGGGGCGGCGGCAGTCCAACCTTTCTGACGCCGCGTGAGATCCGCGAGCTGGGCGCGATGATCCGCAAACACTTCAAATGCGCTCCTGATTTGGAAGCGGGGGTGGAAATCGATCCGCGGCGATTGACCCGCGACCACATCGTTGCTTTGCGCGAGGCTGGGTTTAATCGCGCGTCCATCGGGGTGCAGGATTTCGACCCGATCGTGCAGGCCGCGGTGCATCGCGTGCAACCGCGCGAATTGACCGAGCAGGCCCTGCGCTGGGCGCGCGAAGAAGGGTTCAAATCCGTGAATTTCGATTTGATCTACGGCCTGCCCCACCAATCCGTCGGGTCATTCGAGAAATCGTTGAACGCAATCTTGGAGCTGGCGCCGGATCGCCTGGCCGTCTTCAGTTACGCCCATGTGCCCTGGATGAAGCCGGCGCAGAAAATCCTCGAGGAGAAATCCGCGTTGCCGACGGCGGAGACCAAGCTGGAGATTCTCAAGCTCGTCATCGAGCGCCTCACCGAGGGCAACCAGTTTGTTTACATCGGCATGGATCACTTTGCCCGGCCGAACGACGAATTGGCGGCGGCCCAGCGCAACAAGACCCTGCAGCGGAACTTCCAGGGATACAGCACCAAGTCCGGCGCGGATATTTATGCCTTCGGCATGTCGGCCATTTCGCAGGCCGACGGCGTTTATTGGCAGAACATCAAAGACCTCCCCGCTTACAGCGCGGCGTTGGACGCTGGGCGCGAGCCGTTCGCAAAGGGTTATATCTTGAGCGACGAAGACAAGCGGCGTCGGCACACAATCATGCGCCTGATGTGCGATCTTGGCCTTGACTACGCGGCGCTCTCAAAGGACCTGCGCATCGATTTCGCGCGGCATTTCGCAGCGGAGTTGGATTCGATGGCGGACCTCGAGGCGGACGGGTTGCTGCGGCGTTGCCCTGGCGGTCTGCTTGTCAACGACATGGGGCGGTTGTTCATTCGGAACATTGCCATGCGTTTTGATCGCTATCTTCCAAATCCGGCCGAGCGCCGGTTTTCCAGAACGGTATGAAAACGGTTGCCGTCATCGGGGCTGGCATCACTGGCTTGACCGCCGCCCATTGCCTGAAAGCGAAGAACATCCCGGTTAAATTGTTCGAGGCCGCTCCGCGGGTCGGCGGCGTGGTGCAATCGCTGCGCCGCGACGGCCACTTGGTAGAATTTGGACCAAACAGCATCTTGGAGACTTCGCCCGTCATCTCTGATCTCGTTCGCGACCTCGGCTTGGAAGGCCGCAGAATGTATTCAGACCCGGCGGCTGAGAAACGGTTTATTGTACGGGGCAAGAAGCCGGTGGAGATGCCCGCCTCGCCGCTCGGGTTTGTCGGCACCGCTCTCTTTTCGCCTTGGGCCAAACTGCGGTTGTTGGCTGAGCCCTTTATCCCGGCGGCGCCCGCCGAAGCCGAGGAATCGATTGCTCAGTTCACTTGCCGCCGGCTGGGCCGGGAGTTTCTTGATTACGCCATTGATCCTCTAGTTGCCGGCATCTATGCCGGGAACCCAAAGGCGCTGTCTGTCTCTCAGGCTTTTCCCAAATTGCACGCCTTGGAACAGCGCTACCGTTCCCTGCTGGTTGGCCAAGTCCTCGGCGCGCGTGAACGCAAGCGGCGCGGCGAAGTCTCCAAACAGGAGGCCAGGAAATTCTCCTTCGACGAAGGTCTTCAGGTGTTGATTGACGCGTTGCGCGTTCGGTTGGAGGACAAGATCGAAACTGATTGCGCGATCGAATGCCTGGAACGCCGCGGGGCGCACTGGGTCGCGAGGCTGCCTTGCGGCCATGCGGTTGACGAGGGCGAGTTTGGCGCGGTCCTTTTAGCCCTGCCTGCGCACAAAATGGCCGGACTCAAGATTGTTGATTCTGCGTCTTTGAACTTCGCGGCGCTTGGGGACGTTTACTATCCGCCGGTTGCTTCGGTCGTCCTCGGATTTAAACGGGCAGAGGTCGGCCATCCTTTGAATGGCTTCGGCATGCTCGTGCCGGAAAAAGAGGGATGCCATATTCTAGGCGCACTGTTCTCTTCCTCCCTCTTTCCCAATCGCGCGCCAAAAGACGAAGTCACCATCACGTGCTACATTGGCGGCGCGCGCGCTCCTCTTTTGCCCTCCCTGCCTGCGACGGCGCTGTTTGAAATGGCCGAGCGCGACCTATCAATCATTTTGGACATCGACGGCAAGCCCACCTTCCGCCACGCGACGGTCTTTCGCCAGGCCATCCCGCAATACAATTTGGGCTTTGCCGTCTTTCGCCGCCTGATGAGCGAAATCGAGGACAAGGCGCCCGGCCTGTTCATCGCTGGCCACGCCCGTGACGGCATCTCACTCAGCGATTCGATTCTTTCCGGCCATAAGGCGGGGCTAAGAATCAGCGACTTCCTCGCGAACTGCCGTCCGGCTGAATCCCAATCTCTAGTTGCATGAAAAAACGCGCCGTTCTCCTCGTTAATCTTGGCTCGCCGGACTCGCCCAGCATCCCTGACGTCCGGAAATACCTCCGGGAGTTTCTCATGGACGGACGTGTTCTGGACGCACCATATCCAGTGCGCTGGGCCATTGTGAACCTTGCCATTCTACCGACGCGTCCGGCTCAATCTGCCGAAGCCTATCACAAGATTTGGACCGAGGAAGGCTCGCCGCTGGTCGCCACCAGCCATCGCTTGCGCGAGAAACTGGAGGAACAGGTGGGCCTGATGGTCAAGTTGGCCATGCGCTATCAGAATCCGTCGATTGAATCAGCCATCGAGGATCTGAATCAGGCGGGGGTCGACGACCTCTTGGTCATCCCGTTGTTCCCACACTATGCCATGTCCAGTTTTGAAACGGCCGTCGCAAGAGTTCGTGAGGTTGCCGCCCGCATCGCGCCCGCGATCTCGTTGACGATCACGCCGCCCTATTTCGATGAGCCGGCCTATATCCGGGCATTGGCTGCAAGCGCTGCTGATTACCTCAAGCAAGACTACGACCATTTGCTTTTCAGCTTCCATGGCGTGCCCGAAAGACACCTCAAGAAATCGGATCCCACTCGTCGCCATTGTCTGGCCTCCAGCGATTGCTGCCTTCGTCCCAGTCCCGCGCACGCCACCTGCTACCGCGCGCAATGTTTCAGGACCGCTTTGGCCTTCATGCAAACGACCGGAGTTCCCGAGAAGCTCTGTTCCGTCGCTTTCCAATCCCGACTGGGACGCGATCCGTGGCTGACGCCCTTTACGGACGTCACGCTGGAGAATCTGGGCAGGGCCGGCGTCAAGAAGGTTTTGGTGATTTGCCCATCGTTTGTTTCCGATTGCCTGGAAACGATCGAGGAAATAGGGCTGCGCGGCCGGGAAACTTTCCTTCAAGCTGGCGGCCAAAGCCTCACCTTGATTCCCTGTCTCAATGAACATCCACTCTGGGTTTCAGCGTTGGAAACAATCGTCTCGGCCTGGGGCATCCGCGCTCGGCAGAGCGAGCCGCCGGCCAGCGAAACGAGACAAGCCGCCTCTGCGCGCTAACCCAAAATGCTTCCTGCTTGCGGCAAGGCCCAAGCGGTTTAAGTTGCCCGGCGCATGAATGGCCGACCGATCTTGCTCGCCACCCGCGGCAGCGCACTAGCCTTGGTCCAGGCCAATTTCACGCTCGACGCCTGCCGCCAGAAATTCCCGAACCTGGAATTCGATCTGAAAATCATCAAGACCACCGGCGATAAACTGCAAACGGCGCCGGCGCGCCCGCCAAGCGAGCCATTGCCAAAAGGGCTTTTCACGAAGGAATTAGAAGTGGCGCTCTTAAAGGGCGAGGCAGCGGTGGCTGTGCATAGCCTCAAAGACCTTCCCACCGATCTTCCGCCTGGATTGCGCTTGGCCGCAACGGCGGGAAAGCGGGCCGACGTCCAGGACGTGCTGGTTTACAGCGCAAAGGTCAAGGCCTGCTCGTGTCTCGCGGAAATGCCTTTCGGCTTGGTCGTCGGCACGGGCAGCGCCAGACGGGCGGCCCAGCTTCTGGCGTTGCGACCGGATTTCAAAACAATTGAGATTCGCGGCAATGTCCCCACGCGCCTTAAGAAGCTGGCCGAGTCTCCCAACATGGACGCGACGATTTTGGCCGCGGCGGGATTGGCGCGACTTGGGCGCCCGGTTTCAGAAAGCGGCGAATTACTGTCAAGCAAGGGCGCGACCGGGTTGCGAGCCATTGTGCTGAAAGTCGGCGAGATGCTCCCATGCGTTGGCCAAGGCGCGATTGGTTTGGAAACACGCGAGAAGGACGACGCTATAGAGTCGATTTGCAATGCAATCAACGACGTTGAAACATTCCAATGTGCCACGGCAGAGCGCGCTTTCCTTCACGCCATGGGCGGTGGCTGCCAAACGCCGGTTGGAGCCTACGCGAGCATCGCCGGCAACCAGCTCCACTTGCAGGTGGTGTCCTTTCTCGCTAACGAAGTCCGCCGCGCCACGGCGCACGGCGCCGTCAATGCCGCCGAGGCAATCGGCGAACAGGGCGCAATGCAGTTAAGGACATAAGCTGGCGCGGTTGCGCCTGATCGATCGCTCATTCCTTCGGCCAGATTTGGACGCCGCGCCGTTTCCCTCGAGCCGGGCACGTAAGATCCTCTTCCATGCGTCAATTTTGGCGCAAAGAGTGACAAGGAACGGTGAGTCGCCACCGCGGCAAGTTCCGATACTGCTCACGTATTGCCAGTGCAAGCGGCGAGCATTTCGATGACTGATGAAACGCGGACGGATTTCGCGCCGGATATCCCGGCGGCGGCGCCTGACTGCTTTCATTGCGGGACTCCCGTGCGGGGCGCGACTTTTCGGAAAGGCCCAAACACTTTCTGTTGCCAGGGATGTTTAACGGTTTTCGAGTTGCTGACTGAAAATGGGCTGGACGAATTTTATCGCTTTGGGCCGGCCGCCGGAGCACGCGTCCTGCCCGGCACGGAGGACTTCGGCTATCTAGACGATCCGGCTTTGCGCCAGCGGTTGGTCGATTTTTCCGACACCAAAACCACGCGCGTCATTTTTCGCGCGCCCGCCATTCATTGTGTCGCGTGCGTCTGGCTTTTGGAGAACCTCTTTCGCCTCGCGCAAGGCGTAACATATTCGCGGGTCAATTTTCCGCGCAAGGAGGTGTTCATTGCTTTCGACCCTGCTCGCCTCAAATTGAGCGAGGTCGTGGCCCTCCTGAGCAAACTGGGCTATGCGCCGGAGTTGAACCTGGCGGATGCGGAAGCGGGGCCGCGCCAGCCCGTTTCGCGGCGTCTTTGGCTGCAAACCGGCGGGGCTGGATTTGCCTTTGGCAACATCATGTTGCTGAGCATCTCGTCCTACTTCGGACTGGACGCCTTCACCGGCCCGGCGCTGCGGAGGATGTTCGGGTGGATCGCCTTCGTTCTCGCCGTCCCCGTCTTGGCTTACAGCGCGGCCGACTATTGGCGCGCGGCGTGGGTGGCGGCGCGCGAAAGAGTATTGGCAGTTGAGATCCCGATTGTCGCCGGGCTTGCGGGGCTGGCCGTTTGGAGCGCGGCCGACGTTTTCTCCGGGCGCGGCCCCGGCTATTTTGACACGCTGACGGGCCTGCTTTTTTTCCTGCTCACCGGCAAGGTGTTTCAACAGAAAACCTACGACCGCCTCGCCTTTGACAGGGATTACAAATCTTTCTTCCCCCTGTCGGTCCTGCGCAAGACGGCTGCGGTCGAAGAGCGCATCCCGCTTTCGCGGCTGGAAGTGGGCGACCGCCTCGTCATCCGGCACGGGGAGTTGATTCCCGCTGATTCGCGCCTGGCCAGCGGCAGCGCGACCATCGATTACAGCTTCGTCACCGGCGAATCCGAGCCCGTGGCAAAAGCGGAAGGCGACCACATTTACGCCGGCGGACGCCAGATGGGCGCGGCGATTGAAATTGAAACAGTCAAAGCCGTTTCGCAAAGCTACCTGACCTCCCTCTGGAACCAGGAAAACTGCGCCAAGACGCGGCGGGATTCTCTTGACAGCCTCACCAACCGCTACAGCCGCGCTTTTGTGTGGGTTGTGCTCGCCGTGGCGGTCGGCTCCGCGGCGTTCTGGTCCGGGCGCGACAGCCAGCGCGCGTTGCGGTCGTTTGTCTCGGTCCTAATCGTCGCCTGTCCATGCGCTCTGGCCCTCGCGGCGCCTTTCGCCCTGGGCACGGCTCAACGCGTCCTGGGCCGCCGGCAGGTTTTTCTGAAGAATGCCGCGACCCTCGAAACGCTGGCGCAGGTGGACACCATTGTTTTTGACAAAACCGGCACGCTGACCGACGCCGGCGGCTGTGGCGTTCATTTTTCCGGCGAGCCCCTCGACGCCGAAGAACGCGCCGCGGTGCGGGCGGTCGCGCGCCAATCGGCCCACCCGCTGGCCGCGCGATTGGCGGCTTCGCTCGATGGCGCGGCCGTCGAGCTTTCTCCCTTCTCGTTTGCCGAGACGCCGGGGTGCGGGGTCGAAGGCCTCGCCGCCCACCGTGCCGTCCTCCTTGGCTCGGCCTTCTGGCTGTCTTCGCGCGGCGTCGAAGCCCCGCTGGAGTTGATCGACCCCGGAACCGTCGTTCACCTAGCCATTGATGGGGCGTATCGCGGCGCATACAAATTCAACAGCGCGCTCCGCCCCCGCGCCGAGGTGGCCCTGCGCGACCTGGCCGGGCGCTACGAGCTGGCCCTCCTGAGCGGCGACAACGAAAAGGAGCGCGCGTCATTTGCGGCGATCTTCGGCCCGCAAAGCCCATTGCATTTCAATCAAAGCCCCTGGGACAAACTTCATTTTATTCGCCGCCTGCGCGACGACGGCAAAACCGTCATGATGGTCGGCGACGGCCTCAACGACGCCGGCGCCTTGCAGGAAAGCGACGTCGGGGCGGCAGTTGTCGAAAAAGTCGGCGCCTTTTCGCCCGCGAGCGGCGTGATTATGTCCGGGGCGATGGCGCCGCGCCTGCCGGAGATTCTGCGCTTCGCGCGGGCGTCGGCGCGCGTCATCCGCGTCAGCCTTGGCATTTCCGCGCTCTACAACCTGGCGGGCGTCAGCATCGCCGCCGCGGGCCTGATGTCGCCGATTTTCTGCGCGATTCTCATGCCCGCCAGCTCGGTGACGGTGGTGGTCTTTGCCTGCGCCGCCACGGCGCGCTGCGGCGCCGCGGTCGGCCAAGAGGAGGCGGCGCCATGATTGTGATTTTTCTGTTGATCCCGTTGAGCATCGTCACGGCGGCGGTGTTCTTATTCGGCTTCATCTGGGCCGTGCGTTCCGGCCAGTTTGAAGACACCTGCACTCCCTCCTTGCGGCCTTTGCTGGACGACAAGAACAAAGATCAGAAACCCCATCCATGACAACCTCCCCAACCTTGGTCCAACCCGGAAAACCGGCCGCCGGCGCGGTCGAAACCTTCAGCTACGACAACCGCGTCGTGCGGGCCTTTGCCGTTGCCACCGTCATTTGGGGCATCGTTGGCATGACGGCTGGCTTGATGTGCGCCATCGAGCTTTTTTATCCCGCGGCCAATCTCAATCTGCAATTCGTCACGTTCGGTCGGCTCCGCCCCGTCCACACCAACGCTGTCATCTTCGCTTTCGTTGGCAACGGCATGTTCACCGGGATTTATTACTCGCTGCAGCGCCTGTGCAAGGCGCGCATGTTCAGCGACAAGCTGAGCTGGCTGAATTTCTGGGGTTGGAACGCCATCATTGTCGCGGCCGCCATCACTCTCCCGCTGGGGATCACCACCAGCAAGGAATACGCGGAACTCGAATGGCCAATCAAGATCGCCATCGCCGTGATTTGGGCCGCCTTTACGATCAACCTCCTCGGCACGATCATCAAGCGGCGGGAGAAGCACATTTACGTCGCCATCTGGTTTTACATTTCCACCGCGCTGACGGTCGCGCTCTTGCACATCGTCAATGGCCTGGAAATCCCGGTGACGCTGTGGAAGGGCTACTCGATTTATGCCGGCGTGCAGGACGCGCTGGTGCAATGGTGGTACGGGCACAACGCGGTGGCGTTCTTTCTGACCACGCCAATCCTCGGCATCATGTATTACTTCCTGCCGAAGGCGGCGGAGCGCCCGGTGTATAGTTACCGGCTATCCATCGTGCACTTTTGGTCGCTGGTGTTTGTTTACATCTGGGCGGGTCCGCACCATTTGCTGAATACGGCGCTGCCTTCGTGGCTGCAATCGCTCGGGATGATCTTTTCGCTGATGCTCTGGGCGCCGAGCTGGGGTGGAATGCTGAACGGCCTGCTGACCCTGCGCGGGGCGTGGCACAAGCTGCGGACAGACCCGGTGCTGAAGTTTTTCGCGGCGGGTGTGACCTTTGATGGCATGGCGACCTTCGAGGGGCCGCTGCTGGCGATCAAGTCGGTGAATGCGCTCTCGCACTACAGCGACTGGACGATCGGGCATGT
>Ga0070741_10013418_pt1 | contig 14474 bp, 11 predicted proteins | sample Coa_R1_4_FD_66440 | JGI IMG/M metagenome (GOLD analysis project Ga0070741, IMG submission 66440) | Surface soil microbial communities from Centralia Pennsylvania, which are recovering from an underground coalmine fire - Coalmine... | ecosystem: Environmental > Terrestrial > Soil > Unclassified ...
GCTTGCGCTCTGGGAGCAACAGCGTAGTCGGTTTATCACCATAGGAGCTGTATGAGTGGAGACGCTCACGTACAGTTCTGGGAGGGCCTCGGGGTGAGATTCCCCGGGGCTACTTAACGTCGCGGGCTGTTAACGCCGGGCTTCGAAGAAGCGCTGCAGCTCGCTGGTGCACTCAAACGAAAGCACTCCTTCGATGATTTCGAGCCGGTGATTCAGGACATCGGAATCCGCGATGCGGAACTTGCTGCGAACGCCTCCGAAGCGTAAGTCGCGGCCGCCGAAGACCAGCCGCTGAATTCTCGCCTGCACCAAGGCTCCCGCGCACATCACGCAGGGCTCCAGCGTGCAGTAAAGAGTAGCTCCCTCCAGCCGGTAATTGCGGATATGAACCGCCGCCTCGCGCAGCGCGAGAATCTCGGCGTGGGCGGTAGGGTCGCAGCTTTGAATCGGGGAGTTCCGGCCGCGACCGATGACCGCTCCGCCGGACGATACCAACACCGCGCCCACGGGCACCTCGCCCGCCGCGGCTGCCTCCCGCGCCAGGGCCAACGCCGCGCGCATGTAATTTTCGTGCATGTGAGCTCTTAGCTTAAAATAAGGAGAAGTTCGACCGCTGGCCCTAAATCCATATGCTTCGTTATTTGCCTCTGATCGTTAGAAATGCGTGGCGGAACCGGCGTCGCACTACGCTTACGATTCTGAGCGTGGGTATATCGATGTGCCTGGTCGGCGTGCTGATGGCGGTTTACTATGCATTCTACTTGAGCGATCCGACGCCCGAGCAGGCGTTGCGATTGGTGACGCGCAATCGCGTATCTCTGACCTTCGCAATGCCGCAGTCCTACCGCGAACGTATCCGGCAGGTTCCGGGTGTGCGCGAGGTCATGATCTCGCAGTGGTACGGAGGCACTTACAAAGACAGCCGGGATCCGAAAAATATGTTCGCTCGCTTTGCCATCGAGCCCGAAAAGTTATTCACCATTTACGGCGAGTTGCACATCCCGGAAGAACAGAAGCAGGCTTTTCTTCATGAGCGGACCGCCTGCGTCATCAGCCGTGATCTCGCCCGGAACCTGGGCGCCCGCCTGGGGGACCGTATAACTCTCACCGGCGACATCTTTCCGGGAACGATGGAGTTCACGGTCCTCGGCATCTTTGATATCCCGCGCCGCAGCGACGTGCTCTATTTCAATCGCGAGTACCTGGAGGAGAGCCTGCCGGAGCGCCGCCGCGGCAACGCCGGAACGTTTGTAATCCTGATGGACAAACCTGATTCGGCATCGCGCATCGCCAACGAAATCGATGAGATGTTTCGCAACTCGACGGTGCAAACACGGACCGAAACCGAACAGGCCTTTGTCCTGAGCTTCGTCTCGTTTCTGGGGAACGTGAAGATGTTCCTGATCGGGATTTGCGCCGCCGTGCTTTTTACGATTTTGCTCGTCTCGGCGAACACTATGGCGATGTCGGTCCGCGAGCGCGTGCGTGAAGTAGGCGTCCTTAAGACTCTTGGTTTCACCCGAAGCGCCATTCTGGGACTGATGCTGGGAGAATCTTGCGCCATCTCCATCATAGGTGGGTTGATCGGATTTGCCCTTTCGATCATGCTGACGCAGGCAGTCAGCCGGAGTCCATTCGGCGGATTCCTGCCGACTATCCGTCCTCTACAGCCAGCTGTTGCCGCAGCCTGCGTGGGCACGGCGCTGGCAATTGGCGTGATCAGTTCCCTGATCCCGGCCTGGAACGCTTCCGGCACACCGATCGTGACGGCGCTGCGAAGCACCGATTAGGATTTGCCGCATGGCCATTCCCCTCAGCTACAATCTGCGCAACCTGGTGGTTCGCAAAACCACGACCGTGATGACAGCCCTGGGGATCGCTCTGACCGTAGCGGTTCTGCTCGCGATCCTGGCGCTCGCCACCGGGCTGCGCACGACGCTCGAAGCCTCTGGAGACCCTTTGCAGATCCTGGTGCTTCGAAAGGGGGCCGAATCGGAACTCGTCAGTAACTTCACTCGTACTGGTTTTCAGGACCTGAGGTTCAAAGCCGGAATTGCCCGTACTCCCGGTGGGGAGCCTATGGCATCGCTCGAGGTTGTGACTGTGCTGAACCTGTCGAGCGTAGACGCCCCGGAAGGCATGAACGTGAATGTGCGCGGTTTGAACCCGATTGGCATAACGATGCGGCCGGGGCTGCGGATCTCCGCGGGCCGCTGGTTCCAGACTGGCCGCCGTGAGGTGGTGGTCGGGAAATCGATTGCGCAGCGGTTTCCAGCCGCGAGGCTAGGAAAACGTCTGCGGTTCGGACGCGGAGAATGGGATGTTGTCGGCATCATGGATGCGGGCAGGAGCGCGCAAAACAGCGAGATTTTCGCCGATCTGAATCAGGTGTCGTCCGACCTGCAGCGCACGGAAGTATTGAGCTCTGCGCTGGTCCGCGCCACGGACCCGGTAAGCGCAGCCGCCCTGATTCATGATATCCGGCAGGACCAGCGGCTCAATATGAATGCGGTCGCGGAGAAGGAATATTACGCGCTGCAAACGCAGTCCGCCGGCCCTATCGAATTTGTCGGCATGTTCGTCTCTATCATCATGGGGGTGGGGAGCAGCTTCGCGGCCATGAACACGATGTACGCAGCCGTAGCACGGCGCGCGCGGGAAGTCGGGACACTGCGTGTGCTCGGTTTTTCGCAAGGCAGCATTCTGCTCAGCTTCTTCGTGGAATCTGTCCTGCTAGCCGGACTAGGGGGACTTCTCGGGTGTCTGCTGGTGCTGCCCCTCAACGGCCTTACAACCGGCGTCGGCGCAAACTTCAGCGAATTGGCTTTCGATTTTCGGGTCACTCCGCAAATCATGTTGGCGGGTGTCGGGTTTGCCATGCTGTTGGGCGCGGTGGGCGGGCTGTTCCCTGCGCGCATGGCCGCCAAGAAGGAGATTCTGACAGCGCTTCGCGAAGCCTGACGCAATCATGGACGCCGAACTCAAAAGCCTCCGCATCGATCGCACGGTGCATCGGTCTAAACCGCCGTCCAAGTGGTCTGCCCGGTGGATCATTGGCGGAGTGGTGCTGTTTATCTTGGCGGGAGCAGCGCGATTCGCCTACAGCCGCCTCAATAATGCGCCCGAAGTTGAAGTGCGCAGGGTGGCCGCAGTACGCTCCGGAGCGGCTGCTGAGCCCGGTGTTGTGCTAAATGCCACCGGCTATATTGTCGCTGCGCACAAGATCGAAGTTGCTGCGAAGGTCATCGGCAGGGTCAACTGGATCGGGGTCGATAAAGGGGATAAAGTAAAAGCCGGCCAGGTAATCGTACGTTTGGAAAACGACGAGTACCGAGCGCAATTGCAGCAGGCACGCGGTCAATTGGCGAATCTCGAAGCCAAGCTCGCGGAGCTGTTGAATGGCTCCCGTCCCGAAGAGATCGCGCAGGCCAAGGCCAATCTTGAGGTGGCGAAGGCAGACCTGGAAAACGCGCGTGTCAATCTTCAGCGCATTCAGAAGCTGGTCGCCGAGAATGTCATGTCCAAGCAGGCGCTCGACGATGCGCGGGCGCGGCACGATTCGGCGCTGGCGCGCGTGGCTTCACTCGAAAAGACGTACGATCTGGTCAAGATCGGCCCGCGCCGGGAGCAGATTGACGCGATGCGCGGGCAGGTCGAGCAGGCCCGCGGCATGGTCGCTTTCGCGGAAACGAATCTCGCCAATACGGTAATCCGCGCGCCCGTGACCGGCACGATTCTGGAACGAGCAGTCGAAAAAGGCGAGTTTGTAACCACGAGCTTTGTCGGAGAACGAGGCGCGAAAGGCTACGTCGTATCTCTCGCCGATCTGAACGACCTGGAAGTCGAGCTGGACATCAGCCAGAACGATTTCGCGAAGCTTCGCTCCGGGCAGCGCGGCATTGTCACGACTGACGCATTTCCCGACCGCAAGTACGAGGGATTCATCAAAGAGATTTCTCCGGAGGCTAACCGTCAGAAGGCGACGGTGCAGATCAAGGTTAAGGTACGCAACCCGGATGACTATTTGCGTCCCGAAATGAACGCCAGCGTGGCCTTTCTTTCGGATGAAAAGCCAAACACGCTGAGCGAAAGTAAGCCTCTGGTGATTGTTCCGGCGTCGGCGGTGCGGGACAACGCCGTGTTTGTGATGCTCGACGGACGGGCAGTACGCCGGCCGGTGAAGGTCGGCGCGACCACGAGCCAGGGCGTACGCGTCGAGGAAGGCCTGATCGGGGGCGAAGAACTAATCGTGAACCCGCCGCAAGGCCTCAAGGATGGAGATCGGGTACGACACAAGGCTTGAATCCATGAGCGAAGCTGTAATCCAGACCAGCCAACTTACCAAAGAGTTTATTCGCGACGAGTTTCATGTGGTGGCGCTGAAGAACGTGGATATCGAAATCCACAAAGGCGAATTCGTAGCGCTCATGGGGCCTTCCGGTTCCGGCAAATCCACATTGTTGCACCTCATTGCCGCTATGGATTACGCAACGGGGGGCGAGATCCGCGTGCTCGGTCAGAATTTGCGCAGCTTGAGCGACCGCGAGATCGCTCACTGGCGCAACCGCCACATCGGTTTCATCTTTCAGCAATTCAATCTGATTCCGGTGCTGACAGCGATCGAAAATGTGGAGCTGCCTCTCAAGCTGACGAATCTGAAAAAACAGGAGCGGCTGGAGCATGCGACCACCGCCCTGAAGCTGGTCGGGCTCGGCGAGCGTTTGAAGCACTACCCGCGGCAGCTCTCCGGCGGTCAGGAGCAGCGCGTAGCTATGGCCAGGGCCATCGTTACGGATCCGGATCTGATCCTCGCCGACGAGCCCACGGGTAACCTCGACGCCACATCAGCGCAGGAGGTGCTTACTATCCTCTCCAAGCTGAACCGCGATTTCGGTAAGACCATCGTGATGGTCACTCACGATCCGCACGCCGCGCAATTCGCGACCAAGGTCCGGCATCTCGAAAAGGGAGAGCTGCTGGCTGATGGCGCGGCGCCGGCGGATTGAGCGGCATGACGGCCCAAGAACTCAAGGAACAGGTCTCGCGAATCCAGTGGTTCCATACGATCGATCTGGGTCAGGGCGTTGTCACCCCGGGCGTAGAGCGAACGCCACGCAAGCTGCGTAGAATCGGCCTTCCCAAGGACCTCACCGGTCTTTCGGTGTTGGACATCGGCGCCTGGGATGGGTTCTTCTCTTTCGAAGCCGAGCGGCGCGGTGCGCGGCGCATCCTCGCCATTGACCGGTGGCCGGAGTCCGGCTGGGGCAATCCCGCCGGATTTTTCCTGGCCCGGCAGGTGCTCGGCTCAAAAGTAGAATACGCGCGAATGGACCTGTTTGAGATTACGCCGGAGCGCCTCGGCAGGTTCGACCTCGTGCTGTTCATGGGCGTTCTCTACCATCTCCGCGACCCGCTGGGTGGGCTGGAGCGCGTCTTCGGTGTCACAGGGCGCCAGGTCATCCTGGAAACGCACTTAGATATGCTTGGCTGCCGCCGTCCTGCCGCGGCATTTTATCCCGGCAAAGAACTGAACAACGATCCAACAAACTGGTGGGGACCGAACGCGGCGGCTGTCAAAGCGATGCTGGAGGCGGTCGGCTTTTCCCGCGTGCAGCAGGTGGCGAAGGACTCGTTTGCGCGCCGCCTGGCGTATGCGGCGCAGCAGGCTGCGCTTCGGAGGGCCGCGTTTTTCCCCGCGCTCGCGCAGAGCCGCGGCACGTTTCACGCGTTCCGTGACTAACGGCCAAGATCAGTGCCGGAAGTGGCGCACGCCGGTAAAGACCATCGCCATTCCGAGCGCATCTGCCACGGCGATTACTTCGCCGTCGCGCATCGAGCCTCCAGGCTGAATGACTGCGGTTGCGCCGTGCCGGGCGGCTTCCTCAATACCGTCCGGAAAGGGGAAGAAGGCGTCGGAGCCGACTACCGTGCCGGTGAGCGGCAGCAACGCTTTCATTGCTCCGACCTTCGCGGCATCGACGCGGCTCATCTGACCCGCGCCCACGCCCACGGTCTGCCCCGCTCGCGCGTAAACGATGGCATTCGACTTAACATGCTTGGCCACTTTCCACGCGAACTCCAGGGCCACCCATTCTTCTTCGGTCGGCGGGCGTTTGCTCTTCACCTCGGCTGAAGCGCGCACGAATCGGTGTCTGTCCGGAGTCTGCGCCAGAAACCCTCCGCTGATGGACTTGATTACCAGCGCGTCGAAATCTCGAGTGACTTTCATGAGCCGCAAATTTTTTTTGGAACTCAAGACGGCCAGTGCCTCGGACGAATACCCGGGCGCGGCAATCGCTTCGATGAAAATTTTGGCTACTTCGACCGCTGTCTCCTCGTCCACCGTGCGGTTAAAGCCGATCACGCCTCCAAAAGCCGATACAGGATCACACTCCAGCGCTTTGCGATAGCTTTCCGCAAGGCTAGCCTGCTCGGCACAGCCGCACGGGTTCGTGTGCTTGATGATAGCCGTCGCCGGCTGATCGAACTCCAGCGCCAACTGCCAGGCCGCGTCCAGGTCGACCAGGTTGTTATAGGAGAGTTCTTTGCCCTGAAGCTGCTCTCCTCCCGCAACACCCGCCCCGGGGACGCCGTACAGCGCGGCGGACTGGTGTGGGTTCTCGCCGTAGCGCAGATCCAGCCGCTTCGGCGCGCGAATGTCGAGAACGGCAGGCAGCATCGTTTGGCCGCCGGCGCGGTCAAGCCGGGCGCTAATCGCACGGTCGTAATCCGCAGTCGCACGGAAAGCCTGCCTGGCCAGCCGCCAGCGCGTCTCATACGAAAGGCAGCAGCCGGTGCGCCGCAGTTCCTCAATGACGGCGGCATAGTCAGCAGGCGATACCACCACGGCGACATCCTGGAAGTTCTTAGCGGCCGAGCGGATCATCGTGGGTCCTCCGATATCGATGTGCTCAATCAGCTCCTCAAGAGCGGCATCGGCCTTTGCCGCCACGCTTTCAAACGCATAAAGGTTCACCACGACCATGTCGATGCACTCGATCCCATGAGCCGCCAGCGCCTCCATGTGCTCCGGTTTGTTCCGCATCGCAAGGATTCCGGCCGTAATGCGCGGATGCATCGTTTTGACGCGGCCGTCGAGCATTTCCGGGAACCCCGTCACCTCCGAGACATCCTTCACCGCAACGCCGGCCTCCCGTAAGGTTTTCGCGGTGCCGCCGGTAGAGATCAGCTCAGCGCCGAAGCCGCGCAACTCCCGCGCGAATTCCACGATCCCGGTCTTATCGGTGACACTAAGCAGAACGCGATCGATTTTTCTCATCAATCGCAAGGTAGCACGCCCGCGAACCGTATCCCGGACCGCTTGCTGCGCGCGCCTGTTCCCCGATGCGCGCCCTTAGGCTCCGGTTTCAGAACAATCTGTCAGGCGTGCTGAACCGCTTCGATGAGGGAGCGGACGTCCAGCGGGGTGCGCGCCGTGGCGCGCACACGAAAACGCTGCCGCGGCTCGCCAATGCGTTCCAGCGTATAAGCTCCCTTCCCATAGAGCGCGTCGAAGAACCGCTCGAACTCGGGACGAGTCTCATCCCAGGTGGCCTCCGTGTTAGGAGACAGCAGTCTGTCGTTGAGGATCACTTCGGCGCGGCCGGCATCAAAGTGCAGCTTTTCCCGGAACGCCTCTTCCTCCTCGAGGCGTTTTGAAGCTACGAGCGCGGCGTAGAAGGCCTGCAGCAGACGGTCCTGATCCGTCCCGTCCAGCACAGCTTTGCGGTTGTACAGAAGGCCGAGGCGGTTTTCTGCAAGATCCAGGCTGTAATTCGCTTCGTGTCCCACCAGCACTACGCCCGGTCCCGCCGGCACATGACGATAGTCGGCAACATCGATGAGCAGTTCTTCGCAGACGCTTTCCTGAATCCACCGGTGAAAGATAGGGATTGCATCTCCGAGATCGGTGGGCGCCGGCTCTCGCGCGAAAATTTTGGTGTTGACGTGCTGCATGCCAATAGGGTCAGACCGTTGCCGCCTGGGCCGTCATGCGGCCGTAGCAGCTATGGCACGCCTCGATGAAGAGTTGCGCCTCCTCGATCAAGCGGTGCGCGGTTTCGGCCGTGTGCGGCGAGCCTGCCCGCTCGTGAGCATGAAAGAAGTACTGGCCGAATTTGCCGCCCGTGAATGGATCGAAAAAGAGCTGCGTGTCGTAGAAATGCGTCCGGAATGCCGCGACAATCCCGTCTGGATCTCCGGGCGTAGGCAGCAGCCGCCACCGCAGCAGCGCCACCGCGCCGTGCAGCATGGAATCGTAAGCGCCGCGGGCGGCCTGCTCGATGTCGCCGCGCTCTAGGCTGAGCTGCGCTTCAAAAACCTCGCGCTCGCACGCAGTAAGTGCAAATTCGAGCGGCGAAACGACTTCGCCCGCGCATTCACCCACACCCATGTCGCCGGTAGTGAACTCGCGGGCATCCGCCCAATCGGTGTAGTAGGAGGGATCGACGGAGTGCGGCGGCACCTCCATCAGATCTTCCAGCATCTTCTTGCACTCTGCCTTGCCGATTCGTTTCACAAACGCCTGAAACGACTCGCTCTCGTGCCGCTCCGCAAGATACCGCCCGGTGATCCGGTCCAGGGCTTCCGGGATACGCTTCGAAGGCACGGCGCCGATCGCCAGACCGTAGCTTCCGGCATTTTCGGTCCACTGGCCGCCCAGCACAACCTGAAAATGCGGCACGGTGTAGTTGTTCTTATTGCGGCTCACGCCATAGAAGCCCAGGTCGGCAATATGGTGCTGGCCGCAGGAATTGAAGCAGCCGCTGACCTTGATGTGCAAATTACGGATCACGTCGTGGACTTCGCCGTTCCGCTCAATCAGTCGGCGGCGCAGCTCGCCCGCCAGTCCCCGCGAAGACGCAATGCCCAGTTTGCAGGTGTCCGTGCCCGGGCATGCGGCGATATCGGTAATGGTTCCGGCCCCGGGTGCATTCAGCCCGACTGATTTCAACTCCTCATAGACAGCGGGTAGATCCGCCTCGCTTACCCACCGCAGCACCAGGTTCTGCTCGACTGTCGAGCGGACTGTCTCCCGCACGTATTTGCGCGCGATGTCCGCGACCCGGCGCAACTGATCCGCCGTGATATCGCCGAGCGGCAGAGCGATCGTGACGGTCGCATACCCGGGCTGGCGCTGCCGGTACACGTTACTTCGATGCCACTCGGCGAAGCCGCCGTCAGCCGCCGGCGAAATCTGCAAAAGTCCCGGCGGCTTCAGCGGAGTTTCCTCGTAGCGCTCGACGTCTGCCAGGTACGAAGTCCAACGCGGCTCATAAGGCAGGGCCGCGCGCTCCTCCACGACAAGCCGTTTGAACTCCTCCATCCCGAGCTTCGCGATCAGGAACTTCATTCGGGCGGTATTGCGGTTCTTCTTCTCGCCCAGCCGTGCGAACACGCGGCCAATCGCCTGCGCCAGCGGCAGCAATTCTTCCTCAGGCACGAACTCCTCGAACAGCTTCGCCTGGTAAGGAACCGTTCCCAACCCTCCGCCCACGTACATCTCAAAACCGCGCCGGAGTCTGCCGTTCTCCTCGCGCGTTACCGCAATGCAGCCGATGTCGTGAATGCGGACCAGGGCGCAGGCATTATCGCGACAGCCGGAAAACGCGATCTTGAATTTGCGTCCGAAGTCCTGCGTGTCCGGGTGCCCAAGCAGAAAATAAGCGCATGCCTTGGCATACGGAGTAACGTCAAAGGTCTGGTCGCGGCACACACCGGCATAGGGGCAGGCAGTGACATTCCGCACCGTGTTCCCGCAGGCTTCCCGCGTGGTGATATTGACAGCCGCCAGTCGGCGCATCAGTGCCGGCACATCCTCGATGTGTACAAAGTGGAGCTGGAAATCCTGACGGGTGGTAACGTGCGCAATGCCGTCGGAATACTCCTCGGCCAGCTCCGCCAGCACCTCCAGTTGTTTCGCATTCAGGCCGCCAAAGGGGATTTTGATCCGCTGCATGCCAGGGGCGTCCCACAGTGTGTTAGGACCCTTTGTAAGCTGACCGTTCGGATACTCCAGTTTGCGCGTTGCACGCCCGTCGTGCCGCTGCCCGTTGTCATAACGCTGGCCGTAAGATCCCCGCCGCAGCCTGGTTTCAGCGAAGACCTTGTCATCGATCTTGCCCTGCTTTTTGAGGGTGATTTCGGCTTCGTAGATGTCCAATTCCTTGGCCAGGTGCGGCGGCATCTCCGGGAGAAGCCGGTCCCGCCACTGGGTGTTGCTGGCTTTCATAGATCGAGTTGCCTTCCAGGGGAATTACCCTAAACTATATCGAAATTACTACGATTTGGCAACTGCGGCGGTTTGGCCGGGTTCCGCTTCGCCTCGTACGCCGTAAAGGTCTTCAATTTGTTGGCGGAAGTTCTCGAGGACCCGATTGCGGCGCACCTTCATCGTGGCAGTCAGTTCCCCGTGATCGATGGTGAACTCGCGGTCGAGGACTTTGTAACGCCGGATCTGCTCAAAGGGCGCAAGCTGGCTATTTACACGCGCCACGACCTTCTGGACCTCCGCCGCGACCGGCGGCGCGGAGGCGAGCAGCGCCGGAGAACCTAAATCGAACCCCTCCATTCCTTCGAGTGCGGCGGCCGCAGCAGGGTTGAGGGTGAAAAGAGCGACCAGGTGTGGGAGTCGGTCACCGGCGAGCAGCACGTTGCTAATCAGCGGCTCCGTCTTGAACAGCGCCTCGATACGCGCCGGATAAATCTTCTTGCCCGTCGAGGAAACGATTACTTCTTTCTTCCGGCCGGTGATATAGATGTATCCTTCCGAATCAATATGGCCAAGGTCGCCAGTGTGAAGCCATCCGTCGCGCAGCACTTCGGCCGTAGCCTGACGATTGCCGAAGTACTCGGAAAACAGGCAAGGAGATTTCAGCAACAGCTCGCCGTCTTCCGCAAGCCGCACCTCGACGCCGGGCAGCGCTTTCCCGATGCTTCCCGGCTTGGGGCGGTTCAGTGGATTTAATGTGGCCACGCCGCCCTCGGTAAGGCCGTAGCCTTCGACAAGCGGCATGCCGATCGCTTCGTAGAACTCCGCCAATTGTTTGCTGAGCGGCGCGGCGCCCGAGGCGCTGATCCGCAGGCGGCCGCCGAAGCGGCCTCGCAGCTTCCGAAAAAGCAGACGGTCCGCCACTGCAAGAGGAGCGCTGATCCACGAGGGAACCGGCTGGCCGTTCCGCCGCCGCTCAGCCGCTGCCAGGCCCAAACCCAGCGCCGTATAAAATAACCGCTGCACCGCCGCGGGCCGCTTCTTGATTTCGGTGCAGATTGTCGAATAGATCCGCTCCCACATCCGCGGCGGCGCAAGCAGAATCGTGGGGCGCGCGGCACGAATTTCCTGGGGCAGCTTCATCAGACTTTCCGAGAAGGTGACGGGCATGCCGCTGCGAATCGGCAGCATCTCGATGACGATGCGCTGCGCGATGTGTGCGGAAGGCAGAAAAGCCACGGTCATATCCTCAGGTCCGAGCGGCAGCGCCTGCGGCCCCATGTCGATGTTGGCCACGATGGCTGCGTGAGTAGCCAGCGCCATCTTCGGTTCGCCTGTTGCCCCTGACGTCAGATACAACACTGCATGATCGGATGCGGAAACCGACGCGGCCAGACGCTCGATCAGCCCGGGGTCTTCCGCAATTGCGCGGCGGCCCATGGCGCGCAGGTCGGCCAGAGTAATGGTGCCGTCGGCTGCTCCCGTGAGCAGGATCCGACGTCCGACGCGCGCCGCGGCGAAAGTCCCCAGCATCTTCGGCCCCTCCAAAAACAGAGCGGCGGCACGACATGTTTCCACTGTCTGCCGCAAGTCCCGCGCCGGATAGTTGGGGTACAGAGCCGCGGCGATCGAGCCGTTGGCCATAATCCCGAGATCCGCGAGATAAAATTCGGCGCGAGTCTCCGAATTCAAGGCCACAATATCTCCCTTGCCGATTCCCAATGCCCGAAGACCCGCGGCTATTTCCTGCGCTGCGCGCAAATATTCAGACCACGTATAGGTCTGCATCTCTCGACGGCCATTCTCAGCCGAGGGCTGATGGAGCGCTGGCAGCGGTCCATACCTGCGGGCGGTCTCTTCCAGGACCCGGTATACAGTGCGGGAACTCATTGAGACGATGCTAGCACTCGGTGTTCGCGAACTTCTACCCAGCGCATGGGAGCGTTCGCTATTCCATCATGACCGGGCCTTTGTGCGGCGCCGTTTTCTTCATCACAAACATCACCGGGATGATGGCCAAGAAGATGATCCCGAGAAGCCAGAAGTTGTCGATAAAGGCTTTCATCATCGCCTGTCTGTGAAGTGTCTCATACAGCACGCCGTGAGCCTGGCTGAGAGCGTCCACGGCACTCGCTCCTTTCGTCATGAGCGTCTGTGCCGTGCCCTGAATCATGTCCTGATAGCTCCGGTCGAACGGCGTCACATGGGCTACCAGCGAGTTCTGATGAAACTGCTCGCGCCGCGCAAGCATGGTGTTGACCATTGCGATCCCGGAGCTGCCGCCGATGTTCCGGGCCAGATTTACCAGTCCGGTCGCGCTGTTGGTCTTCTCTTTGCTGATGTGATAAAAGGCCATCGCGTTGATCGGCACAAACAGGAATGCCAGGCCGGCGCTCTGTACGACGCGCGCCATCATGGCGGTCCGATAGTCGATCTCCAGGTTGAAATTCGCCATCTGGAAGAGCCCGATGGCGGAGATCGCCAACCCCACAACGACCAGCCAGCGCGCCTCGAATTTTGAGAGCAGCACTCCCACCACCGGCATCATAAACACAATTGCGAGTCCTCCCGGCGAGAGCACGAGCCCGCTCAGCAGCGCCGTGTAGCCGAGAAGAGTTTGCAGAAATACAGGCAGCAGCACCGTACTGCCGTAGAGCACGAATCCAAGTAGAAACATCGTGCCGGTGGCAACCAACAGATTCCGATCTTTCAACAGTTTAAAGTCCACCACCGGGTCTTTCTGCCGCAGTTCCCAAATCACGGCTCCCAGCAGGCCGATTGCCGCGATAGCGAGCGATACAACGATCAGGTTCGAACCAAACCAGTCTTTGCGCTGTCCTTCGTCCAGAAAAATCTCCAGGAATGCCAGCCCGAGGCTCAACAAGCCGAGCCCGATGTAATCGATCTTCAGCCCGTTCCGGAAGCTGCGCCGGACGAGATAAGGCGGATCGAAGATCAGCATCGAAGTCAGCACCAGAGAAAGGATCCCGACCGGGATGTTGATCAGGAAGATCCAGCGCCACGTGAAATTGTCTGTGATCCAGCCGCCCAGGGTCGGCCCGATCACCGGCGCCACCACTACACCCATGCCATAGACAGCCATTGCCATGCCTTGTTTATGTTTGGGGAAACTCTCGACCAGGATTGCCTGCGAGATCGGCTGGAGAGCACCGCCGCCAATGCCCTGGAGGATCCGAAACAGAATCAGCATGGGCAGGCTGGCTGCGAGTCCGCACAGAATTGAGCTCACCGTGAACAGGGCCACGCAGAGCATGTAGAACCGCTTTCGCCCGAACAGCGAAGAGAACCAGCCGCTCAGGGGAAGCACAATGGCATTTGATACGAGGTATGAGGTAAGCACCCAGGTGCTTTCATCTACGGTTGCAGCCAGACTGCCGGCAATGTGAGGGAGCGCTACATTAGCGACGCTGGTGTCCAGCACTTCCATAAAGGTCGCCAGCATTACCGTGCCGGCGATCAGCCACGGATTGATGGGCACACCTTCAGCGTGCAGGTTTTTGTTCCGCATGACAGGTTCCTCAGATCAAAAGGCGTGACTGTGCTATCGCGTCTTGATGGTGGCCACTACGTTCATGCCAGGCCTGAGCACAACGCCGTCCGGCAGCGAATCGAACACGATCTTCACCGGAATACGCTGGACGACCTTCACGAAGTTGCCGGTTGCATTTTCCGGTGGCAGCAGACTCAACCTGGCGCCAGTAGCGCCCGCAATGGAATCGACCCGACCGACGACCGTCCGGCCGTACATATCCACCTCGACCTCCGCTCTCTGGCCTGGGCGCACGTCCTTTAATTGCGTCTCCTTGAAGTTCGCGGTCACCCATACGTCATGAAGCGGGATTATGGTCATGAGTCCCTGCCCGGGCTGAACGATCTGGCCCGGCTCTACGGTTTTCCGTGTGACTACCCCTTCCATGGGAGCGACGATAGTCGTGTAGCTGAGCTGCAACTCGGCGGCAGCCAGGTTGGCGCGCGCCTGCTGGATCGCTGCCTCGGCGGACGCAGCCTGCGCGGCGGTCACGGTTACCTGGCGCTGGTTGGCCCGCGACTGCGCGAGCGAGGCCTTGGCCTGCTCTACGCGGGCGCGCGCTGATTCCACGGCAGCACGTGTGTTGTTGGCCTGCTGTTCCGCGGCCGCCAGCCGGTCCTGCGCAGCCTTCAACTGAGCTTCAGCAACACGCGCTGCCGCGACGTAGCTGTCGAACTGCTGTTTTGAAATCTCCTCCTTGGCTACCAGTGGCCG
>Ga0070741_10013419_pt1 | contig 14473 bp, 13 predicted proteins | sample Coa_R1_4_FD_66440 | JGI IMG/M metagenome (GOLD analysis project Ga0070741, IMG submission 66440) | Surface soil microbial communities from Centralia Pennsylvania, which are recovering from an underground coalmine fire - Coalmine... | ecosystem: Environmental > Terrestrial > Soil > Unclassified ...
GAACTGGCGACCGAAGCCGGTCGCACGGTGTATCAACTCAAACATGGGCTGCTGGATGAGTACCTCATTCAACAACTGAAGAAGCCGTCTCTCAAAATGGCTTCTGCGTAAGTCCTAATTTCCTTTTTTTCTCGGCATTTTTTCACTCCCTGTTTTGTAGTTACATTGATTCAATGACCCGAAACCGGCAGTCGCCGGCGTGGACAGATTCGTCACTGCCGTGTTTTGCAAAAGTCAGGCCGCAGATAATGCCGTTCGTTCCTGCCTGTGAACTGCCGCCAGCCCTGATTTTCGTCGACAAAAGCCGTTCTGCGACTCACGCCTGATGGTTGAATTACGGCGCCGAAAACTGCCATGTCAGTTGAATTACTATGACGCGACAACAAAGTGTCGCCAAGGGGCGCCTGAAGAAAACCGCGGAAAAGTTCTGGTGGTTAACCTGCCGAAAAATCGCGTGGGACAGGATAGGGGCATCCTCTCCGGTTACTGCTTCCTGCAAACTCAGCTTCTGTAACAGCCTGCAAGGTTACCGAAGTTATTGCGGGCGATTCCGGCGATAACCGTCGCCGCCATCCCGTTGCAGTGATTGCACCCGGCTGGAAACGAGAGACTATTGTGGCGCCTCGCCCGTCTGCGCCTCAGCCTGATCTTCTGACCGCTCATTCGTGGCCTGCCTTTTGCACAACGCCTCCGGCAGGGAGAAACAACCATGCCCATCAAAGGGAGACCCCGGCTGATTGCCGATAAGGCCTGCGGGACAAAGCTCTTCAGAGATGATCTGCGCGAGGTCATCGGTCTGGTCAGAGCCGGAGACAGCCAGACCATCAGCGATGTCATCCGGCAACTCGTGCATGAAGCACTGGTGTCCAGACGCAAACAGTCACTCGGACGTGACACCGCTGAGGACTGGTTTTTACGAATCCATCAGCAGTCCGTTTCAGAAGCGTTGATCCCGCTCAGACAGGAGCTGCAACAGCTCACGAAGCTGTTTGAAGAGCCGCTTCACAGTGTTCGTGGCGCGAATGATTCGCCGGATGAAAAGTCAGGCCGGATGAATGTCCTGCTGACCGAAGTTCTCGGCTTCGCGATGACGGCGGAAATGAAAGCACACCTGCTGTTGCAGAACTTCCTGCTCGGTCGCGGACTGAGTGAGGAAACCATTGCCCGGCTGATGGCCGAACACGAAGAGAAAAGCCGTCAGCGAACGGAAGAAATCGTGGTCGGAATCCTGAGTTCATCACGCTGAAAGGAAGTCCGTGAATGAGAGTCATTGTCTCAGTCAAACCCACGCCTGAAGGTCACAGCGCAAGTCAGGCCGTCCGTTATGTGGCCCTTCGCGACCGTGACGAGGAGCGCGAAGGAAAGGAACCGCGCCGGCTCTTTTCCGCCAGAGCGGATGACCTGAGCTTCTGGAAGGCCGAGCGAGTGCTGACCACAGAGCGAACGCCGGAAAAGGATGAAGTGCTGCACGTCGCGATCAGCTTCCGTGCCGAGGATTTCCGTTCTCTCGGCCCTGACGAAACGAGCAGGCTGCAGTCGCTCAGGGGTGTTACGCGCGAAGCCGTTTCAGCGCTGGCGGAAGAACTCCATGCCGATCATCTGCGCTGGGTCGCGGGAATCCATCGCAACACGGATCATCCCCACCTTCATCTGCTCTTTCATCGCACATATTCGGACCGTGGGGGCGGAGGGGAAAGGCGGCTCAGTCGCCTGCCGGAAGCGACACTGGCCCGCCGTCTCAGTGATGAAAACGGCATTGGGAAGACCGTACCCGGAAGCTTCGGTCTGGCATTTGAAGGGGCTCTGGATCGCACTCAGGAACGAATGCAAAAGACAAAAGAGGAGAACGACAGAAAAATGGCGGCAGCAGGCAGCAACGGGAAATTGAAAGCCGAAAGAGAAACTCTGGTCGCGACGGATGATCGCCTGCTGGAGGCGGCACGTCGCAACCCTTCGCTGGCAGGGCGCGAACTGATTCAGGAGATCATTCTGCGCGGCCCTGAACGCGGCCCGGACGAACGACCGGAGCGGAACGATCTTCGTGCAGCGCTGCGGCCTCGCGGCCCTGACGATCCTGATTACCGTTCGCAGCCGGAACAGGCCGATCATCTGGGGCGACAGAGTCAGGAATTGCGCGATCTGTATGAACGCGGAGCTGTGGTCAAAGGCGATGTCCTGATCATTCCCGCCGAAGAATACGAACTGTCCGTGGACCGCAATCAGCCCTTCCTGACCAGCCTCGCTTATGCTCACGGGCAGCTTCGGAATCCGGCACAGGCCGGGGAGTTTCACGAACTTGCCCGCACCATTGCCGGACAGAATTCTGACACCAGAACCGAGGTCGAAGTCTTTCGGTTTTACTACGACAAAATCAGAAGCGGTGATCGGGAAGAGATCCCCACCGAAAGACTGGAACGGACACTCGATGAAATGTGACTGCTGGCTGGGGAAATGGCACGACTCGAAACGCGCGACAGCATCGAAGTCAACCGCCCGGTTATTTCTCCTGGAGAGGCAGCGGAAGCCGCGCGTGAGGCAGATCAATCCAATGCTGAACACAGCTTTGGTGATTTGCTACACGCCGCAGTCGTGGAAAGGTTCCCTGAAAAAACCGCCCCTTTGGCCAACTCCCGCCCGATGCAGAAGAGGGCATATCAGAATCAACCTTACATCACCAGATCAGGCCTGGCTTCCGTCCCGGCGGAGATAGCAGAGGCCGCCACATTAAGCCGGTCAAGTAGTTCCGCTGCCCTGGTCAGTGTCGAGCCATCGGCATTGGTGTAGCGGTAGGTCATCGCCAGCGTCGTATGACCAAGCAGCCGCGCCACCTCAGTGATGGGCATTCCGGCCTGCACCAGCCGCGTGGCAAACGTGTGGCGGCAATCATGCAGGCGGAAGCCCTCAACCCCGGCCTCACGGCAGAGCCTTCTCATCGCGCACTGAACCCATTTGCCACGATTGAAGACCGGCGCATCGTCAGCCAGACCTTCGCGGAGTTTTGACAACTCATCGGACAGCCGACCACTGATTGGGACGGATCGGGATCGCATCGTTTTCGTGTTGGTGGATTGCAGGATGATGATTCCCGCACGGAGGTAAACGTCACTCCACCGGAGGGTGAACATCTCCCCGGCCCTCATTCCGGTATCCAATGCACAGATCAGCAGGGGGCGGAGTAGTGCGCGCCTGCCGGTGCAGAGCGATAACAGCCTCCGTTCTTCGTCGGCGGATAGCACCCGCTCCCGCTTCCGCTCGTCGGCGGAATTGATGAGCGGCTTTCCCGCTGTGAATGGGTTGCGCTGTATCCATCCCTCACGTTCGGCCACCCTGAGCATTGACCGCAGCAGGGAGAGCGTCCGGTGAACGCTGGCGAGAGAGCGGGGGCGGGTCTTTCCATCCTTCCGCTTCCGGTTTTTTGGCCAGACCGGTTCAGCCAGCCGGTCACGGCGGAATGCCTCAATAACTCCGTAAGTGATCTTGTCCAGTTTCATCCGGTGGAAGTAGTCGCGCAGCGTGTGAAGGTGCATCTGCCCGTCGCGGTATGACCGCAGCCCCGCCACTTTCCTGCCGTCAACGTACACGGGCGGGACCAGGTATTGCTTCTCATAGTAATCGGCCAGAGCATCGAAGGTGTGGACATCCGCAATCACCGCGCCGCCTTCCAGTCTGGTCTTCTCTGACTCCTGGATGAGGTCGCGCAGCAGCTTCACGGCATCGGGTTTCGATGTGGCCTGACGTTTCAGTTGCCGTCTGCGGCCCATCTGGTCAGTGAACCCGATTCTCGCAATCCAGACACCCTTCGTTTTATCGCGGTAAATGTAGCCGTTTCCTTTTGTTGTTCCCATATCCGACTCCGGTATATGGGAAGAATTGCAGGGACGCTTTCGAGGACGCTTTTGAGGTTCTAAAGGCCATTTCGGGGCTTTCTTGACGCCCCCCGGATGGTCAACTAAGATGATGCGGCTGCCGGAACAGGCAATCCTCCTGATCTCCTTCACGACCGCAGTTTGTGGCCCCTTAGCTCAACGGTTAGAGCAGCGGACTCATAATCCGTTGGTTCCTGGTTCGAATCCTGGAGGGGCCATTACACTTACTGGTTTCCGAATCTTCCCTTGTGTGCCTATGTGTGCCAGTTGTATGCCAACCCGGCCAAAACCACCAGAATTCAGACATGCTCAAATAAAAAAGAGCGCAAGCCAGGAATAACTTAGCCACACTCTTACCGATTCAACCAAACCTGTTTATAATTACAGCAGAGCATGAAAACCTCTGGCGGTGAGCTTTTGTTACTGATCAAGTCTCCAAGCCCATCACCTGAACCGGCCGCACAGGAAGTGATGGAAGGATCATCCTTACCGGACGGAACTGCCAATCATACGAGGTGCGCCATGGGAAGCTCCAGTAAAAGGTTTACTCTAAAACCGGCATTTCTGATTGCAGCTGTGGCGCTGATTTCGCCGTTGTCCGTTCAGGCGCAGCAACAAGGGCCTAACGAGAGGCGGGAGCAGCAGATCAGGGAACATGAAATTCAGATGAAAAATACTGACCTGGAGCGCGTCCGCAACCGCGATCCGAAAGCCGCCCTGGCACAGGTCAACGAGGATTTCCGTCGCCTCAAGGCCATCAATTCCGAGGTCATCGGTACGAATGCCGCCGCCGCCGAGCCTGATTTCAAGGCTGTCGCGCAGGCGGCGGACGAAATCAGAAGACGCGGTGTTCAACTCAGGGCCAGACTGGCTCTGCCCGCCGCCCCAAAAGGGGAGAAGCCGGCAAAGAATCAGGAGAAGCCCGGAGACGAACAGATCAAGTCGTCGCTCCTGATCCTCAACAGCCTGATTTCGAGCTTCGCAGCCAACCCGATATTCAGCCCGACAGTCAAGAGTGGCGCCACGATTGATCCTCAGGAGGCAGCCAGGGCCCGCCGGGACTTGGACGACATCATTGACTGGAGCGAGAAAATCAAAAAAAGCGCTGAGAAACTGAGTAAGGCTGGGACGAAATCGAATTAGCCTGCCGGGACTCTGAAAGTGTTGATCGGCCGTATCGCATTCATCCATTTCGGGCAGAAGAAAAGGGGGGCCTGTTAAAGCCCCCCCTTTGTTATGACCGGCGTCATCACCACCTAGAAGATGATTCGCGCCGACAATTGAATGAGTCGTGGGTTGCTGCTGAAGACCAGGTCGGGGTGGTTGAACTCCGCGCTCCCCACGGTGTTGATATTCCCGACGGCGGTCGTGTTGATCGGCGTCACGCTGTTGGGCGTCCCGGGGATGTACTGCGGGTGATTGAAGGCGTTGATCAGATCCGCGCGGAATTGAAGCCTCGTCCTCTCAGTGATCGCGAAGTTCTTCTGCACCGAGAAATCCACATTACTGATGCCGGGTAGTTGCAGAGTGTTGCGCCCGGCTGTGGAGCGCGCGCCGAGGCCGGCTTGGATGTACCGGGCGTTCGGGTTGTCAGCCAGGTACCCGACCACTTTCCCCGCGCTATTGGTCAGTGCCGTGACGGTACTCGACGTGCCATCAACACCGCTCAGGTTGACGATTGACCGATCTCCGGCGGAGTCGCCGTTGAGATTGGCATCTGAGCCACTCAGAACCGTGGCCTGTTCGCCGGTTTCGAGTGAGAGAGTTCCTGTGAAGCTGAATCCTCCCAGCACGGTGCGAGCAAATCTGTTCGAACTCCTGGTGAAGAACGGCAGATCATAGATGCTGGAGAGGACGAAGCGGTGACGCCGGTCGAGGGCCGAGTTGGCCCTCTCCCCGCGCAGGTTCTGGAAGTCCTGCACGCGGCGCGGCGAGAGTACGGTGCTGAAGACCTCCGCCGTCGAGTCGTCAATCAGATGGCTCCAGGTGTAGGCGGCCGACATGTGGAAGCCCTGGGTGAAGCGCCGGTTGAGCTGGGCCGAGAAGGCATGGTAAGTGGAATTGCCGTTAGGCAGAAAAGCCACCACGTTGTTGGTGAAACCGGCATTCCCGTAAAACGGGATGATCCGGGGGCGCGCCTGAAGGTCGTTCAGCGTCAGGGTCAACGCATCGAGTTGCGCCTGAGTCGGCTTTGAGAAAAAAGTCGGCAGGAAACTGGTATCAGTCGTCCTGTTCTGGACGTTGATCCGGTTCTGCGTCGGCAGGTGGATGCCTCTGGTGCCGAGGTAGCGTGTTTCAAAAGCCCAGTTCGTAAAGAACTGGCGCTGGACCGTCAGGTTCCAGGTTAATGCGTATGGGACCTGCTGATCGGGTATCCACGACGCCGTCGCGGCGCGCGCCTGAGCGGCGGTCAGGCTCGTCCCCGTGGCGTTGCTCGGGATGCCGCCACTCGCCAGGAAGTTCGAGACATTCGTCGCCACGTCCGGGCGATCAATGGTGACCTGTGCCTGCGGCGGGTTGGACAGGATGTAAAGGTTGTCCACGATCACGTCATGGGCCATCGAGAAGCCGGCGCGGATGGAACTCCTGCCGCCACTGCCGAAGACCCGGCCGAGCAGTCCCGAATCGAAATTTGGTGAGTACGCAATGCCGATGCGCGGCGCGAAGTTACCCTTCTGGGCCTTCGGCTCATTAAACTCCAGCACCCCGGGGACCGACGAGATTGCGTTGATGGTCTGCTTCCTCGCCGAGAACGGGACCTGCTGGTACGCGTAATTCACTCCGAGATTGAGGGTGAAACTCGGGGTGACGCGCCACTCGTCCTGACCGAAGGCGAAGAAAAGAATCTGGTCACCGTAGAAGGTCGAGGCCCCGACGTTGCGCTCGGACAGGAAGTCGGGATTCAGGTCGCGCAGGAAGCGGTCCGTTGAGTTGTACTGATAATCACCCCGCAGGCGCTGCACGAAGACCTGTGGCGAGATGATCTTGCGCCCGTCGGCCCCGAACTTGAAAGTGTGGTTGCCGGCCAGGTAGGTCGAGTTATTCACCAGTTGATAGCTGTTCTCGATGGTTGACTGCGGCGCGTTGGGGTCAGGGCCGATGTCAATCCCCAGATCCTTTAAGCCAAGATTCGGGAATGTATCGAAGCCGGCAATCGGGAATGCGAATCCGGGCACCGGCGTCTGGTTGACGTACCGGCGGTAGGACAGGCGCGTTTCGTTGGTGAACTTCGGCGTGAAGTTGTGGACGAGTGTGTATGAGAACAGCCGCCCGTCGGTCGGGGTGAGCGCGAAGAAAACGGGTAAAGTTGCGTTGTTATCAATCACCCGCAGGCGATTGTAGATGAAGCGCGAATGATGCTGCGTGTTCTCGCTCTGTACGTAGTCGAGGTTGAGTACGAAGTTGCGCTGGTTCGAGAAGTTCGGCGCGCTGAATGAGACAGGTCCGACCGGGATGGCATTGGGACCGTTCGGGTCACAGTTCTTGTCCCCGATCTTGGCCCCGCCGACACAAATGACTTTATTACCGGCGCCTTGGGCAGGCGCCACCGGCACGTACTGCCTGAACAGCGCCAGATTCGCGGCTGACAGCCCGGAAATAGTACCGAGTTTGGCAAAGCCCGCCGCCGTCGGCGACGTCAAGCCCGCCGGGGCCGCCGCGTTGCCGATCTGCAAACCTTCATAACTGGTGAAGAAAAACAGCCGATCCCTGCCGCTGATGAATGGTGAGCCGCCTTCGCCGAAACGTGGCAGGTAGAGCGGGCCCCCGATGTTGAAGCCGTAGCGCGCGTAATCGTACCGGGGCATACACTGATCGTTACCGAGCGTCGTGCAGCGGGTGACGCCGGCATTCTTCTGCGAGGTATCGAGCGCATTTAAGTAGCGGTTGCGGAAGAAGCCGTAGCCGGTCCCATGAAACTGATTGGTCCCGCTCTTGGTCACGGTAATAAACTGCCCGCCGGTCGAACGCGCGAATTCTGCTGAGAATTGATTGGTCAGCACGGAGAACTCGGAAACCGTCTCGGGCGAGATGTAAACTGATGGCCCAGAAATGTCCTTGCGGTTGTTGTCAATTCCGTCCACCACGAAGTTATTCTGGCGCGGGCGCTGGCCGCCGACCGACCCTCCGGTCCCGAGGCCCACGCCGCCGCTGCTGCTCACGTTGGGTGAAAGGAGTGCGAGGTTGTAGATGCCCGAGCCGGTGTCGTTCGCGGTGGTGATCGTCGTCTGCGGAAGCTCAACCACCTGCCGTGAATCAAAGCTTCTGGACAGGTTGGTAGTGGTGGTTTGCACCAGTTCTACTCCGCCGGCGGAAATCTCAACCGTTTCACCCTGGATGCCGACAGTCAGTTGAACTGGGACGTCGTTGGTCTGATTCAGGACCACACGCACATCACTGAGCGTCAGGGTCTTGAAACTCGGCGCCTCGATTTTGAGTTGATACTCACCGACCAGCAGGTTGTTGAATCTGAACTCGCCCTCTGAGGTCGTCTGAGTCGTGGATGAGTTGTTGGTGTTTTTGTCTGTCACCGTGACCTTCGCGCCGGGCACGACAGCGCCCGACGGGTCCTTGACAATCCCGCGGATGTTGCCGGTCGTCTGCTGTGCGAGGACAGGCGTCACTAAAAAGAGTACCAATAGAACTGATAGCGTAACTGACCAGTGGCCAAGCACACGGCTTAAGCTTAAATCAGACCGATCTTCAAAATTCATAGAGTTCTCCTAAACTGGTTATTTGATGTCAATCGGGGAGAGTCATCTGCAAAGGAAGACTTGGGGGTTCTTTTTCCAAACTTCAATCTGCAATTCAAAACTATTTGACGGTAGGGACACTGCTAAATGAAGCAATTGATATTCCTGGCGTGGTGATTCATCCACAATACCGGAAGGGAGTTCGTAAGTAGTAAATCTTACGGAGTTTGCAAAATCGAACTGAAAATTCAGAACAGACTCAGGTTTGGAATCCTGGATAAAATCTGAAATCCTGGATTTTTACATCTGGTTATCACATTCGTGAGGTTCAGCATTCACAGATGAATTGTGGGAATGAACTGAGATTGCTGCTCAGTGGAGCCGCATCCCTGTTATGTGAAGTCCGGGATAAAATAGTGTCGCGTACTTGAATCCCCGAGGCCTTCCCCGGAATGCCCGCCGACTTTCATCAGAGCCCTTATCTTCTCAGGAACCACAGGGATGATTACAAACTTCAGCAGGCAGGTCTTCGTTGTGTGGATGCTTCAGGTGGCTGATTTGTAAGCCGGACATGTTGGCGGTAGTCGTCGAGATAGCCCTCAAAAGTCTCAGGTGTTACTTCCTGCATTCCGCTCTTCGTTATTGGGACGCGCCATTCCCGGAATCGGACAGGCGGGCCGGGCACAACACGCCCTCAACATTTTCGCACCCGGGGAATAAACAGCTTCGCCCTGCATTCCTGTCAGGCACGCCGTTTGATTATCTACTCCGCGGGCGGCGCTTCGCCACCAGTAGCAAAGAAGAGGCGGACATGAAAAGCAGTAACGCAGTCAACCTGAGAACGCCCCCTCCCCAATCCCAACCGCGCCGGGCTCCGGCAATCTTCCCGGCGGATACGGCAGCCTGGGCGTCTGAATGCTTTACCGGAGTCAGCGCGCACGTCGCCGAGCTGAAGCTGTTCGTCAGCGTGCAGGCGAACCTGAGCGAGCCGGTGCTGCTCATCGGCGAACGCGGGCTGCGTCAGCACAAGATCGCCAGGGCGATCCACGAAACCGGCGTGGACCGCTCGCAACCCTTCCTCTCGGTTGAGACCCGCGGCTTGGCAGAGGAGGCGGCTGACCGGCTGCTTTTCGGCCCCCAGGGGATAATCAGGACCTGTCAGGCCGGCACACTCTACCTCAATCAACTCACCAGGTTGTCCCCACTCCTGCAGCAAAGAATAGCCATTCACCTGGAGGAACGCCGCCAGAGCGAACGACTCTGTCCGGACTTGGGTCTGCGGCTGGTGATCGCCTCTGAAGATGGCCCGGCCGGGGACCACGCTGTCTCCGGTCTTCTTGAGATACTCCGCCCTTCTACTTTCAGGCTCATCCCGCTGCGCGAACGCGGCGAAGATATTCCATCCCTTGCCATGAAGCTTGTTGAAAGGATCGCCCGGCGGCTCGGCAAAGGCGAGGTCAATCTCTCGCCCGGCGTCGCCCGGGCGCTCGCGGCATACCACTGGGAGCGCAATATAGATGAACTTGAAGCCGTCCTCGAAAGTATGATCGCGTTCCTGCCGGCGAAGCAGATTGATGACTCGCTGCTGCCGGCGCACATTTGTCACGCCAGTCTGAACTCAATCCCGGCAGGCGGTATTGACCTGCCGCAGGTCATGGAAGATTTCGAGCGCGGGCTGATTGAGACCGCGCTGCGGCAGACGGGCGGCAATCAGAGGAGGGCAGCCGCACTGCTCGGGATGTGCGTGCAGACGTTGAATATGAAGCTTAAAAGGTTCGCGCGCTGCGCCGGGTCTGATCCCGAAAGGAAATAAGTTGATGACGCACTGCCGCGCATTAACATGCCGGCTGTGCAGCGCGATCTATCACCTTCAGGGTATCTCCAACGAACTTCGCCGTGTCCCGCTGACCTTCGGTTTTTCATAACCCGTTGGTTCCTGGTTCGAATCCTGGAGGGGCCACTTTTCAAATCAATCATTTAGCGGAATCAGTGCCTTGCCCTTTCGGTTAATGTTCCGGTTTCGGTTACGGATACGCCTCTAATTTGCAAACAAAGGGCGAGCCGTCACTGACCCGCCCGAAGTGTTTGTCATTGGGAGAAGGAGGGCGCGGGTCACCAGCGCGGCTCTCCACTGCGGCTGCCGGTGTGGCCCTCCCGTTGTTATGTGTGGGAAGGGCAGGAAGGTTTCCTTCAGACGGAAAGCCGGATCAAGGAACCAGCGTACTGCCGGCTGAGTGAGGTGACGATGTAACTGGCGATCCTCGCTCATTGTCACGCCTCTACTTCCTTATCTTTGCGGCGCGACTTTTCCTGCGGCCCTGTGACACTGGCGAGAGTGGCTCGCTGACGAGCGCCTCCAATTCCCGCTGCACCTTCTCAGGTTTCTTCAGTCGTTTGCTGAGCGCGCCCGAGGTGGCTTTGGTGTCGTAACGCCATGGCTCGACGAAGGCCCGGAATTCGCGGAACTCTTTCGTCAGCTGCGCGGCCACTGAATCCGGCTCGATGTTCGTCAGGTTCTGTGTCTGATCTTCGCTCATTCAGTGCCTTTCACTCCCAGCCGTTCCGATCCTTGATGGCGTCCACGCGCCGGCAGGTCTCAGTGCTGAGGAAACTGCTTGTCCTCAATCTTGCGCACCCGCTCCTTGATCTACACGACCGCGACCGACATCGGATCAAACCGGCGGTCGAGCTGGCGGATGCCCTTCTCAATGCGGTCGAGCCGCTGATTCACGCCGGCCAACTCCTGCCGCACTTCCATCAGTCCGGCGCGTCTCTTCGTGTACAGGGCGGGTATCGTATGACTTCGCCTCCAGCGCGGTCAGCTGCTGAAGGATCAGTTGCAGGGTTTCGTCAACGCTCATTTCGCGGCTCGCTTTCTGGCGGGTTTCTTCGCCTTGCCATTCGGGGCCGGCTTCAGGCTTCGAGCTTTCGCGGCCTCTACTGATGCCGGATCAATCGCCAGGTTTTGGCCAAAGCGTTCAGCCTCAAAACTTCCGTCCAGTACCATACGAAATCACCGAACAGACACAACCCGAAGCGGCCCCCGAGCCAAAGCCCGCGCTGCTTTCGCTGGAAGCCGCGGAACTGATCCTCGACGCCATCCTGATTGACTGCGCATACGACGAATGGGCCGTTGACGACATCCTGCGCGTGATCTGGACGCTCACGCATCAGCCGAGCCTCCGGGACGTGGAGCAATACGCCGACGATCTGATAAAGCGCGTCCATCACTGGAGCAATGATTGCTGGGACAGGGCGGCGGCTTACATCGCGACACTGCCCGGCAAGAGCTACCGCGAAGACGGCCTGACCATAGAGCAGCTGGTCAATCTTCAATACCCGAATCGCGAGCGAATTGAAGGCACCTACGCGACGGTCACCGGGGAGAAGCCGCCGCCGCCGCGCGAAACTCTGGCGGGGCGACCGCTCCACGAAGTGCAGATGGCGCTGACTTGGGTGCTGGCCGAATACGTTGCACACCCGGACCTGCCGGCGGAGACCGCCGAACTCCGGAAAGAGAAAGTCTCACGGCTGCGCGATACGGAGCGCAATCCGGGGCGCAGCCAGGAGTAGCAATCATCCGGGGCTGGCCCGAATCCGGCCCCATTCATCACGGAAAGGATCTTATGAACAAGAAAGCAACCAAAACCAGACAGGTCAGGCCGAAACTGCAGGCAGCACGCCAGCCGCGGCCGCTGTGCGAAGTCAGAAACGATCTCAGGCGCGCCGTGGATGAGTTCACATCTCACCCGGCGGTCAGTGCGCGGCAGTGTGACTTTATCCTGATGCTCTGCTCGCTCTGCGAGGCACCGCTGGAACCCGGAAGCTCAGAGATAGCCGGCAAGGATAATGAAACGGGCTTCCGCCAACTCGCCCTCGCCATTGTCTTCATTGAGCAATACAGGCATCTGCTGCCCACCGACTTTTACAACCTCTTCGGTGACTGGACGTGCGATATCCAAAGCCGCTCTAAATGGCATCGTGACCCCGAAATCATCAGCCTGATTTACCCGCTGATGCTGCGCAAGGCGAAGGCGATGGAACGGGCGAAGGCGAGCTGAGACGCTGACACTACTACTGCACAAATACAGCAACGGCACCAGGGGCGGGCTTCACATCTCGCCCCTTCTGTCCGTCTATGCACAAGATCAACAACAAGGAGAATGCAATGATCAATAACGAAGAAATGGACAATCACGACGATGAGGCGAAGCCAACGGTCAGGCAGCCGAAGCCGTACGCGCGTCCGCTGGACGAGATTATGTCCGACCTGAGCAAGCCGATTGCCGCGCAACACCTGAAGCAGAAGAAAAAAGGCGGTGCCACGCTGACCTACATCCCGTGGTATTACGCCGTGAAGTACCTCGACTATTACGCGCCGGGCTGGTGTTCGGAGGTGCGCTCGATCACCTGGCAGAACGGACGGATCGTCGTCACGGTGCGCCTCTCAATCCCGGCGGCTGAAGGTGTGGTCTGGCGCGAGGCAACAGGAACTGAGGAAGAGCCTGACGAGGGCGACAAGATGTACGGAGACCCGTCGAGCAACGCCGAGGCGATGGCGCTCAAGCGCGCGGCTTCAAAGTTCGGCCTCGGGTTATACCTTTACGACAAGAAGTGAGGGTGTTTTCCCAGGCGCGAATGATCACGACAGGGGCCGACCCGTCGCCGGCCCCTTTTCTATTGCCTTTTTATGCAGGCTGTACTGAATCGTACAGACACCCTTCCGCCGCTGGCCAATAATCTCCACCCTGCGGCAGGGCGCGGCCAATGAGGTGACTGATTGAAGAAATTCACGAGTCTCACGCCGGCCTGACCGTCAGGTCTCTAAAGCCGGCTTGTGACCATTACATTTTCCTCCCCCGAAGAACTGTTATGGGTGAGAGGCGCATTCTGGTCATCGAAGGCGATGAAGGATTACGAGAGTTCTTCCGTGAGTGGCTGGAGAAGGCGGAATACAGTGTGATCAGCGCGCCGGACGCCGACGCGGGCCTGCTGGGGTTCCACGCGCACTGCCCTGACCTCATCATCATTAACGAACAACTGGAGGAACTCACGCGCTACGAGTTCATCGCCAGAATCCGCCGGGCATCACATCACTCAGACACACCGATCCTCGCCGTCATCCAGGGGCGTGCGCCAACAGGCGATGTCCTGCGCGCCGGGGCTGATGCCGTGATCCGCATCCCTGACGGAATGGATGAAATAATCCCGACCGTCAGGAAACTGCTCGGTAGCCGGGCACGGGCAAACGATCAGAACTAAGAATGTTCCCCAGGCGACAGACAGCGGGCGCGCGATGGGGTAAGCTTTTGCCGCTTCTGATTCCAACCCTCTTATATTATTACCCCGAATTTCAAGAAAGGATCTATGTCCGACTCACGCAAGCATATCCTCTGTGTCGAGGATCACCCTGACACCTGTGAACTCATCTCCCTGTATCTCGGAATGGCTGGTTATCAGGTCACCACGGCCGGGACTGTCGCCGAAGCTCTGCGCCGAGCGCAGAGTACCTGCTTCGACCTCTACCTGCTCGACACCACACTCCCGGACGGGACGGGCGATGAGTTGTGCGAGAAGATCCGCGAATTCGACCCTGATACTCCGGTCGTGATGCACACGGGCGACGCGAGAGACGAAACAAGGTTGCGTCTGCTGGAGACTTGTGCGCAGGCATTCGTCACCAAGCCGAGTGACCCTGAAATCCTGACCGAGACCATCACTGAGCTGATTGAGGCGGCAGGAGCTTCCTGAGCGGAGAAGTGGCCGGGAAATTCTCTCAGTCAGAAATTCGGCAATCGAGGTCAGAATTGAGATTGTGTAAGTGGCATAGTACAACTCAACTATTCCAGACAAAGGAGAACGTGCTATGCCAGTCAACATCCGACCCGAACTGATTGACGAATTGCTCAAAGACGG
>Ga0070741_10013420_pt1 | contig 14473 bp, 7 predicted proteins | sample Coa_R1_4_FD_66440 | JGI IMG/M metagenome (GOLD analysis project Ga0070741, IMG submission 66440) | Surface soil microbial communities from Centralia Pennsylvania, which are recovering from an underground coalmine fire - Coalmine... | ecosystem: Environmental > Terrestrial > Soil > Unclassified ...
GCGACGGCAATCACCGCGCCGTTGAAATTATTGCTCGTGCTGATGGTCAACGTGTTGGTTCCCAATTTCAAAATTCCCGTCAGCCCGCTGATTTTTCCGCTGCCGCTGAAAGTATAACTTGAAGCCGAATTGCTGACGGTGATGCTGCTCGGCGAAACCGGTAATGCAAGGTTCACTGTGCCGGTTCCGGCTTTTGAATCGTCGAACGTCACGAAATCTCCCGGATTGTAAAATGTATTCACGCCGTTCGTTTTCCAATTCGTCGTGTTCGTGTCCCAATTGCCGTTGACGGTGCCGTTCCAAGTCAGCGCGCGCGCCGGACCGGCGGAAGGCGTCGCGGCAATTTCCAGCGTTGGCACCAGAAAGCCGCTGGTATTTCCGATTGAAGCCCAACCGGGCGTCGTCGAACCGGTGCTGTGAAAAAGCAATGTGATTTGCTGATTGGTGTCGCCGAGCAGAAACAATTGCATGTTGACGGGGTCCAACGCGATGTCCACTTCACCGGCCGTTGAGGAAAAACCTTGGGAACCGAGCGAGGCAGTTGTGTTGGCATTGGGCAATCCACTGGTGCTGCCGGGAATATCATTTGGCGAAGCGGTTTTTGCCGGTTGATTGTTCCACGTCATGTTCGCCGTCCATGCGCTGTCGGCGACGCCATTCAAATTCGTGTTGTTCAAGCCATACACTTTCACCGTGTCCGCAGAACCGCCCGTGAAATACAATCGCAACCGGGCAGACGTGATGTTCGCGACCGGATAATTGCTCAAGAACGAAGCGATGTTAAATCGCACATAAGCGATGCGCGTGTTGCTGTCGTTGAGCCGCTTGGTTGAGAGTGTTTGCGATTCGTCCTGGTCGGTTGACGCGCTGCCGCGATAGACGTAGGCGTTCGCAATTGCCGGAAAACTATTTGTGACATCCGCGCGCGCGGCAAGCGCGAGAAAATTCAGCGTGGCGACGGCAAAAAATAATTGTCTGGTGATAGTGTGCATGTCTGGCGTTTTTATCCACTCTATTGGAAGAAAATTTGCTATGGATATTCAGCATTCCGTAAAATGCAAATAACTCAATTCATCCGCATGGATATTGATGAATTTAACTCATGAAATGACGAACGCCCATAGCTATTAAGGGTTACCTTTGACATTTGAAGCCTGTTTAAGAAATTACTCGCCGATTTACGCAAAGAAAAATTTTGCCGAAGCGCGGCATCATGGTTGCAAATTGTTGAAAATTTGAGAACCTATTCGGCCACGTTTAGGAAATGAGCAGGCAAATGAATCAACCGTCCGGCGTTCGCGACGATTTGTCGTCGCACCTCATCGCGCACATCAACGTCAAACTCGCGCTCATCGGCTGCCCGCCGGTAGCGATTGACGGCAACACGGAATTTGCGCAAATCGTTTCGGCCATGGCCGGACAATCGCGCGAAAAAGACCGGTTGCTCGGAAATTATTTAAGCCCCGTTGACCAGCGCATCCAAACTTATCTGTTCGATTATTTGCAGGACGTGCCGGCGCCAAAATTACCGACGCGCACGTTCACGCTCGACCGGCCGGGACTCGCGCGCGTGCTCTCGCTGCCGTTTGACCGCGACGAATTTCATTCGGAAATCATCAGCTCGTATCGCGTCGCCAACGGCGTCTTGCACAATCCGAAAAGCGACCGGCGCACAACGCATGGAATTTTTCACGTGACTGAAGGCGGCTTGCCGATTCCCGACGACAAACTCGGCGTGCCGCGCGCGACGTTCGCAAAAATGCTCGCGCTCGCGCTCAATCCACCGCGTGAATTGATGCGGTTACCCTTCACGGCAACGCAAAAAGAACCGGCGGAATGTTTCGTATCGCTGCTGCTGCGTCCGCTGGTTTGCCCGGAAGTTTTGGGATTCACGACGGAGAAAAGATTGGAAGTTCGATTTTTCGTTCCGGGAAATCTCGTCAGCAATTTGGATTTCGTCGAAAATATTTTTGGAAATGCGGGCGACCCGCTATTGCCGGAAAACGATGCAGCGCTCGACGTCGAACATTGGACCGGCCACACCGGCTGCGTCATTCTCGCGCCGCATCTGGTCGGCGCGACAAAAAAATCCGTCGGCCTGCCGCATTTTGACAAAGCCACCGAACGCCAGCGTCGCGACGGAATGTGCTGGCGTGATGAAAAAGAAATTTATAACAACGGCGGCGCGTTCAAATTGACTTGCCGCGATGAAAGCGGCGTCATCGTCACGCTCATTGCGGACAATTATTTCGGCTATTGCAAAAAAGAGGTGAAGACGCAAATCAGTTTTGCGGCGAATCTTTTTGGCAATTGCGAAGAAGAGCACGCGGGCGGCGCGCTGGTTTTTCCGAGTTACGATTTGGGCGAGGAATTCAGCGGCGATATTCACGTGCGCAACGCCGGTTATTCGTTCACGGAAATGATTTCGCGTTTCGGCGCGGTCATGGACGTGAAACCGGAAGGCTACGCCGTTGATAAAAAATTTCCGGAAATCATTTATATTCCCGAGCTCGCGCATTTCGATTTGCATAAACAAATCGTTTCGTGGAAAAACACCGGTGGCGAGCGCAACATCAAATTGCAACCGGATAAAGTTTATGTGCGCCCGTCCGGCCACAAAGTGCGCATGGAAAAGCCGCCGGGCGGGAAACGTGCGTGGCGGCTTGTCGGCACAGCGGCAGAAGGAACGCTTTGTCATAAGCCTTGCACGGTTTCCGGCGGCGGCAAATCGGAAATTTCAAAACCAATTACCGACGCGATTTTGACCGGACCGGTTTTCGTTGCGGATTTCAAAAGCGATTTTGACAAGGTTGCCGAATTAATTAATCGCAATTACGCAAATCGTTTCATCGGCAAACCACAGACAAAGAGCCGTCCGGTTCTTGCGCCAGAACGCTCGCTTGGTTCGGTCATTAAATTGCTCACGCCCGACCTGCGCGAATACACGCCGGAATACAACGCGTGGCTCGACTCGATTCCGCAATATCTCAAGGAATTGGTTTTCGTCGTGAAGCGTTGCTACAAACCCGAATGGGGCGAAAAATGGCGCGAACATTTCAGCGTGGACATCATCAACGGCGTGCCGGGCAACGAATTGAAATGTGATAATCGTCCGCTGGTGACCACACGCTTGCGCGTCGGTTTCGACAGCGACGGCTTGTGGCGCACGTTCGGATTGCGAAAAGATTTTCATCCTTCGATAAAAATTCAAATGGAGGACGACATCAGCGCGTCCACCGTCGTGCCGCCGGGAATTTTAGAAAATATTCCGAACGCCGACAAAATTCACGCCCAAAAAATCCTGCGCAATTGCGAGTGGCGTTTGTTCCAGCGTCCCGACGACGCGATTCATCGTGGCTACGATAAAGTTTGCGAAGCAGATTTTGCCCAACATGACAATTTCTTTTCCAATTACGAACCGCTGCCAAATAAATTTGCGCGCGAACTGATTGAAGACGCTATTGGCTTTTATGATTTCACCGAGCCGATGCAAAAATTTATTCGCGAGACGGCCAAAGCCGGTCGCCCGGATTTCTTTGTGTCAACCGCGCATCCGCGTGTGGTTGACGGCAAGCCGACAAAAAATCCACGCTATTTGCAGAAGCGTCCCGATTTGACGAATCCGCGCGAAACCTATTTGTCAGAAATGGGCGCGCGACTTTTGCGGCGCGTGCCGGTGGGGAAACCGTTGCACACGCCGGTCAACGCCGTGCTGCCCGGTCGGCGCAATAATCCGCCGGAGACGAACATCCGCTCGCTCGCGTGTTACAATCCGATTCATTTCATGGAATTGCCGGAGCTGTTCATGGAATTCATTTGCAGCATGACCGGCAAATCGCCTTCGACGACCGGCGCCGGTTCTGAAGGCGCGCTGACGAAAGGCCCGTTCAATGCGCTGCCGCCGATTTACGATTTAAACGCTGCGCTGGTCTCTTACATTTTGACCGGACACAACGGATTTGTGACCGCCGCCGGTTACATCGGCCCGAAATGCCGAGTGGACCACGACATCAGTTTGATTGTGCCGGAAATTTTCTGCCGCATGACGGCGGCGGAGCAAGACCCGAAATTTTTGATTGCCGAGCATTATTTGGAAAAGCTCGAAGATTTTGAGCACAAAGGAAAAAAAATTCTCGCCAGCCGGCTTGGCTACCGCATCAACATCCGGTTTGTGCACCATTTCATCGGGCGCATGTTCAATCATCCGCACGGCGTTTTCACCGAAGAAATGCTCAAGCCGGAATTGCAAGGCATGGATATTTTTGCCGACGGCATGGACAACATCGTCACGACGCAAAAACGCGTGGCGAAAATGTATTTCGACGACGGCAGCATCGAGCAAGCCGTTCCGCCATTGAAAGCGCTGCTGCATATTATGCTCAACGATTCGTGGGAAGGAAAAACTTTGGACAATTCCGAATTTCGAAAATTGTTCACGCGCGACTATATGCTCGCAAGCGATTGGTATGCGGCGCGATTGAAAGCAAAGCAGGAAATTGACCGCGCGCTTTGGAAACGGCACGTCGAGTATTTAAATAATTTTTCGCGCAAGCCAAGTCATTCCGACATTGCGGAAAAATTGGGCGTTGCCGAAAAATTAAATTACGCGCGCAAAAAATTGGAAGAAATCGAATCGCCGTCGTATTTGAAAAAATTGTCCGGCACGCTCGGCGTCAAATCGGTTTAAGAATTCAGCCCTCTTCCGCAGCAGCGCGTGCAAGACGCCATCCAATGGCGCAGTGCAGGATTACAATCATCACAACACAAATTGTTCCAGTAAAAAAAAGAGCCACGCCCGGACCACTGCTGCCAGCAAGCGAAAAAAGAAGTCCCAGAAACATCATAAAAAACGACCCACCCAAATATTGAATGGCGACGGCCAGTGCCAGCGCGCCGCGTTTAATGATTAAAGAAAGAAATGCCGTGAGGTGAAGGAATAAAATGAATTGCAGGATGCTGATGACAAAAAATCCAAAAGAATACGATTCGCTAAAAACATTGTTGAAGAAATCGCCGACGTCTTTGGGAACGAGCAATACTCCAAGAAAGAAACAAGCCAACAACGGGAGCGTGCCGGCTAGTGTGCCGACAACTTTGCGGTAAGCCAGTTCAGGAATCGAAATTGGCAGCGTCGCCAGAGACGAAAGCGTTTTCCAGCGGATTTCTTCCCGAAAAATTCGCGCGGCGTCTAAAGCAAGAAATACCGCCGTCGTGGCAAGAGAAATCCAAATTAAAGAAACTCCTTCGAATTCCTGTGTGAAGTCGGCGGAATCTCCAAATTCCATTGCTATTAAATTGCATATTCCCATCACCAGCGCGATGACACCGAATTTCACGAGCAATCCGAGCTTGCCGCCGCTGACAAACGTAAAATCTTTCCAACTGATGGCGCGAATTCCGACGAGCCGTGGCGGAATCCGGCTGCGTCGCGTGGCTCGGCGTCGCAAAAACCATTGGCGCGGCGCAGATTCTTTTTCTTCGCGCGTGCATGGGTCAAAGACCAGCCACGCGAGGAAGAAGAAAAAAATTCCAAGCACTAAATTACTGATGACTTGAAAACCAATTGCCCGCCCCGCAAAACCGGTTTGAAAAATATTTCCAAGACGGTCCGAAGGACTGGCCTCGCGCCACACATCAATTATTTTTGAAAAGAAAATCCAAATGCCGCGGCGAGGATTGATTTCGCCTGAACTCACCAGATTTTGTTCGATGTCGGCGGCCCAATAATGTCCGATGAGAAATAACAGCAAAAAAGTGAGAGTAAATCCCGCCGCAGTTGCGGTGTTGCGAAATACGACCGAGAACAATAGAGCGAGATTGCAGGCTAAAAAAAGATACGCCAGCAACGTGCCATACGCGGCGGCGATTTGAAGCAGTCCCACGCCGCCCAGCGTCACGGCCAGTAAAACGAAAGGAACCTGCACCAGCAAAAGCAGTAACGCGCCGACCAGCCGGCTGGTAGATTTGCCGAGGAGAATGGCGATGGGATTCAGTTCCGTCATCCGCAACAAGCCAAGCATCATTTCTTCTTTTTCTTCCGTGATGGCGGATGCGAAATAACTTAAACCCGCCAAAGTGATGAACACTAAATTTACCCAAATCATTTCCCTGAAAAAATTCAATCCTGGCGCACCGAACGCTCCCATCCGTGCCATGGATTGAATGGGCAGCAGCATGAGCAACATCAAAAGCAACAATCCGATTCGCGCGGCGCACATCAACATCGAGCGCGTTTCGAGGCGCAGGGAACGTTCGAACAAAGCCAGCGCGGGTAATTTCATTCCGCACCTCCGGGATTAGATGGCAACGCCGATTCCACAGGCGCTTGCATCACCGGCGGCACGCCCGGCTCGGTGAGGTCCATAAATGCCTGATTGAGGTGACGCACCATTTCTTGAAAGCCGAGAACTTGCGCGCCGTTGTCGAGCGCGGCGCGAAGCAAAAGATTCGGGTCTGTTTCTTTGCGATGAAAATTAATTCGATACTGCGGCGCTTTCGCCGGCTTCGTCACTTCGATAACACCGCCAACTTTGCGTAACGCCGCTTCAATTACAGGCTGCTCTTCGGCAAGCGTGAGAAGATAATCTGCCGTTTCGCTATCGCTTTGGTTCAAGCCGCTCATGGAACCGCTGTAGCGAACCAATCCGCGGTCGAGAATCGTAACGCTATCGCACAATTGCGCCAATTCGGACAAAATGTGCGAGCTGATGAAAATAGTTTTTCCCATCCGCTGAAGCTCGCGAAGAATATCCATCAATTCAATGCGTGCTCGCGGGTCGAGGCCGCTCGCCGGTTCGTCCAGCAAAAGCAACGTCGGGTCGTGAACCAGCACTCGCGCGAGGCCGACGCGCTGTTGCATGCCGCGCGACAAACCTTTAATCAAATCATTCCGGCGACCTTCCATATCGGTCAGAGCCAACACGTCGCCCACCACGCGCGTGCGTTCCAGCAAATTCATTCCGTAAGCCGCGGCAAAAAAATCCAAATATTCCTGCACGGTCATCTGGCGATACAAACTAAAATGGTCCGGCATGAAACCGATTTTCCTCCGCACATTTTTATAATCGGCAACGACGTCGAGACCGAAGACGCGCACTGAACCGCGCTGCGGCCGGAGCAACGTGGCAAGGATTTTTAACGTCGTCGTTTTGCCCGCGCCGTTCGGGCCGACAAATCCGTGAATCGCGCCGTTTTCCACAGTGAAGCTGACGCCGCGCACCGCCTGCTGGCGTTTGTAGGCGTGATACAGTTCGCTAATTTCGATGGTGGGCAGATTTGCGCTCATGGTTTCCTCACGATTCAGGTTTGAACAGGTTGAAATGGTAAAGCACGTAGCCGGTTTCATGGCCGAAGTCGCTGCCGTGAACAGAAAAACTTTCCGGACTGCGCGCGAAAAGAAATAATTGGGCGCGGTCGCCCGGCTGCGGAGGCAGCAATTTCGTTTGACCAATATTTTCCGCACCAAGGCTCCAGGCAATCAGCGGCGTTGCCATTTTTCGAAATTGATTTTCCACATTGGTGACGGTGTCATCCGACATATATGCATAACTGCTCTGAAATAGTTGCTGGTTGGAATCAGAAACAAAATCATCGAGCGGTTGCGAATCGGCGACGGCAAATTCAAGCCGGCCGTTTACTGATTTCATTTTGTAAATCCGGTTTCCGAGCACCACCCAGCCATCCAAAATTTGTTTTGTAAAATCCGGGCCAACGGTCACGGTCAAGCGCGTCAATTTTTCGGCGCCGTTCCAATTTTCAACTTTCACCGGAATGTTAATTCCTTTCATTTCCGCTTCATGCAGAAATGCGCGGCGCGAAAACATCGGCAGGTCCACCAAAAATTTTCCGTCTTTGCCATTTTCAATCAGGCCATTGACCGCCTCGTAATCCTGCCCGGTAGCATACAGATTATGCGGCGCGGCGTGCGTGATGGTGTAATCCGCGCCGCGCGCGACGAAAACGTTGACCCATTGCGTCACGTCATAAGTGTCGCCGTCAATTGCTCGCGCGTAAGAAAGCGAATGAACCACGCTGCTTTCACCTTGGCCGCGGCGACCGACAAAATTGAAGAGCAACGTAAATCCCGCGATGGTGGCCAATAGCAGCGCGATGCGCAGGCGATAATCTGCGACCTTCCGTCCCGCTACAAAAATTCCCGGACCGACCAACGCAAGATAAGCCAACGCCAACAAATAAATGCCGCCCCAACTGTAATGTCGCTGGCTCATCCGCGATAAAACGCGAAAAAATGAATCCGTAGTTTGATTGGGAATTTGTTCGTTCGGTTTAAGCTCGCGCGAAGACACGTCATCCTGCACATCTTGTTTCTTGATTTCGCGCGCCGTTGCGGCATGACGCACCACCAATCCTGAGCCGATGCGTGCGCGGTCGGCGGAAGTATTTAACACGTCCAGTTCGTCCTTAAAAATGGGATAACGGCCATCCGCACCCATCAGCAAATGGACTTTGCCGCCTGCGCGCAGCCAATCCAGAAATGCTTGTCGTTTCGCCTGTTCCCAACGCGGCGCGTGGTCGAGCAGCAAACTGTCGAGACCGCTCGTCGCCGCCACCGTCGGCGGAAATAATTCGTCCGGAAATTGTTTGAAGGCGCTGGCGGCGCTCAACGGCGCGTCGGCATCGAACAAAATGACTTGCGCCGGCGAACTCCATTTCGGCGCTTCCATGTCGTGGTGGTCGTCGGCACCGCGGCCCCATTCAAGACGCCATTGGTCATATTGGTTGTCAACGAAAACATAAAATTGCAACCAACGCGCCGTGAGCGGCGAGAGATAACAAGGCATTTGGTTAATGGCGCCGACGCGTTCCAAACCGCGGGATTTATAGAAGTCAACCGTTCCATCAAATGGCTCGGACGAAGAGTTGGCGACGAGCACCGAAATGACATTGAACCGGCCCGGCACAACTTTGTCATCGAAACCCCATTTGATTTGTTGCACGTCAAGCGCCGATGCCGAAGTCGCGATGAATAATAACAGCAGATAAAGCCACCGGAAGCATTTCATCCAAATGCAACAGTTTTCTCCACACAGTCGGGTTGCGGTGTATGGCACGCGGCGCATGATAAAAAAATTTTCCGAAATCAAAACTAAATTCTTCCGAGATAACGGTCTGCATTGGCCAAACAATTTCGACGAATCATCCACGCAATCGCGCCAACCGCTCCAAGGTTGGCGAATATCAGCAGCGCTAGATGCGAATTTGCCGACACCGACCGGCCAATGGTTTCGGCGGTGTCAATCACCGTTACCGGACTGATAAAGCGCAGCCACTCGCCCCAGTCCGGCGGTAACAATCCCGTCTCAGTCAAATAATCAGAAAGGACGATTGGAATGATGCACCATGCCACGACCAACAGAAATGACGTCATCAGCGCGCGAATCTGATTGCGAATGCGGAAGCCGATTAACAGGCACAACCATTGCGCAAATTTCGGATAAATCCAAACGGTCAATAGCGAAACGACTAAATAGAGGATGACGTTTTCAAAAGCGGGTTCACCCTGCTCTTGAGTTATGAGTTTTACGATTCCTTCCACGACGAAGAGAACAATCAGCGGACGGACAAGAAATTGAATCCATCGCTGGAGCGGCCCGAGCCATTCATCCAACATTTCGCGAGCCGTCAGCGGCGTCGTCAAAATGGCGCCGAGCCGTTCATTGATTCGCTCGCTGGCCACCGTGTTCGCGCCTTGAATCGGCACGGTCAACAACGCCAAAATCCACAACCCGCCAACGGCCACGTTGAATGCCCCGCCCGATTTTGGATTCAGCATCACGCTTCCAACGAGCGCAATGAGCAGGATGGCGCCGAAAATGATTGCGAACGCGAGCAGATGCGGCACTTGCATCTCGGTCAACATGAATTTGCCAGGCGAGGAATTTCTTTTATCGCCCATTTCGCGCCGGATGATTTGTTCGGCAAGCGCCCGGGCCTCGCGGTCTTGCGTGCGCGACATTGCGCGAATAAGTTTTCGCAAATCTTTCCAGTATTGGTCAAGACGTTTGAATTGATGGCCAAAAGGATTTCGGCGCTGGATGAATGCGCGCGTCTCAAGATTGTATTTCGCCCGCGCGAGAAATAAAAAAGTCGCCACCAGAAAAACAACGGCGTTGAAGAAAATGGGAAAAGCGAAAAAAAATCCGCTCGTCGGACGCATCAGGAACCGTGAAGAAAACATAAAAAATTGGAACGGCCCCACTGAACAGAAAATGGCAAACAACAGGCAAATTCCCCAGCAACGAATCAACGCTTGAAATGTGGTCGCTTCGTGCGCGGAACATTCCAGCGCCAGCGCACCAACCCAAAGGCACGTCAGAAATAATGTCGCCGCGCTGGAATACAACATGGCCGTTGAAACACCGCCGAGCGAATACGCCACCGCCAGCAGCGGCAACGAAAGAAACAGCAGTGTCAGCATCGGAATGAGCCGACCGAAAAATTTTTGCAAAATCAGTTCCCACGGCGTCAAGTCGGTCAGAAATAACAATCCCAGCGTGTCGCGCTCTTTTTCCTGAGCCAGCGCTCCGGCCATCAACGGCGGCAGGAACAAATAAATCGTGAGCAATTGCGCCATCACCAAAAAATTAAACGGACCCATTCCGCGTCCCAACACCAACACCGGGCCTTCCGCCAAATGTCGCATGTAGTAAAAACAAAATGCGCCGAACAAGACGACCGCGTAAATGACGCGGACGACATACATTTGTTTTCGTGCCGACTGCTCGCGCAATTCTTTGCCGAGCAACGGCCAGTCCAAATGAAGTCGCTGGAGGAATTTTCGTTTTGGCATTTAACTCACCTTGCCTTCCGTCAATTTCATAAACGCCGTTTCCATGTCCATTGCTTCCGGTTGGAACATGCGAATGCGCGCGCCGAGTCCGCGCAGCGCATCCAGCAAATCTTCCATCGCCAATTCGTCTTCGCGCACCTGAATCGCCACGCGGTCGGCAAGTTCTTCCGCCGAAGTAATTCCGAGAATGCGACGAATACCTTCAACCATTTGCGGCGTGAGATTGGAAATTTGAACGTGCACCGTGCGCTTCAAATCGAGTTTCCGGTAAATGTCCATCAGCGAACCTTCGGCGACGAGTTGTCCGGCCTCGATGATTCCGATGCGTGTGCAAAATTGCGACAGCTCATGCAAAATGTGGCTCGACACTAAAATCGTTTTGCCCATCCGCTGAAGTTCCTTAAGCAATTCGCGCAACTCGATTCGCGCGCGCGGGTCGAGGCCGCTCGCCGGTTCGTCCAGCAAAAGCAATTGCGGGTCGTGCAACAAAACGCGCGCGATGCCCAACCGCTGTTTCATGCCGCGCGACAACGAGTCCACTTGCGCGTCCACTTTGTTGCCCAAATCCGTCAGCGCCAGCACGTCCTTGACCGTCGCCGCGCGGTTGTCCCATTCAATGCGGTAAGCCGCTGCGAAAAAACTTAAATATTCCGCCACGGTCAAATCTTCGTAGACGCCAAATGAATCGGGAACGTAACCGATGTTGCGCCGGACTTGTTGAGGCGAATACATCACATTAGTGCCGAGCACGCGCACGGAGCCGGACGTCGGTTTCAAAAGCGTTGCCAGCACTTTAATCGTGGTGGTTTTGCCCGCGCCGTTCGGCCCGATGAAGCCAAAAACTTCGCCCGCTGGAATTGTGAGCGATAAATTGCGCACGGCCGTTTGATGGCCATAGCTGACACTTAGATTTTGAATGTCAACCACCGGTATTGGCGGCGCGGGAACAGGTATTTCAGTTTCCATAAAAAAATCTCCGATAAACGACGATGTCGTCGCCGATATTTGTCACAATGGCCAGGACGGAATCATTTCCTTCCGCGTCCATGGCCGGCGCATCTTCAAAATTACCGCCGCCCGTCGGCGAAATTTGCGAGACGATCAATTGCAAGCCGGCAGAATCCGCAACGCAGAGCTTGCCTAAAATTGAATCGGGAAGAATTCCCAGTCCGTTGGCCCTGGAAATGCCATACGGCTCTTGATTGGCTATGTTGGCTATGCTGGATGGGGAACGCGAAATGGAGCAAACGTCGCAATTGATAAATTTTTCTTCAGCAAGTTTTGCGCGAACTTTTTCCAAATCCGGCAACGCAGTTTCAATTGCGTGCCAATTTGATGGCAACGGCACCGGCGGCGGCTCGAAGGAAAAAAAACGGTTCAATTGCGGCTGCCATTGCCGGATATTTTCGCTCGTTTGAAAACGCACCGGCAGCGTGCCGTCATACAACGGTGGTTCCACTTCGCGCTCCAGGTTTTGGCCATACCCGTAACTTCGTCCGGAAGGAGCGTAATACTCCGGTATCGTTTGCACATTCAATGGCGACCAGAGCGCGTCCTTCAATTCCGTGACCGATTGTTTGTCGCGCGCGGCGAAAACCAATTCATAACGATTCCAGCGCAGCGCATTTCCATTTTTGTCGAGGTCCACGACAATCAACGAACGCCGCTGGTCGCGCAAGCCGAGATAATGATTTGCCATCAGCACCATGACGACGGTGAACGCGATGCTTGTCGCGGGAAATAAAATCCATGTCAACCGCCTTCGCCGAAGGAATCCCAAAAGAAAATAATCCGCCGGGCCAATCAACAAAACGAACACTGCCAACATGCCGATGAGCGAAGAAAATGGAATGAGCCGCACTGTTGTTGGCATCAAGCGGGCCAATAATTCGCCGCCAAGCATCGTCGGCTGAACCGAATATGACACCGGCTCGCCGGGATTATTCATCGCCTGCGAATAACGTTCCGCGCGCGTGTAATCTTCCATCGAAGAATTTGTCGGCCATCCCCAATGACCCGAATCGGCAATCGCGCGGGCCTGGTCGTTTCTCATTTTCCACAAAAAAGTCGCAGTTTTCCGCCACGTCGCGGTATCCAAACTCAAAGCTGACGCGTTTTCTCCGGTCACGATGACACTTCTGCCCACGCCGGAGTGCAGCATTAAAATATTTTTCTGCGCTGGAAGAAGATTTCCTGCGTTGTCGGAAAAAAACGCCGGGCTGTCGGACGTGGATTCGGCGAGCAAATTTAAAAATGCGATGTGCTGCGGCTGAAGTTCATCGCCAACAAACACGCAGACACTGCCGCCGCCGCGCACCCAGCGCGCCAGCGCTTGAAGTTGCCGCTCGCCGGCTTCCTTGAACGCTTCCGGCGTCAAAATAATTATGTCGAACGGCGTATAAGCCAGCGGTTGCACGGGCAAATCTTCCGGCGAAAGCGGGACAACGTTCGTCATCAACAATCTTTGGTAAATGTTGTTGTCCAACGGCGGCGCAAAATGTTCGAACAATAAATTTTGCACGACCTCCGACGACGATTGCCCCGCGCTTGTCACAGCGTTGCACCATCCTATCACCAGCGACCGTTCGCTTGCCGTCGGCGCGTAGAGAGTTGATGGCTCCAACTCAATCGCTCCCGAGGCAGTCACAAATTTCATTTGCACTTCCACTTGTGAATCGGAATACGGCTTCAACGATGGCGGCAGCAACATTCGAAATTTTTGCTCGTCACCCGACAGCGCGAGGTCGCCACTGCGGTAACGGGCTAAAATCCGGTTGCCTTCGCGAAATTCCATTTCGAGCCGGCCTTCGAGAATGCGCGTTGAATCCCATTTGAACCGAACCTCAACCGGAACCGGCGCTTCATTTCGCGCGCGCAATTCCAACGGAATTAAATCCGCTTCAAGTTTGTCCGCGGCAAAAACATTCGTTGCCGGAAATTGAAGCGCGAACAGCAGGAAAAAAAATTTCAAAGCGCCGTTTAAATTCATTTCCAGCCTCCGGGTTTCTTCTGAAAAAACCACCATTCGAACAGCATCACGCACAACCCGGCCATGAGCAGCGCCGGCCACAAAGGCCAATCCGTCTTTACCGCAATGGTCGCCGCGGCAACTTGCAATTGTTCGTTAAATTGAATTTGGTCAACGCTGTTCAGCGAAGTTTCTGTCGGCGAAAGCAAACCTGCGCCCACGCGACGGCGTTGCGCGCCATTTTCTAAAATCGAATAGTAACCGGCTCGCGGCGCGGCCACTCCGGAAACAATTCCGCGTTCATCGGCAGTAATCGCTTCTACGGTTTGCGACGGCGTTTGAATTTGATATTTGCCATTTGGCGCGAGTGTCAACGGCGGCAGCACGCCAGTTTTATTTGCCAGCGCTTCCGCAAGACCTGCTTGCTGCATTGCCGCTTGAACAACATTCTCCACAAAAATTGGAAAGCCGACGCGATACGGCAGCGTCGAACGGTCGGTGTGAAATAACAGCGCGAACCGCACGCCGTCCGCATCTTGTTTGCGAACCATCAGCGGTCCGCCTCGACCGTGAATAAGCACTTCGTAATTCAAATTTTCCAAATCACCTTCGCCGGCATTTTGGACGAAGCGTGGTTCGTCCAGCACGACCATGTCCGCCAATTGAACGTGTTGCAACAGCGGTGCATCGCGTCG
>Ga0070741_10013421_pt1 | contig 14472 bp, 10 predicted proteins | sample Coa_R1_4_FD_66440 | JGI IMG/M metagenome (GOLD analysis project Ga0070741, IMG submission 66440) | Surface soil microbial communities from Centralia Pennsylvania, which are recovering from an underground coalmine fire - Coalmine... | ecosystem: Environmental > Terrestrial > Soil > Unclassified ...
CGCAATCGGTGCACGAGACGATCGACAAGTGGGTGAGCACGGCGTTAGGCGACGTGGGGCAGGACTTCCTCGCCAGCGGTGCCGTGAAGACGGGGAACAGCGAGCTCGACGACCTGGTGGCGGTGGAGAACACCAAGATCAAGGGATTTCCCCTCAAGCAGGTGACGCGCATCAGCACAACCATGCATCGCGGGAACGTCCCGGGATCGAAGCTGGCGGACGTCTTCCGTCCGACGCGGACGCAGACGCGCGAGTTGACGATCACCTCGCTGAACACGCAGGCCGCCATCTCGCCCGATCTCTTCATCGTGCCGGCGGCGTATCACCGGCCCGATCCGCTGCAGGACGACACCCGGAAAGCGCCGTTGCAGATCCTTTCCCTGCAGCCTTCGGACGGCGGTCAATAACGCTCAGTTCGGTGATACGATCGACTCATTGAGTTGATGACGAAATTGCGCGGCGCGAGCCAGCGGGTGCATCGGGGTGTGAAGCGGCCGGGAGCGTACTTCGCCGCCGTTCTCCCCGCGTCTCTCCCCTTCGTTCTGGCCATTCTCAACGCCGCCGCTCCCCTGTCCGAAACGCGTCCCGGCGTCCGCCCGCAGCTTCGCTACACCGATCTCAACGCGGCCGCTCCTGCCTCCCTCCCCGAACATTCGATCCTCCTCACGGTCGAGCCGGGTGACACGCTCGACTCGCTGCTGGCCGACGGGGGTCTGGAGCGCGCCGACTGCGCCCTGGTGACGCGCGAGGTGGCGCGCGTGTTCGATTTGCGCAGTCTGCAGCCGGGCAATCTCGTCCGCGTTCATCAGAATGCGACCGGCAGCATCGACAGCGTGGAGATCAAGATTACCGGATGGGGCGAGGTCGACCTCGTCCGCACTCCCGAAGGGTTCCAGGCCGTCGCCCACCCCGCGCAGCAGCGAGAGATCGAGACCACCGTCTCCGCGACCATCGACAGCTCACTGTACGACGCGCTGATCGCAGCCGGCGAAGGTCCCCAGCTCGCGCAGCAGATCGCCGACATCTTCCAGTGGGACATCGACTTCTTTGCCCTCCAGCGCGGCGACGCGTTCCAGCTTGTGGTGCGGAAGAAATTCAACGGCTCCGACCCCGCGGGATACGGTCCCATTGTCGCCGCCCGCTTCGTGCACAGCGGCGAGACCTTCGAGGCCTTCCTGCAGGAAACGCCCGACGGACGCGCCGGCTACTACAGCCGGACCGGAACTCCGCTGCGCAAACAGTTCCTCCGCGCGCCGCTGCATTTCACGCGCATCACCTCGCGCTTCTCGCGCAGCCGCTGGCATCCGATCCTGCACTGCTTCCGCCCGCACCACGGAGTCGATTACGGAGCCCCGATCGGCACCCCGGTGATGAGCACCGCCGACGGCACGGTGATCGAGGCGGGGCGCAAGGGAGGGGACGGAAATTACGTTCGCATCCGCCACACCGCCCACGTCGACACGTGGTACCTGCACCTGTCGCGTTTTGCGAAAGGCATCCGCCCGGGACGAAAAATCATGCAGGGCGAAATCATCGGCTACGTCGGGGCAACAGGGCTGGCCACCGGACCGCATCTCGACTATCGCGTTTCCGACCGCGGCACGTGGCTCGATCCGCTGAAATTGAAATCGATCGCCTCCGACCCGCTCTCACCGCGCCTGCTGCAACACTTCCGTGCGAAGGTCGCGCGCATCGCGCCGAGACTCGCCGCGGCCCCCCGACAAGTGGCAGAATGGCCCCTCAGACGCCGGGCACTTTTCTAGCACCAAACGGCCGGCTTCAGCTGAACCCGATCATGAACAAGGTTACTGTGCGGGCGCCCGTGCGCGCCGATCTCGCTGGCGGTACCCTCGACCTCTGGCCCATCTACCTGTTCCACCCCGGCGCGCGGACGGTCAACGTGGCCATCTCTTTCTACGCCGAAACGGAGATCGTCGAAACCGGCAACGCCGGCGTCGATGTCCACCTCACCGATCAGGAATACGAGCAGCACTACGACTCGCTCCAGCAGCTCGCGGGTGACGAGAAGGTCCCGCTGCTCCACCGCGTTCTCGAGCACTTCCGCCTCAGCGGCATCCGCATCACCACCCGCACCGACGCCCCGCGCGGCTCGGGCCTGGGCGGCTCCTCGGCCCTGGCGGTGACCCTGGTGCGCGCGCTCGCCGAGTTCGCCGGCACGCCGGTCGGGGAGGACGACCTGATCGCGCTGGTACGCGATCTCGAAACGCGCCTCATCGGCGTCCCCGCCGGCATCCAGGATTACTACCCGCCGGTGTACGGCGGCGTCTCCGCGATCCATCTCAATCCGGGACGCGTCGTCCGCCACGAGATCGCCCTCCCCGTCGAGCGCCTGGCCGAACACATGCTGCTGCACTACACCGGCGTGGCGCATTTCTCGGGAACGAACAACTGGGAGATGTACAAGCGCCAGATCGACGGAAAGAAAAAAGTCCTGCGCGGATTCGATCGCATCACCCAGAGCGCCGAGGAGATGGAGAAGGCCCTCGTCGCGGGCGACATGCAGGCTGCCGGCGCCGCGCTGGCGCACGAGTGGGCCAACCGCAAGGAGCTGATCGACGGCATCTCCACGCCGGAGATCGAGGCCGCCATCGCCGCCGCCACCGCCGCGGGGGCGTGGGGGGGGAAGGTGTGCGGGGCGGGGGGCGGGGGGTGCGTGGTGTTGCTCATGCCTGCCGAGCGTCGCCAGGACGTTCGCCGCGCGCTGAGCGAAGTTCCGGGGCGCGTGCTCGATGCCGTTCCGGTCGCGCATGGATTGACGATCGATCATTCCGGCGACGCGCAGGCCGCCGGTTTCACCGCCCGCGCGCGCCATGTCCTGAAGATCAGCGAAGATCTCGAGCAGCTTTACGTCTACGGCGGACGCGGCGCGTATCGCCCGTACCTGCTCGCGGAAGCGATCGTGACCCACGCGGAGCCGCGAAGCGGATTCCATCAGACGGTGGTTCGCGCGTACGCCGCGCCGATCGACGCCGCCGAAGGGTGCGTCTCATGGAGTGAGGCAAAGACGATCGAGCCGGAGAGGCTGAACATTCACGCCGTCTCGGAACCGCATCGACGGGTTCCGCTGCACCTTCCGATCGACACGCTGACGCAGGCCGCCGAGCAGTCGAAGGAGGCGTTCAAGCAGTTCGTCAGCGAGCGCGAGAAGCTGCAGATCCTGCACAATCCGGCGTTCAACCTCTACTCCGAAGCGCACGAGTCGCGCGAGGCATTCGCCACCCGATGCGCGGAGGAAGCGAGCCGGCGCCTGGCTGAACAGGCCGAGCGGCTGGAGAGCACGTTCCGGCGGCGGATCGATCAGATCAAGGAGCGCTCCGAACGCGAGAGCCGCGACCTCGAATCGAAGGAAGAGCATCCGGCCGACGGGCCGCCTCCCAACGTGAACGTCGCCTGGGGGCAGGCGCTCTACAACATCACCAGCGGCAAGCCGGCCGCGGTGGCCGAGGCGCCGCAGTCGGCGCGCGAGACCGACTACCTCGAGAAGATCGCGCAGATCCAGCGCGCCTGGGACAAGGAGTTGCAGAGCATCCGCGACGATCTCGCGGCGAAAGCGCGCGAAGTGCAGGAGATCGTGATCGTTCCGTCGGGAAAGAACGTCGAGGTCACGCGCTATCTGATTCTGTGGGCCAGCCGGTTGTGAAACACGGCGGGAACACTATTTCGAAATTCGGAGGAAGGCTGAGGGATCGGCCGGAAGAGTCACCCTGCCGACGCGGTCGTAGAGAAACGGCCGTCCGCCTTTCCGGGTGATGAAAAAGTCGTACGTCCCCGGCCCGAGAAAGGCGGGAAGCACAATCGCGCCGTCGCTCGCACTTCCGAGTAGTTGGTAGGGGGTCATGCCATTCGCCTGCGCCAGCTCGTCGAGTACCCCGGAGGGGATGTAGCTGCCGCCGGATGGCGCGGCGATCACGCGATAGACTTTCGCCGGCGGCGCATTGTCTTCGGTCAGATGCAGCACGCTGGACGCGGGCCGCGAGAGAGTGACGATGTTTTCGGCCCCGACTTCGAGATTCGCGATTCCGAGCGCCCATCCCGGGGCAACGACATAGAACGTCGTACCGGGATTGGGTGGCGAATCGAAGCGGAAGCGGCCCTCCGCATCGCTCCTGGTCTCGAAGCGGCCCTGGTTCTGAAGCTCGTCCTCATAGCCGCCGGTGATCAGCGCACCGCCGATCGGGACTCCTTCGCTGCTCGCCACACGCCCGGTCAATGCCTCGGTGCGCACAAGACGCACCGTGTGTGCCCCCACCCTTCCTCCGCGCAATTCCAGATCCAGTTGCTCCGCTCGGTACCCTCGGGCGGAGATGCTGAGCGAAGCAACGCCGTCGGGGTAGCCCGAGAATGTCACTTGCCCGCTCTCGTCCGTCTCGTCGAAACTCATCACCTGCCTCTTGCCATCATCGAAGGAGAAGTGAGCTTCGACGTTTGCGGCCACGGGCGCGTTGGTCTCGAAATCGACCACGGCCACGGTGACCGGGAAACAGGTCAACCGCCGTGCTGTCGGGTTCCACACGAAGGTCGCGGTAGCACAGTCTTGCTCCAGGGGCGTTCTCGAGCCACACTCGCTTTTCGCCAAAAGCGTCGATGCGGAACGCGACCTCGTCGCGCATCCGCTGCTTTGCTCTCGCGACGAATTTGCCCGGCCGTTCCGGATCAGGATCCGCGAGGACAACCGCGCCGTCTCGGAATTCATCAGCGTCCCGCGGCAAATGCACGCGAACGCGCAGCATCATGCGGGGGTGAAGGCGCACGTCAGGCAGCATGGCCGCCTTGTTTTCATAAAGTTCCCCGCGGGCTGTGAACTCCGATGCATATCCCGCTGCTTCGACACGCCACCGGACCGGAATGGGAACAGGGCCCACCCTGAAACATTACCGTCCCACGGCGGTCAGTCCTCGCGCTCCAACGCCGCGCGTACATGATTCTCGCGTCCCGCGCATTGAGCGCATCCGGCGGATCCCACAGGACTCTCGCCCCCTGCACCGCGGCCGCCGTCCTGGCATCAAGAACGCGAAATGAGAGCGAAACCGCCGGCTCACAGACAATCGATCCAAGATCGGTCACCATGCCCGGTTTGACGACGATTCCAGAACGCAGCCGCGTCCCACAGGCGTCGCTCGCAATCGCCGCCTGGTACATTCCCGATGGAACGCGCATCTGGAAGCCACCCTCGCTCGACTCCGACGGGGAGAATGTGACCTCGTCGGCCGCGAACGCCCCGGTTGCCCGAAGAATGAGCGTGAACTCGTGGCCGATTGGACGCCCTCCCTCGCGAACCTTGCCTGCGAGTGTCCCCAGTTCACGCAACAGAAGCGGACGGTGCGCATCCCAGTCCGCCTGCGTGTAGATCGTCGGTTCGAATCGCAGTAAGGTGACTTTCCAGGGGAACGGCAGATTGCCACGCACGATGGCCTTGCTCCCGCTCACCGGAATAGGGACTGTCGCTTCGCCACTCTGCAGAGTGATGGCCGCAACCTTCTGCACGGGCTCAGTCACAACCGGCACGTACCTGACATCGACTGCCAGAGCCAGCGGGACCAGCCCGAATACGAGAACGTTGACTACGGATCGCGACATCGAGGATCGACGAGGCTAAAGCGCAAGAATGCAGTTCCCATCGAGGTCTGTCCACCAGCAATCGCCAGGATCGCTACCACCGCCACCGATCACCCCGTAGGGACAGGTGTTGCCCTCCAACTTGCACGAGGTCCCATTGAACGGATCTTTGATGTATTCGCTGCAGTCGTTCCAGCCCCGATTCGCAGACGGATCGCAGAATCCGGACATCCCATCCGGCGAAGACTTGCAGAAATAACAGGCGGGGGCAGGTGCTGCAGCGATGAGGGAAATGAGGACAACGCAGAGAACGAGCGCACGCATTGTACGGTGTCGTTTCGTTGGAGATCCCCCTTCATAACAGGAGTGATCCGGGGGGAATCCCTACCCTGATTTTCGAGCAACCCGTCGGAATAGGGAGCCGTGTGATACGTTAGCGCTCTCGTCGGGCAGTAGCGCAGCCTGGTAGCGTACCTGAATGGGGTTCAGGTGGTCGCGGGTTCAAATCCCGCCTGCCCGACCAGCCACCCCAGCGAGCGAGCTATGGAACAACAACAGCAGCAGCAAACCATCCGCATCACCCTCGACGACGCCGTGGCACAGGGCGAGTACATCAACTTCGCGAACATCATCCACTCGCCGAGCGAGTTCGTGATCGATCTGGGGCGCATGGTCCCCGGGCGGCCCGACGTGAAAATCTACAGCCGCGTGATCATGACCCCGCTGCACGCCAAGCAGCTCCTCGAGGCACTGGCCCACAACATCGGGCTCTACGAACAGAAGTTCGGCGAGATCCGCGTCGAGCCGGGCCAGCAGTTCGCGACGCCGGCGAACTAGTGTAGTGCTTCAAAAATCCCTTGCCATTCGCTGGTGCCGCTTGCGGCCGAGATGCGAGGAGCGAGGAGGAGGCGATGGGGATCCATCGTTGACGACGAACGACGACGCAGATCGGCCGCAACCGGCACCAGCCCTTCGGGTTGCGGGCAACGAATGGTAAGGGATTTTTGAAGCACTACACTAGGCGTCAGGCGCCCAGCGCGTAACGCCTAACGCCTCGTATGCGCATCAAAATCATCGGCGCCGGCCTCGCCGGCAGCGAATGCGCGTTTCAGCTCGCGCGGCGCGGACACGCGGTCGACCTGTTCGAGATGCGACCGGCGCGTATGACTCCGGCGCATCAGACTTCGAATCTCGCCGAGCTGGTCTGTTCGAACTCGTTCCGCTCCTCGGCCGTGACCAACGCCGTCGGCCTGCTCAAGCGCGAGATGCACATCCTCGGCTCGCTGGTGATCCGCTGCGCAGAAGAGGCGCGCGTGCCGGCCGGCGACGCCGTCGCCGTCGACCGCGAGCGCTTCTCCGCCGCGGTCACCGAGGCCGTCAGCGAGAATGTGAATATTTATCGTGAAGAAATAACATCACTCAATTATGACGGCTACGATTCCCTCGTGGTGGCCACCGGCCCCCTGACCTCGCACCCGCTGTTCGAGGCGATCAACGAGTTCCTCGGCCGCGACGGGCTGTACTTCTACGACGCCATCGCCCCGATCGTGGCCGCCGATTCGCTGGACATGGCGAAGCTCTACTGGAAATCGCGCTACAGCAAGGGATCGGGCACCGATTACCTCAACGCGCCGATGAACCGCGAACAATACGAGGCCTTCGTCGCCGCGCTGCTTCGCGCGGAGCTCTACCCGCTCCACGACTTCGAGCACGCGGTGCACTTCGAGGGCTGCCTGCCGATCGAGGAGATCGCCGCGCGCGGCATCGACACCCTCCGCTTCGGCCCGATGAAACCGGTTGGTCTCGAGCACCCGGTGACCGGCGAGCGCCCGTGGGCCGTCGTGCAGTTGCGCAAGGAAGACCTCTCGGATGAGTACTTCAACCTCGTCGGATTCCAGACCAAGATGAAGGTGCCCGAGCAGAAGCGCGTCCTGCAGATGATCCCCGGCCTGAAGAACTGCACGTTCGCCCGATTCGGATCGATGCACCGCAACACGTTCATCAACGGCCCCAGGCATCTGCGGCCGACGTTCCAGTCGAAACGCGATCCGCGGATCTTCTTCGCCGGACAGATCACCGGCGTGGAGGGATACGTCGAGTCGGCCGCGGTGGGCCTGCTCGTGGCGCGCTACATCGATGACCCGACGCCGCTTCCGTATCACACCGCCCTCGGCGCGCTCGGACGTCACGTCGCCGAGTCGTCCCCCGAACGCTACCAGCCGTCGAACGTGACCTGGGCGCTGATCGAAGACGTGGCCGGCGGGCCCAGGCGCGACAAGCGCCAGCGGCAGGTGGAAAGGGCATTGGCAACGATCGAGCAGTTGGCGGTCGCTGCGACTGTCGCGTGATCTCCCGCCGGGTGACCTCGCCTGTTCCGAACAGCACGTCCATCCCTTCGAGCACCTCCAGCATCCTCCGATTGAACCGGTCGTGCTGAATGACGAGAGCGGCCGGCGGGCGCCGACCCATCGGCCGGCCCGACGCACTCCCGGGCTGAGCAAAGAGTTCGCTCAACTTGCGAGTGACTTCGGCATCACGTTGCGCCCGCACCGCTTGCTCGAGCACGCGGGTCACAAATCGGTTCCGTGGTTTTTCGCAAGGGCATTGGGATTCCGCCACACATCCAGACGTAGAATTTCTCATGCGCATGCCGGCCATTTTTTTCGGCCACGGCAATCCGATGAACGCCGTGCAGGAGAACTCCTGGACGGCGGCATGGCGCGCGATCGGGAATCGCATTCCGCGTCCGCGCGCCATCCTGGCCATCTCCGCCCATTGGTACCTCCCCGCCACGATGGTCACGGCGATGGAGCGGCCGCGGACGATCCACGACTTCGGCGGTTTCCCGCGCGAGCTGTATGCCGTGTCGTATCCGGCGCCCGGTGATCCGCGGCTCGCCGCGCGTGTGCGCGATCTGCTGGCGCCGATCGATGTGGCGCTCGATCATCGCTGGGGACTCGACCACGGCACGTGGTCGGTGCTGGTCCACGTTTATCCCAACGCCGAGGTGCCGGTGGTGCAGCTCAGCATCGATGAGACGCAGGCCGCGTCCTTTCACTACGATCTCGGAAAGCGCCTCGCTCCGCTTCGTGAAGAAGGCATTCTGCTGATGGGGAGCGGAAATCTCGTGCACAACCTCCACGCCTACGCCTGGGGACGCCATCCGGTCGAGCCGTTCGACTGGGCGGTGCGATTCGAACGCCAGGCGCGCGAGTTTCTGACGGCCGGCAACGACGCGCCGCTGATCCATTACGAATCGCTCGGCGCCGACGCCATGCTCGCCGCCCCCACGCCCGACCACTACCTGCCGCTGCTCTACATTCTCGGCGCGCGCCACCCGGACGATCGCGTGGCGTTTCCGGTCGAGGGGGTCGACGGCGGATCGATCTCCATGCTGGCGGTGGAACTGGCCTCTCGCAGCGCCGCGGACGCGATCTGATCGAGCGGCAGTCACGTCGCGCCAGAGGAGCAATTCCGACTCCACCGAATCGTGCTGGGCCGGGGAGTGCCTCAAAGAAGGCTTCATCAGCGCCTCCGCATCACATCGCGCTGTGTGCTGCCTCGCGATGCGGCCTCGTCAATCTGCTAGGATGAAATTTCAGGTATCGATCCAACCCTCGCGGTCAAAGTGCGCTCCCAAAAAATTGCGTGTGAAGGATGGACCGGCGGTTCTGCGTGGAGGTAAGGATGCGAGTCGTCTTGTCTATCCCATTCGTGGCATTGGCGGTGCTCGGTGCAGTGATGCCGGTGAGCGGCGCACCGCAGCATTCCGTCGAACAGCGCCTGTGCAACGCTTTCCCATCGATCTCGATCGACAGCTCCGCGGCGTTCGAAGGCACGGAAGAAGTCGTCGGCGGACGGCTCGTTCCGGGTCTGCGCGCGCACACGAGCGAATCGGCCCGTCCGGATTTGGGGGTGACCTACCCACGGTTTTACGGCGATCCACTGGTGGTGAGTCTCGGCCGGCAGTCCGTGGTCCTGCGAGCGATGCATGCACAGAGTGCACTCGCCGAGACCGGCAACGGACATCTGATCTACCAGGAGCCATACCGCTCGGTCGATGCGGTTGAATTGCCGGGCGACCGCCGGAGCGAGGAGCTGCTGCTGCTGCGCGACAGCAGGGCACCGCTCGTTTACGAATACGAGATTGTCGCGATGCGCGGGGTCAGCGCCGTGGTCGCCGACAACGGAGCCGTCCGCTTTCTGCCGGACAGCGTCGAGGTCCCGACGGTCTCGCAGGCAGCGGGCGGCCGCTCGGTTCGCCTTCCCGATATTCTACAGATCGAGCGGCCATGGATCGTCGATGCATCCGGCCTCCGTTCCGAGACGGGCGCTCAATGGTCCGTCGAGCGTGCCGGCAATGCGCCGACGGTCCTCCGCCTGACGCTCACCGGCGACAAACTCGCGTATCCCATCGTCCTCGATCCGACCTTCAGCGCGGCCGGCAGCCTGGGGACCGGACGTGGTCAGCACACCGCGACTCTGCTGCCGAACGGGAAGATTCTCGTCGCCGGCGGCTACCCAAATGCGGGACCTCTGGCCTCGACTGAAGTCTATGACCCGGCCTCGGGTTTGTTCAGCGCCGGGGCGAATCTGCTCACGAGCCGCGAGCTCCATACCGCGACGCTTCTGCCAAACGGCCTGGTGCTGATCGCCGGCGGATTCAACGGTTCCTATCTCGCCTCCGCCGAGCTTTATGACCCGTCGAACGGGACCGTCAGTGCGACCGGAAGCCTGCAGGCGGCGCGTGACCAGCACACGGCGACACTGCTGCCCGGCGGAAAGGTCTTGATTGCGGGCGGTCGTGACAGCGGCGGAGCGGTCGCCTCGGCCGAGCTGTACGACCCCGCCACCGGACAGTTCAGCACAACAGGCAGCCTGAGCACGCCGCGCTATCTGCACACTGCCACGCTGCTGCCCAACGGGAAGGTCCTCGTCGCCGGCGGCTTCAATGCCGGCGCCCAGGGTTCCGCCGAACTGTACGACCCGACGAACGGCCTGTTCAGCGCGACGGGCAATCTGGTCACTGCAAGGTACTCCCACACCGCGACCCTGCTCACAAACGGACTGGTTCTGATCGCCGCCGGGTTCGGAACGACATACCTTGCCTCGGCCGAGCTCTTTAACCCGGCCGGCTCAGGAACGTTCGCCGGCACCGGTTCGCTCTCCGTTGCTCGCTTGAGTCACAGTGCGACGCTCCTGCCGGACGGGAAAGTGCTCATTACCGGCGGCGCACAGGGAGCGCCGGCACAGTCGTCGGCCGAGATCTACGATCCGGTGGCGACGACGTTCAGCATGACGGCGAGCCTGACAACCGCTCGCTACTATCAAACCGCGACGCTCATGACCAATGGCTCGGTGCTGGTCGTCGGTGGCCAGGGGGGAGGCTTGTATCTCGCCTCGGCTGAGCGTTTCGATCCAGGGACCGGAGGCGGTTTCACGGCGACGTCTCTCTTCGGCTTCGACCAGAACTTCCCCTCTACCACGCTCCTTCCGAACGGAAACGTCCTGCTCGCCGGCGGTCGCGACGGCAACGCCAACTCGGTCGCACTCGCCGAGCTCTACGATCCGGGCACCGGGACATACAGCAGCACGAATCCTCTGGTTACGCGAAGAGACAGCCATACGGCGACGCTCCTTCCGAACGGCAAAGTGCTGATCGCCGCTGGATTCTTGTCGAACGGACCGCTCGACCAGGGGACGGCGGTCGCCATATCGTCCGCGGAGCTGTACGACCCGGGCGCAGGCACGTTCGCGGCAACCGGCAGCATGGCCGCGCCGCGTGCGAACTTCACGGCGACGCTTCTGGCAAACGGGAAAGTCCTTGTCGCGGGCGGTTATGGATCGGGCGGCTGCTGTCTCACCGCCGCCGAGTTGTACGATCCGGCGACCCAGACGTTTTCGCCCACCGGAAGCATGATCGCGGGACGGTCGGGCCACACGGCGACGCTGCTGCGGAGCGGTAAGGTGCTGATTGTCGGTGGAGGCGGCGGTCTGACTGCGGAACTGTATGACCCGCTGGCCGGCACATTCAGCGCCACCGGAAACGCGGTCGCATCGCGCCTGAATCACACGGCCACGCTGTTGCCGAATGGAAAGGTGCTGATCGCCGGTGGGAGCAGTATGGCGTCCGCCGAACTGTACGATCCGGTCAGCGGCACGTTCAGTGCGACTGGAAGCATGGCTGCAGGACACCCGTTCCAGACGGCCACCCTGTTGCCCAATGGTCGAGTCCTGGTCGCGGGCGACGTCAACCTCGCCGCCGAAGTGTACGACCCCACCACCGGAACCTTCACATCCGTGAGCGACATTCACACCTTCGAGTCCTACGTCACTCTTCTGCTCAATGGCAAGGCGTTTTTTGTTTACGAACCGATGCTCTACGACAGCGGTATCGGTTTTCCTGATGCCCGCCGGCCTGTTGTGACGTCTGCGCCTGCGACACTGGTACAACCGGCAGCGATTACCGTCAGCGGCAGCGGCTTCGGGGGCGGCACCGAAGCATCGAGCGGGGCGTTCAATGGCTCGCCGACGAACTACCCGATCATGCAATTGCAGCGCGTCGATAACGGACAGGTCGTCTTCGCTCCGGCGGCATCGTGGAGCGATACCAGCTTCACCTCGACCGTGCTGACCGGTCTGGCCGCCGGCCATTACAGGTTATCGGTCATCACAAACGGCGTTCCGAGCCTGCAGCGCCTCATCGTCATTACGGGCGCTCCGACGATCAGCATCATCAACCCGAACGGCGGGTCCACGGGCGGCGGGCAGTACGTCATGATCGTGGGAACGAATCTCAACGGATCGACCGTCACCTTTGGCGGCATCGCAGCGACAGTCGTCACCACCTCACCGACGACGTTGACGATGCAGTCGCCGCCGCATGCAGCCGGCCCGGTGGACGTGACGGTCACGACGCTCTTCGGCAGCGCGACGGTCACCGGCGGGTTTACCTACTCTGCCCTGGCCTCGCCGGCGAGTTTTTCCGCGACCGCGAACAGCAGCTCCTCCGTCGGAGCCGACTGGCTCGCGGTCACGGGCGCCACGAGCTACGAGGTCTGGCGAAGCACGTCCATCAACGGACCCTTCACGCTCGTCCTGACGACCGCGGATACCCTCGCGTTCGACACGGGACTGAGTGCAGACACGACCTACCTGTACAAGGTTCGCGCGCGCAACGCCACTGACACTTCCGCATTCAGTAATGTCCGTTCAACCACCACGACCGACTTCACCGACCCGTATCTGAACGCTCCGATCAGGGCCGTGCACATCACGCAACTGCGCACGGCGGTCAATGCCATGCGAACGGCGGCTGGACTTTCACCGGCAACCTTTACCGATGCGACGCTGGTTCCCGGAGTGACACCGGTCAAGCGCGTCCACATCCTCGAGCTCCGGAATGCCGTCGACGAGGCCCGGACCGCAATGGCCCAGGAACCGATGTCGTACACCGATCCTGTCCTCACGCCCGGGGTCACCATCATCAAGGGCGCGCACATCTTTGAGCTTCGCGCATCGACAAAATGACCCGCCCCAAGTAGGAATCGAACGCTTCTGGTGGCTGGCTGCAAAGTGCCACCTCGATCACCACCTGCCGCTGCTCTACATCCTCGGCGCGCGCCATCGGGACGCTCGCGTGGCGTTTCCGGTCGAGGGGTTCGACGGCGGTTCGATCTCCATGCTGGCGGTGGAACTGGCCTCTCGCAGCGCCGCGGATGCGATCTGATCGAGCGGCAGGACGAAATCGACAGCGCCGCGGGCGATCGCCTTGCCGGGCATCCCGAAGACGACGCAGCTCTTCTCGTCCTGGGCGATCGTCGTCGCGCCGGCGCGCCTCATCTCCAGAAGTCCCTCCGCGCCGTCGTCTCCCATGCCGGTGAGAATGATGCCGACGGCGTTCTCGCGCGCGGCGGCGGCAACGGAAGAGAAGAGAACATTCACGCTCGGGCGATGTCGCGCCACGAGCGGTCCGTCGACGACCTGCACGGCGTACTTGATCCCCTGCCGGTGCACGCGCATGTGGCGATTCCCGGGAGCAATCAGCACCTGACCGGAGCAGACTTCATCGCCGTCCTGCGCCTCACGCACCTCCACCGCGCACAATTCGTTCAGCCGCCGCGCGAACGCGCCGGTGAACATCTCCGGCATGTGCTGCACGATCACGATTCCGGGACAGTGCGGTGGCATGGGGGCCAGAAGTTCACGGATGGCGTCCGTGCCGCCGGTGGACGCGCCGATGGCGATCACCGGATCGATTCCTGGACGCGAGGAATGGAGCGCGCTCCGCGCGGGAGCGGCGACGACAGAGGCCTTTTGCGCCGGATCGCTTCGTCGGAGCACGTGTGCGCGTGCGGCGGCGCGCAGGGCATCGAGAAGCGTCACGCTCGATTCGTAGAGAAACTCCTGCAACCCCACTTTCGGTTTGCCGACGATGTCGACCGCCCCCAGCTCGAGCGCGCGCACCGAGTCGTACAGTCCCGGTCCGGTCAACGCGGAGCAGATCACCACCGGGACCGGGTCCTCCGACATGATCTTGCGCAGGAAGGTCAGCCCATCCATGCGCGGCATCTCGATGTCGAGCAGGATCACATCCGGCCGGCGCTCCGCCATCTTGCGCATGCCGATGAACGGGTCCGACGCGGCGTCGACCGTGATGTCGGACTCCTGCGTCAGCAGGGTCGATACCGTATGCCGTACGACCGCGGAATCGTCGACGACGAGAACGTGCATGTCTCGTTGATTGGTCAGCCGAGAACGGCGATTCGTTACGCTGTAACGCTCCGGCCTCGCGCCGAGACCAATGGTTGATGGGTCTCGTCGGACGACTTCACGATCTGCCGCTGAACGACATCCTGCAGATCGTCTTCCTGAGTCGCGGTACCGGCCTGCTGG
>Ga0070741_10013422_pt1 | contig 14472 bp, 12 predicted proteins | sample Coa_R1_4_FD_66440 | JGI IMG/M metagenome (GOLD analysis project Ga0070741, IMG submission 66440) | Surface soil microbial communities from Centralia Pennsylvania, which are recovering from an underground coalmine fire - Coalmine... | ecosystem: Environmental > Terrestrial > Soil > Unclassified ...
CCTGGAAATTCTCGCTGAACGACTTCGTCATCAAGGCCTGGGCTGCAGCACTGCAAGCGGTACCGGCGGCCAACGCCGTCTGGGCGGACGACCGCATCCTGCGGTTCTCCCGTTCCGACGTTGCGGTCGCAGTTGCGCTAGACGGTGGCCTCATCACCCCGCTCATCCGCGACGCCGATAGCAAGTCGTTGCGGACGGTCTCCGCCGAGATGCGCGACCTCGCCGAGCGCGCCCGGACGCGGAAGCTTCTGCCGCACGAATACCAGGGCGGCGCCAGCGCGATCTCGAACCTCGGCATGTATGGCGTGCGCGAGTTCTCGGCGATCATCAACCCGCCGCACGCCACCATCCTCGCCATCGGCGGCGTCCGCCGCCAGGCGGTCGAGCGGGAAGACGGCAGCGCCGCCTTCATGAGCCTGATGACCGTGACGCTCTCCTGCGATCACCGTGTCGTCGATGGGGCGCTAGGCGCCGAGCTGCTGGCGGCCTTCAAGGCCATCGTCGAGAACCCGGTCCGCATGCTCGTCTGAGCGTGCCGCACACTGGCATCACGCGATGCCGCTCGCCCGCGCCTGTTCGAGCGCCATGACCGTCCAGTCGCGGTCGCCGTGGCCGTTGGCGATCGCGGCCAAAAGCCGGTCGCGGCTGACGTTGAGGGCCGGCGTCGGCACGCCCACCGACTCGCCGGCGGCGAGCGCCAGGTTGATGTCCTTTAGGCCGGTGGTGGCGGTGAAGCCGGGGTCGCCGAAGTAGCCCTTCTCGGCGATGATCTTGCCGTAGATCTTGTAGGCGGGCGCCGCGAAGAGCCCGTCGGTGAGGATATCGAGGAAGGCCGGACCGGCGAGCCCGCATTTCTCGGCCAGCGCAAATCCCTCGCCCATCGCTTCGATGGCGCAGGCAAGCACCAGGTTGACGGAGATTTTGGCGGCGGCGGCGGCGACCGGCGCCGTGCCGGCGTCGAAGGTGCGCCGTCCCATTACCGCGAACAGCGGCTGGCACTTTTCGATTGCCGCCGCGGGACCCCCGGCGAGGATGCCGAGCTGCCCGACGGCGGCAGCGGGCGGCCGCCCCATCACCGGCGCGCCGATCAGGATCTGGCCCGCGTCGGAATGCGCGGCGGTGAGCTTTCGGATGAGGCTGATGCTCTGCGTGCCCATCGAGACGTGGATCGCGCCTTTCGGCAGCGACTCGACCAGGCCGCCCTTCTCAAGGGCGACGGCCGAGAGGGCCCCGTCGTTCTCGAGCATGGTGATCAGGACGTCGCTGGCTTGCGCGGCTTCGGCGACCGAGCCGGCGAGCCTGGCGCCACCTTTCACCAGATCGGCGCATTTGGTCGCGGTGCGGTTATAGACGGTGAGTTCGTGGCCGCCGGCGAGCAGGCGCTCGGCCATGGCGGTGCCCATCTTGCCGAGACCGACGAAGCTGACTTTCATGTCCGTTCTCCAAGGAATCGCGGACGACCCTCCGGCCGGCCGCATCAGCCGTGCATCGCCACGACAACGCAACAGATCGCCCAGAACACGCAATATTCCACCCCGCCGATATGCCACAGCCACTTGCCGTTGTGGCGGTAGGTGGCGCCGGCGGCGACGAGGAGATGCAGCGCCGCGATCGCCGCGACATAGCGGGTGTAGATCGCGAAGAAGAGACCGATCGTCAGGACGCTCTCGATGCCGCAGGCGGTGTAGAGCCAGAACTTCGGCGGCCGGAAGCCGAACGCGCCGAAAAGTTCCAGCGCCTTCGGCTCGGTGAACTTGCCGACGATGTGCGGAATGAAGAAGAGCGCGCAGGCGATGCGCAGGATGTTGAATTCATTCGACGGATCGAAGTCGGCCCACATTGCGTTCCCTGTCCCCGGGGCTTGGCTGCGATCAGGCCGAGCCGGCGCGCTGGCGCGCCTTTGCCGTCCGCGTCGCTACCCGGTCGAGGAGGCCGATCATCTCCTCGACGGAAGCGCGGTCGATGTTCTGGGTAATGAAGACGATCCGCGTGCGCCGGTCGGCGTCCGGCCAGCGGTCGAGCCACGCGATGTTGTGGAGGAGATGCTGCGCGCCCTGGATCACTGCGGGCCGGTCCGGCTCCTCGGCGACGTTGACCAGGCCTTTGACCCTGAGCAGGTTTGGCCCGAGGTTCTGCTCCAGCGCGTTGAGGAGAAGCTGCAGCGCATAGCGCGACGTCGGCTCGTCGCGGATGAAGGCGAACGAGGCAATGCTGGCGTCGTGACGATGGTGGGGATGGCCGTGACCGTCGTGAGGATGGTCGTGGCTTTCGTGATCAACGCCGTGATCGTCGTGATGTTCGTAGGCGGCGAGGTTCAGCCAGTTCTTCGCCGCGGCGTCGCTCGCCGCCGGGTCGAAGCCGACGCCGGAGAGGAGGGCGATCGCGTCGAGCGCGGGATCGTCGACGCGCTCGATCGCCGCCGCCGGGTTGATCCGCCGGAGCCGCGCCCGGAGCGCCGCTTCGGTCTCGGCGGGGGAGGGGGCGAGGTCGAGCTTGGTGATGAGGATGTGGTCGGCGAGCGCGACCTGGCGGATCGACTCGTCGTGGCGGTCGAGCGTCCCCGGCCCGTTGACCGCGTCGAAGGTGGTCACCACCGAGGCGACGCGGTAAAGGCCGGCGAGCGTCGGCTCGGAGAGGAAGGCCTGCGCCACCGGGGCGGGGTCGGCGAGGCCCGAGGTCTCGATGACCACGTGGTCGAATGCCGGCACCTCGCCCGCCTCGCGGCGGTGGTAGAGGTTGTTGAGCGTGCCGACGAGATCGCCGAACACGGTGCAGCAGAGGCAGCCGTTTTCGAGCACCAGGATGGTGTCGTCGCTGGTCGTCGCCAGCGCATGGTCGAGGCTCACCTCACCGAACTCGTTGATCACCACGGCCGTCCGCGCCAGCGCCGGATCGCGCAGCGCGCGGTTGAGCAGCGTCGTCTTCCCGCTGCCGAGAAAGCCGGTGAGGATTGTGACCGGGGTTTGCACTGAATGAAGATCCTCGCACGACAAGTGCGTGCCCCTTCATATAAGCACAGGACGAGGCTGCGAAGTGCGAGACGTGTCAGGCCTGCAATGGCGGGTTCACCGGCTGGACAACCTCATATCGCGTGCCGCCGTCGCCCCTTTATCGCGGACCGTTCGCGAACGACTATCAATGTCGCGATCGAAGCCGTCGAGAACCGCGTCTGCGTCCAAAAGCACGTGCACAGGCTCTGTCTGTGCTTGTCAAATTCAATCTACCTTAGGTAGCATCGAGATCGCTTGGGAGGGATTCGATGGGTAGTGCTGGATCAGGAAGTTTCACTGACTACTCTGGAAAGCCGAAAACTGGTTCCGGCAGCGGATCATCCGGCGGTTCAAGCGGCTCCGACAAGTGTGGTGAGGCCTTCACTGCCGGCCTCGAAGACGTAGCCAGTCATGACTACTACGTGAATCATGGCTCGGCGCCCGTGATCGGGACCCAGCTAACAATCGAAGTTAGAGGTCGCGTGATAGCTGTTGCTGGCACAGAGTCGGTTGGGTCCTTACCCACGAGGCTCAACTATCTCGCGCGCTGCTTGCAGGATGGCTTCACGTACCGAGGGATCGTGACTGCATCCTCTGGCGGAAGTAACCCGCAAGTCCAGGCCGATTTTGTAGCAGTCTAGATGCCCAAAGCAGTCCCTCTCCTTGTCGGCGAGGTCACAATTGATTTTACTATGCCTACCCGCACCGCAGAAGCGAAGGTGCGCCTTGGCGGTATCGCGCATGCCGGTCGAGGTCTGTGGGCGGCCGGCCAAGACTATGCGGTGGGAGCGTTCTGTCCGGGTTATCTTGTTGAGCAGGCTCGAGACTATCTAACTCAACACGGGTGCAAAGAGTTTATCTTACTTGGCGAAATAACTGGCGCGCCAAATCTCGTCGCGATTGCCGACGTCAGAGAGATTGGACACCAAGGTTACGAAGATATCCTACGCCACGCTCGCCGCGTGGTTCCGAATCCCCGTCACCTTAGCCTGGATCAATTTGATCCTGTCATCATATTCCCAGGAACCTACAGCTTAGAGGGCGTCCTAAGTGAGATCAAGTCGGGAGCTAGAGTAACGATTGATGCTGCGTATGATATAGACGAAGTTTCCCTCCAATCCCTTTCAGGTCGGATAGACCGCGTAGTCATCTCGACGTCGTCGGACTTATTCGCAAGGATCGCTACCGCGGACGTTACGCCGTTGCTCGATCTCGCAAGAGACATTCGGGCAAGACACCTCCTTCTAAAAGAGAACCGCGGTGGCAGCAGGCTATTTGATCTTAGCTCAGGCCATGTCGAACAAATCAACGCATCGCTGGGTGTCACGATTAACTCAGTGGGGGTGGGCGACGCCTTCACCGCTGTTTTTGGGGCTCTTGACGGCAATGCGCGGGATGCTGCTTGGCGAGGCATGCAAGTCGCGACGGTTTACTCACAGACTACGTGGCCTGACGATCTGAAGCGTGATGTCGGGAGGGAATTGCGGATGTCTGTCGATGTCGCCCGAGGCTTGGGCGGCGCTAGTTTGCCTTGGCATGTTCGGCCAAATCTGCCGATTTACTTGGCTGCACCGGACTTTTCGTACGCACCGCATATCGAAATAGATACGGCTGTTGCTGCACTGAAATACCACAACTTTAGAGTTCGGCGACCAGTCAGGGAGAATGGCGAATCCAAGCGTGATGCACCTATTGAGACACTATTACCGTACTACATCTCCGACGTGCAGTTGCTCCGAGAATGCTCAGCGGTCTTTGCGATACCCATCGAACGCGATCCCGGAACCTTGGTTGAGGTTGGTCTCGCGATCGAAATGGGAAAACCCGTCATTACGTTTGATCCTCGAAATGAGAACCGAAATACGATGGTGGTGGCCGGTAGTGCCGCCTACTCATCTGACCTCGATATTTGTTTGAACGGCGTGTTTGAGACTTTGACCAAGTGCCGAGGAGGCTCCGGGCCATGACCGGGGCGGTGATGCTCCTCGCCTCTGGCGGTCTGGACTCCACAACCGTGGCCTTTGGACTCCACGCGAAAGGCGCGGACGTGAGGCCACTATTCTTTGACTATGGGCAACACTGCGTTGAGACAGAGTGGAATCGGCTGAACGAAGTACTGCCCAGAGGTATGCACCCTCCCGAGCGCGTCGACTTGTCGGGCCTCTTTCGCGGATCAAAATCGCGGCTGATCGTGGAAGCAGATCTTTGGCACGACGACGCTCGCGACGATGACCTGTACATACCCTACCGGACCCTCTTGTTCTACGCTGCGGCAGCCGCGAGGGCGCAGACCATAGGTATCCTCGATGTCTACACCGGTTTCATCAACAGCAACCACGCAAAGGAGATCGACTGTACTGCCGACTTTATGAACACGTTAGATGGTCTCACCAACACGATCGGACCGGTACGATTTACGTCGCCGTTTCGATACTTTTCAAAGACCGAAGTGGCCCAGGAGGCAATTCGACTTGGGGTGCCGATAGGCAGGACGTTTTCCTGCCAAGCTTCGAGCAAGCTTCCTTGTGGAGCATGCCCAAACTGCGTCGACCGCCTAGATGCGCTTCGACAAACCGGATTATTAGCGTGACCCCGTCTCCGCCGGATCGGCTTGATGTCCTAAAAGCGGCGCGTCAGCTAGCGGACTTTGCGTTTTCGCAAGGTGTTCCCGCCACGTACTGTGTTCGGCGATCGACGTATGAACACGTTGGAGCACTTCTGGCAGACGCGGTACTACAGGCAGGGCTCAGCTATCACTCGGTGGTGATGCCGCGTGTCGGCCGCATCCTCAAAGACTTTCCCGGCGCTGATAGGGTGAGTGCGCTCATCTGTATCGTCCGGCAGGGCGGGACCGCATATCTCCTAAACTGGAAGCATCCAACGAAGGCTGCGCGCTTCGATCATCTAGTGTTGTTTCTGCACAAAGAAAACGTGGACACTGCGGGTGACCTTCGCGCGGCGCTGAAATCTGATGCGTTCTGCGCTGACCTTAGATCATTGAATGGAGTAGGTCCAAAGACGATTGACTATATGGCTTGTCTGGCAGGTATTGAGTCAATTGCGGTAGATCGTCATGTCAGAACTTTTGCGGCGCGGGCGGGCATCGACAACGGAGACTACGACTTCTTGAAAAGCGCGTTCTGTTTCGCAGCTGACTTACTTGCCATTTCTCGTCGAGAATTCGACGCGTGGGTGTGGTCGCGCGAAGCTCGTAAGCAGTCGCTTCAGTTGGCTCTCACCATTTAGAGAAGCGACCCGGCGGTAGTAACTCGCCGCCCCCGCGACTTTCTCAAAACACCTCGCACCCCGGCAGGCCGCACGAGATCAGACGGTCCGACGGGAAGTTGGTGATGATCTCGCAGCCGTCCTTGGTGACCACCACCTCTTCCTCGATGCGCGCGGCGCCCGAGCCGTCCTCCGCGCCTTTCCAGGTTTCGAGGGCGAAGACCATGCCTTCGCGGAGCGGCGTGTTCTGGCCGGTGAAGCGCTTGGAGAAGATCGGGCGCTCCCAGAGCGAGAGGCCGACGCCGTGGCCGTATTGGAGGAGGAAGGCTTCCGCCTCGTCGCGGTAGCCGAAGTCCTTGGCGTCCGGCCAGACGCGCGCCACTTCGTCGGGCGTCACGCCCGGGCGGATCATGTCGATCGAGGCGCTGATCCATTTCGACGCGGTCTCATAGGCGTCGATCTGCGTGTTGCTCGGCTCGCCGCACACGAACGTCCGGTAGTAGCAGGTCCGGTAGCCGTTATAGGAATGCATGATGTCGAGGAACACCATGTCGCCCGGCTGGATCATGCGGTCGGAGAAGGTGTGCGAGTGCGGCCGGCCGCGTGGCCCCGAGACCGAGTTGACGCATTCGACGCGCTCCGAGCCCATGCGGAAGAGGCGGTCGTTGGCGATCGCGACCAGTTCGTTCTCGCGCGTGCCCGGGCGGATGGCGCGGGCGATATCGACATAGGTTGCGTCGACCATCGCGGCGGCGAGCTTCAGGAGTTCGATCTCGTCCGGCGTCTTGATCTCGCGGGCGTCGAGCAATGCCTGCTGGCCGTCGACCACCTCGATGCCTTCCGCTTCCAGCGCCCGGAGCATCGGCAGCTCCATCACGTCGATTCCAATCGGCTCCTTGTCGATGCCGTAATGGACGAGGGCCTTCTTGATCTGGCGCGCGAAATCGACGGCGACGCCGAGGAAGGGCGGCAGGCCGCCCTGCATGGTGGTGAGCGGCGCGGCGACGTTGTCCTTGATCCACGGCGAGGAAATGCGCTTGGCGGGCGGGGCAGGGTCCCAGAGGAAGGGCGGGCCGTCGGCCGGGCAGAGGGCATAGCGCATGAACTTGTCGCGCGCCCATTCGCCGATATGCGTGCCGGTGACGTAGCGGATGTTGTCGAAGTTGAAGCAGAGCACCGCGCCGAGGCCGGCATGGCGGACCGCGTTCTGGGCGCGCTTCAGCCGGTCGGTGAACAGGCGCTGGTAGTCGATGCCGCGTTCCCAGTCCTTGGCCTGCGTCCCCCACGATGCGGTGGTTCGCGGACGATTGTATTTCAAGGGTCGTTCCTCTCCGGCCTGTCCCCGCGCTCTGTCCCAAATGATCGGCGCGAGGTTGGCGCGATCCTATCGGGATCGACGGGCCAAGAAAACGCCGCACGTGGCCGATCTGGCCGATTTGCGAACGGTGCGGGCGCGCCTCGACCGCACTGGCACGCATTGCTAGTGTCACGTGCGGCAGCGGCGCCGAAAATGAGCACCGCGCCCTTGGGAGAAGTGACCATGGATCGTCCGCCGCTCGCGGGGCTCTTGCCCCCCGAAATGACCGAGCTGCGCTGGCGGCCGCTCTTCACCTTCTTCCTCCAGGTCAACAAGCCCTACAATGTCGGCAAGACTCCGGTCGCCGATCGCCGTATCGCGGAGCTCACCGGCGGCTATTTCGAGGGCGAGCGGCTCACGGGCAAGATCCTGCCGGGCGGCAGCGACTGGCAGACGGTCCGCGACGACGCCGCGGTGATGATCAATGTGCGGACGCTCCTGGAAACCGACGACGGCGCGCTCATCGGCATGACCTACCAGGGCCTCCGCCACGGGCCGAAGGAGATCATCGACGCCATCGGCCGCGGCGAGGCGGTCAACCCCACCGCCTACTACATGCGCGTGTCGCTGACCTTTGAGACGGCGGCCGAGAAGTACGGCTGGCTGAACCGGGTCGTCGCGGTCGCGCACGGCCACCGCCTGTCGAACGGCGCGATCTACAACGTTTTCGAGATCGTCTAGGGGGCGGGGAGGGGCGGCGCGTGGTTGATACGAGTCTCATCATCGGCGGCACGGCCGGCATCGGGCTGGAGATCGCCCGGGCGCTCGCCGGGCGCGGCGGCAATGTCATCATCGCGGGACGGGACGCGAAGCGGGCGCGGGCTGTCGCCGCCAAGCTCGGCAAGAACGTCAGCGGCATCGCGGTCGACGTATCGGAGCCCCTCCGGATCAAGAAGGCGCTGTCCAAGGTCCGCGGCGTCCGCAATCTCGTCATCACGGCGATCGAGCGCGACGCCAACAGCGTCAAGGACTACAGCATCGAGCGCGCGATGAAGCTCGTGACGATGAAGTTGGTCGGCACCAACGCGGTGATCCACGCGCTCCATTCGCACTTCGCGCCGAACGCGTCGATCGTCCTCTTCGGCGGCCTCGCCAAGGAGCGCCCCTATCCCGGCTCGACCACCGTCACATCGGTCAACGGCGCAGTCACCGCCATGGTCGGAACTCTGGCGATCGAGTTGGCGCCCGTACGAGTCAACGCCATCCACCCCGGCATCATCGGCGACAGCCCCCACTGGTCGGGGAAGCCCGAGGCGATCGCCCGGACGGTGGCGCGCACGCCGATCGGGCGCCTCGCGACGATGCAGGAGGTGGCCAACGCGACTCTGTTCCTCCTCGACAACGAGGGGGTGAACGGGGTCAACCTCAACGTAGACGGCGGGTGGTTGCTGCTCTGAATCGGTGACGCGCCGGCCGGCCTACGACTGCTACTTCTTCAGCTTTTCCGTCAGGTAGTCCCAGTCGCGGTTGAAGCGGTAGGAGTGGCGGGCGGGCGGCTGCGGCGATTGCGTCTCCAGCCAGCGCACCCGCGATGTGGTGCGGCTGATGAACGCGTGGATTGTGCCGACGCCGGTCCAGAATGAGTCGCCGGGCCGGAGCGTGTAGGTGACGCCGTCCGCGGTGACTTCCACCTCCCCCTCGATCATGTAGTAGGCCTCCTCAAGGGGGTGATCGTGAGGATGGGCGACGCCGCCCGGCTGGTAGTCGACCATGAACATCGTCGCCAGCGCGGCGTCGAGGCGCTGGTCGACCAGCATCTTCACCGCGATGCCGCTATAGGCGAGGAGCGCGGTCGCCATGCTGGCCGAAACCGTCGGGGCGTTGACGCGCGATCCCACCTGCAGCTTCTTCACGTCGATGTCATCTTCCGACATGACGAAGAGGTGCCGGTTGCGCGGATCGCGGATGTCGAGCGGCGCAGCGGCGGTTGGCGGCGCCTTGCCGATGAAGAACGTGTCCGGAGGCTCGCCGGGGTGTCGCGGGATCGGCGTGCGCATGTCGATCCAGCGGGCATTGCCCGCTTGCGGTCCCCGCCAAGCATGCGCCATGCCGACGGGGATGACGCCACACGCGCCCGGCCTCAGTTCAACCGCATGGCCGTCGAGGACCAGGATGGGCGCTCCTTCGAGGATGTAGAACAGCTCCTCGAAGGAATGGACGTGCGTGTCGAGCGAGCCGCCCTGGGCGAGCGCGCAGAGGCCGAAGCCGGTATGCACGGAGCCGACCGACCGGTCGGCGAGGCTGGCGCGCGTCAGGCCGGCGCTGTGCCCGGCATATTCCGGCTCCGGCCGGATATCCGCTGCTCTCACGAGATGGTGCACGAGTTCCCTCCCGCCGGCCCTAGCCGATGCGCTCGCGCCGAGCGACGCTGAAGAAGGTCGCGGCGACCAGCGTCACCGCGCCGAGCACGATCAGATGGATCGCGGAATCCTGGTTGACGAAGGACGAGGCGCTCGACAGGGCCTGCACCAGCGCCGCGCCCATCAGCACAGCCAGAACCGAGCCGCGCCCGCCGGCGATCCGGGTGCCGCCGAGGACGACCGCGGTGATGCTCATCAGCGTGTAGTCGATGCCGGTCGCCGGCGAACCGATGCCGACCTGCCCGGCGAGAATGAGGCCGGCGATCCCGGAGAGGAACCCGGACAGAACGAAGGCGATAAGGATCTGGCGGTTAGCCCGGATGCCGACCCGCGTGGCGCCGAGCGGGTTGGAGCCCACGGCGCGCATCCGCCGTCCGAGCCCGGTACGGAACAGGATGAATTCAAACGCCGCCACGATGACCACGATGACGACGAAGCAGGCCGGTATCCCCGCGATACTCCACTGCGACACGTCGGAGAGGTAGTCCGTGATGGAGCCTGCCGCCTCCGGCCTCAGTTCCAGGGACAGCCCTTGCAGGCCGATGACGGTCGCGAGCGTCACCACGATCGCCGGGATGTTGACCCACGTTACCAGCCAGCCCTGGATCAACCCGAACGCGGAGGCCAGCGCCAATATCTCCATCGAGCCCCATAGCGTCTCGGCCGCCGACGCGCCGTCGGGGGTGAGGAACGATGCGAGGACGACGACAAAGCCGGCGAGGGCGCCGACCGAGAGGTCGATGCGGCCGACCAGGATCGTCGCCAGCTGGCCGATCGAGATGAATGCCAGGATCGCGAGGAAGGTCAGCATCGTCTCGATATTGAAGGGCGACAGGAAATACTCGCTGACCGCATCGGTGCCGAGGAGAACGATGGCCGTAAGCACGGTCAGCACCGCCGCGGGGAACCGGTCGGCGGCCATGATCCGGCGCCAGCCCCGGTCTTCCGTCTCCTTCCGCACCGGGCCGTCTTCGCGCGACACCTTGGCGGTCATGTTCGCCTCGGTGATGGCCGCGTCGCTGAGCGCCTCGCCTTCCAGCTCCTTCACGATCTGGCCGCGGGCGAAGACGACGACCCTGTCGCAGAGGCCCGCCAGCTCGATGCCATCGGATGAATAAACGATCACCGCGACGCCGCTGTCGGCCAGTTCCCGCAGGCGCTCGTAGATTTCGGTGCGCGCGCCGACATCGACGCCCTTGGTCGGTTCGTCGATAAGGATGACCTGGGGTTCGCCAGCGATTTCACGGCCAATCAGCAACTTCTGCTGATTGCCGCCGGACAGTTCCGCAGCCCTCGTATCGTCGTCCTCCTTGACGCGATTGCCGGTGTAGACGCCGAGCCGCTCCATCACCTGCGCGGCCAAGGCGAGGTCGCGCTTCCGGTCGATCACGCCGGCCGTGGAAATCCTGTCGAGCGCGCCGATGCCGATGTTCTCGCGGAGCTTCAGAGTGAGGAACAGGCCCTCTTCGTGACGATCGTCGGTGACGAAACCGATGCCGGCTGCGCGGGCCGCTGCCGCCGATGTGCCTTCGACGGTCTTGCCCACGACGCGCACCGACCCGCTTTTGCGCCGCTCAAGCCCGGCAACCGTCCGCAAGAACTGCCGCTGGCCTTCGCCCTCGACGCCGGCCACGCCGACGATCTCGCCGGCATGGGCATTGAAATTGATCCGCGCGAAGTTGCTCCCGGAAAGATCCTTGACCTCGAGTTTCAGCTCGCCCCGGCCCTGTGCCTTCCTCGGGAACACCTGGTCGAGGGGACGCCCGGCGATGAGGGTGATGATTTCGTTCGTGCCCATCCGGGCTGCGGGGCGGCTGTCGATGGACCTGCCATCGCGCAGCACGGTCACCTGGTCGGCCAGTTGCTCGATCTCGTGCAGCCGGTGCGACACGTAGACGATCGCGACGTCTTCGTCGCGCAGTTGCCGGATGAGCTGGAACAGCTTGTCGACATCGGCCTGCTGAAAAGGCTCGGTCGGCTCGTCCAGAAAGAGGACCTTGGGCCTCGAGGCGATGGCGCCCGCGATCTCGATGATGTGTTGCTGCGCGAGCGTCAGATCGCGGACTCTCGCGTCCAATGACATTGCGTGCTGCTCGGATCCCACCGCCTCGAGCAGCCGCTTGGCCTCTGCCCGGCCTGCGCGGCCGGTGAGGCGCGGCGCCGCCAGCTGGATGTTCTCCATGACCGTCATTTCTTCCGGCAGCTCGGGATGCTGGAACGTGACGGCGACGCCCGCGCGGTGCAGCTTCCTGGCGTTAGGGCGCTTGATCTCCCTGCCGGCGACGCGAAGGACGGCGAAGTCGGGCCGCACGGCTCCGGCGGCAATGCCGATAAGCGTCGATTTGCCGGCTCCGTTCTCGCCGACGACGGCGTGGACCTGGCCGCGCCTGATGCTGAGGCTGACGGCCTTCAACGCCTGCACGGGGCCGTAATATTTGGTCGCCGCCACGATCCCCATGACTGGGGCGCCCATCAGATTCCGCTTGCCGGGAGTCATTCTATGATTTCCAGGCGCTTCTTCAGCCGCATGTAGGCGGCGCCCCAGCGCCCCCTGCGCTCGGGCGTGACAAATCGGGAAAGTCCGAGCCGGTCCACCGTGCGGTTGAACGTCGTGACGATCCGGTATTCCACGTCCGGCTTGGTGATCCAGAACTTGAAGACGATCCATTCGAAGCGAATGCGCCGGCCGACTTCGATGACTCCAACGCTGGCAATGATGATGATCGCCTGCACGATATTCTGCGCCGACGTCTCAAAGCCGAGGGAAACAACAAGCTGGCCGAGATAGGTGAGGAGGAGCGCGCCCACGATGGTCGCGGCTACACTGCCGCGCAGCCCCCCGCCGATGGGATTGCCGCCGACCACGACCGCCGCCACCGATGCCAGGAGATACGGCATGCCGCTGAAAACCGTCGGCGAGAGGACATAGCCGGCGAGCAGAACGCCTGCCGCGGCGTAGCAGAAGCCCGCGATCGCGTAGGTGACCACGCGATACCAGTCGAGCGGGATGCCGACGGTCAGCGCAGCATCGGGATTGACGCTGGTCGCTATGAACCGGCGGCCGACAGTCGTCTTCTCGAGGACGAAGATCGCGATCGCGGCGACGACGATCAGTACGTAAAGCGTCAGGGGCACACCGAGGAATTTGCCGACGCCGAACTGGTTAAGCGGCGGCGGTGCCTGATGCGAGAATCCCCCTGTGACGTACATGGTGATCCCCAGCATCAGCGAGTTCATGCCGATGGTCGTGACCAGCGAGTTGACGCGGAGCAACGCGACAAGGGTGCCGTTTATGGCGCCCACGCCGAGCCCCATGCCGAGCGCCAGCGCAACGAAGGCCAGGGTCTCCACGATGCCGGCCTCGGAGCTCGGCAACGCCGAGACGATAACCGCCGAAAACGACATGATGCCGGCGACCGACAGGTCGAGCCCGCGCTGCTGGATCACCAGATGCTGGCCGATCGAGGCAACCGCCAGCACCGCGAAGAACGGCAGCATCAGCTGAAGCGCGCTGATCGAGACGGTGCTGGGGGCGGCAATTCCGCCGCCCACCAGCAGCACAAGCGTAGCTACGGAGACGATCAGCAGCCGGTGAAGGGGCTTTCTACGTCCCTTATGCTCGCGCTTGGTCCAAGCACGCTCCGGCCGCCGCCGCTCCGATTGCTGATCGGCCGCAATCGTATTTCTCGGTGGTATCATCGCGGCGGCCGCCGAAGGCGGAAGCTACTTGGACAGGATCTCCTTCATCTTTTTACCGGAGACCATCGCCGAGGGAATTGCCGTCGGCGGCAGGCTCTTGTCGCACTTCACCGCCAGCGCCGGATCAGAGGATGTGCTGTCCTCGGAGAAGGGCAGGTCGATAAGGCTCGGCTCGTCGTTGTCGATGCCGTTGACGGCGGCAAGGCCTTTGCGAAGTGCGAGGCGGACCAGCCAAGTGTGCGCGCTGGCAGTCGCGAGCTTGAAGGTCGGGTTGGCTGCATGGTTGTCCTGCCAGAGGCAGCTCAGCTCGTTGAGGTCCTGACCCGCCCAGGCCGGAATCGGCCGGCCCGCCGCGAGAAATGCGCGGATCGGCCCCGTGGTCTCGGCCATGATGCCATCGATCTGGTCGTACTTGGCAATCTCCGCGGCGGTCACCTTCTGTGCCAGCGCCGGATCCCAATTCGTGTCAACCGGCCCCTCGAGGACCTTGATCCCCGGGTTGGCGGCAAACACCTTCTTCCAACCGACGGCCTGCGAGTTGGTCATCGGATTGCCGGGCGTGCCGCCGTGCACGATCACGTTGCCTTTGCCGTTAAGGGTCTTGACCATCCACTTGGCAAGCATCTCGCCGAGGCCGATCTGGGTCTCGGTGACGCGCGTCAGGTAGTCTTTTCCGATTTCGCCGAAGGGCGCATCGCCGGTGGTGAACGGAACCACGGCAACGCCCGCATCGAGCGCCTGGCGCATGACCTTCAGTTGCGCCACGCCGGTGTCGGCGAAGACCACGATGACATCGAAATGCTGGGCGACCAGGCCCTTGATGTCGGCGATCTGCTTCTCG
>Ga0070741_10013423_pt1 | contig 14470 bp, 12 predicted proteins | sample Coa_R1_4_FD_66440 | JGI IMG/M metagenome (GOLD analysis project Ga0070741, IMG submission 66440) | Surface soil microbial communities from Centralia Pennsylvania, which are recovering from an underground coalmine fire - Coalmine... | ecosystem: Environmental > Terrestrial > Soil > Unclassified ...
GTGCGGCGGTCGCGAGCGGTGGGGGACGCTCGGACGACGGCCAGGCGAACGCTTGCGGCCGGGACCGCGCCGGCGGCCACCCCACGTCGGTCGCGCGGGGAGGAGCAACTGCATGTCGCGTGCCATCTTGATTGGGCGATATACCACGATTGCTAGTTGATGTCAAGACTATTTCGCGTGCGTCGAGGCTGGTCGTCGCGACGCGCCCGGACATACGCGCGGCACAGCCCTTTTTTCCCGGCCTCTCGCGTCGCTCGGGATCGACGGTCCGCCCCCTGTGGCCGGCGCGTCGTCGCGAGACGGGGGCTCACGGCGGGCCGTCGGTTCGAACGCCGCGGGGCGCCTACGGACCGCGGCCTCCCGCCCCCGGCGCCGGAACATTGACGCGCTCCGTGCCCGGGCGTACAGCAACCTCCGATGCCGGCGACCTCGCGCCGGCCGGGAGATCGCATGCACGCTCGTGCCGTGTTGCTCGTGTCGCTCCTTCTCACCGCCGTCCCCGCCGTCCATGCCTTCGACGTGGTGCTGAACGCCGAGAACGAATACCTGGACGCATACCTCGTCGACGGGAAACCGTTCCCGCGGAAGGTCGTCTTCATCGACCCCGACCCGCCGTTTCCCGACGACCCGCACTCGCCGCCGCCCCGCGTCGGACGGCACGTGAACGGGAAGCTCTGCTTCTTCCCGAAGGGCTTCGGCCACGACGGCGACTTCGTCATGGCGGACGACGCGTACCGCGAGGCATGCCTCGACCGGCATCCGCCGCAGGCGCGCTGCAGCATCACACGGCGGCATGACCGTCTGTTCCTCGGCAAGGACCCCGACGGGTGGGCGGTCTTCCGGCGGAACGGGAAGTGGAAGAAGCAGCACATCCACGCCGAGTGGAACCTGATCGAGCCGCAGCCGCAGGGCGTCATCGATCCGCAGGGGTGCGCCTTCGACGCGCAGGGGAGGTTCTTCGGCAACGACGTCGGGTCCGGCGAGCCGCTCGCGCACGACGGCAGCCTCCTCGTCTTCTTCCCCGGGAGGAAGAACCGCTACGACACCTACTGCTTCCTCGACAAGGCGCTCGCCGCGCCGGGCATGCCGGTGATGGACGCCCTCGGGAACATCTACCTCGCCGAGACCGGAGCACTCCGCTCGACGCTGACCGTCTTCTCGCCGCCGTTCCCGACCAGCGCGGCCGATTGCGCGAACCCCGACCACCTGGTCACGACGCCGCCGACGAAGACGCGCATCCTCTTGAAGGAGATGCCGATCGTCACGCCGGCGGGCATCATCCGGTTTCCCTCAACGGGCCACTTCTGGATCGGGAGCGTGCTCATCCCGCCGGTCGTCAACGAGTACGACGCGAGCGGGACGTTCGTGCGCAACATCGTGCCGGAGAACGTGCCGAGGAACCCGCTCGGCATGGACGTCGGCTCGGACGGGACGCTCTACTACGCGGAGCTGAACCTCGACCCGATGACGACCGACACGCGCTGCGGCAGCGTGGCGCAGGTCCGCTTCGACGCCTCCGGGCAGCCGCTCGCGCCCGAGACGCTGGGGACGGATCTCGCCTTCCCGGACGGCGTGTCGGTCTTCGACTCGTCGCGGTTCAAGGTCGACTTCACGAGGCTCCCCGCGGCGCCGCACTTCGACCCGAGCACCTGCGGGGGCGAGTAGGCCCTAGGCGCGACGCGGACGCGGCTTCGCGCTCGCCTCCTCGGCGGCCGCCTGCTGCGCGAGCTCGGCGATCGCCTCGAGGAGCTCATCGGGGTCGACCGGCTTCGTCAGGTGGCGCACGAAGCCGGCGTCGGCGTTGCCGCGGATGTCCTCGTCGCGGCCGTAGCCGCTGAGCGCGATCCCCTGAACCGGGCGGCGCGCGGTGAGCTGACGTATCAGTCGCGGCCCGTGCCGTCGGGCAGGCCGATGTCGCTCACCAGGACGTCGAAGCCGCTACGGGCCTGCTCGACCGCCGCGCGCACCGAGTCCGCGACCTCGACCTCGTAGCCGTGCACGCGCAGAAGCTCGGCGATGGCGGTGGCATTGTCCCGGTTGTCCTCGACGAGGAGGACCTTCTTCGGACGGGGCGTGGAGCGTGTCGCCCGTCTCGCCGGCCGTATGGCGGGTGTCGGCGCGCCGACGGTCGCGAGCTCGACCGTGAAGCGCGCGCCGCGGTCGCGACCGTCGCTCGCCGCCGCGATCCCGCCGCCGTGCGCCTCGACGATGCCGCGGCAGATGGCGAGCCCGAGTCCCAGCCCCGCGCTGTGAGGCCCCTCCTCGGGTCCTTGCTCGAACGGTCGGAACAGCCGCTCGAGCGTCGCGGCCTCGATGCCCGTGCCGGTGTCGCAGACTTCGAGCACGACGCGCCCCGGCGCGGGGTTCACCGAGCGGATGGTGATCCGCCCCCCGCGAGGTGTGTGACGGATCGCGTTCTTCAGGAGATTCCAGACGACCTGCCGGAGCCGGGTCGCATCGCCGGACACGTGCGACGCGTCGGCCGCGAGCTCGAGCGAGACCTGCACGCCCGCCGCGCGGACCTCTTCCGCGCACAGCGCCACGACGTCTTCGACGATCGCGTGCAAGTCCTCGGGCTGCAGCGTCAGACGGAGCTTCCCCTGCGTGATCCTCGTCACGTCGAGGAGGTCGTCGATGAGCCGCGCCTCGAGCTCGACGTTCCGCCGGATCATCTCGACCGTCGGCGCGAGCGCGCCCGGCACCATGCCGGCTCGCTTGACGGACGCGAGCGCGAGGAGGATCGGCGTGAGCGGCGTCCGGAGCTCATGGCTCAGCACCGCGAGAAAGCGGTCCTTCGCGTCGTTCGCCGCACGGACGAGCTGCTCCCGGTGCTCCACGAGCCGCCGCTCCTCCTCGGCCAGGCGGCGCTCTTCCGCAGCGCGCTTCCGTTCAGTCATGTCGAGGACCGCCAGGTGAAAAACGACGCGACCGGACATCGCGTTGGATCGCTTGGTGCTGATGTGGACGGGAACGACGCGGCCATCCCGAGCCCGAACCGAGATCTCGGTCTCGACGACGTCCTCCGTGCGTCCGCACCGGGCGAGGTGGTCGAGCCAGGCGCGCCGGTCGGCGGCCACGACGAAGCTCCGAAACGGCCGCCCCTCGGCGAGCACGCGCTCGACGCCGAGGAGCCTCGCGCCGCTCAGATTGATGTCGACCACGACGCCGGCGGCGCTGAGGAGAACGTACGCGATCGGGGCGAACGCGAAGAGGTCCGCGTAGCGCTCGAGCGCCTCCTCGAGGAGCTGCTGCGACTCGACGAGCTTGGCCTGCTCTGCCTCGAGCTCGGTGCGGTGCACCTCGAGATTGGTGACGACGCTGGCTAGGCTTCGATCCGATTCGACGAGATCGTGCAGGCGGCGGACCTCGGCGAGGAGCTCCGCCTTCGACATCTCCTCGTAGGGACGCCTCCTCATTCCCGCTACCGAGCGGGCTTCGACCCGGCCTTCCGGGGCCGATTGCTCGCGTCCTCGATAGCGAGGAGGATGAGCGGCTCGCGGCCGTTCGCGCCGTCGATCCGCCGCGCGTTCAGGACCATCGTCTTCCGGCCGACCGACGGGAACTCGTGGTCGACCTCGTAGCCCTCGAACCGGGACTCCGTGCGCAGCACGTCCTGCAGCCGGGTGCGCAGCCCGCGGATGTTCCACTGGCCGTCCCCGAGCTCGTAGATAAGTCGTCCCTCGGTGTCGGCGAGATCGACGGCGAACGCGTCGGTGAACGCCTTGTTCACCGTCTTCACGCGGAGCGCTGCATCGAGGACCACGAGCGGCTCGCGGACGGTCTGGACGATCGCCTCGGCGTAGTCGCGGGCGTGGTGGAGCTCCTCCTCGTGCTCGCGGATCGACCGAACGTCGAGCAGCGCGAGCACGGCGCCGTCGATCCGGTTGTCGAGGCTCTTGTACGGCCGGATGCGAAGCGAGTACCACCCGCCGGTGCGATCGCGAACCTCCCGCTCGACCGGCTCCACGCCCTCGACCACGTGCGCGATCAGGCCCTCCAGGTCCGGGCAGTCGAGGTTCGGCTTGATGTGACCGATCGGGCGGCCGATGTCGCCCGCGCGCAGGTTGAGCAGCCGCTCCGCCATCGGCGTGAACCGGCGGATCCGCATGTCGGCCGCGACCATGACGATCGCGATCTGGACGCTCGAGAGCAGGTTCGAGAGGTCGCTGTTCACCCGGCCCAGCTCTTCGTTCCGAGCATGAAGCTCCTCGTTCAGGGTATTCAGTTCCTCGTTGGTCGACTGGAGCTCCTCCTTCGCCGTGTCGAGCTCCTCGTTCGTCGACTGGAGCTCCTCGTTCGCCGACAGCACCTCCTCGTTCGCCGACTGGAGCTCCTCGTTGGCGGCCTCGAGCTCCTGGATGATCGATTGGAGGTACTCCCGGCTGCTCGCCAGCTCGGCGCGCAGCCGAGCCGTTTCCTGTCGCGAGCGGCCCGCCGTCTCGCGTGGGGGCTCGACGGCGCGGGATGGTTTCTTCCCGGCGCGGGCGGTCGGCTGCTCGAAGAGGATGAGAAAGTGCGGCTGCTCGGCCGTCCTCAGTGGATGGACCTCGACATCGACCGGTTGCCAACCCCCGTGGCCACGCACCTTGAGGCCCGTCCGTCGGACGGCCGCCCGGGTTTTCCGGGCCTCCTGGAGCGCTCCCCGGAGGCCGTGGAGCAGGCCCTCGCGCGCCATCTTGAGGACGCTCAGGCTCGGGTCGCCGGGAGCGGGCTCGAGGAACGCTCCCGTCTGGCCCCGGAACTGGCACACCTGGAAGTTGCCGTCGACGATCAACCCGGGAGGGGCGTAGCGCTCCTCGATGAGGCGGCTCGCCTCGCCCTGGATGTTCTTCGTATCGTCGCGTCGCGGGACGGCGTCGTGACGCTCGAGCTTCGGACCCGTGTACTCGAGCGTCACCGGCGTATCGCTCGCGCCGGTCTGCTTCTGGTAGATGCGGCTCTTCTTGTCGGCGGTCGCGAAGAGCTCCACCTTCATGCCGACCGTCTCGGCCGCGCCGAGGACGAGGAAACCAGACGGGCGGAGGGCGTAGTGGAAAACATGCATGAGGCGGTTCTGAAGCTCCCCGCCGAGATAGATGAGCACGTTCCGGCAGAGGATCAGGTCGAGCCTCGAGAAGGGCGGGTCGCGGGTCAGGTCCTGCCGCGCGAACACGCACATGTCGCGGACCGTCTTGTTGACGCGGTAGGCGCCGTCGACCCTGGTGAAGAAGCGCCGCAGGCGGTCGGCCGACACGTCGCCGGCGATGCCCTCGCCGTAGAGTCCGGCGCGCGCGTGCTCGATCGCCGATTCGCTGACGTCCGTGCCGAACACCTGGACGGGGATCGTCCCGGCCCGTTCCCCGAGGGTCTCGAGGAGCAGGATGGCGATCGAGTACGCTTCCTCTCCCGTCGAGCAGCCCGGCACCCAGATCCGGATCGGTACCTCGCTGCCCCGGTTCGCCAGGATCTTCGGGAGCGCTCGCTCGGCAATCGCGGCGAACGACTCGGGCTCCCGGAAGAAGCGGGTCACGTGGATCAGGATGTCTTGATAGAGCGCCCGGACTTCGGCCGGGTCGGTCCGGAGGAGCTTCAGGTACTGCGCGGCGTCGCCCACCCTTTGCAAAGCCATGCGCCGGACGATGCGCCGCTGGAGCGTCGGGAGCTTGTAGCGGCGGAAGTCGACGCCGGTCGCCGTCCGGATGAGCGCGAAGATCTCCTCGAGGTGCTCCTCGGCGAGCGGGGGTAGCTGCTCATCGGTCGGCTTGGACGGGACGATGCGCGCCGTCATCCAGAGGGGGTGGCGGGCCAGCTCTACCAGCTTCCGCCCGATCTCCGCCGGGGACAGCACGAGGTCGACGAGCCCGGTCGCGATCGCGGCGCGCGGCATGCCGTCGTACTTCGCGGTCTCCGGGTCCTGCGCGATCGTGAAGCCGCCCGCGGCCTTCACCTTGCGAACGCCGATCGTCCCGTCCGACGCGGTACCGGAAAGGATGACGGCCATGGCACGGTCGCGGAGCGCCGTTCCGAGCGCGGTCAGGAAGTGATCGACCGGAGTGTACTGCGATCGGTCGGTCGGCCGGGGCGTGAGCGCAAGCCGATGGTCCCGGATCGCGATCTGGACGTTCGGCGGGGTCACGTAGACGCGGTCGCGCTCGAGGAGCATGCCGTCGGCGGCCTCGACGACGTCGAGGTTGGTCCGCCCGGAAAGGAGGATCCGGAGCGCGCTCTCGTGGTGCGGGGCCAGATGCTGGACGAGGACGATCGCGAATCCCGGGTCGCGGGGGAGAGCGCTCAGGAGCTGCGAGAACGCCTCGAGGCCGCCGGCCGAGGCGCCGACGCCGACCACCACGAGGTCGTCATCGGCCGGCCTGATGGCGGCGGGCTTGCGCCGCTCCTTCTTCCGGACGACGCGGAGACGGGACGGGGCTGCTCGTTTTCGCGCTGTGGTCTTCTTTTTCGCCATACTCGCTGCCGGACTACTCCGGACGCTCCCTTCTGCGCCTCGATCGCGCCGCGCGTACCGCCGCGCGGGATGCGACCTCGCCATCGCCCGTCAGCAGCGCGCGGATGATCTGGGACTGCCGTTCGCCCTCCTCGGCATGCTCCATGTAGCGGCGGAAGACCAGCGGGAGCTTCCCGAGGCGGGCCCGATGGGCCATCCGCCGGCGGAGCTCGGCCTTCTCCTCGAGGGCGCGGACGGCGGTCCAGAGCGCCTCCTCCACGCCGTCGTCCTGGCCGGCCATCAGGCTCTCCACCGACAGGGCGTGGCCCACGTGGCAGCGGAAACGGGCGAGCGCCCCATTGCGGACGTTCCAGAGCGCGCCGCCGCAGTCGGGGCAGGTGAACGCGGAGAGCGGCCCTCGCGGCCGGTCCTCGTGCAAGCCGTGCGTCCCATGCTCCGCGACGCCCGCGCGCTTGGTTTTGCGGCGTGGCATGCGTCGTCGTCCCTTCGCCGGCTCGCTCGCGAGCTGGGCGATGACCGCAGGCATCTCGCGCACCCGGAGGACGTGGTCGACCGCGACGCTCCGGATCGCGCTCCGCGGCATGCCCTACACCAGCGCGTCCTCGAGATTCTGCGCGATCGCGATGCCACCATGGCGCTTGATCGTCTGGAGCCCGGCGGTGCCGTCGTCGAGCGCGCCGGAGAGGACGATGCCGACCACGCGCGGGCCCTGGCTCACGGCCGCCGAGCGGAAGAGCGGGTCGACGGCCGGCCGGAAGCCATTCTCGCGCGGGCCACGCGTCACGCGGACGGTGCCGTCGTGGAGCAGGAGGTGATGGTCCGGCGGCGCGACGTAGATGCGTCCGTGCGCGAAGGGTTGACCGTCGACGGCGTGCGCGGCAGGCAGCGGTCCGGCACGGCCCACCATGGCGGGCAGGGCGCCGGGACTCTCCGCGGAGCTGTGGACGGCGACGAAGAGAGCCGCGGGCAGCTTCTCCGGAAGCCCGCTGGCGAGATCCAACAGAGCCGGCACCCCTCCCGCCGAAGCGCCAACCACCACGATGTCCCTGGCGCTCACCACCGGCTTCTAGGCGTCGCGTCTCCTCCGGGTCAATCGGGGACTCCCCTCACGTCATTTCATCAGAACAGGGGACTTCAGTGCGGGCAGCGGAACCGAGCGAGCGTCACGCCGTCGTCCAGATCCTCGAACCCGACCTGCACCTCGAGACCGACGCGCAACTCTGCGGCGGGGACATCGATGAGGTTCGAGATCAGATGCACGCCACCCGCGTCGGGCAGCTCGACGACGACCACGTTGTAGGGGACGCGATCCGCGAGCAACGGGTGCACCGCGTGGTGAACGATGGTGTAGGTGAAGACGCGCCCGCGCCCGCTCACGCGCTCGAAGCGCGCGGCCGTCGCGTGGCACGCTGCGCAGAGCGGCGCCGGCGGATGCCGCCACGTCCCGCAGCGCGCGCAGCGCTGGACGACCAGCTCGTGGCGCGCGAGCGCCTCCCACCAGGGCGCTTCGTCGCGTCCGGGAGCGATGCGAGGGAGGTCGGCCGGAAGGTACGGCATCATCCCCGCCGGAGCAGGAGCGCGCTCGTCGGCGCGACGCCGGGTCCGCCGCCGACGAGACAGATCTCGGCGTCGGCGATCTGGCACGTCGACTCGCCGCGCATCTGGCGCGCGCCCTCGACGACGAGGTTGAGCCCGTGCACGTACGCCTCGGAGAGGTTGCCGCCCGCGGTGTTCAGCGGGAGGGTCCCGTCCGGGCCGAGGAGCTTCCCGTCCTCGACGAACGGCCCGCCCTCGCCGCGGGCACAGAACCCGAAATCCTCGAGGGCCATCAGCACCATGCCGGTGAAGTTCTCGTAGAGCTGCACGACGTCGACGTCCGGGGGCTCACACTCCGCCATCGCCCAGAGCCGGCGCGCGACGGGCGCCGCGTTCGCGGAGGGGTAGGCGGGCCCGCGGACGGCGTGCGTGTAGAGGCTCGCGCCCCACGCTCCCTCGCCGCCTTCGGCGGCGGCGAGGATGTGGACGGGACGGCGGCGGAGGTCCCGCGCGCGCTCGGCGGAGACGAGCACGACGGCGCACGCGCCGTCCGTCTCGAGGCAGCAGTCGTGGAGCCGGAACGGATCCGCGATCATGCGCGCGGTCGCGTGCTCCTCGAGCGTCAGGGGACGGTCGTGCATCACCGCGCGCGGGTTCGCGTTCGCGTGCGTGCGCGCGGCGACCGCGACGTGGCCCATCTGGCGATGCGTCGTCCCGAACTCGTGCATGTGCCGGCGAGCGATGAGCGCGCACATCGCGGCCGGCGACAGCAGGCCGAAGGGGAGGGCGTAGGCGAACGCCGCCGGGATCCCCGCGCCCGGCGTCTGCCGCGCCGGCGCCCGGCCGCCGACGCGCCCGAAGCGCCCGTACTCGCCCTGGCAGAGCGCGCGGACGACGGCCACACAGTCCGCCGCGCCGGAATGGATCGCGTGCGCGGCGTGCGCGACCGCGGCGCACACCCCGCCGCCGCCGCCGTCCCACACCATCCCGGAGAAGCGGAGCTCGGGGCAGCCGAGCGCCGCGGCGAGACGGGGCGCGTCGTTCCGGTCGTTGGCGTACGACGCGAAGCCGTCGAGCTCGGTCGGCGCGAGGCCGGCGTCGGCGCAGGCCGCGAGGATCGCCTCGCACGCGAGCTGGAACTCGCTCCGGTCGGGGATGCCGCCCCAGCGCCGGTACTCGGTCTCGCCGACACCGACGATGCACACGCGGTCGCGCACGGCGCGCGGAGGATCGCCCGCACGTGTCACGACTGTCAACGTACGCGCGCGGGGCGAGGGCCTCGCCGCGGCCGCCGGCTGTCAACTCGGCGCGGCGCATGCGATCCTCGTCGGGTGTCGATGCCGTCGCGGCAGGACCTCGAGGCGATCGCGCGCCGCGCGGGCGGGCTCGCGCTGGCTCGCTTCCGCCACGTCGCCGCCGAGCGAAAGGCCGACCGCACGCTGGTCACCGCGGCCGATCGCGAGGTGGAGGCGCTCCTCGTTTCCGAGCTGACGGCCCTCGACCCGGACGCGGGCATCCTCGGAGAGGAGGGCGCGCATCGGGAGGGCAGGGCGTCTTACCGCTACGTCATCGATCCGATCGACGGGACGTCCGCCTTCGTCGCCGGCCTCGGGACGTGGTGTATCTGCATCGGCGTCCTGGAAGGCGCGCGGCCGATCGCCGGTGTCGTCTACGTCCCGCGGCTCGACGAGACCTACTCGGCGGTCGCCGGGAGTGCGTACCTGAACGGCACCGTGCTCCCGCCGCTCGCCGACGAGCCGTCGGCCGGTGACCAGTTCATCGTGGCGCACGCGCGCGCGCAGGCCCGGCACCGGATCGCGTACCCGGGAAAGATCCGCTCGTTCGGCTCGAGCGCGTACCACGTCGTCCTGGTCGCACGCGGCGCCGCGGAGGCGGGGGTCATCGGGCGCGCGCACGTCTGGGATCTGGTCGCGCCGGGTGCCGTACTCGAAGCGGTCGGCGGGTGTTACGAGTACGTCGGCGGGGGCGTCGTCGACCTGGCCGCGCTCGGCGACGGCCGCCGCGCACCGGATCCGGTGCTCGCCGGTACACCGGCGACGCTCGCCGTCTTGCGCGCGCAGATCGACGCCCAGTGATTACCTCGCATGGGCCGCGTTGCGCCATCGATATGTGTGTACTTTTATAAATGTGACGCGGGTTCAGCTCGTCCTCTCTGAGCACCTCGATGCAGTACTGTCCGCCGAGGCGCGACGCGACGGCATGTCGCGGTCGGCTGCGGCCCGCCGGCTGCTCGAGCAGGCCCTCCGCACGCGGGACGAAGCGGAGGTCGACGGCGCACGGCTGCTCGAGATCGCGGGGATCGTCGATTCGAAGGGCGCATCGGACGCGCGGGAAGTGGATGATGTGGTGTATGGCGTTCGGCCCAGCACGCGTCGTCGACAGCGGTCCGCTCATCGCGCTCGTCGACCGCGGTGACCGCCGAGACGGAGACGTCCGGAGCTTCTTCGCTCGCAAGGGCACGCGGACTCGTCACTCATCTCGGCGTCCTCGCCGAGGCCACCGCTTCGTGGTCGCCGGCTTCACGCCCGTCCTCCCGACCGGGCCCGTGCGATCGCGGTAGGCGGTACGCCGCTCGGCAACGAGCCGCGTGGCGCACCCAGGGCCCTTTCGCTATATCGTCCGCCGATGCAACTCCGTGGAAAGTGGGCGCTCGTGACCGGGAGCGCGAAGCGCGTCGGACGCGTGATCGCGCTCGAACTCGCCGGGCGCGGCGCGAATGTGGTCGTGCACTATCACACGTCGCCGGAGCAGGCGGACGCCACCGTCGCGGAGATCCGCACGCGCGGCGTCGAGTCGTTCGCGCTGCGTGCAGATCTCGGGCGGACCGCCGACGTCGAGGCGCTCGCGCGCGATGCCGAAGGGCGCAGCGGCGGGATCGCAATCCTCGTCAACAACGCCTCGAACTATTTCCGTGTCCCGTTCGACGCGCTCACCGAGACGGTCTGGGACGCGAGCATCGACGTGAACCTGAAGGCGCCGTTCCTCCTCGCGTGGCACCTCGGCCGCGCGATGAAGGCGCGCGGGGAAGGGCGGATCGTGAACCTCGCGGACTGGGCGGGCGAGCGGCCGTACAACGACTATCTCCCGTACTGCGTCTCGAAGGCCGGGATCATCTGCCTGACGAAGGCGCTCGCGAAGGCGCTGGCGCCTACCGTCCCGGTGAACGCCGTCTCTCCCGGCCCCGTCATGCCCCCGGACGACCTCGGCCCGGACGAGCGGGCGGCGATCGTGCGCGCGACGCCGCTGAAACGCATCGGCTCGCCCGAGGACGTCGCACGCTGCGTGCGCTTTCTCGTCGAGGAGGCCGACTTCTCCACGGGCGCCGTCTTCCTGACCGACGGCGGGCGCCTGATTGCCTGAGTCGGTCTGCGTGCTCGCGAGCGGCGGGCTCGACAGCGCGGTGCTGATCGCGACGCTCGCACGGCGCTACCGGGTACATCCCCTCTACGTCCGCTGCGGGCTCGTCTGGGAGCGCGCCGAGCAGATCCTCCTCCGCAGGTTTCTCGCGACCGCGCGTCGCTGGCGCCGATATCCGGTCGCACCGATGGCGCGCATCGACCTGCCGATCGGACTCCTGTACGGCGGCGACCACTGGAGCGTGTCGGGCCGCGGCGTCCCGGGCCGGCGCGCCGGCGTGGCGTCGAACTACCTGCCGGGACGGAATCTCCTCCTCGGCAGCGTCGGAGCCGTGTACTCCGCGCAGCACGGGATCCCGTCGATCGCGATGGCGCTCCTGGCCGGGAATCCGTTCCGCGACGCGAGCCCCGCGTTCCTCCGTTCGCTCGGGCGCGTGGCGAGCGACGCACTCGGCAGACGCATCACGATCCGCGCGCCGTTCCGTCGGCTGACGAAGGCAGCCGTCATCCGTCGCGGACGTGATCTGCGCCTTGACCTCACGCTCTCGTGCGCGCGCCCGCGAGGGCTCCGTCATTGCGGTCGGTGCACGAAGTGTGCGGAGCGGCGGCGCGGGTTCATCCGCGCCGGAGTCGTCGATCCGACGGCATACGCGGCGACGCAATGATCGGTTACGTCCTCCGGCGCATCCTGCGCGCGTCGACGACGCTCCTCGGGACGACGCTCATCATCTTCGTCCTCGTCCGCGTAGTGCCCGCCGACCCGGCGGTGTCGATCGCCGGCCCGAAGGCGGATCCCGAGACGCTGGCCGCGATCCGGAAGGACCTCGGCCTCGACGACCCGCTCGCCGTCCAGTACGGCCGCTATCTCTGGGGCCTCGCGCACGCCGATCTCGGCCGCTCGTACATGACGGGCCGCCGCGTCGCGGACGTCATCGCCGAGCGGGTTCCGGCGACGGCGCTCCTCGCCGGGACGAGCCTTGCGCTCGGGTTCTTCGTCGGGCTCGTCGTCGGCATCGGCACCGCGGCGCGGCGCGGCTCGGCGATCGATCTGGCCGTTCTCCTCGGGACGCTCGTCGGGCTCTCGATCCCGACGTTCTGGCTCGGGCATCTGCTCGTCTACGCCTTCGGCTATCGGCTCCACCTGCTGCCGCTCGGCGGCTTCGGGACGCTCCGGCACCTGATCCTGCCCGCCGCGACGCTCGGGACGCTCCACTTCTTCTTCTACGCGCGCTTCGTGCACACGACCGTCGGCGGCACGCTCGCGAGCGACTACATCCGGACGGCCCGCGCGAAGGGCAGCTCGCCGCTCCGACTCTACTTCGTCCACGCGCTCCGGAACGCCCTCATCCCGATCGTGACGCTCCTCGGCCTCGACATCGCCGCGCTCATGAGCGGCGTCGTGCTGACGGAGACGGTCTTCAACTGGCCGGGTCTCGGGCGGCTCGCGGTCCAGGCGGTCTTCAACCTCGACATCCCGCTGGTCGCGGGGACGGTGCTCTTCTCCGCGGTCCTCGTGCTCGCGGCGAACCTGACCGTCGATCTCCTCTACGGCGTGATCGACCCGCGCGTGCAGCGTGGCTGAAGCGACGCCTCCCGGCCTCGGAGCCGCGCGCCCGAGCCGGCGGCTCCTTGCCACCGGGCTCGCGCTGGTCGGCATCCTCGTCGTCGTCGCGGGCGCGGCGCGGTGGCTCACGCGCTACGACCCGGACGCGATCGTCGTCGCGAGCTATCGTGGTCCGGTGGCGCCGGGCGGTGATCACCTCCTTGGAACCGACACGCTCGGGCGCGACGTGTGGGCGCGGCTCGCGTACGGCGCGCAGACGTCGCTCTTCGTCGGCAGCCTCGCGATGGGCGTGAGCCTCGCGATCGGGCTCACGACAGGGCTCGCCGCGGGGTACTTCGGCGGCGTGACCGACGGCGCGCTCATGTGGGTCGTCGACCTGGTGCTGACGATGCCGTCGCTCCTCCTGCTGATCGTGCTGGCGACGGTGCTGCCGCCGTCGATCCTGACGATCCCGCTCGTCATCGGCGCCATCGGCTGGACGACGTTCGCCCGCACCGTCCGCGGCGAGGTCCTGACGCTCCGCGAGCGCGACTACGTGACCGCGGCGCGCGCGCTCGGCGCGTCGCACGGCCGGATCATCTTCCGCCATCTGCTCCCGGGCGTCCTGCCCGGCGTGCTCGTCCTCGCCGCGCTCGGGATGTCCGGTGCGATCGTCGTCGACGCGGGGCTCTCGTACCTCGGGCTCGGCGTCCCGCTCCCCACGCCGTCCTGGGGCCGCATGGTGAGCGACGCGCAGACCTACATCGCGGTCGCGCCGTGGCTCGTGGTCGCGCCCGGCGCCGCGATCGCGGTCGCCGTCGTGGGCTTCAACCTCGTCGGATACGGCCTCATCGACCTCGTGGGCCGGCAGACGTGACGCGGCTCCTCTGCGTCCTCGCCGCGAGCCTGCTCGCGGCGTCCTGCGCCGTGCCGCTCGATCCGCCGCCCGCGGGCGCGCCGGACGGCGACGGTCCGCCGCGGCAGGGCGGAGTGCTCCGCCTCGGGTCGGCCGAGGATCCGCGCACGCTCGACTCGGCGAAGGGCTACGACACCGTGTCGTGGTCGTTCGAGCAGATGCTCTTCAACACGCTCGTCGACTACGACGACGGGACGAACATCGTGCCCGAGCTGGCCGAGTCGTGGACCGTCGCGCCCGACGGCAAGCAGGTGAGCTTCACGCTCCGGCGCGACGTGCAGTTCTCGAGCGGCCGGCCGTTCACCGCGGCCGACGTCAAGTACTCGCTCGAGCGCTTGCTGAAACCGGCGATCCACTCGCAGGGGGCGGAGTTCTTCCACGGCATCGAGGGCGCCGCGGAGTTCATCGCCGGGAAGGCGCGCGAGGTGACGGGTATCCGCGTCGCGTCGCCGGAGCGCGTCGAGTTCGCGCTGACGGCGATCGATCCGCTCTTCCTCCACAAGCTGACGATGCCGTTCGCCGCCGTCGTCGATCGCGAGGCGGTCGAGCGGGTCGGCGACGACGACTTCTCGCGCCATCCCGCCGGCACCGGACCGTTCGTGCTCGAGGAGTGGACGTATGGGCAGCGGCTCCGGCTCGCGCGGAACCCGCACTAC
>Ga0070741_10013424_pt1 | contig 14467 bp, 17 predicted proteins | sample Coa_R1_4_FD_66440 | JGI IMG/M metagenome (GOLD analysis project Ga0070741, IMG submission 66440) | Surface soil microbial communities from Centralia Pennsylvania, which are recovering from an underground coalmine fire - Coalmine... | ecosystem: Environmental > Terrestrial > Soil > Unclassified ...
CCATCGCCCTCTGGGCGCGCAGCATTTCGGAAAGATCTTCGATGACCAGGACCGACCCCGCCATTCCGTGACGGGTCCGGATGGAAGAGACAGTCACCGCCACAAAGGCGCGCCTTCCCGCCAGGCCCAGGTCCAATTGCCGGGTAATGACCCCCTGTCGCGCCGCACGCCGGAAAAGCCGCGCGATATCTCGAACATCTTCACTCGAAAACAGGTCTGTGAGTGAGCGCGCCCCCTTCACGCGTGGGTCCTTGAACAGCCGCTCGACGCTGGAGTTCATCCGAATAATCTGGCCCTGGGGATCAAAGGAAATCACGCCCGTGGGAATGCTTTCCAGAATCGCCTCCATGGTATTCCCACGCTCATCCAGGGCTCGATTGGCATCCTGAAGTTCTTGTGCCGCTCGTTCGATCGCCTTCCGATTCTCGGCGAGCTGTTGAGTCATCTCGTTGAATGATTGAATTAATGACCCCAGTTCGTCGTCGGCCCGGACAGCGACCTGATAATTCAGATTTCCTTTCGATAACTCGTGGGTCGCTTCGGCCAGAGCTTGTATGGGCACAGTGACTTGCTTTGAAAAGAAAAGGGCAAACCATGTGGCGATGAACAGGATGACCAGCGTCAGCAGCCAGAGCATGGAGAGGTAATTCAACTTGACAGCCTTGCGTTCGCGGCTCAACTGGTCATATTTGTGCGACTCGCTTCGAATTTCCTCCGCCGTTCTCACAATATTCAGGGGAAGGCGGCTTGCACAAATGACGGTACCTTGCCGTGTGCCGTCCGCCCCCATCACTGGGCGGGCCGCGATGAACAGCTCGAACTGGGATGTCGTGTGTCGGCGGACGACTCCCTCCGCGGGAATCCGGTCGAGCTCGGGAAACTGTTGCAAGACCTCTTGCAAGTCCGGCAAACCCTTCCCGGCTTCACCAAGCACTCGGCCTCTTTCGTCGAGGTAGACTGCCCCCTCCACTCTCAATTCCGAGACCTCTCGCGCCAGGCGGGTGGCCACGGCAGATTCTTTGCGTCCGGTTGCGGACCGTTCGACCTCCTCGCGGGAGGCCAAATGTTCGGCCGCTTCGAGCGCCCGCTCTTCGGCCTGGGACTCAAGCTGCTGAACAATCTGCCCGGCGTCGCGCCGCACGATGTCGAACGGAATACCAAACCACCGGTCGAGGCTGCGGTTGATCAGGCCATAAGCAAAGATGAAGAGGACGCAGACCGGCACCAGAGAGATACTGAGAAAGGCCACCACCATCTTCGTCTTGAACCTGGAACCGAGCTGCTGTTGGCGGCGCTCGACGTAAAGCTTCAGCAAAATCCGCAAAAGGATGAGAGCGAAGATGACAAATGCCAGAAAGATGACTGCCGACAGAACCAGAAGAAGGATGGTTTGCTGTGCACTGGCAGGGCGGATGAACGAGAGATTCAAAGCGGTCTGGCTCCATCCCATGAAGAACAGGACGGGGACAAGAATCATCAGGCAGACTAAGAGTCGCTTGCGCCGTCGGTGGAGATCGTCGTCCATGCTATTCAGTTAAGCAGGAGGAGCATCGGGTTGTAAAGGCCCGGCGGCCGTTGCCTTGCCGCGATACCAGCCTTCCTCTTGAGGCAGGAACTCTTCCAGGGGACAGCCTGGGCAAAGCGCCGCATTCCGCCGGCAGTGCTGCTTTCCTATCCCGACCAGCAACGCATGGAATTCGTTGTACAGACGCTCGTCTCTCGGCAGGTGCTGGTGAATGAAATCCTGGGTCTCGGCGTAGCCCGCTTGAGGAGAGATCAGTCCGTGGCGCGAAAGGATTCGCCGAGTGTAGGCATCGGCGACGAAATAAGGTTGGCGCGCCGCGTAGAGCAGAATCGCATCGGCCGTCTCGGGTCCCAGCCCCGGAACGCCAAGGAGTTTCCGCCTCAAATCCTCAGACGGTTGATTGAAAAACCGGGCCAAGGAGCCCGAGGCACTGAAAGCAACCAGCTCCAGAAAGGCCTTGATGGTCCGCACCTTCTGGTGATAAAAGCCCGCGGGACGAATGCAAGCTTCGAGTTCCGTGTTGGAAACCCTCCTGAGCTCGGTGAATTTCAAGAGTCCGGCTCTACGAAGCCGTCGCAGGGCAATCGAAGCGTTGTTCCAATTCGTGTTTTGCGTGAGGATCGCTCCCAGGATTACTTCCAGGCGCGTCTTCGCGGGCCACCACCTCTGCGGCCCTAATCGAGCGAAAAGCGCCTCGTAGTACCGCAGCATGGCTTCGCCGGCTGAGGATCCCTGCCGCCGGACCGGTTGCATAATCATGAAACTTAGCCTCGCGAGGCTACAAAGTCAAGATTCGGCCGGCACATGTCCTGCGCTCCTAGCCACGCCTCCGCGGCAAGCTATTCGGGATTTGAAACCGGGATTTCCTGGAGTTCCGTGGGTTGCTGGCAGCAGACGCAGTTGCCGGGTTCCAGGGCTTCGATGTTGCAGGTCTCGCAGAAATACCGAACCCGAAAGAGCCTGCCGTTCCTGATGGTGTAGAAATGGATTACTTTGAAACTACCATCAGGCTGCATGAACCCTTCAGCGCGAATTTCCCGTCTCAGGAGTCGTTTGTCTTCAAGAGTATGAAGGAGCCAACTTGTTCGGGCAGAAAGAGGATAATCCTTGCCTTCAGCTTTCAGGACCGGACCTGTTCCCTCAACTACGAGCAATTCACCTTGCAGGGTCTTCTCGGGTTTACCCGATTCCTCCTGGCCGAAGGTTAAACGTGGAAGAAGAGCAAACGCAAAGATGCAGGAGAAAGCCAACAGGAGCAAACCCCGCCGCACCCTGCGTTGAGATCCGCAATCGCGTTTTCCGTGCCTGCTCATAAAGGGTCTTGCGCGGCCAGCGCGGAGAGAGGCGCACTTTGGTGCGCCCCTTCCTCAGCCCTCGAATTTCCCCACCAGCGTTATGGCCGCACTCAGATCGCCGCCGGGACCCTGATACTTTACTTGAAGGTCCCAGTGCCCTTGATCGTCCTGAAAGGCCGCCGGAGAAGCCTGCCCGTCTTTTGCAGGAGCCATGACAAGGAATCCGGGATGCGGCGTGCCCGAAGCCTTTTTGCTCAAGTCAACCATTTCTTGAAAGCTAAGGTCTTTGGAGTAGTTCGTGTCGGCCGTCACGGGGGAGAGAAGTAGAGCATCGCGGTATGGATTCACGCCCATGTGGTTTCCATCCTGAGGTATCAAAGCGCGTCGCAACGTATAGAATCCCGCTTTGATGGTTTGCCCGCGATAGTCTGCGGTGTCCTGGGGAAAATGCAGCACCCCCACTACCGAACCCTCACCCAGAGATCCGTAAAGCACGTCGGAAGTTGCCGGCACAACCTTCGGTGGAAAATCTTTGCGCAACCAGATCTCCGCGACGGTCGCGCCACTGCTGCTCACCAGCTTTGCTCCCTGTGCTTGGAGGAGATCCTGGAGAGCCTTGGGAACGTCGGCTGGAGGCGCACCCACGGTTTCAGCCTGATAGGCCTGAGAGTACGCTGCCACTGCTAACAGGAGTTGAGCCAGGAGAATACTGCCAACAGAAAGGAGACGCCTCATTTCAGTAATGCCTCCCAAAGAAGAAAATAACTACCACCTCTATTATGATGGTAATAAGCGGAAACGGGAAGCCTCTGAGGACAGATCCCCCCTTGGGGTAAGTTCGGACAGTTTTGGCAAGCTCCAAAGTGAAGAGGCTTCTCAGCGACCTGAGCTTGCGCAATCAGTTGCTGAAGGTTCCCACGAAGGCGCTTCGCTCGTCGACTCGGTTCCAAACCACGTTCAGACCCGGCCCGTTGTAGCTGTCGCGGAGGGCAAAAGCCGGCATAGCATGAGCAAGTTTTACCAAGGGCGGATAGTAGACGAACTCGTTGCCGCAATGCTTGTCGCCCTGGCAAAGGCTCCGCGTTTCAATCCGCGCGAAATTGCCGGCCACGAGCTTTGCCGATGCCATATGACCTTCGGGGACATCCAGCGTAATGGGCGCTGTCTCGACTCGAACCACGTTGCTAAGCAATGGACCCGCAGCCGACTTCGCAAACTCCTTTAGCGCAGCTTGCTGAGCGGGAGTGGCTCGCTCATCTACGATCAACACCGACTTGGCCGGGTACGGGCTGTGATAAGGATCTCCTAACGTGGACTTCGCCTTCACAACAGCCACCACGCTCAACCCATTCAGGCTGGTTCCCTTCCAATTTCCTTCCTTGACTCGCCAAGCCAGGATCGCCTGGTCGCCGACCAATCCCACCTGCCCGTTGGCAAAACACGGTCCCGTATAGACGTCCGCGCTTCGCGTCTCAATGTAGTCCCCTGTAATGGCTGCACTCGCAGAAACCACTGAGAGCAAAGCGAGAATCGTCCCCGCACTCATCGCGACAAAAAGCCTTTTCATCGCAATTCCTCCTTAAGTCTGTTCTTTTCGGCAAGCCCTGAGTAATTATTGTAGCCGAGACCGAACTCCAATTCAATTGGATGCTGATGGAGGAAAAAAGGCGCACAAACGGTGGGCGGTGGGGGGCCTGGGAAATGCCCCCCTCACAAGGTGAAGATTGACGGCATTCATCGTCTCGGGCAGTTTCAAATCAAAGCGGTTCATAGCACGAACGGGAGGGGTCACATTCCGCGAGCGTGCATACCTTACCGTCAGGCCCTAGGCAGTTCTGGGTGTAAACACACCAGTAAAGTCCCTGTTCCATGTGGGGCACGGATGGGTCAGGCTCCGCTTCAATGAACATGCTCTTTGAACGGAGAAGCCGGCAACGAGGTTGCGTCGTTCCGGGTATATAGGTGGGTTCAGGCATATTCAGGCTTCTCCTTTCGCAGCTCTCAGAATGGCCCGCTTGACAGCCACACGCGCAAGCTGGACTTTGTAGGCGTTCCTGGACAGCGGGGTTGCTTTAGCGAGTGCGACCTTCCCGGCTTCGACCGCCGATTCCTCGTTAACGACCTTCCCCGCCAGTGTCTGTTCCGCCTCAGGGGACGGCCAAGGCACAGGAGCCACATGGCCGAGAACCACTCGCGCACTCTTCACCGTGTGGCCGTCCAGGTGGAGCACCACAGCCGCCGCCGCCAAAGGCCAATCCAGCGCTTCCTTCTGCCTGACCTCGTAAACGGCGGATCTTGCTCCATCGGCCGGGGGGACAAGGATTTCGGTCAAGAGTTCGTTCGGTTTCAAAGTGTACTCACGCTCCTGGGCGCTCGTCGGAGTGACGAAGAACTTGTCGAGTTCGATCTCCCGCGGACCCTGCGGACCCTGAACGCGAACCTTGGCACCGAGGGCGATCAGGATCGGGGCCAGGCTAGACGGGTTTACAAAGTAGGCTGGGCCTGAATTCCCCAGGATGGCGTGATAACGATTGTCGCCGCCGGGGACCAGGGATTTTCCGTCCCGCTCTGCCAGCAAACCGAATCCGCCCCGGAAATACCAGCAGCGCGGCCGCTGGAGAAGGTCTCCGCCGACGGTACCCACGCTGCGGATCTGAGGACTCGTGACCCCCTCGACGGCCTGGACAATCCCGGCATAATGGTGACGGATATCGCCGTTGTCCAGGACGTCCTCGAAGGTTGTCATGGCACCAATGCGCAGACCGGTCGCCGATTTAAATTCGATTCCCTTCAAGCCCTTGACGTGTTTCAGGCTGACGAGTCTCTTCGGTGTGGCGACCTCGTCCTTCATCAGGCTGATCAGATCGGTGCCGCCGGCGAGAATCTCCGTCTCGCCCCATTCGCTCGACAGGAGTTGGACGACTTCCTCTTTCGTATTGGGGTGAGCATATTCAAAGGCTCGCATCAGGCCATCCCTCCCTTCTCGAGTGCCGCCAGGACTTTTTCCGGCGTGATGGGCAACGTGGGAACACGGACGCCGATCGCATTCGCGACCGCATTCGATATGGCCGCGCCCGGGGAAATGACCGGCGGTTCGCCCAGGCCGATGACTCCGCGCTCGTCGTAGCCTGGACCCGTCATCATGTGAACAACCAGTTCGCCGATGTCGCCAATGCCGGCAAGTTTGTAGAATTCCATGTTCGGATTGAGCATGCGCCCAGTCTGCTGGTCCATGATCTTCTCTTCAAAAAGCGAGTAGGTGATTCCCATGATCATGGCGCCCAGGCATTGGCTCTCCGCCGTCTTCAGGTCGATGATCAGCCCACAGTCCTGCGCGCAGACCATCCGGTTCATCTTTACGATGCCAGTTTCGGTGTCCACGGAAACGTCCGCAATTTCGACACCACCGACGCCGCTTGAACCAAGGCTGCACTGACCGGGGTTTTTGCCGGTGGTCTGAATGCTCCTGACTCCCAGCTTCTGGCAGGCTTGTTTCCAGGTCAGGCTCTTCGAGGAATCGCCTTTGACCTGGATTCGGCCTCCCACAGCTTCCAGGTCTTCAGGCTTGGCCCCCAAGCTCGGTGCGACTGTGGCAAGCAGTTGGTCCAGAGCGTCAACGCAACCGCGTCGGGTCGATGCACTCACTCCCCCAACCGTCGTGCTGCCACCGGAGGCGCCGGAGGCCGGGTACTTACTCGATCCGATGTTGACTTTGATATCCTCCACACGCAACCCGAAGGTTTCGGCAGCCGTGATGGCAATCACGGTACGAGTCCCGGTTCCGAGATCCTGGCTTCCCAGGGCAACTTCGACGGACCCGTCCGGATTAACCGTGACGTTGCAGTTGCTGTTGTGGCCGCGTCCGCCCCAGGTGTGAAGGCTCACTCCCAGGCCGCGTTTGATATGTCCCGGACGCTTGTCCCCGCGAGGATGCCAGAGCTTGCTCCATTCGGCCAGTTCCGCAGCCTTCTGGAGTTCTTGCTTGTAGATCTCTGCGCGCTCGCCCGTCAGGCCGGCGTTCTTGCTGAAGAACTCGATCGGGTCCATGTTCAGCTTTGCCGCCAGGTCATCCAGGGCACAGATCGTTAAAACTGCGGCCTGCGGATGTCCGGGAGCGCGCCAGGCGCGCGCCCCGCCGATGTTGGTGACCAGCGCCTTGTGACGTGTAATCTTGTTAGGAATGTTGAATACGTAGGGGATGGGCGGCATGTTGCCCCCGCTCAAGCCCCCATTGGCCCAGGAGTCTGACTCCCACGCCACAATGGTTCCGTCTTTCTTCGCGGCTACTTTAACCTTGGCGTAAGCGGAAGGCCGGGCGCCTGCCACTTCCAATTCCATGTTCCGGTCGAGCAGGAGCTTCACCGGCTTGCCCGTTTCCTTGGCGAGTTGCGCATTGACCACGCCCCAGCGGTCAATCGCGAACTTGCTGCCAAAACCTCCACCGATGTAATCGCAGATCACCTCAATGTCGGTCGCCGGAGTCTTGATGGCCTCCCCGAGTTCTGCCGGAATTCCCGAGACGTTCTGGGTGGAAACCCAGGCCGTAAGGTGCCGACCGTCCGATGACCACTCTGAGACTGTGCCGTGCGACTCCAGGCAGCAGTGGGTAATGACAGGTGTGCCGTAGAAACCCTCGGAAATCACCAGGTCGGGCTCGCTGAAGGCCTTTTCGGGATCGCCGCTCTTCTGCTCGCCCGCTGGTTTGGCTCGGTCCCCGGCCAGGCTCAGGTCATCGTCGAGAACCAGGAAGGGAAGCTCTTCAAACTCAATCTTGATCTTCCGCAGAGCATCTTCGGCCGCCTGCTCGCTGACCGCGGCCACGGCCACGATCTCGTCGCCCGCCCACTGGATCTCTGTACCGGCGTCCTGGATTACTTTCACGGCCTTTACGCCGGGTGAGCTCTTTACCTCGGAAACGTCCAGCGACTTGATCTTGGCGTGCGCGTAAGGGGAACGGTAAATCTTGCCGTAAAGAAGTCCCGGCCGGTTGATGTCGAAGGTGTACTTCGCCTTGCCACTGGCTTTGGCCGGACCATCTATGCGTTTGATGCGCTGACCGATCAGATGCCGTTGGCCTGCATCGGGCCAATCGTATTTGCACTTCGCCATTAGCCGCGACCTCCTTTCAAAGATTTGGCTGCTTCGAGGACGGCCTGCCGCACGCCGGCGTAGGTGCCGCAGCGACAGAGGTTCCCACCCAATCCGGTTTCAATCTCCTCCAAGGTGGGATTGGGATGCTTGTCAAGATACGCCTTAGCAGCCACGACGAAGCCCGGAGTGCAGAAGCCGCACTGCTGAGCGTCGTTATCGACAAAAGCAGTCATCACTGGATGGAGCGCGTCACCTTTGGAAAGGCCTTCAATGGTAACAATTTCGCGTCCCTCTGCTTCGATCGCCAGAATATTGCACGCGTAAACCGGCTTGCCATCCATAATGACCGTGCAGGCCCCGCAAGTGCCCCGGTCGCAGACCCGCTTGGCGCCTGTCAGGTCCAGTTTGTCCCGCAATGCGTCGAGAAGCGTGACTCGAGGTTCGAGGTTGAGTTTGCGAACCTTTCCATTCACACGCAATGAAATGGGCACTTCGCCTGGCCCCAGGACTTCAGGAGGGGGCGCAGCCTTCGCCGAGACCGGTTCTGTTACCAGCAGTCCGCCGGAGACGGCCACACTGGCTCCCCGCAGGAAGTCCCGGCGCGACAGGCCTTCATCGCGCCTTGGCTCCCTCTCTTTTCTCCGATTCATGATCGGCTCCTTTTCTGCGTCAAAAGCGAGTGAGTGTGCTACGTTCGGTCTAGCTTGTAAACGCGCGTGATCCCTGAAAGATGGTTTTTCGAGCTGGTTAACGACTAAAATCCAAAGCGGGATTATATATCATCAACTGCGGAATTCAAATGGGGGAGACGAGTTAACCGAGTCAACGCGGTGATGTGATGGCGACTTTGCTTTCCCGAATAAGCCTTTACTTTGCGTCAGGTAGTGAGGGCGCGCAAATCGATTCTCTCCATGACTGCGTGCCCCCACGATGTGCCACCTACCCACTTACTGTGCACAGGGCCCGTAGTCCTTTTTCACTTCCTGTACCTCGAAAGACATTTCGCCGTTGTCACTCCTGATCTTCCTGCCTTTCAGCGAAACCCTTTCACCCGGCTTCAAGTCTGCCGATCCGGGAATGAGCGCGTACGTTCGCTTATTTTTCGGGTCAACAAGTTGAGGACCGCCGTCGGCGGTTTCCACACACCCGGACACGGTTCCACGGTTATGTAACGCAAGATAGGCCACGGCTACCCCCGCCGCTGCGGCGGCACCGATCGCAATTCCCGTACTCGATTTGTATCCGCCGTTGGGGTTGTAGGTTCCATTACCGCCTCCTCCCATGCTGCCGGGTCCTGGATACGTTTGCGCGAACCCAGTCAAAGTCAATCCAAGAGTAAGCACAGCCGCCCAGGCTGATCGAACCACCATGCGAGAGATCATCGAAGTCTCCTTGTACGCTGAGCCGGACGATACTTGCCAATTCGTGCGGCTTCTGGCCGACTCCCGAAGTGCCCAAATCCACCGGTCAAGTCTGCCTCCACTACGATGACCGACTCTCGTCCCAGACTTGCCACGAACCTGTCAAATTATTGTCAAGTTTCAGCAGCCTCCTGATGAACGGTTCTTGCCGGTGCCATCCCGGACGAGGCGAAGGATCTCAGCGTTCTTTCCAAGAAAATACCGGGATGCTTCGCAGCTCTCAGCCTGACAGGGACGGGTCTCAGGATGAAGATGAACGGCCCCACATGGCAACTCAGTTTTTGTCCCCAACCGGTAATGCGGGAGACCATGTAAGGTCAGCTCGCCCTGTACAGTTCCGGAGAGCGACCGTCAGCAGCCTTTGCGTTCCCACTTGTCCTTGGCTTTTGCTTCCTCGATAGTCTGCCATTGCATGTTGGAGGGGTCATCGGGCCCGCCGCAAGCGAGCGGGATGACATGGTCAATCACGTAACCCTTGCGGCCGTGAGGGTAGCCGGTTAGAAGCTTGAACTCGCGACGCGCGCTCGAGCTGCGCTTGATGCGCCCCTGACCGTCACGGGCCAAGGCAAGAGAAGAACGATGGGATGAGTAGGTGTGAGAACGGTACGTATGAGGAATGGAGGATTCGCGGCGATGGCCGCCGCGAGCCTGAAGATCAATGCCGGGGAGCGAAAGAGAAAAGACCAGCCCCAGGGCGAGCCAGGTCTTAAGAGCTGAATGGGCTTGGGATCTCATGGACGGCTGCTTGCTCCGTATCCTGTCGGCCGGAAAACTTTGCCCGGCGCGGGCCATCACCCTGACAAGCCAGGATCTTCGACCCGCTATTTTTTCAATCGGCAGAACCGTTCAAAACCTGAGACCGGCTTGACGGGATGATTGGTTGAGGCAGCCTGAAAGAGACGGCAGGGCGCGGACGGTCCAGGTTCGAGGCTTGCCCGGTTCGCAGATTAACGAGCCAAGGTCCCTCGGACAACCGATGGGTTGCACCCTCGCGGGGGTTTGCGAGGGATGCAACGTGGACTATACTGCTCAGTTTGGCTGAGCGGCGGGCGCCCGAGTGAGCGGCCCCGCAGTGACGGACCTTATTGGATGAGCAGATGAGGAACGGGCCGGGGAGGAATCAAGCCGTTCGTGTGGAATGACGAATCAAGAGGCTGGATCCTAACTTTCAGAGGAATCGCTTCCCGGTTCTGGTGGCATGTCTCACCGAGCCTGCGATATCTGTTCAGTACCGAGGTCCACGCGTATGCCTTCTCCATTGCCGCCAATGCCTACTTGTCCTTCTTCCCTTTCGTCATCCTCTTGTTGACGACTTTTAAGCGCTGGTTGCATTGGCAGGGGGCCTACCAGGTTGTCATCCAACTCCTGGATGCCAATCTACCGCTCGGTTCCAATTCGATGATCCGGACGCTCGAGGCCCTTGCTGCTGGAAAACAGAGGCTGCAATGGGTTTCCGCGGGCATGCTGCTCTTTACCAGTTCGGGAGTTTTTCTGCCGCTGGAGGTGGCTCTCAACAAGGTGTGGGGCTTTCCGGTCAATCGAAGCTTCTTGCGGAATCAGTTCGTCTCCTTCCTGCTGGCGCTGGCAGCGGGGGTTCTGGCACTGCTTTCGATCCTGCTCACGGCGGCGGCGCAGTGGGTGGTGAACACGGGCCTTTTCTGGTTCCCGAATGAGAGCATGAAGACAGTTGCCCTCCGTGCCGTGCTCGAGATTGTCTCCATCCCCCTCCTGGTCTCGATTCATTTCATGATTTACTATTTTCTTCCGAATGGGAAAGTACCTCTGGCTCGGGTTCTGCCTGCGGCGCTGGTCGCCGGAGCGCTTACTGAAATCGGCAAGTTCGTCTATTTCCTCACGCTCCCGATGTTCAGGTTTCGGGAAGTCTATGGCACCTTCACATTGTCAGTGGCAATGGTCTTTTGGGCTTTTCTGGGTTCTCTGATCCTCCTCTTCGGAGCCAATCTATCCGTGCAAAGATTCTGGGATGAGCGCCCGAGGACACTTCGAGGGCAGGACACTGAGATCGGAGCAAGCAACGCCGTATCCTTTCACCCGGCAAAGGTTCGATCCAATGAGCCATGACCTGAGGCAGGAGCTTCGCGACCTCCCGCGGGCGCTTCGCGAGACGCTCGCCAAGGGGCGGCTGGAATTTGATGCCATCGTCCGTGCCACGCGCTGGGGAGACGGACCCATCTATATGACCGGCTCCGGCTCTGCATTTTACGCTGTACTGACGGGCGCTTATGCTTTTCAGTCACTGGCCGGCTGGCCGGTGGTGGCACATCCTGCTGCCTATTTCGAAGCCTGTACCCTCCCCCTGTTGCGCCCCCGCTCCGTGGTCATCGTCGTCTCGTCTCTTGAAACTGATGAGACCCTGACAAAGATTGTTGGGGCGGCGAAGTCCCGCGGCGCGGTGGTTTTGCTCCTCACAGGTAGACCTGACGACTCTCTGGCGCAACGGGCAGACGGCGTGATCTTGCTGCGCCCGGGCGAAGAAACTGAGCGAGGGTTCAAGACGGCGGTCTTGCAGCAAACCGCGCTAAGCTACCTCGCCTTCCTGGGGGCCGATCTTCTCAAGCGGCATGGCCAGAGGCTTGAGGGACTGGGGGCGGAGTTCGAGGAACTGCCCGAACGGGCCGAGTGGGTCTCCAGCCAGCTTCGGGACGCAGCGCGATCCGTGGCTGGTGAGTTGGCGACCAGGCAGCGCTGCGCTCTGGCAGGGGGGAGCGCATACTATCCCGCGGGCCTTGTGGGGGCGTTCTGGTTGAGGCAAACAGCGCACTTTGCAGCGGAGGGATTTGACATCTGTGAATACCAGAATGCGATTGGCGGAAGAGCCCATCGAGACTCCTGCGTGGTCTTCCTCTCTGGTTCGCGTTGCAGGCTGAAGAAGCAGGTGCACCAGGCCGCCAAGGCTTGGGCGACCTCGGGAGAAACCTTGCTCGTCATTACAGATGCGAGCGACCAGGAACTTGCCGGCCGCGCTAAAATGGCGATTTTCTTGCCAACCTTGGGAGAGGTTGCGGGTTCGATTCTCACGGGGGTTCTGCTGGGCTGGGTGGCAAACTTCGCAAGCGTTGCAGGCTCGCGAGACAAGTCCAACGTGATCAACCCTAACGAAGCGAGTTAGGTCGTGACGCATGACCGGGCAGCATCCAATCCCGGTATATTCACACATAAGGTATATCCTTATCATATACACACTCGTGAGTAATACGTCAAAGAGGTATTGCCTAATCAGATATAGCCCGCATTCGGAAATACCTCTTCGGGGGTTTAGAAGGATAGAATTCACAGACTAAAAAATGTTGACAAATAATCATACGTCTTGTTAAATGCTACTTCATGGACATCGGGAAAAGGCTCAAGGAACTGCGCGAGGCAAAGGGTTTGTCACAGGGCGATATCGAAAGACGCTCCGGTCTGCTCCGGTCGTATATTTCGCGAGTGGAGGGCGGTTATACCGCACCCTCGCTGTCCACCTTGGAGAAGTTCGCGAAGGCGCTGGAAGTGGAACCCTACCAGCTCCTGTTTCGGGGTGAGGGGCGCCCCTCGGCTCCCAGAATGCCGGAGCAGGCAGGGCTGCCCAGACCCGCTAAGAAACTGGTAAAGCTCTTCGAGAGCATGTCGAGTACTAACCGCAAATTGCTCCTGATGATGGCCACCAAATTTGCCAAGCAGTAAAGGGAACTGGAACGCCGGCGCCTGCAGACCCCGCCAACTAACTAGCCTACCTCCAATTGCTTAAAAATGCCGGTTCACTGCCTGCGCACCTATCCGTGCCTGTCAAGAAGTCGGAATCCGAGCTTGGAACAATCGCAAAAAGCGAGCCAATGTCACTCATAAAGCTTTTTCTCCGCCTGCGTGGCGCGAACAGTAATCTGAGTGCCATTTGGGAAGGTGGAGAACCTGACCGTGCTTCGCAGATTTTGTGGATTGGCGTCGCACAATCCATTTGGGATTGTGCACAGAAGGAAACGCGATGAATTACGATTTGGGCTTCGAGGTAAGAGTCATACTTGCTCACCTGGACTCCGAGCGACCTCGCACCCTGACCTAGTTAACAGGCTGGTTCAGTTCGGTCGCTCCACCCTCCAGCGAGGAGGGCACAAGATTATGCGGGGAAACAAGGTTGCTCTCCGGAACTGCAACCACTTGCGGCATCTGCTCGGCAGGGAGGCGGTCAGCATACATCCTCGCCTCAAGGCTGGAGTTGAAAGGAGTGGTAGCCGCCACCGTCCAGTGACCTTGGCCATCCAGGCAGACGATGATGAACTTTTTACTCATGGAACTCCTCCAAACCCTCACATCCAGGCGTAGCAAGACAGATGCCAACTTATCGAACGCAATTAACAACAGTCAGCCAGGCTATCTGCAAGCTGGGTCAATGATTGCTAACTTGTTATAAATGAATTGGATTCAAGCAATATGGATGGGGCAGATGACCGGGGAAGCTGCAACAATCAGGTCCTGTTCTAGCTGACATCCTCGAGACTTCTGAAGCAATTTGTCATTGCGCTTCGTGTCCATGTTTGCATGGCGCGCCTGGAGGGACTCGAACCCCCGGCCTACAGATTCGAAGTCTGCCGCTCTATCCACCTGAGCTACAGGCGCGTGCTTTGTTTTCAACTGGTTGAAGCGGCTCTCTTAGCCTTGCAAAACGCCAAACAACCTGTGTGGGTTCAAACCTCCTGCCTTCCCATTTTGGGAAAGTGGTTGCAGCTTGGGGCTATTTATCGTCCGGTTCAACCAGAGAACTCCATTTCAAACCTTCCGATGGACCGCTCGTGAGGCCTTGGCATCGACGCGTAACCCTTCGAGGATCTTCCAGTTCTGTTGCTCGATGGGGGAGCTTCCCATCGGTCTTTCTCCACTCGCGCCTTTCAGTCTTGCGAGGCGGAAAGAATTATACCGTGTACACGTTCTGCCATCCAGCAATATCCTCAGACGACGATGGGGGTTCCGTACATCCCGAGGAATCTGAAAGCCCACAGGGCTGGTTGTTCAAGGTCCTGCGAATACTTCCCCCCGCCTCGCCGTGGGAACTCCAGGCATTTCAGAGTGAAAACATAAGGCGCCCACGGAATCCATGGGCGGGTAGGGGATGTTTGCATTTGCGAAGTCGTGGTGCTTGT
>Ga0070741_10013425_pt1 | contig 14466 bp, 13 predicted proteins | sample Coa_R1_4_FD_66440 | JGI IMG/M metagenome (GOLD analysis project Ga0070741, IMG submission 66440) | Surface soil microbial communities from Centralia Pennsylvania, which are recovering from an underground coalmine fire - Coalmine... | ecosystem: Environmental > Terrestrial > Soil > Unclassified ...
GCGATGGCGAAGGGCCTCGCCCAGTCGGGAGCGGCCGTCGCGATCCTGGACGTGAACGAAGAGGGCGCGGCCCGGACCGTCGCGACGATCGAGGAGCAGGGCGGCCGTGCCGTCGCCATGCGTTGCGACGTCACGAGCAAGCAGGAGGTCGACGCGGCCGCGGAGACGGTCGTCGACGAGCTCGGCCGCACCGACGTGCTCGTCAACAGCGCCGGCGTCGCCTATCGCTCGCCGGCGGAGGAGTTCCCCGAGGAGGAGTTCGACCGGATCATCGCGATCAACCTCAAGGGCACGTACCTGCCGTGCCAGGCGTTCGGCCGGAAGATGCTGGAGCAGCGCTCCGGGAGCATCGTGAACCTCGCCTCGATCGGCGCCTTCATCGCCTACCCGCACGCGAGCGCGTACAACGCGAGCAAGGGCGGCGTCCTGAACCTGACGCGGATCCTCGCCCTCGAGTGGGTCGACCGCGGCGTCCGCGTGAACGCGATCGGGCCGGGACTCTGCGACTCGCCCCTCACGCGCGCCCGCGCGAAGCAGTCGTCGGTGACGAGCGACTTCATCCAGGCGCGCATGCTCAGGAAGGAGCTGATCCTGCCGCGCGAGCTCGTCGGCACCGCCGTCTACCTCGCGAGCGACGCGTCGCTGCGCGTCACCGGCCACACGGTGCTCGTGGACGACGGCTACCTGACCGCCTGATTTGACTCTTCTACGACTCGAGTAGTAAGTTCGCGCCGCGCGCGCCGCAGGCGGCGCGACTCCGACAAGGGAGGGAGGAATGAGCGAGAGCATCGACCGCCGCGACGAGGCGACCATGGATGCGATCGAAGGGCTCGTCTCCGGCCGGACGAACCGGCAGGAGTTCGTGAAGCGGGCGGCCGCGCTCGGCCTCTCCGCGAGCACCGTCGGCGCGATCCTGGCAGGCGCCGGCAAGGCGAGCGCGGCGGAGAGCCGGCGCTTCGCGGGGCAGACCGTCAACTTCCTGATCGCGGCCGAGGGCGACGACAAGGGCGTCCGCGACAAGGTCGGCGAGATCAAGCAGCGGTTCGGGATCGACCTCAAGTACACGGCGCTCGCCGTCGGGCCGCTCCTGACGAAGGCGAACCAGAGCCTGAACGCCCCGACATCCGCGTACGACGCGATCATGGTGCTCGGGTTCAGCGTCACGCAGATGGTCGGCGGCGGCAAGTTCACGCCGCTCAACCCGTACCTGAAGAAGGTCCCGGCCGGCTACGACTTCCCGAAGGACTTCCCCGCCGGCGAGCTCCAGTACGTCGGCTACTTCGACGTCCCGCACCAGCGCTTCGGCGGGAACACGCTCTACCTGATCCCCGGCCTCCACGGCGGCTCGGTCGTCCTCTTCTACCGCAAGGATCTCTTCGCCGCAGCCGGCCTGAAGGCGCCCACGTCGTGGGCCTCCTACCTCGCGGCCGCGAAGAAGCTGAACACGGGCGGCGTCGCCGGCAACAGCATGATCGCGAAGTCCGGCGACGTCTCGATGTTCCTCTGCGACTGGTTCACGCGCTTCATCAACCAGCCCGGCGCGAAGCTGATGAGCGGGTCGCCGCAGGCGAAGAACTACACGCCGAGGCTGACGAGCCCGCAGGCCGTGAAGGCCCTGCAGCACATGGTCGACTGCATGAAGTACGCGTCGTCCGGTGCCCTCTCGTACGACTTCACCGTCTCGACGAACGCGTTCGCGGCGGGCAAGACCGCGATGATGATGGTCTGGTCGACGATCGCCGGCCCGGTCTACAACCCGAAGAGCTCCAAGGTCGCCAGCAAGGTCTCGGTCGCGGTCCCGCCCGGCGGTGGCAAGGCCGTCCGCGGCGGCTGGGGCATGGGCATCCCGAAGAACGCGAAGAACAAGGACGCGGCCTGGACGGTCATCACGTACCTGACGTCGAAGGAGTGGGAGCAGTACCAGACGCTCAAGTACCAGACCGACCCGACGCGGAACTCGACCTTCTTCAGCCCGACGATGGCGAAGGCGCTGCCGTACCTGCCCGTCGCGGGCAAGGTGTTCCAGAAGGCGCAGATCCTCGAGATCGCGAACATCCCGGAGACGTTCGAGCTGATCACGGACGCCGCCCAGGAGTTCGGCGCGGCCCTGTCCGGCTCGGCGAGCGCCGCCGAGGCCTGCAAGAAGGCGCAGGATCGCTGGATCGAGGTGCTGAAGCGCGGAGGCCACCTGAAGTAGGAGTCGCAGCCGCCGAGCCTGACCGCAGGGCCTTGCGCGCCGCCCCGACACAGCGGCGCGGCGAGGCCCTGCTGCTGCTCGGTCCCTGCGTCCTCTACCTGCTGGCGTTCTCGGTCTACCCGCTCGTCACGAGCCTCGTCCGCTCGTTCGAGGACTACAACTCGCAGCAGAACACGTGGCGCTGGATCGGGCTCGACAACTACAGCCAGCTGATCCACGACCGGGTCTTCTGGCAGACCGTCGAGCACACCGCCGTCTTCACCTTCGCCGGCGTCGCGATCCAGGTCGTCCTCGGCACCGCGCTCGCGCTCTTCTTCAACCAGCAGCTACGCGGCGCGGCGATCGTGCGCGCGATCCTGACCCTGCCGATGCTGCTGACGCCGATCGTCGTCGGCCTGATGTGGCGGGCGCTCCTGAACCCCGACTGGGGCCTCGCCAACTGGGGAGTCGGCAAGCTGGGCTTCCACAACGTGCAGTGGCTGTCCGATCCGAGCACGGCCCTCCGCACGCTGATCCTCGTCGACTGCTGGCAGTGGACGCCGTTCGTGTTCGTGATCGTCTACGCGCGCCTGCAGGCGCTTCCGGCCGAGGTCTTCGAGGCGAGCGAGGTCGACGGCGCCGGCTGGTTCCGGCGGACGCTGCACGTGACGCTGCCGTTGCTCGCGCCGGCGATCGTCTTCGCGGCGGTCTTCCGCGGGATCGACGCCTTCCGGACGTTCGACCTCGTCTACGGCCTGACGAACGGCGGACCGGTGCAGGCGACGACGACGCTCTCCTTCCAGTCCTTCCAGACCGGGTTCGAGTTCTACCACTACGGCTATTCGACGGCGATCGCGTACGTGATGGTGATCGTCGCCGCCATCGGCGTGACGGTCATGTTCCGATTCGCGCGCGTGCGGCGCGAGGAGTTCGCCACGTGAGCCGCCGCCGCCTCGGCCGGATCGTCTCCTACGTCGTCCTGGTCCTGATCGGCCTCGCCGGGATCGCGCCGTTCCTCTACCTGCTGCTGCTCTCGTTCAAGGGGCCGCTCGACATCCTCGAGGTGCCGCCGTCCCTCCACTTCCACTGGTCGCAGATCACCTCGAACTACGGGAAGGTGATCCACGAGCAGTCGTACCTGACCTTCGTGAAGAACTCGGTGCTCGTGACGGGGGCCTCGACGCTGATCGCGCTCGGCCTCGGCGTCCCCGCCGCCTACGCGTTCTCGCGCCTCCGCTTCCGCGCCAAGGACCACTGGGCCTCCACGATCCTCAGCTTCCGCTTCATGCCGCCGATCGCCGTCGCGATCCCGATCTACCTGATGATCCGCAACCTCGGGCTCGTGGACAGCTATCTCGGCCTGATTCTCCCGTATGTCGCGTTCTCGCTGCCGCTCGTCGTCTGGATCATGATCGGCTTCTTCGACGAGATCCCGGCCGAGATCGACGACGCGGCGCTCGTCGACGGGTGCAGCCGCGCGGCCGTGCTGTGGCGCGTGCTGCTGCCGCTCGCGCGGCCCGGGATGCTCGTCGCCGCGACCTTCGGCGTCATCTTCATCTGGAACGAGTTCCTCGTCGGCCTCTTCATCATCAACTCGACCGGGCACGAGACGATCCCGATCGCGGCGTCGGCGCTCCTCACCGTCGAGAGCCCGATCGACTGGAACAACGCGGCGGCGGTCGGCGTGCTGACGGTGCTGCCGGTGCTGCTCTTCTCGCTCTTCGTCCAGCGCTACATCGTGCGCGGGATCACCGCCGGAGCCGTGAAGTAGATGGCCCGGATTCAGCGCGAGGTCGGTGCGACGACGCTCGACGTCACGCATGATCAGGTCGAAGCGATGACAATAGGCGACCGCGTGGCCGTGCTCCGCAAGGAAGAGCTGCACCGGGTGCACACACCGCAGCGGCTCGACACCTCGCTGCTCCACTTCTTCGACCTCGAGACGGAGCCGGCGGTCGCGTGAGCGACGAGCCGCTCGTCGGTCGCCTGCAGACGCTCGGCTTCTCGAACTACGAGGCGCGCGTCTACCTCGGCCTCCTCCGGCACGGGCCGCAGAACGGCAACGAGGTGAGCAAGTCGGCGGGACTGCCATCGTCGAAGGTCTACTCCACGCTCGAGCGCCTCGCGGCGAAGGGCATCGTCCACTCGGTCCGGCGGGGCTCGACGACGCAGTACGTGTGCATCTCGCCGGAGGAGCTGCTCCACCGCCTGCGCGAGGAGTTCTCGGAGCCGCTCGACTACCTCGAGACGGCGCTCCCGGGAGTCGCCGCCTTCGAGCCGGCCGCGGAGGTCCTGACGGTGATCGGGCTCGACGCGATCCGCGAGAACGGCCGCTACATCGTCCTCGACGCGCGCGAGGAGCTCTACCTCTCGATCTGGCCGGAGCATCTGCCCGACCTCGCCGTCGAGCTGCGCGCGGCTCACGAGCGCGGCGTCCGGATCTTCGGGATGCTCTACGGCGACGACGTGCCGCTCGACGCGGGCACGTGGCTCGCCCACAGCTACCGCGACATCGTCTCCGACCGGATCGCCGGCCACATGCTGACGCTCGTCGCCGACGCGGAGGAGGCGCTGATCGCGCACATTCCGCATCGCGGCGAGGCGAGCGGCGTCAGGACGCGCAGCCCGGTGCTCGCGTTGATCACGCGCGAGTATCTGCACCACGACCTCGTTCTCCAGCGGGCGCAACAGACGATCGGCTTCGACGAGTGGGACCGCTGGTGGCAGGCAGATCCGGCCCTGCGGACGATCATCCTCAGCGGGCGAGCGAAGGAGGCCCCGGCATGACCATCGTGACGACCGACGCGCACCGGCTGCTCGTGGCCGGCGAGCCGGCGGAGGGCAGCGAGACGGCGGCGGTCGTCTTCCCGTACGACGGAAGCGAGTTCGCGCGCGTGTGGCTGGCGGGGCCGGAGCTCCTGGAGCGGGCGCTCGCGACGGCAGCGGCCGCCGAGCCCGAGATCGCGGCGGTGCCGCCGTTCCGGCGTTGGGAGGTGCTCGCGCGCGCGGCCGAGCTCGTCCGTGAGGGAGAGGACGAGCTCGCGCGTCAGATGACGCTAGAGACGGGGAACGCGATCTGGGAGACGCGCCTCGAGGTGCAGCGGACGGCCGAGATCCTGTGGTTCTGCGCCGAGGAGTCGCGGCGCGTGCTCGGCGAGCAGGTGCCGGTCGATGCCGTTCCGCGCGGCGAGGGCCGGATCGCCTACACGCGGCGCTTCCCGGTCGGCTCGGTGCTCGCGATCACGCCGTTCAACGCCCCGCTGCTGCTCGTCGCGCACAAGCTCGGCCCGGCGTTCGCCTCCGGATGCCCGTGTGTCGTTCGGCCGGCGACGAAGACGCCGCTCTCCGCGCTCTCGCTCGCGCGGATCCTGCTCGAGGCGGGCGCCCCGCCCTCGGCGGTGAGCGTCGTCCCGTGCCGCACCGAGCTTGCGGAAGGGCTCGTCCGCGACGAGCGCGTGAAGATGCTCTCCTTCACGGGAAGCCCGGCGGTCGGCTGGCACCTGCGGCGGCTCGCGGCGACGCCGCGCGTCACTCTCGAGCTGGGCGGCAACGGCGCGGTGATCGTCCACTCCGACGCGAACCTCGACTACGCCGCCGAGCGCTGCGCCTTCGGCGGCTTCCTGCGCGCCGGCCAGGCCTGCATCTCGGTGCAGCGGCTGTACGCGCACGAGTCCGTCTTCGACGAGTTTCGCGAGAAGCTGCTCGAGCGGGTGGCTGGGCTGCGTCTCGGGAACCCGCTCGATCCGGACACGGTCGTGGGAGGGCTGATCGACGAGGCCGCGGCCGAGAAGGCGATGACCCTCGTCGACGAGGCCCGCGGGGCCGGCGCCGAGGTGCTCTGCGGCGGCACGCGCGAGGGAACCGTTGTCGCGCCGACGCTCGTCGTCGGGGCGGGCGAGGAGCAGCGCCTCTGCGCGGAGGAGGCGTTCGCTCCGATCGTCGCGCTGTCGCCGTACTCCGACGTCGACGAGGCGATCGAGCGTGCGAACGCGTCCGACTACGGGCTGCAAGCGGGGCTCTTCACGAACGACCTCCGGATCGTCCACCGGGCGTTCGAGCGCCTCGAGGTCGGGGCCCTGATCGTGAACGACGTCAACACGTTCCGCGTCGACCAGATGCCGTACGGCGGCGCGAAGCGCTCCGGCCACGGGCGCGAGGGGATCCGCTACGCGATCCGCGAGATGACCGAGGAGCGGCTGCTCGTGATCGACCCTCGCTGAGCGCCTACGGCGGCGGTGGGACCGGCGGGCCGATGTCCGCTCCGGTCTCCGCGAGCGCCGCGGCGATCTCCGCGAGGTCCTCGGGCTCGAGCTCGAGCGACGCGGCCGGCAGCCACTCCTCGACCTGCGAGGGACGACGCGCGCCCACGATCGCGCCCGTCACGCCGGGGACCGAGAGCGTCCAGGCGACGGCGAGCGAAGCGAACGGGACGCCGTGCCGATCGGCCAGCCGGCGCAGCCGCTCGACGAGCTCCAGGTTCCGGCCGAGCTGCGGCTCCTGAAAGTACGGCGCGCGCCGGCGCCAGTCGTCCTCCGCGAGCCGCGCGATGTCGAACCGCCCCGAGAGGAGGCCCGATCCGAGGGGCGAGTAGACGATCACGCCCGTTTCGTGCTCCCGGCACCACGGAATCAGCTCGCCGAACGCGTGCCGGTCGAGCAGGTTCAGCCGTGGCTGCAGCGAGTCGACATGCCTAATTCCCTCGCAGCGCTCGAGCAGGTCGAGCGAGAAGTTGCAGGCGCCGCACCAGCGAATCTTCCCCACGTCGGCCAGCTCAGCCATGGCCGCCCAGGACTCTTCCACCGGCGTCCCGGTCCCGTAGTCGGGCCAGTGGAACTGATAGAGGTCGATGCGCTCGACGCCGAGCCGGCGCAGGCTGTCCTCGCATTCGGCCCGGATCGACTCGGGGCGCAGGTCGTACCGGATGCGGACGCCGTCCCGCCCCCGCTCCCAGCGCCGGCCGCACTTGGTGAAGACGTAGACGTCCTCTCCCGGTCGGAACGGCTCGAGCGCCCGGCCGACGATCGTCTCCGCGTGGCCGAACCCGTAGAGCGCGGCCGAGTCGACCCAGTTGATCCCGCGCTCGACCGCCGCCCTGATCGCCGCCACCGACTCCTCGTCGTCGACCGGGCCCCAGCCGAACTGGTACTGGCCGCTCATGGCCCACGTCCCGATGCCGAGCACGCTCAGCTCCGGCCCGGCGGCGCCGAGGCGGCGCGTCACCACGGCGCGGCCGCCTCGAGCTCCTCGAGCCGCGGGAACGTCTCCCAGTCGCCGGTTCCCGCGAGCGCGCCCGCTGCGACGACGTGGCCGATGCGGCAGGCCTCCGCCGGCTCGAGCCCCTTCAGCAGCCCGTACGCGAACCCTGCGGCGAAACCGTCGCCCGCGCCGATCTCGTCGAGCACCTGCGCTAGCCGCGGCGGCGGCACGAGCTCGCCGGCTACCAGCGCGCCGGCCTCGCCCCGTCGCAGCACCGTCCGGCACGGGAGCGGCTCGTCGCGCCACAGCAGCCGGGCCTCCTCCTCGCCCGCGAGGTACCAGTCGACGTACGGCAACACGTCGCGTTGGCGCTCCCGTGCGGCCTCGGGCGCGTCGGGCAGCGCGGGGCGGAAGTTCGGGTCGAACAGGACGGTGATCCCGGACTCGGAGGCGCGGCGCGCCACGTCGAGCACGAGCGCGCGGGCGCTGTCGGAGATCGCCATGGTGATCCCCGTCAGGTGGACGAGGCGGACGCCGACGAGCGCCTCGCCCGGCACGTCGCCGGGCGCGAGCCTCGTCGCCGCCGAGCCGGCGCGCCAGTAGGCCACGCGGCTGCGGCCGCCCTCCCGCCACTTCACGAACAGCCCCGTGCGCACGTCCTCGCGGCGGACGAGCGAGACGTCGACGCCCTCGTCCGCCAGCGTCGACGCGATCAGGTCGCCGAACGGATCCCGCCCGAGCCTCGAGACCCAGGTGACGCCGACGCCGAGCCGGGCGAGCGCGACGGCGAAGTTCGACTCGGCTCCGGCGAAGCGGAGCGTGAGCGGGAGCCCGAGCCGCGGCGGCCCGTCCTCGGTCGGGTCGAGCAGGACCATCGACTCGCCGAGCGTGAGGACGTCGCTCACAGCGGTGCGCGGTACTCGGTCGGGTACCCGGGCACGACCTCGGCGACCGCCGCTTTCAGCGCTCGCATCGGCAGCCGCTCGCGGAGCGCGACGACTTCCGCCTGCGGCGCCTCGTCGAGCCGGTCGCGGATCGCGCACAGCAGGTCGGGCCGGACGTTCGCGAGCGCCGAGACACAGCCGCCGGCTCCGAGCCGGAGCGCCTCCAGCACGAAGGCGTCCGTCCCGACGAGGACGTCGATGCCGGTCTCGAGGTACTCGCGGTGCCGCTCGAGGGACTTCGTCGAGTCCTTGACGCCCGCGAGCCCCTCGCTCCCGAGCAGCCGCACCGACGACGCAGGCAGGTCGTTGCCGGTCCGAGCCGGGATCGTGTACGCGTAGACGGGCGCATCGACCGCCCTGACGAGCGCGCGGTAGTGCGCCAGGACCTGCTCGTCGCCGAGGGCGTAGAAGTACGGGACGACGGCGGAGACGGCCGCCGCGCCTTCGCCGAGCGCGCGCCGCGCGAGCTCGACGGTCCCGCGCGTCGACGGCCGCCCGACGTGCGCCTGCACCGGCAGGCGCCCGTCCGCGGCGCGCACGGTCGCGGCGACGACCCGCACGACCTCGTCCGGCTCGAGCAGCGCCCCCTCGCCGGTCGTCCCGCACGGCATGAGCGCGTCCACCCCCGCCTCGACGAGCCGCTCGACGTGCGCGGCGAGCGCCCGCTCGTCGGGCTCGCCCGACGAGCGGAACGGCGTCAGCAGCGCGACGACGACCCGCGCCGCCATTACAGGTACGTGACGGCGTCCTCGACGACCGGCGAGCGGCCGCGGAGGAAGTCGAGATCGCAGCCCTCGTTCGCCTGGAGGACGTGGTCCTCGTACAGCCGCCGGTAGCCGCGCTCGTCCTTCCGCGCGGGCGGCGTCCACTCGGCGCGCCGGTTCACGAGCTCACGCTCGTCCACGAGCAGCTCGAGCCGCCGCCCGGCGACGTCGAGCCTGATCCGGTCGCCGGTCTCGACGAGGGCGAGCGGCCCGCCGACGGCGGACTCCGGCGCCACGTGGAGGACGACGGCGCCGTACGACGTGCCGCTCATGCGCGCGTCGGAGATCCGCAGGAGGTCGGTGACGCCGCGCTTGAGGAGCTTCGTGGGGATCGGCAGGTGACCCCACTCCGGCATCCCCGGCGCTCCGACCGGCCCCGCGTTCCGCAGCACCATCACCGACTGCTCGTCGATCTCGAGCCCGGGGTCGTCGACCCTGGCCGCGAGGTCGTGCACGTCCTCGAAGACGACCGCGGTCCCCTCGTGCTGCAGCAGGCGCGGATCCGCGGCCGAGATCTTCATCACCGCGCCGTTGGGACAGAGCGAGCCGTAGAGGACGACCAGGCTCCCGCCCTCGTCGAGCGGTCGCTCCCGCGGGCGGATGACGTCCTCGTCGATGATGCGCGCGCCCGCGATGTTCTCGCCGATCGTCTCGCCTGACACCGTGACCGCGTCGAGCTGGAGGAGGTCGCGGATCTGCTCCATCACCGCCGGTAGCCCGCCGGCGTAGTAGAAGTCCTCCATCAGGTGGCGGCCGGCCGGCTTCAGGTCGACGAGCCACGGCGTCGAGGAGCACAGCTCGTCGAAGAGCTGAAGCGAGAGGTCGACGCCGACGCGGCCCGCGTAGGCGATCAGATGGATGATCGCGTTCGTCGAGCCGGAGATCGCGTGGAGGACCCGGATCGCGTTCTCGAACGCCTCCCGCGTGAGGATGTCGGACGGCCGCAGGTTGCGGTCGACGAGGTCGACGATCGTGCGCCCCGACGTCTCCGCGAGCTGCGCGCGGCGCGAGTCGACGGCCGGGATCGCGGCCCCGCCCGGCAGGGACAGCCCGAGCGCCTCGGTCACGCAGGCCATCGTCGAGGCGGTCCCCATCGTCATGCAGTGGCCGTTCGAACGAGAAAGCGAGTTCTCGATCTCGACGAACTCGCTCTCTGTGATCCGGCCGGCGCGGAACTCCTCGTTGTAGTGCCAGCAGTCGCTGCACGAGCCGAGCTCCTCGCCGCGCCAGTGGCCGTTCAGCATCGGGCCGCCCGTGACGACGATCGACGGGATGTTCGCGCTCGCCGCGCCGAGGATGCTGGCCGGATTGGTCTTGTCGCAGCCGGTCAGGAGGACGACGCCGTCGAGGGGGTACGCGCGGATCGACTCCTCCACGTCCATCGCCATCAGGTTCCGGTAGAGCATCGTCGTCGGCTTCATCAGCGACTCGCCGAGCGACATCACCGGGAACTCGACGGGGAACCCGCCTGCCTGGAGGACGCCGCGCTTCACCGCCGCCGCGAGGCCGCGCAGGTGGACGTTGCAGTTGACGAGCTCGCTCCAGCTGTTGCAGATCCCGATCACGGGGCGGCCGCGGAACGTCTCGTCGGTGACCCCCGTCGACTTCAGCCACGAGCGGTGCAGGAAGCCGTCGAGGTCGCGCCGGTCGAACCACTCGCTCGAGCGCCTTCCGTTCACGCGGTCGTAGCCGCCGTTCCGCATCGTCGGCATCGCTTCCTCCCTTTCCGCCTAGATCGGGTACTTCTGGGCCTTCGAGGTCCCCTCGTACCGAGTGGTCGTCGTGACGTACGGCCTGGCATTCGCCTTCGTGACGAACCGAGGGCCCGTATTCGTATCGGACGGGGCGAGGAGGCCGCCCGAGAGCTTGTAGAGGAACAGCTGGAGCACGGCGTACAGCCCCTGCAGGTAGGGCTGCTGGTCGATCGCGAAGTCGAGAGAGCCCTGGCTCACCAGCGCCGGCGTCTTTCCGAGCAGGTCGTAGCCGCCGGCGGCGAGCCGCGCTCCCACCCTGTACTTCTGGACGACCTGGCCGACGGCCTGCGTGCCGGCCGCGTCGACCGCGAACATCCCGGCCACCCTCTTGTGGGCGAGGTAGTACGACTCGACCGCCGCGAGCGCGTTCGCGGGATCCGGGTCGGTACCGACGACGCTCGGGTTGATCGGCTTTCGGGACTGCTTGATCCCGACGACGGCGCCGTCGACCCGCGGCTGGAGGGTGAAGGATCCGGGAACGGCGATGAAGAGGGCGACATCGCCCTTCGGCACGAGCGTCGCGATCCGTTCACCGAGCGCGACCCCCGACTCGTACGAGTCCTGGCCGACGAAGGCCATGCGCGCCTTCGCGCCGCCGCGGGCGCCGTCGGCGTAGTACGAGATCACGGGAATGCCCTTCGCGAGGGCCCGCTTGATCGGCGCCTCGAACGCCGTCGCGTCGGTCACCGCTACGGCGATCCCGTCGGCCTTCGCGGCGAGCGCCGCGTCGAAGGCATTCACCTGCTCGCGAACCTTGCCGGTCTCCGAGCCGCTCCAGGTGAAGGCGCAGTCGACAAGCCCGCACGCGTCCGCCGCGCCGTACACCGTCGGCACGAAGAGCGGGTCGTCCGTCGCCGGGTTGACGAAGGCGAACCTCCACCGCGGGTGCGTCGGGTAGAACCCGCCGTCGGCGGACGTCGACGCCCGCGCGCCGGGCGCGGACAGGAGCGCCGGTAACGTCAGCGCGGCTCCGCCGGCGGCGATCCTGCGCAGCAGGGCCTCCCGGTCGAGCGCCGCGGCTGCCTGGGTCAGCTGATCGGCATCCACCGAACTCCCACCTCCTCGAGCGTGGTCTCCGCCGGGAGTATCAGGGTCGGACGCCGCGCCTCACCGGACCCGTCGTACCACGTACGCCTGCATGATCAACGCACCGACGATGACGGCGCCGTAGATCACCTGCGTCAACAGCCCGGTCCAGCCGATCGAGACGATGCCCGGCTCGATCGCTCCGATCACGAACGCGGCCACGACCGTGCCGAAGATCGTGCCGCGGCCGCCGAAGATCGAGGTACCGCCGAGGAAGACCGCGGCGACCGTCGGCAGCATCGCGCCGCTTCCGGTCGTCGGCCAGAAGTAGTTGCTCTCGAGCGTGGTCGCGATCCCGGCGAACGCCGCCGCGGTCCCGACGAGGGCGAAGACGGCGATCCGGACGCGGTCCGTGCGGACGCCCATCATCCGGGCGCTCTGCTCGTTGTCGCCGATGAGGTACGTATGGGCACCGAACCGGTGGCGGTTGAGCAGGACCCAGAGCACGATCGCGATGCCGAGCATCCACGGAAACTCGGCCGGGACATAGCCGCCGATCCGCCCGGTCACGAGGTTCGTGACGAAGCCGGCGGCGAAGTCGGTGCCTGCGCCCTTGCCCCCCGTTCCGTAGAGGACGATTCCGGCCCAGAAGAACCAGCTCCCGATTGTCGCCACGAGCGACGGAACGCCGAAGCGGACGACGATGATCCCGTTCAGGAGGCCGACTCCGAGTCCTGCGGCGAGGCCCGCGACGAGCCCGAGCTCCGGCTGGCCGACGGCGACGAAGGCCCAGGCGCCGACCGCCATCACGGAGCCGAACGAGACGTCGATCTCGCGCGCGATCACGACCATCGTCAGCGCGAGCGCGACGATCCCGGTCAGCGGCACCGTCGACATCAGCGAGCTGTAGATGTCGAAGTGGAGCCAGGTCTCGGACGCGCCGACCGCGAACAGGATCCAGAGCACGAGCGCCATCGCGAACGTGCCCGCCTGCAGCCCGTACCGCCGCACCGAGGCGAGCTCGAGGAACGACTTCGGACCGCGCCTCGGCAGCACGCCGCTCGCGTCGGTCCGGACGACCGTCACCCGCGCGCTCCCGCGAGCATGCCCGTCTCGGCCACGTGCCGTAGCTGTTCGACGAGCTCGTGGACCGACATCTCGGACGGCCGGAACTCGCCCGCGACGCGGCCGCGGTCGATCACGATCACGCGCTCGCAGATCTCGTGGACGTTGAAGATGTTGTGGTCGATGAAGATGCAGGACCTGCCCGCGTCCTTGATCCCGCGGACGAACTCGAGCGTTTTCCTCGTCTCCGTCAGCGAGAGCCCCATCGTCGGCTCGTCGAGGATCACGAGCTCGGCCTCGAAGTGGAGGGCACGCGCGATCGCCACGCCCTGTCGCTCGCCGCCGGACATCGACCCGACAAACGACTCGGGCGTGACCGCCTTCGACGTGAACCGCAGGAACTCGAGCATCAGCTTCTCCGTCTCGGCCCGCATGCCGGCGACGTCGAGCAGGCCGAGCCGCGTCGTCCGCTCGCGGCCCATGAAGACGTTGCGCCAGAGCGGCTGCTGATCGGCGAGCGCCCGTTCCTGGTAGACGGTCTCGATCCCGAGCTCCCTGGCCCGCTGCACCGTGAGGTGCTCGAACCGCCGGCCCTTCCACGTGATAGTGCCGCTATCGGGCGCGTGGAAGCCGGTGACGATCTTGATCAGCGTCGACTTGCCCGCGCCGTTGTCGCCGAACAGGCCGACGATCTCGTTCGCGCCGACCGTGAGGCTCACGTCGTGCAGCGCCCGCACGCCGCCGAACGACTTCGAGATGCCGTCGAGCTCGAGCAGGTCGGTATTCGTCGCCATCGGCTGACAGTTTGGCGGGGAGCGGCGGCACGTGTGCGGCCGCTCCCCCAGTCGATTCGTCCGCTAGCGAATCAGCTTGTTGACGAGCGGTACGAGCGGTCCGATGTTGTCCTTCGTGATGATCCCGGAACCCGTGTCGACGTACAGCCCGGCGAACTTGTAGACCCTCGTCAGGCAGACCTGCAGGATCGGCAGGTAGCCCTGCAGCCACTCCTGCTGGTCGAGGATCATCTGCACCCAGCCCTCCTGGATCGCCTTGACGGTCGCGGGCGACATGTCGAAGCCGGCGACGGCGATCTTGCCTGGCGACTTGTGCGCGGCCTTGAGGTACGTCTCGGCCGTCGCCGTGAGGCCGCCGTGGTCGGTGACGACGAGCTTCACGTCGGGGTGCGAGCTGACGTACGCCGTGAACGTCGGCACGCCCGCGGCCGGATCGGCGTTCGTCTGCGAGTTGATCTCGAGGTAGTCGACCTTCAGGCCCGCCTTCTTCAGGGCGTCGATCGCGCCCTTCGTGCGCAGGCCGCGCGTCGGCTGCGAGAGGAGGCCCCACACCATCGCCCGGTCGCCCTTCTTCAGGTGCAGCTGGGAGACGGCCGACTGCCCGAGCAGGTACCCGGAGTTGTAGAGGTTCTGGCCCACGTAGCCGAAGCCCTTCGCGGCGTAGCGCTGCTCGAGCGTGGGCAGCTGCGTGTTCTGGCTCGTGACGACGATGCCCTTGGCCTCGGCCTTGTCGACCCAGGGCTTCAG
>Ga0070741_10013426_pt1 | contig 14466 bp, 12 predicted proteins | sample Coa_R1_4_FD_66440 | JGI IMG/M metagenome (GOLD analysis project Ga0070741, IMG submission 66440) | Surface soil microbial communities from Centralia Pennsylvania, which are recovering from an underground coalmine fire - Coalmine... | ecosystem: Environmental > Terrestrial > Soil > Unclassified ...
TTCGCGCTCGCCTCGGCTGCCTTCTTCGCCACGCGCGACAACCTCGTCCGGCACCTGGCGACCGGCTCGAGCGTCCAGCCGCAGCTCGCCGCCTCGGCGACGATCGTCGCTGGGCTGGCCGTGATGGCCGGGTACCTGCTCGTGCGCCGTTCCCCCGGCCGGACGATCCGCGACGTCCGCGCCGCCCTCCGGCCGTTCGCGCCGTCGGGGCTCGTGTGGGGGCTCTCCTACGTCTTCCTGTTCGAGGCCTTCTACCGCGGGCGCGTGTCGGTGGTGAGCCCGCTCGTCGCGACCGAGTCGCTCGTCGGCGTCCTGCTCGCCGCTTTCCTCCTCCGCCGCAGCGAGCTCGTCGGCCGCCACCTGTGGATCGGCGCCTGCCTCGTCGTCGCGGGCGGGGCGCTGATCGGCGCGCTGCGCTGACCGGGGCGTCCGCCCAGCCGAGCTGCGGGCGCTCGTATCCTGGAGCCGTGATCGTGGCGCATCTCGACCTCGACGCCTTCTTCGCCGCCGTCGAGGAGTTGGAGGAGCCGGCGCTCCGCAGGCAGCCCCTCGTCGTCGGCGGCGACCCGCGTGGCCGGGGCGTCGTCGCGACGGCGAACTACGTCGCCAGGCGCTTCGGCATCCGCTCCGCCATGAGCTGCAGCGAGGCCCTGCGCTGCTGCCCCCACGCCGTCTTCGTCCGCCCGCGGCACGCGCTCTACCGCCACTACTCGGAGGCGGTGTGGAAGGCGGTGCGTGAGGTGGTGCCGACCGTGGAGCGCACCGGTGCCGACGAGGGCTATCTCGACGTGGGCGAGGTGGCGCGGGACTTCCTCGAGGCGCGCCGGGTGGCCGAAGCGGTGCAGGCGGCCGTGCGAGGTGCGACCAGCCTGACGTGCTCGCTCGGCGTCGCGACCTGCAAGGTGGTGGCGAAGGTGGCGAGCGACGTCCGCAAGCCGGGCGGCATCACGGTCGTGCCGGCGGGCCGGGAGGCCGAGTACCTCGCCCCCTTCGCCGTTCGCCGGCTGCCGGGCGTCGGGCCGAAGGCCGAGCTCCGCCTGGGGCGCGCGGGCGTGAAGACGGTCGGCGAGCTCGCCGCTCTCGACGACGCCCGGCTGGCGAGGCTGCTGCCGGGCAAGGTGGGCACGATGCTGCGCGACCGCGCCCGCGGGATCGACCCGAGGGAGCTCGAGCTCACGACCGAGCGCGTGTCGATCGGCCACGAGGAGACGTTCGAGCGCGACCTCGCCGACCGCGCCGTCCTCGACGCGGAGCTGCGGCGGATGGCCGCAGCCGTCGCCGGACACCTCACCCGCCGCGGCGAGTGCGCCCGTACGGTGACGACGAAGGTCCGCTACCCCGACTTCTCCATCCGCAGCCGTTCGACCACCCTCAGCGCGGGGATCGACGACGCGGACACGATCGGCGACGTCGCCTGCTCGCTCCTCGACCGCGCCCTGCGTGACCGGCCGGGACCGCTGCGGCTCGTCGGCGTCTCGGTCTCGAACCTCGAGCCCCACCGCCAGCTCGCCCTCTCCCAAGCCTTGTAACAGACTGTTACTTGGGGGCGAGACGAGACGATTGCGGCGCGCGGCTCCACCCTACCGGGTGCCGACGCGCAGCCCGAAGCGGCGAGGCAGCGAGGCGATCGCCCGCGCCCCCGGCGGCGGCCGGACGCCCCGGTCGTCGGCCTCCTCGACGCCGAGGATCCCCCAGCGGACGAGCCCGCCGCCGAGCCGGCGAACCGGCTCCGGCGGGAACGAGGGCACGCGACGTGTGACGAGCGGCAGGGACGACCACTCGTCCTCGAGGCCGAGCGCGAGCGAGGCCAGGATCCGGCCGCCCAGCCAGCTCGGGCCGACGCCGTTCCCGGAGTAGCCGGCCCCGTAGTGGACGTGCCCGCCTGGGACGCTGCCGAAGAAGGGCAGGTGATCCGCGGAGACGTCGATCGGGCCTCCCCACGCCTGCTCGATCCTCGCCTCGCCGAGCCCGGGCAGCAGGCGCGCAAGCGCCGCCTCCGCCCGACCGACGGTGGCGGCGTCGTGGGTGAAGCGCCGGTCGACGCGGCCGCCGAAGCCGATCGGCCCCGAGCCCGAGCCCATCAGCACGCGCCCGTCCTCCGTCGTCCGGAAGTAGTGCAGGAACATGCGCCCGTCGACGATCGCCTCCCCGCCCGTCCAGCCGAGCTCGCGCAGCCGCTGCGGCAGCGGCTCGGTGAGGACGACGTAGCTGCCGAAGTTCGTCAGCCGGCGGCGCGCCTCGCGCCGGCCGGTGAACCACGCGTTCGTCGCGAGCACAACCTCGCCGGCGCGCACGCTGCCGCCGGACGTCCGCACGAGGCCCGGCCGGACGTCGCGCGCGCGCGAGCGCTCGAAGATACGCACGCCCCGGCCGAGCGCCGCCCGCCGCAGCGCGCGCACGAGCCGCGCGGGCTGAACGGTCGCGACCGCGGGGAAGAGGACGCCCGCGCGGAAGCGCGGCGAGCGGCAGCGCGCCGCCACCTCCTCGGCCGTGAGCGGCACCGCCTGCTCCGGCACGCCGAGCGCGGCGGCCGTCCGCACGGCCGCCTCGACGGCGGCGTCCTGCGCCGGCGAGGCGGAGACCATGAGCATGCCACCCTCCCGCAGCCACACGTCGTCCGGAAGCGCGCGGACGGCGTCGAACACGCCCGCCGAGGCGCGCGCGACCGCGAGCGCGCCCTCGTCGCCGAGCCGTCCGCGCAGCCGGCCGAGCGCCGGCCAGAACGACTCGAGGAAGCCGCCGTTGCGCCCGCTCGGGCCGAAGCCGCAGAACTCCGCCTCGACGAGGGCCACCTCGAGCGCCGGGCGCCGCTCCTTCAGCGCCAGCGCCGTCCACAGGCCCGTGTAGCCGCCGCCGACGATCGCCACGTCGGCGTCGACCGTCCCGGCGAGCGGCTCCCCCGGTGGGTCGGGCGGCGCCTCCTCGAGCCACCAGGCGGGCCGGTCGCCCGGGGCTACCGCCGGCGCAGCTCGTCCCACGCCTCAGCGAGCACGTCCCCGAGGATGCCGGCGATCTGGTCGAACTCCTCCTGGCCGGCGACGAGCGGCGGCGAGATCTGCACGACCGGGTCGCCGCGGTCGTCGGCCCGGCAGATGAGCCCGCGCTCGAACAGGCGCCGTGAGAGGAAGCCGCGCAGGAGCCACTCGCACTCGTCGTCGTCGAACGTCTGTCGTGTCTCCTTGTCCTTCACGAGCTCGAGCGCCCACAGGTAGCCGGCGCCGCGCAGGTCGCCGACGATCGGCAGCTCGAGCAGCTGCGCGAGCGTCGAGCGGAGCGCGCCCTCGTGCTCGCGCACGTGCTCGACGACGCGTTCCCGTTTCATGATCTCGATGTTCTTCAGCGCGATCGCGCACATGACCGGGTGGCCGCCGAAGGTGATCCCGTGCGAGTACATCGACGTCTCCTCGAGGAACGGCTCCATCACCCGGTCGGTCGCGACCACGGCGCCGATCGCCGCGTACGACGAGGACAGCCCCTTCGCGCACGTGACGAGATCCGGACGGATGTCGTAGCGCTCCGAGCCGAACCAGTAGCCCAGCCGGCCGAAGCCGGTGATCACCTCGTCTGCCGAGAGAAGGATGTCGTAGCGGTCGCAGATCTCGCGCACGCCCTGGAAGTAGCCTGTGGGCGGCGTGAAGGAGCCGCCGGCGTTCTGCACCGGCTCCATGTGCACGAGGCAGACCGTTTCCGGCCCCATCGCCTGGATGGTGTGCTCGAGGTCCTCGAGCAGGAAGGCGGTGAACTCGGCCTCCGTCTCCCCCGGCGGCCGGTGGTAGCGGTTCGTGTTGTGCACGTGCCGCACCTCGGGCACGAGCGGCTCGAACGGCTGGCGGATGGGGGCGATGCCGCTCAGCGACAGGGCGCCGAAGGTGGTGCCGTGGTAGGCGACGCGCCGTGCGATCGCCTTGTAGCGGAGCGGCGGCGCCGCCGCCGCGGCGACGAGCGCCTCGTGCCTCGCCTCCGCGTCCGCGTTCGGGGCCAGCACGCGCACCGCGCCTGCTCGCTGCCGGTGGCGCGCCTGGTAGTACTGACGCGCCAGCTTCCAGGCCGCCTCGACCGCCTCCGAGCCGCCGGAAACGAAGAAGACACGGTTCAGGTCGCCGGGGGCGAGCGAGGCGACCTCGGCCGCCAGCTCGATCGCACGCGGGTGCGCGTACGACCAGTTCGTGTAGAAGGGCAGCTCCCGCATCTGCTCGAGCGCCGCCTGCCCGATCTCCTCGCCGAAGCCGTAGCCGAGGTTGACGCAGAAGAGCCCGGCCAGCGCGTCGAGGTACCGCTTGCCGTTCGTGTCTTCGAGGTAGCAGCCGTCTCCGCGGACGATGATCGGCACCTCCCCGTCCGCATAGCCTCCCATGCGCGTGAAGTGCAGCCACAGGTGCTCGCGCGCGGCGCGCTGCAGGGCCTCGCTCCGGGGGTCGTGGCGGGTGTCGACGGTCATCGGTCCTCCTGGCTGGTCGGGGTGAGCGTCGAGAGGCGACGGGCTCGGGTCATCTGGCGCGCGACCTCCGCATCTGCACGAGCACGTTCGCGAGCATGACCGCGATCGCGATCGCGAAGATCGCGCTCCCGACGACGTTGATCTGCGGCGGCACGGCTGCGCGCGCCGCGCCCCAGACGAACAGCGGGAAGGTGACCGTCTGCCCGGCATTGAAGTTCGTGATCACGAAGTCGTCGATGGAGAGCGCGAACGAGAGCAGAAGCGCCGCGAGGATGGCCGGGGCGATCAGCGGCAGCGTCACGCGCACGAACGTCACCCACTCGTTCGCGCCCAGGTCCATGGCCGCCTCCTCCAGGTGGCGGTCGAAGCCGATCAGCCGCGCCTTGACGGTGACGACGACGTAGCTGATGCAGAACATGACGTGGGCGATGACGATCGTCCAGAAGCCGAGCGCGACGTTGAGGCTGAGGAACAGCGTGAGCAGGGACGCGCCGAGCACGATCTCCGGCGAGGACATCGGCAGGAAGATGAGCACGTTCGTGGCGGCGCGGCCGCGGAAGCGGTAACGGACGAGCGCGAGCGCGATCAGCGTGCCGAGCACGGTGGCGGCGATGCTCGCGATCGCGGCGACCTCGAGCGACGTCTGGAGCGCGGGCTTCAGCCCGGGGACGGCGTCCCAGTTCGTCCAGTTCGACCAGGTGAAGCCCTCCCACGTGTAGTTGAAGCGGCCGCGCGGGTGGTTGAAGGAGAAGAGGACGACGACCGCGACTGGGAGCAGCAGGTAGCCGAAGGCGAGCAGGGCGTACAGCGTGAGCAGGTGGCGCCGCGCGAACGTCCAGGCGCGCAGGGCAGCCCCGGGGCGGGCGCGGACGGCGAGCGTCTCCGCGGCGACGCTCATCCGGTCAGCTTCTCCGTGCCGAGCGCCCGCGCGTAGATCGCGACGAGCCCGAGGATCGCCGCCATGAGCACGAACGAGATCGCCGCCGCCGCCGGGTAGTCCTGGAGCTCGTTGAAGCGCGAGTTGATGACGTTGCCGATCATGTACTGCTGCGGCGTGCCGAGCAGCTGCGCGTTGATGAAGTCGCCGGCGGCCGGGATGAAGGTGAGCAGCGTGCCGGCGACGACGCCGGGCACCGACAGCGGCAGCGTCACGCGCAGGAACGCGACCGCCCTGCTCGCATACAGGTCCTCCGCCGCCTCCAGCAGCCGCCCGTCGATCTGCTCGAGCGAGACGTACAGCGGCAGGGCCATGAAGGGCAGGAAGTTGTAGGTGATGCCGGCGACGACGGCGACGGAGGTGGCGAGCAGCCGCCCGTCGGGGCCGAGGATGCCGACATGCTGGAGCGTGCGGACGACGATCCCCTGGTCGGAGAGGATCGTCTCCCAGGCGAGCGTGCGGATGAGGTAGGTGACGAAGAAGGGGCCGACGATGATGATGAGCAGGACGTTCTTCCAGCGGCCGCCGCGGAAGGCGATCCAGTAGGCGAGCGGGTACGAGACGACGAGCGCGAGCGCCGTCGCGATCGCCGCGTACTCGAGCGAGCGCACGAGCTGCGGGTTGAACGTCGTGATCGCGTCCGAGTAGTTGTGCCAGGCCCACTTGAACGTGTAGGAGAGGTCGATCGGGTTCTGCACCTCGAGCGACTGGTGGCCCAGGAACCCGAGCGGAACGACGAAGAAGAGGACGAGCCAGGCGAGCCCCGGCAGGAGCAGGAGGTACGGGGTCAGCCACCGGTGCCGATGGATGAAGGCCATGCGGGCGGGGCGTCAGCTGCCCGGGGCTAGGCCCCGAGCAGCTTCTGCCACTTCGTCTTGTAGTCGGGGTTGAACAGCGCTTTCGGGTCGAACTGGTGCAGCCGCCTGCGCATGGCGTCCGTCGGGAAGATGAGCGTGTTCCTGGCGACGGCCGGATCGGATGCGAGCAGGACCTTGTCCGCGCCCTTCACCGGGCAGATGTAGTTGACGGAGTCCTCGATCTCGGCCGCCACCTTCGGGTCGTACACGTAGTTCATGTACACCGAGGCCAGGTAGGCGTCGCCGTGCTTGGGGATGAGCATGTTGTCCGTCCAGATCATCCCGCCCGTCTTCGGCAGCAGGAACGTCAGGTTCTTGTTGTCGGCGTGCAGCTGCACCATGTCGCCCGACCAGACGAACGCCGCCCACACGTCGCCCTTCGCCATCAGACCGGCGTAGTCGTTGCCGGTGAACTGTCGGATCTGCCCGGACTTGACCGCCTTCTGGATCTTCGCCAGCGCCCGGTTGAAGGAGGCGTCGTCGACCTTGCCCGGGTCGTCGCCGTTCGAGAGCATCGTCAGGCCGATCGAGTCGGCCATCTCGTTCAGGAGCGTGACCTTGCCCGTGATCCGCTTGTCGGTGAAGAGCTGGTCGACCGACGTGATCGGCTTCGTCAGCTTCGCGTTGTAGCCGATCCCGGTCATGCCCGACTGCCACGGCAGGCTGTAGTCGCGGTTCGGGTCCCACGACGGGTGGGCGAGGCCCGGTTGCAGGTTCTTGAGGTTGGGCAGGACGCTCTTGTCGAGCTTCTCCACCCACCTGTTCTGGACGAGCAGCGCCGGGTACGGCGAGTTGTCGGTCATGACGATGATGTCCCGGCCGATCGACTGGCCGCGGCGCAGCTGGGCCTGGATCTTCCCGAAGAAGCTCGAGTTGTCGTTGATGTCCTCGATGTACTTCACCTTCACGCCGTAGCGCTTCGTGAACTGGTCGAGGGAGGGATGCCGGTGGTTCTTGACGTCGATGTACAGCGGCCAGTTGGAGAAGACGAGCGTCTTCCCGCGCAGCTTCTTCGGGTCCGGGGCTGCGCCACGGGCGACCGCGGCGAGCGCGCCGGGCACGGCGAGCGCGGCGCCGCCGGCCGCCGCCCGCCTCAGGAACTCCTCGCGCGTGAGCGTGCTCACGGTTCCTCCACCTCCTTGCTCGTGGGGTCGACGACGAACGCGGCGTCGGGGCTGAAGGACACGACCACCTCGTCGCCGGGCGCGACCGCATGCGCCGCCGGCTCCGAGTTCTGCACGTAGAGCGTTACGAGCCCGTGCGGCGTACGCACGACGTACTGGGTCGAGACGCCGATGTAGGCGCGCTCGGCGACCGTGCCCTGGAAGGCGTTCTCCTCGCCGGGACCGAGGCGGATCTTCTCCGGCCGCACGCCCACGGCCACGCGGCCCGTTCGGCCGGCGAGGGCGTCCCGCGGCACGCGCACCTGCGCGCCCGTGTCGAGACGGACGTGACCGTCGCCGCCCGCCGTGCCGTGCAGCAGGTTGGAGACGCCGAGGAAGCCGGCGACGAACGCCGTGCGCGGCCGCTCGTAGAGCTCGTCGGGCGCGCCGAGCTGCTCGATCCGGCCGCGGTTCATGACGGCGATCGTGTCGGCCATCGTCATCGCCTCCTCCTGGTCGTGCGTGACGTGGATGAAGGTGATGCCGACGTCGTGCTGCAGCTGCTTGAGGAAGAGCTGCATCTGCTTGCGCAGCTTGAGGTCGAGCGCGCCGAGCGGCTCGTCGAGCAGCAGCACCTGCGGCCGGCAGATGAGCGCGCGTGCGAGCGCGACCCGCTGCTGCTGGCCGCCGGAGAGCTGGCGCGGCTTGCGGCCGCCGAGCCCCGCGAGGCCCACCAGCTCGAGCATCTCCTCGACCTTCGGCCTGATCTGCTGCCGCTGCTCCCGGCGGCGGCGGAGGCCGAAGGCGACGTTCTCGAAGATGGTCAGGTGCGGGAAGAGGGCGTAGCTCTGGAAGACCGTGTTGACGTTCCGCCGGTAAGGAGGCTGCCCGGTCACCTCGCGGTCGCCGAGGTAGATGACGCCCTCCGTCGGCTCCTCGAAGCCGCCGATCATGCGCAGCGTCGTCGTCTTGCCGCAGCCGGACGGCCCGAGCAGGGCGAAGAAGCTGCCGCGCTCGACGACGAGCGAGAGGCTGTCGACGGCGAGCACGTCGTCGAAGCGCTTCGTGACGCGGTCGAGCCGGACGTCGGCGGCGCCCTCCCCGGCGGCCCCGTGCCGCTCGAGCTCCGTCTCGACCGTCACGAGACGCCCACCGGCGAGTCCGACCTGATCCGCGTGCCCCAGTCGTACGCCTGCTTCCACAGCTCGAGGTAGAGGAAGCTCTCCGTGGAGACGACGCCCGGCAGCGCGCGGATCCTGCCCGTCAGCTCGAGCAGGTGGCGCCGGTCGCTGCACACGAGCTCGACGAGCACGTCGAACTGCCCCGCGGTGACGACGACGTAGCCGGCCTCTTCCCACTGCGCGATCGCATCGGCAACGTCGTCGGGCGAGCCCGCAGTGCGGATGCCGACCATCGCCTGCGCCTCGAAGCCGAGCTCGAGCGGGTTCGTGACGCCGGTGACCTGGAGGATGTTCTCGCGGCGCAGGCGCGCGTAACGGGCGCGGATCGTCGCCTCCGACACGCCGACGGCGGAGGCGATGCGCCGAAAGGGCTCGCGGCCGTTCTTCTGCAGCGCCTCCACGATCGCCTGGTCGACGGCGTCGAGCCGCGCGCGGCGGGCTGGGCGCACCCGGCCGTCGGCCTGCGCGTTGCGACGCACCTCCGCGTCTCCGCCTCGCAATGCGAGGAAGTTTCTAGCAGATCCTGCGCGTTTGCGCCAGCGAAGCGGGCGCAGCGTCGACCGCGCCCGTTCCCTCCCGGCGCCCGGGACCACCTCGCGGCTAGGCGAGCTTGACGACGACGTGCTTCACGCGCGTGTACTCCTCCATCGAGTACAGCGACATGTCCTTGCCGTAGCCCGACTCCTTGAAGCCCCCGTGCGGCATCTCGGAGGCGAGCGGGAACAGGTGCTCGTTCACCCACACGGTGCCGAAGGCGAGCCGGCGCGCCGCGTTCATCGCTCGGCCGACGTCCCTGCTGAACACCGACGCGGCGAGCCCGTAGCGGACGCCGTTCGCGAGCTCGATCGCCTGCTCGTCGCTCGAGAAGCGCTGCACCGAGACGACCGGCCCGAACACCTCCTTCTGGACGATCTCCGACTCCTGCGTCACGTCGGCGACGATCGTCGGCGCGACGAAGAAGCCGCGGTCGCCGACGGTGCCGCCGCCAGTGACGACGGTCGCCTTCGCCGCCACCGCGCGCTCGAGGAAGCCGAGCACGCGCTCCTGCTGCGCCTGCGAGATCACCGGTCCCATCTCGATCTCCTCCGACTCGGCCGGGTCGCCGACCGCGAGCGACTCGACCGCCTTCACGGTCTCGGCCATGACGTCGTCGTAGATCCGCTCGGAGACGAGGAGACGCGACGAGGCCGTGCAGTCCTGGCCGGAGTTCCAGTAGCCGCCGATGCGGACAGCCTGCGCGACGAGGGCCGGGTCGGCATCGTCCAGCACGACCATCGGCGCCTTGCCGCCGAGCTCGAGGTGGACGCGCTTGACCGTGTCGGCCGCGTTCCGCGCGATCGTCTTGCCCGTCTCGACGTCGCCCGTCAGCGAGACGAGGGCGACGTCGGGGCTGCGCACGAGACCGTCGCCGACCGGCACGCCGTCGCCCGTGATCACGTTGACGACGCCCGGCGGCAGCGCCTCCTGCGCCAGCTCGACGAAGCGGAGCGTCGTCAGCGGCGTCTGCTCGGCCGGCTTGAGGATCTGCACGTTCCCGGCCGCGAGCGCCGGGCCGAGCTTCCAGACGACCATCATCAGCGGGTAGTTCCAGGGCGTGATCCCGGCCACGATCCCGAGCGGCTCGCGCCGGATCATCGACGTGTAGCCCTCGACGTACTCGCCGGCCGCCTTCCCCTCCAGCGTGCGAGCCGCGCCGGCGAAGAAGCGGAGGTTGTCGGCCGAGAACGGGATCTCGTCCCGCGCGATCGACATCGGCTTGCCGACGTTGAGCGACTCGAGCCGCGTCAGCTCCTCTGCGTTCTCGTCCAGCACGTCCGCCAGCCGGAGCAGGAGCTGCATGCGCTCCTTCGGCGTCTTCTCGAGCCAGCCGGGGAGCGCCTTCTTCGCCGCCTGCACCGCCCGCTCGACGTCCTTCTCCGACCCGCGCGGCACCTCGGCGATCACCTCGCCCGTCGCCGGGTTCAGCACCTCCATCGTCTCACCCTCGACGGCCTCGACCCACTCGCCGCCGACGAAGTTCTTGTAGCTCGTCACCGCCGTCGTCATCTCGAACCTCCTCGTGTCGAGCTCAATCTACCGCCGTCCGGACAGCCCCGAGCTGTGCGTGAGCCGGACCGAGATCCACACCGGGATCACGGTCAGGACGATGACGGCGAAGGCAACGACGTTGATGATCGGGAGCTCGGAGCCCCGGTTGATGTTGTCGAGGATGAAGATGGGGAGCGTCTCCTGCGCCCCAGCCGTGAACGTCGTCACGATCACCTCGTCGAAGGAGAGCGCGAACGCGAGCAGGCCGCCCGCGACGAGCGCCGTCGAGAGCACCGGCCAGGTGACGTAGCGGAACGTCTGCCAGCCGTCGGCGCCCAGGTCCATGGAGGCCTCGACGAGCGACGCCGGCGTCCGCCGCAGCCGGGCGAGGACGTTGTTGTAGACGACGATCACGCAGAAGGTGGCGTGCCCGATGACGATCGTCCACATCGAGAAGCCGAGGTGCGCGAACACGTAGAAGGAGTTGAGCGACAGCCCGGTGATGATGCCGGGGAGCGCGATCGGCAGCAGGAGCAGGAACGAGACCGACTCGCGGCCGAAGAAGCGGAAGCGGTGGATCGCGAACGCCGCCATCGTGCCGAGCACGAGCGCGATCCCGCTCGCCACGAGCGCGACCCGCACGGACAGCCAGAGCGAGTCGCGGACGTCCTGATCGCGCCACGCCGCCCCGAACCAGTGCAGCGTCCAGCCGGGGATAGGCCAGCTTTGGATGCTCGAGCGGTTGAACGCGTACAGGCCGATGACGACGAGCGGCGCCCACAGGAAGCAGACGACGAGGGCGCTCGCGACGCCGAGGCCGATCCTGGTCGCGCGCGTTCCGCTCACAGCGCCTCGAACGCTCCCAGCCGCTTCGCCGCCGCCAGGTAGGCGGCCATGACGGCGACGGGCACCGTGGTGAGCGCCGCGGCGAGCGGAGCGTTCAGCCCGACGTTCTGCTCCACCGTCAGCCCGATCATCGACGAGCCGCTGCCGCCGATCAGCAGGGGCGTGATGAAGTCGCCGAGCGTGAGCGAGAAGGTGAAGATCGAGCCTGCGACCACGCCGGGCAGGACGAGCGGCCAGACGACGCGGCGGAACGTCTGCCAGCCGCGCGCGCCCAGGTCCATGGAGGCCTCGAGGTAGCTGTCCGGCACCCGCTCGAAGGCCGCGATCACCGGCAGCACCATGAACGGCAGCCAGATGTACGAGAAGACGATCCACATCGCCCACACCGTGTACGCGAGGTGCTGGTCGGGGAGGCCGAGGCCGTTTAGCGCCCAGTTGAGGATCCCCTGCTCGGGCAGGATCGTCCGCCACGCGTAGATGCGGACGAGGTAGCTCGACCACAGGGGCATGAGCACGAGCACGAAGATCGCGCCCCGCAGGCGCCGGCCGGCGATGCGCGCCGCGAAGAAGGCGAGGGGCAGCGCGAGGATCGCGTCCGTGACCGTGACCGCCGCCGCCATCGCCACCGTCCGTCCGATGATCCGCCAGTAGGTGAGGTCGGCGGTCGAGAAGACGAGCCGGAAGTTGTCGAGGTTCCAGCGGTGGACGGTTTGGCTCGTGAACGCGTCGACCGCCCAGAAGCCGGAGACGAGCAGGACGACGAGCGAGGCGACGTAGACGAAGCAGAAGGCGCCGACAGGCGGCAGGATCAGGCCCGCGAGCCGCAGCCACGGCCGGCGCCAGAACGCCGCCGAGACGCGGAGGCGGGCCCCCCGCAGGAGGCCCGCCTCACGTGCGACGTCGACCGCCAAGGCCGGTCAGCCCGTGATCTGCGTCCAGGCTTGCTGCCAGGCGGTGTAGTCCATGCACTTCTCCTTGGACGTCCAGCCGCAGTCGGGAACCGGCGTCTTCCAGAAGCGGATCGACTTCGAGTACGACGCCGGCGCGTTCAAGTGGTACTGAGCGCAGGCTCCCGCCTGGATCTTGTTCATGAACGGGCACGCCTTCGGGTTGACGGGCGTCTCGCCGAAGACGATCGCCTGCTTCGCCTGCACCTGCGGCGTCGTCACGTAGCGCATCCACAGGTAGGCGCAGTTCGGGTGCGGCGCCTTCGCCGCCAGCATCCAGGTGTCGGCCCAGCCGGTCGCGCCCTCCTTCGGGATCAGCTCCTTCACCGGCACCTTCGCCGCCTGCAGCGTCAGCGTCTGGTACGGCCAGGTGGCGCCGATGACGGCATCGCCGTTCTTGAAGTCCTGGATCTGGTCGGAGGCGTAGTTCCAGTAGCGCTTGACGAGCGGCTTCTGCTGCTTGAGCAGGCTCACCGTCGCGTCGAACTGCGCCTTCGTCAGCTCGTACGGGTCCTTGATGCCGAGCGCCGGCCTCGTCTTCATCAGGTAGAGGGCTGCGTCGGCGATCTGGATCGGGTTGTTCGGGATCGAGACCTTGCCCTTGTACCTGGGGCTGTAGATCGCGCTCCAGCTGGTCGGCGCCGGCTTCACCTTCCTCGTGTTGTACAGGAGCGTGTTCGGCCCCCACTGCAGCGACACGCCGTAGTGCTTGCCGCCGACCGTGTTGTGCGGCGGCGACTTGAACGCCGGCAGGAAGTCCTTCCAGCTCGGGATCAGGCCGATGTTGATCGGCACGACGTCGTGGCCGTAGATCAGCCGCAGGCTCGCGTCGCCCGACGCCGAGACGAGGTCGTACTGGCCGCCGCCGCCGCCCCCGCCCGTGTGCATGAGGGCCACCATCTGGTTCGACGAGCCGGCGTCCTTGCGCTTGATCTTGCAGCCGGTCTGCCTCTCGAACGGCTTGGCGAAGCTCGGGTCCGAGTACGCCGGCCACTCGATCAGGTTGAGCGCCCCCTCGCCCTTGCCGATCTTCGTCGGCAGGCCGGAGCCGGCCCGCGAGCCGATCCCGGCGGCAGGGACGGCGAGCGCGCAGGCGGCGCCGGCGGCGACCACGGCCGCGAGCGCGCGCCGCTTGGAGATCCATCTCATCCAGCTACCTCCTCCTCTTCTGGCTCCGGCCGTGAGCCGGAGATGGTGAACGTGCTCTCCGGCCGCCAGGCGAGCAGCACCCGCCGGCCCTCCCCCCGCTCGTGTCCGCCGGCGCCGTCGACGTTCTGGCGTACGACGGTGAGCGAGCCGCCGCGGTCGAGCTCGACGACGAAGCGCGTCGTCGATCCGACGTAGACGACCTCGCGCACGATGCCCGCCTCGCTCTCCTCACCGCTCGCCGTCTCGCCCGGCGCGAGCAGGCGAATCTTCTCCGGCCGGATCGTGAAGCGCCGTCCGCCGCGCTCGAGCACGTTGGAGACGCCGACGAAGCCAGCCACGAACTCGCTGGCCGGGTGCTCGTAGATCTCCACCGGCGTTCCCACCTGCTCGATCCGGCCGTGGTCGAAGACGGCGATCCGGTCGGACATCGTCAGCGCCTCCTCCTGGTCGTGCGTCACGTAGACGAACGTGATCTCGACCTCCCGCTGGATCCGCTTCAGCTCAACCTGCATCTCCTGCCGGAGCTTGAGGTCGAGCGCGCCGAGCGGCTCGTCGAGGAGGAGCACCCGCGGATGGTTGACGATCGCCCGGGCGAGCGCGACGCGCTGGCGCTGGCCGCCCGACAGCTGCGACGGCCGGCGTCGCTCGAAGCCGGTCAGCCGCACCATCTCCAGCACCTGCTCGACCCGGCTGCGGCGGAGCGCTTTGGCCACCCCCTTCACCTTGAGGCCGTACTCGACGTTCTCGGCGACGCTCATGTGCGGGAAGAGGGCGTAGTCCTGGAAGACGGTGTTCACGTCCCGCTCGTACGGCGGCTGGCGCGCCACGTCGCGGCCGCCGAGCAGGATGCGCCCGGAGTCGGGGCGCTCGAAGCCGGCGATCAGCCGCAGCGTCGTCGTCTTGCCCGAGCCCGAGGGGCCGAGCATGGTGAAGAACTCCCCGCGGCGGACCTCGAGGTCGACGTCGTCGACGGCGACGAC
>Ga0070741_10013427_pt1 | contig 14466 bp, 8 predicted proteins | sample Coa_R1_4_FD_66440 | JGI IMG/M metagenome (GOLD analysis project Ga0070741, IMG submission 66440) | Surface soil microbial communities from Centralia Pennsylvania, which are recovering from an underground coalmine fire - Coalmine... | ecosystem: Environmental > Terrestrial > Soil > Unclassified ...
CGGTGACGCGCGCGGCGATCGAGCTGTGGGGAATCGACGGGCGGTACCAGCGAATCCTTTCCGTCGCCTCGCTCAAGGGGTTGCTGACGCCGCACCTCGCGGAGTCGGTCAATTTCGTGAATGCCGAACAGACCGCGCAGAACCGGGGCATCGCCATCAGCGCCACCACGCACGCCGTCCCGCGCGACTACAACAACCTGATCACGTTCCGCGCGGTGTCCGACCGCGACGAGGTCTGTGTCTCCGCCACGCTTTTCAGTGAGAAGAACGAGCGGATCGTGTCGGTCAACAACTTCCGCGTGGAGTTCAAACCGGCCGGCACCCTGATCTACATCATCAACAAGGACGTCCCCGGAGTGGTGGGCAAGGTCGGCACCCTGCTCGGCGATCGGGAGATCAACATCGCCGAGTACAACCTCGCCCGGACCGACAGCGGCGGCAAGGCGATGGCCGTCATCACCGTCGATTCGCCTCTGGACGGCGCCACGCTCGACTTTCTCCGTTCCTTCAAGGAAATGGAAGAGGTCAAGCAGGTCCGCCTGTAGAATTTCATCAATGCAGTACCGCGAGCTCGGGCGCACCGGAATCAAAGTCAGCGCCATCGGTTTCGGTGCCTGGGCCATTGGGGGGGCGACCGAGGCGTCGGGGACGCCGCTCGGGTGGGGGCAGACCTCCGACGATGAGTCGCTCGCCGCGATCCGCCGCGCGCGCGACCTCGGCATCACATTCTTCGACACCGCCGACAGCTACGGCTTCGGCCGCAGCGAATCGCTCCTCGGCATCGTTCTTTCCCGCCATCGCCCGGATGTGGTCATCGCCACGAAAGTCGGCGTGGTGCGGACCGCGAGCGGCCAGTTGCAGAAAGATTTTTCGCGCCGTCATATCTTTCACGCCGTCGACGGCTCACTCAAGCGGCTGCGCACCGACTACATCGATCTCTATCAGGTCCACAACCCGACCTTGGATGAGCTGCGCCGCGAGGAGATCCAGGATGCCATGGAGCGTCTGCAGGACGCGGGGAAGGTCCGCTTCTGGGGAGTCTCCGTTTCCACGCCGGAGGAGGGGTTGGAGGTCGTACAGCGCGGGTGGGCGCATGCGCTTCAGGTCCTCTACAACGTGCTCAATCAGGCGCCCGCCGATGAGCTGTTTCCTGCGGCGCGAGAGAAGGGATACGGAATCATAGCCCGCGTGCCGCTGGCATCGGGACTGCTGACGGGGAAGTTTCGGATCGACTCGACGTTCCCTGCCGACGACATCCGCCAGAACTTCCTGACTCCGCGCCGGCTGCAGGAGGCGCTGGAGCGTGTCGACGAGGTGAAATCGATCATCGGCGGGGCGACGCGCAGCCTGGCCGAAGGGGCATTGCGGTTCGTGCTCGCGAACCCCGATGTCTCCTCGACCATCCCCGGGGCGCGGAACGCGCGCCAGGTGGAGATGAACGCCGCGGCGGCCGAGGGCGCGCTGCCGGCCGACGTCGTCGATAAGCTGCGGACGCGGCTGCGGGAGTACAACTTCTATCAGCGCCACGGGGTGCGGCTCTGAAGGGGTCAGGTCTTTCTTTCTTCTTTTTCCACGCCTGGTAGAAAAAGAAGAAAGAAAGACCTGACCCCTAAATGTTCTCAGTTTGAATATGCCCTCTCGCACGATCTCGATCCGCGGGGCGAGAACGCACAATCTCAAGAACATCTCGGTCGACATTCCGCAGCGGCAGCTCACGGTTCTGACCGGCCCGTCGGGGTCGGGGAAATCGTCGCTGGCCTTCAACACCCTCTATGCCGAGGGGCAGCGGAGGTTCGTGGAGTCGATGTCGACCTACGTGCGACAGTTCCTGGAGCGCATCGAGCGGCCCGAGGTCGATGAGATCGAGGGAATCCTCCCGGCGATCGCCGTCGAACAGAAGAACTCGGTCAAGAACGCGCGCTCTACGGTCGCCACCGCCACAGAACTCGCCGACCACATTCGCCTGTTCATGACCTATTGCGGCGAGACGCTCTGCCCCGACTGCGGCGTCGTGGTGCGGAAGGAATCGCCGGAATCGATCACCGCGACGATCGTGGAGCAGCTCGACGGGAACCGGGTGGTCGTGCTGGCCCCGGTTTTCTTCGAACCGGCGAATCGCGATGAGGTCCTGCGCCAACTGATCAAGGCGGGGTTCTTTCGCATCTGGGTCAACGGCGATGTCCGCGATCTGAAGGAAGTCGACACCTCGAAGTTCACCTCGCTCGAGCTGGTCATCACGCGCGCGCGCATCGATCGCCAGAAACCGGCGCCGGTGACCGAGGCGATCGAACAGGCATTCGAGGTCTCCAAGGGAACGGTGAACGTCCTCGAGCAGGGGACAGATGGATGGATCAGTCATCGCTTCACATCGCGATTCGCGTGCAATCGTTGCGGGACGGAGTTCCTGGAGCCGACCCCGCAGCTTTTCTCCTTCAATTCGCCGCTCGGCGCGTGCACCAAGTGCCAGGGCTACGGGCGGATCATCGGCATCGATATGGAGAAAGTGATCCCGAACCGCGATCTGCGCCTCGACGAGCTGCCGGTCGCGCCGTGGAACTCGCCGGGCTACGAGGACTGCTACGAAGATCTGGAGCGTGCGGCGAAGAAGTACAACCTGCGGCTTGATGTGCCGATCAAGGATCTGTCCGCATCCGAGTGGGACATCCTGCACAACGGACGCGGCAAGTGGTACGGCATTAAAGGATTCTTCGACTGGCTGGAAACGAAGAAATACAAGATCCACGTCCGGGTGAAGCTGGCGAAGTACCGCAGCTACGAGCCGTGCCCCGACTGCCGTGGATCGCGATTGAAGTCGGCGGCGAGCAACGTCAAGTTCCGCGGGCGGACGATCGCCGATCTCTTCGCCATGAACGTCGGCGCCGCACGCCACTTCTGGGAGTACCTCCCGATGTCGAAACAGGAGGAGGCGACCGCCGGCCATCTGCGGCGCGAGATCGTCAACCGGCTGACGTATCTCGACGAGGTCGGGCTCTCGTACCTGACGCTCGACCGTCAGACGCGCACGCTCTCCGGCGGGGAGTCACAGCGGATCAACCTCGCGGCGGCGCTCGGCAGCGCGCTGACCGAGACGATGTATGTCATCGACGAGCCGACGGTCGGACTGCACGCGCGCGACAGCGAACGCCTGCTCGCCGTGCTCAAGCGCCTGCGCAACGCGGGGAACACGGTGGTGGTCGTGGAACACGACCCGACCATCATCGCCGGCGCCGATTACGCCATCGAGCTGGGGCCGGGGGCCGGGGAGTTCGGGGGAGAGGTCATTTATGACGGAGTGCCGAGTGCCGAGTGCCGAGTACCGGTTGACACTCCGGCTCGGCACTCGGCGCTCGGAACCGGGCACTCCGCTCTGGTGATCCGCGGAGCCAAAGAGCACAACCTCAAGAACATCGACGTGACGATTCCCCTCGGCGGGATGGTCGCGGTCACCGGCGTTTCCGGTTCCGGCAAATCGACGCTGATTCGCAACTGCCTCTACAACCGCTACCAGCGCGACTATCGCGGAGTGACCGGTCTCGACGTTGGAAAAATCGATGCGCTCGAAGGAGTCGATCAGATCTACGACATCCAGCTCATTGATCAGTCGCCTATCGGACGCTCCACACGTTCGAATCCCGCGACCTACGTGAAAGCGTGGGACGAGATCCGCAAACTGCTGGCCCAGACGACCGCGGCGAAGCTGAACGGCGTCACCGCCGGCATGTTCTCGTTCAACACCGCGGGTGGCCGCTGCGACACGTGTGAAGGGGCGGGGACGGTGCGCATCGACATGCAGTTCCTCGCCGACGTCGAAGTGACCTGCGACAAGTGCGGCGGGCGGCGATTCAACGAACAGGTCCTGAAGGTGACCTACCGTCACAAGAACGTCGACGACATCCTGGCCATGACCGTCGACGAGGCGACGCGGTTCTTCGTCGACAAGCGAGCGATCCTGAAAAAGCTCGCCGCGCTGCGCTCCGTCGGACTGGGATACCTGCGTCTGGGGCAGTCGACCGATTCACTCTCCGGAGGCGAAGCACAGCGGCTCAAGCTCGCCTCGTTCCTCGGCGAACACGCGAAGAACGGCACGAGTCGCCTCTTCCTGTTCGACGAGCCGACGACGGGTCTGCATCAGAAGGATGTCCAGCAGTTGATTGGCACGTTTCGCAACCTCATCGAGCGCGGGAACTCGGTGGTGGTGATCGAGCACAACCTGCAGCTCATCGAGGCGGCCGACCATGTGATCGACCTCGGCCCCGAAGGGGGCGACGGCGGCGGCGAGATCGTGGCCGTCGGAACGCCAGCCCAGGTGGCGGCGAATCCGCGCAGCGTGACGGGGCGTTATCTTGCGGCTAGTGAGCTGGCGGGAAGTAAAAGATGAAATCGACGACCCACCCGTTCTGCGTGCGTCGCGGCGAGCTGGGAGCGTTGATCGCGCTGAACGCCGTCGAACTCAAGAGGCTCTCGATCAGGCTGAAGCCGACCCTGTCCGACGGAACGCGCACGGTGACCCTCACGCCGTTCCCCTGCGCCAGCGAGGCGTCGATCACCAGCGCGCCCGATGGCAACACACCGCGAATCGCCGATTTCCAGTAAGCGGGCACCGGCAATGGAGTCAGCGCGTCATTCGCTTCCGCGACCTGCACGCGAACCGGCCTGCGGCGCGTCTCGACGGTCCTGATGCTGCTCGATGTGAAATCGGCCTGAACGGTGACAATCGACCCCGCGGGCACATCGACTCTCATTCGCAGCGAGTTCTTGCCGCGGGTCACGATCAGCGAATGCTGCCCCGCCGGTATGGAATCGAAGCCGATGTCCTCCTCGGTCGCGTTCGCCGTGGCACCGCGGAACTGGGCCGAGCATCCCTGCGGAATGCACAGCACGTTCACCACACTCAGCTCATCGCCGGCCGCGGTCACGAGTTTCCGCCGCAGCCCAAGCGGCGAAACATCGATCGACGTCGTTTCACCTTCGTTGATCGAAACAGCGAACGTTCCCTCACGGCCATCGCTGGAGCGGACGATCACTTTGTGCTGACCGGGAGCGAGATTGCTGATCAGCGCACCGCCCTGGTCGGCGCTCGACATGCCCGCGGACGCGCCGTCGACAATCACCTCGAACCCGGCAGAGATACGAACGAACAGATTCCCCGCCGCTCCGTCCGCCGACACGACTGCAAGCGACGCCGCGAGAAGAATTGATTGCACTGTTTCCGCCTATCTTAAACCGTCTTGCCCGTAAGTGGCTGATACCGCTGTACAATGGCCCGCCCGATGCAAATGGGCCGTGCCGAAGGAGAACCGTATGGCCGTGACTCCTCAGGAATACCCCGAGATCGTCGGTGCCCAGCCTGAACCGATTTCCGCGACGTTCGAGCCTTACATTCCGGCCTCCACTCGTCTGCGAGAGCTGACACCGATCCCAGTGATCATGGGGACGATCCTGGGGGCCATCTTCGGGGCTTCGTCCTCTATCTCGTTCTCAGGGTTGGATTAACGGTCAGCGCGTCGATCCCGGTCGCTGTCATCTCCATCACCCTGTTCCGCATCCTGTCCAAGTTCGGGATTCGCGACGCGACAATTCTTGAAAATAACATTGTGCAAACCGCCGGCTCGGCCGGCGAATCGATTGCCTTCGGTGTCGGCGTCACCATGCCGGCCATCCTTATCCTCGGCTTCGACCTCGAATTCACGCGCGTGATGCTCGTGGCGGTGTTGGGCGGGCTGCTCGGCATCCTGATGATGATCCCGCTGCGGCGCGCGCTGATTGTCGCGCAGCACGGTCTGCTGAAATATCCCGAGGGGACCGCGTGCGCGGAAGTATTGAAGGCGGGGGCGTCGGAGGAATCGCGCGCGGCGGCCTCCGAAACGGCGAAGCGCGAGATGGAAGCTCTGGGCGGAGCGACCATCGGCGCGAAGACCATCTTTACCGGCTTCGGAATCGGGCTGGTCTACAAGAGCGCGATGGAAGCGTTCCGCGCCTGGAAGGACACGCCGGAAAAGATCTTCGGACCTCCCTTCAACGCCGCGTCGATCTCGGCGGAGATCTCCCCGGAGCTTCTCGGCGTCGGCTACATCATCGGGCCGCGCATTGCCTCGATCATGTGCGCCGGCGGCGTGCTGGCTTACCTGGTTCTGATCCCGGCGATCAAGTTCTTCGGCGCCGGACTGACGACGCCACTCTCGCCGGAGACGCGAATGCTCATCCGCGATATGGGCCCCAGTGACATTCGCAATGCGTATGTGCTCTACATCGGCGCGGGGGCGGTCGCGGCGGGCGGCATCATCAGCGTGGCGCGCTCACTTCCGATCATCTGGCACGGCCTGTCGGAAGGGCTGAAAGATTTCCGCGGCGGCGCTGCCGCCCGGGAAGGGCAGGCGAGGACGGACAACGACCTGTCGATGAAATTCGTGCTGGTCGGCATCATCGCTCTCATCGTGGCCATTGCGTTCTCCAGCACCCTGTACATCGGCGGAACGGGATGGGAAGCGCGCATCGCCGCCGCGATCCTGATCGTTATCTTCGGATTCCTGTTCGTGACCGTCTCCTCGCGACTGACCGGCGAGATCGGCTCCTCATCGAATCCGATCTCCGGCATGACCGTGGCCACCCTGCTGCTGACCTGCCTGATTTTCGTGATTCTCGGCTGGACCGGGAGCAACTACTTCGTGACCGCGCTTTCGATCGGTGGCATCGTCTGCATCGCCTCGTCGAACGGCGGTACGACCTCACAGGATCTGAAGACCGGATTTCTCGTCGGTTCGACGCCCAAATCGCAGCAGATCGCCATTCTGATCGGCGCGCTTTTCTCGGCGATCGTGCTTGGGCCGATTCTGCTGCTGCTGAACCAGGCAGGATCGGTCTACGTGCCGGTGCAGAAACCTCCTGCCGGATTTGCCGCCGGGCACGCGGATCCGAATCAGCGCATCGATGTGTCGAACCTGCAGAACCGTGAGCGAGTCTTCGGAGTGCAGGGAGAGAATGACCGGAATCTGTATTACGTCTGGTATCGCGCCGATCCGTCGGGTGGCAACTCGGAAAAATATCTTGTCGACAGCAGCGGCCGGCTGGCGTACTTCGTCGACCCGGGAATCAACGGCCTCTATCGCCGGCTGCCCAACGGCGAGCGCCTGACGAAGTTCGACGCGCCGAAGGCCACGCTGATGTCCTACATCATCAAGGGCATTCTCGGCAGCAAACTGCCGTGGGGGCTGGTGCTGCTCGGCGCTTTCATCGCCATCGTTCTCGAAATGTCGGGAATTCCGTCGCTGGCCTTTGCCGTCGGCGTCTATCTGCCGCTGTCGTCGTCGTCGCCGATTTTCATTGGCGGCATGGTGCGGTGGCTGGTCGACAAATGGATCGCCAAGAAATACAGGGGGGTGAATCTGACGCCCGAGCAGCTCACCGCCGAGGGGGACAAGAGCCCCGGAGTGCTCATGGCTTCGGGCTACATCGCCGGCGGGGCGATCGCCGGGATCGTCATCGCCATCCTCACCGTCGCGCCGTTCATGGCGAAGTTCAACGAGAAGATCGAAGCGTGGTCGAAGGGCAATCCGTTCTTTGGCGGACCATCCTCGAACTGGCTGGCCCTGATTCCCTTCGCCGTGCTGATCACGCTGCTCTACCTGACAGGGCGCGAGGTGATTCTCGCCCACCGGCGGGTCGTTCCGGAGAAGGGTTGATCAACCTATTCATATGTTGATCAAGTAGTGCCTTCGGCTATGCTTGGGGGCGGCCCACTCCCATGCTTGGCTGCGCAACGTTTCTCTTCGCCATCCTGGCGATCGCGGCGCTGATCGTCTCGCTGGAGGCGTTCTCACGGGCGAAGAAGGCGCGGGAGGAAACCGATCGCCTCCGCGCTGCCTTCGATGCCCTCCGACGCCGCCTGGAACCGTCCACGCGCGAGGCGCCGGTGCCGAAGCCAGCGGCCGAAGCGCCCCAACCACAAGTCATCGCCCCACCCCCACCCCCACCCCCACCCGCCCCCGCGCCCGTGCCCGTAATCGCCAAAACCCCGCCCCCGCCGCCCCCACAGGCGCCGCCTCCGAAAGTCCGCCCTCCGTTCGACTGGGAGTCGCTGGTCGGCGTGAAGCTCTTCTCCTGGATCGCGGGGCTCGCTCTGGTGCTCGCGGCCATCTTTTTCTTCAAGTACTCGGTCGAGCACGGCTGGTTGCGGCCGGCAGTCCGCGCGGTCATCGGCATCATCACCGGAACGGCGCTGATCGTCATCTGCGAGCTGCGCGTTGCGCGCGCCTACAAGTTCACCGCCAACGCGCTTCACGGCGCCGGCATCGCCATCCTCTACGCCACGCTCTACTCGACGTATGCGCTGTGGCACCTGGCCTCGGCCACGGTGGTCTTCGGCGCGATGCTCGTGGTCACCGCGGTGGCGGTGGCGCTGTCGATCCGCCGCGATTCGATCTTCATCTCGCTTCTCGGCCTTTTCGGCGGCTTCGCCACGCCGGCGCTGTTGTCCACGGGCGAAAACAGGCCGATTGGACTCTTCTCGTATCTGCTGCTGCTCAACATTGCCCTGGCTTGGGTGGCGATGGTCAAGCGATGGCCGCTGCTCACGGCGATCTCCGTCGCATTCACCGCGTTTTATCAGTGGGCGTGGATCACGAAGTTCCTGACCGCGGGACAACTGCCGCTGGCCGCGGGGATTTTCGTCGTCTTCGCTCTCACCGCGGCCGCCGCGCTGTGGATCGGCCGGCGCGATGACAGCGCGCAAACGACATTCGACAAGGCTGCGGTCGCCGCCGCCGTGCTCCCGCTGCTGTTCGCGCTCTTCACGGCGGCCGTTCCCGCGTACGGCGCGCGATTCAACGTTCTCTTCACATTCCTGCTGCTGATCACCGCCGCGCTCGCAGCCATCGCGAAGTTCCGCGGTCCGTGGGAGCTTCACCTTCTCGGCGGGCTGTCGACGCTGGTGGTCTTCGTGATCTGGCTCGCGCGCTCGTATTCAGCGAGCGCGTGGCCGGCGGCACTGGGCTGGCTCGCGGTATTCGTCGTGGTGCAGCTCGCCGGCTCGCATTTCTCGCGGCCGGACATTTCCGCCGCACCGCTGCTGCTGGTGATGATTCCCGTTTTCGCGGCGATGGAGCGGGCGACGGCCTCGCCAGCGCTGCTGTTCGGCGCCGCGTTCGCGCTGCTCGCGCTGCTCGCCGCCTACGCGATCCTCCACGACAGCGGTGCGGTCTACTTCGTCGCCGCGTTCTTCATCATCGCCGCGGAAGCGATGTGGTCGTCGAAGTGGCTGACGCCCGACCGTCTTCACGCCGCGCTGGCGATCTACGGAATCTTCGGCGTCTTCTTCCTCGGCGTTCCGCTGATCGGACGGCGTTTCCGTCCGAAGTTCGGGACCGGGAACGCCGCGACCGCGCTGCTGCTGGCGTCGATCGCGCTGCTCTTCTTCATCGCCGCCGGTCCGGTGGCAAAGATCGCGCTGTGGGGCCTCGCGCTTCTGCTGGGGATCGTCAACGCGGGGGCGATGTTTGAGGCGCGCTCGACCTCGCATCCGATTCTTGCCGGCGCGGCGATTCTGCTGTCGTGGATCGTGATCGCGGTGTGGTGCGGCGCGGCGATGACCGCGGCCACGATCGTCCCGGCGCTCGCCGTGATCGGCGGCTTCGCCCTGCTCGCGCTGGCCGGGAACGCCTGGGCCAGCAAGGGGGGCGAGGGGTTCGCAAACGCAACGTTTTTGGCGCTCGCGGGGCATGTTTTCCCGATGTTCGTCGCCTCGCAGCGGCAGCTCGCGTTTCCGCCGTGGCCGCTGTTCGCGGTGCTGCTGCTGCTCGATCTGGCGATCGGCGTCGCCGCGGTCTACGTGCGGCGGCATCAACTGATGGTCGGCGCGCTGGCGATGTCGCAGCTCGTCCTGCTGATCTGGAGCACCTCGGCCCGGGCCGCGCCGTGGCCGGTCGTGGCGCTCGGTGCGGCGTTGGTCATCGCCGCGATGGGCCTGATCTGGGTTCTCTTCTCGCCGGCCGCTGTCGTCGCGCTCTTCCTCGGCGGAATCGTGGCCATCGTAGCGGGGCAGACGGCTGCGAATCCGCTTTTTGGACCGCTTCTGGCGACCGGCGCGCTCGTCGCGTTGGCCATTCTCTTTCTCGCGTGGCGGATGGACAGACACGAACTGGCCATCGCCGCCGTTCCGCTGACCGCGGTGGCCACCGCCCTCGCGCGCACGCAGACGCCCGGGCAACAGATTGCCTTTGCCGCGGTCCTCTATGCTCTCTTCATCGGCTATCCGCTGCTGTTAGGCGGGCGGGCGCGCGGATCGATCCAGCCGTGGCTCGCCGCGGTTCTTGCCAGCGTTCCCTTTTTCGTTTTCGCGCGGCGCGCCATGCTCGATCTCGACCTCGGCTTCGCCATCGGCGTGCTGCCGCTGTTCCAGGCACTGCTGATGCTCGCGCTCGTGCTGCAGCTCCTCCGCGTCGAACCGCCCGGGCAGCGGATGCTGTCTCGCCTCGCGCTCGTCTCCGGCATGGCGCTGGCCTTCATCACGGTGGCCATTCCGCTGCAGCTCGAAAAGCAGTGGATCACCATCGGATGGGCGCTGGAGGCAGCGGCGCTGGTCTGGCTGTTCCGCCGCATTCCACATCGCGGGCTGCTCGCCTGGTCGGCCGGTTTGTTCGCGGCGGTGTTCGTCCGTCTGGTCTTCAACCCGGCGGTCTTTTCGTATCACCCCGTCAGCCACACGGCCATCGTCAACTGGTACCTCTACACCTACGGAATCTGCGCCATCGCGTTTTTCGCCGGCGCAAAGCTCCTCCCACCGATGCAGGAGCAGATGCGGACGCTGATGTTGAACGCGCTCAGCACGGGCGGCGCGGTGCTGCTGTTCTTCCTGCTGAACATCGAGATCGCCGATTTCTACTCGACCGGACGCACACTGACGTTCAACTTCTTTTCCTCCTCGCTGGCGCAGGACCTGACCTACACGATCGGCTGGGCGGGATTCGCCATCGGCATGCTCATCGCCGGGATCGTGCTGCAAAGCCGCGCCACGCGCGTGGCGGCGATCATTCTCCTTCTGGCCACGGTGCTGAAGTGCTTCCTGCACGACCTCGCGCGCCTCGGTGGCCTCTACCGAGTGGGATCGCTCCTCGGACTGGCGATGTCGCTGGTGGTGGTCGGCATCCTGCTGCAGAAATTCGTGATGATCCGCACAGCCTCGCCACCGCCGCCACGCCCGGGAGAGGCGTCGTGATCTCGGCCTTCGTTCTCACCGCGGCCGTCGTGTCGCGGAGCGTGATCCCCGCCGCCCCCGGACCCAACCGGCTCGATGCCGACGTCGCGCTGCTCGCCGGAACCAGCGCGCCTCTGCGCTACACGGTAATCACTGATCGCAAGGAGCGGCGGTTTCAGTTCGACGGCGGGCTCGATGACCTCCGCCTGCGCGACGCCAACGGCAGCGAAGTTCAGTACCTGTTGATCGCTCCCCCCACGCATGCGCCGCTGTGGAAGAGCGCGCGATCGATCCTTCCGATCCCCTCCACAAAAACGACCAGCGGACTGGAGGCCGACCTCGGCTCGGTCATGACCATCGATCGCCTCTCCATCAGCGGCGTCGATACGCCGTTCCTCAAGCGCGTGCGACTTGACGGAAGCGGCGATCGCGTGCGCTGGACCGTTCTCGCGGCGGAGACGACGCTGTTCGATCTGCCGGAACGCGACCTCCGAAATCTGGAAGTGGCCTTCGCACCGGGCGACTATCGCTACCTCCGCTTCGTGTGGGACGACCGCTCCAGCGCGCGCGTGCGCCACGTCGGCGCGATCGCCGCGCGCGTGAGCGATCCGTACGCCCCGCCGCCGGCGGTCTCGATTCCTCTCGGGATCCGCGGGAAAGCTTCGGAGGCCGGCAAAAGCCGCTACCGCCTGACCCTTCCCGGTCCGCATCTTCCGGTCGCGGGCATCGAGCTGCGCGTCAGCAACCCGAACGTGTTCCGCGACGCGTCGGTCTCCGAGCCGCGTCTCCAGGGAAGCACGCTCGTTCCGGTGGAACTCGGAAGCGGAACGCTGCGGCGCGCCGAGCGCGACGGGACTGTCGCCGCGCGGATGGAGATCCCGATCACGTCTCCGTCCGGTCCTGATCTCGATCTTCTCGTCGACGACGGCAACAGCGGGCCGCTCGACATCAAGGAAGTGGTGGCGCACCTCGCTCCGTTGCCGTGGATCTATTTCGAAACCGCTGCAAGCGGCGCGGTCACCGTAACCTACGGCGATCCCTCGCTGCGCGCGCCGCGTTACGACCTCGAGGCCTTGCGCCGTTCGATTGAAAAAGCGCATCCGCCGATCGCAGCATGGCAAAGCGCAACTGCGACGGCGGCGCACCCTTCCGTCGGTGTGCCGCTGCCAATCACCGGCGCTCCGATCGATCCGAAGCCGTTCCGCCGATCGCGCGGCGTCGGACGCGTTCCACGCGGGCTGATCTCCCTGATTCTCGACGCCGATGTCCTGACGCACAGCCGGGCGCTGGAGGATGTGCGCCTGGTCGATCCGACAAGCCGTCAGGTCCCCTATCTCCTTGAACGGCGCGACGCACCGCTGCCCATCACACTTCGCGTGCCGGTGCGCACGACAAGCGGCTCCTCGTCCGTCTATCGCTTCGAACTGCCGTACGACCGATTCCCGTCCGGCACGCGGTTGGTCGTGACCACGACCGCGCGCGTGTTCGATCGGAACGTCATCGTGCAGCGGCCCGCGGATGAGAGTCACGGCCGCGAGGCTGACGTCCTGGAGCGCGCCGAATGGCGCAGTGCCGATCCCGACTCCACGCCGCCAGAGCTCACCTTCACCGCGCCACTGCCGGGAAGCGCCGTCGAGCTGTGCGTTGATGAGGGAGACAACGCGCCGCTCCCGATCGCCTCCGCGCAGCTTCTTCTCCCGTCCTACGCCCTTCGCTTCTTCAGCAGCGGCAGGCCGCTCACGATTCTGTACGACGATCCGTCGGCGTCGCCGCCGCGCTACGACCTCGCCCTGCTCGCTCCCCGACTCCTCGGCGAGTCGGCCCGCGAAGTGACCATGGCTCCGATGGTGATGCCGGGAAAGGCAACCGCGCGCAAGGAGCGCGTCATTTTCTGGGGCGTGATCGGCGCGGCGACGGTGATTCTGCTGGTGACCCTGGCTCGTCTGCTGGGGAAAGACGTCACCGCGGAAGGCGCCTGACCAGCTCCTCGCGTTCCACGTGGTTCCATGTCGCCGCCACGCGCCGCGCGCGCCAGCGGGGCAGCGAGCGCGCCGACCAGATCCAGAACAGCAGCAGCAGATTCACGGCTGCGAGCGTCAGCATGGTCGCATCGCGGGCCAGCAGCGGCAGGTGCGCGTGAGGCCAGCGAAGGAAAAGACCGTCGACACCGAGAAGCAGCAGGAAATCGAATGCGTCCCGCAGCGCGGCGCGCCGCCGCGCGGAGGTGATGACTCTCCGTGACTGAAAAACAACATCAGGCGCCGGCCGGGTTCCGGACACTCCCGGCAGCAGGGTCCGCTGAGCGGGCTTTCCCATGGCGAGAGAATCGACAGCAGGAAGCTCGCCTAAATTCCAAATAACTGTCGAGTCCGGCGTCTTTAACTCCCGAGGGGCCTCACCGCAGCCGGATCGTCTGCGCGATGTAGTTCCCGTCCGAATCGCGATACGCCTTCACCACGACGGGGTCGCCGTCGTGAAGCTTATCCGCGGTCGTGGTCCCTCCTGTGCGTGTGCGCACGATGAAGTCTTCCAGCACATAAAGTCGGACGTTCGGTCCGCCCTGTGTGTCACGAATGACCAGTTGCGGGCTGCTGCTCAACGACTCCGCCACCGTTCCATAGATGGTCACCGCGCCGAGGGGTCCGGCCGGTGCCCGGGCCACAGGAGGGGCCGGCGGCGCCTGCGTCTGGTCGAGAAAGCGAACCGTGGCGGCCATGAATGTTTCGCCGTTGTAATTCCCACTCAGTTCCACCTGATCACCTATCTGCATGTCGGCGGCACGTACTCTGCGCCCGGTGGTGTCGGCGGCCGTCGAGAGATCGACGCGGACCTCGCCACGATCGGTAGCAATGCGAACGATGTCATTTCGCCGATCGATGTTCGTAACGCGCCCCGTCACCGCCCCCACCTCGGCTGGGATCGCGCCTCTTTCCTGTGCGCTTTGCAACACATTGATCACGCGCGCCCGGACCTCGCTGCCCGACAGCCCCCTCTCCGGCTCGACGCGAATGCGGTCGCCGGCCTCGAGGTTGCTCACGCGGTAGACGTTGTTCTGGTAGTAGACCGGCGTGGAGTTCGTGGCTCGAACGGTGATCATCTGCCGCTGATCGGTCTCGATGACCACTCGACCGTCTGTCGCGTTCACCTGCCGGACGATCCCCTCGATGCGCGCCGGCTGGGCTGGCGGCGCGGGCGCCGTCGACACGCCGGCCGTTGGTGGGGAGATGCTCGTCGGAGGCCGGGTCTGCCCAACACCGGTCTGGCTCGCGGCCACTGGC
>Ga0070741_10013428_pt1 | contig 14465 bp, 18 predicted proteins | sample Coa_R1_4_FD_66440 | JGI IMG/M metagenome (GOLD analysis project Ga0070741, IMG submission 66440) | Surface soil microbial communities from Centralia Pennsylvania, which are recovering from an underground coalmine fire - Coalmine... | ecosystem: Environmental > Terrestrial > Soil > Unclassified ...
TAGAACGTCTTCACCGTCGCCTCGTCGGCCGACTCGTCGTCGCCGGCGAGCGCGACGACGATCTCGCCGTTCCGCGCGTCCTGTGCGCGCTGCACGATCACGAGGTCGCCGTCGAGGATGCCGGCGTCGACCATCGAGTCGCCCTTCACCCGGAGCAGGAAGTCGCCCTTCGAGCGCTTCGGGAGGGCCAGGTAGTCCTCGACGTTCTCGGCCGCGAGCAGCGGCGCGCCGGCGGCGATCTCGCCGACGAGCGGCAGCCGCACGGCGTCGGCCGCCGGCGGCGCCGGCTCGGCCTCGCGCCGGTCGCGTCCGAGGAGCTCGAGCGCACGCGGCTTCGTGGGGTCGCGGCGGAGCAGGCCCGCCCGCTCGAGGTTCGCGAGGTGCGCATGGACGGTCGACGGCGAGGCGAGCCCCACCCGCTCGCCGATCTCCCGCACGGTCGGCGGGTAGCCGTGGGCGTCGACGTACTCGACGAGGTAGTTCCAGATCTGCTGCTGGCGCTCGGTGAGCATGGCCCTCCGCGTTCGTTTGCGAACGTGTGTTCGCGAACAGGGTAGAGAGTCCTGCGGACGGAGTCAAACGAGCGAAGCCGCCCGCCGGCGGCTTCACGATCCCATGCGCTGGAGAGGACTTGAACCTCCACGGCCTAAGCGGCCACTAGGCCCTCAACCTAGCGCGTCTACCAATTCCGCCACCAGCGCGTTGAGGCGACTCACAGTCTAGCCGCCGAGACCGGGAACCGGACGGGCGCGGGCGAGGCGGCTCAGCCGATCGGCGTGAGCTCGCGCTCGAGCGTCTCGCGCTCGTCCTCGAGCCAGGGCGGAAGCGCGAGGGCGCGGCCGAGCGCTTCCCGCGGCTCGTCCACGAGGAAGCCCGGCCCGTCGGTCGCGATCTCGACGAGGATCCCGTCCGGCATCCGGAAGTAGATCGAGCGGAAGTAGGTGCGGTCCTGGACCGGCGTCGGCCGCAGGCCGAGCTCGACGAGCCGCTCGTGCCAGGCGCGCTGGGAGGCGTCGTCGGCGGTGCGGAAGGCGACGTGGTGGGTCGTGCCGGCGCCGATCAGCGCGGTCTCCTCGACCGGGCCGGCGAACGACAGCGGCGCGTCCTCGGCGAAGAGCCCGGCGTACAGGGTCGGGTTGCCGATCGCGACGACGTCCCGCAGGCGAGGGCGGTCGCCGGGGTAGAGGCGCAGCTGGAGCCCGTCCGGGTCCTCCTCGAACGCCTCGGCGGTGACCGACGGCGTCTCGAGCCCGATCGACTCGAACGTCCCCCGGCCGAGCCGGCCCCGGCCGGAGCGGGGCCACTCGAAGAACGTGATCAGGGAGCCGGGGGAGCCGGTCTCGTCGCCGAAGTAGAGGTGGTAGCTGTGCGGGTCGTCGAAGTTGACGGTCTTCTTCACGAGCCGGAAGCCGAGCACGTCGCGGTAGAAGTCGATCGTGCGCTGGGCGTTCGAGCACACGCACGTCACGTGATGCAGCGCCGAGAGCGTCACGGCGCTACTGGAGGAGGCGGTAGAGCGCGACCGTGTTCGCGAAGAAGAGCACCGCGACGACGATCGTCAGCCGCGTCAGGTTCCGCTCGACGATGTGCGTCCCCCCCTGCGACGTCGGCGTGAAGCCCATCCCGCCGAGACCCGTGTCCCGGCCGGAGTGCATCAGGATCAGCGAGACGAGGGCCGCCGAGAGAAGCACGTGGACGACGGCGAGCACCTGGAGCATGGCGGGGGAAGGGTAGCTCAGGCCGGCCCTCCGGCCGACTACGCTTGACGGCGTGGAAGCGGCCGCCCGCGCCCGGATCCAGAAGCTGCTCGTGACCGGCGACAACCGCCTCAAGCAGGGAGTCGAGCCGGGGAAGGTGCGCGAGAGCTACGAGCAGGCGCTCGCGGCGGCGCGCGAGGCGGGGCTCGAGGAGTCCGTGCGGCCGCTCGTCGAGGTCAGGCTCGCCGACCTCGAACGGCGCGCAGGAGGAGCTCCTCCACCCGCTCCGCCTGACGCCTGACGTCGTGCTCGGCCGCGGCGGCGCGGGCGGCTGCGTTCGGGGACGGGAAGGCGGCGGCGCGCTCGAGCGCGCGGACGAGCTCGTCCTCGTCGAGCGGGTCGACGAGCACGCCGGCGTCGGGCGTCACGAACTCTGGGGGGCCGCCGAGCCGCGTGGCGACGACCGTGCGGCCGCACGCCATCGCCTCGAGGATCGACTGGCCGAACGGCTCGAGGAGCGACGGCGCGCAGGCGACGTCGGCGGCGGCGAGGCGGGCCGGCACCTCGTCGTGCGGCACGCGGCCCGTGACCGTCACGCCGGGCCGCCCCTCGAGGCGGCCGCGCAGCGGCCCGTCGCCGACGAACGTCAGGCTGCCGCGGCCGAGCCGCGCGAAGGCGTCCGCAAGCCGGACGACGTTCTTGCGCTCGGTGAGGCTGCCCACGCAGACGTAGCGCGGCCCGCCGGCCCCGGCGCCCTCATCCCGCCGTGTTACCACGCTGGCACGGGGGGAGGCGCTGGCACGGGGGGAGGCGGCGCCGAGGCGGAAGCGGTCGAGGTCGACGCCGGAGTCGACGACCTCGACCTTGCCGCGCGCCTCCGGAACCTTGAGCTCGAGCTCGCGGCGCAGGTAGTCCGAGACGGCGACGACCGTGGCGGCGCGGCGGACGACGCGGCGTGTGAGCGCGGCGACCCCGGGGAGCTCGCCGACGTTGCGCACGTCGCGCCCGTGCGCGGTGACGACGAGCGGGGCGTCGAGCTCCGACGCGAACAGGCCCGCCGGCACGAGGAAGTGCGCCCAGACGACGTCGGCGGCCCGCGCCGCGCGGACGCGGCGGCGGAGCTCCAGGAAGCGCCGCTTCCCGCCCGCGCGCGTGTCGAGCACCGCGAGCTCGAGCTCGTGGCCGCGCTCGCGGAGCGCGCGCTCCTGCTGGGCGACGAAGACGCCGAGGTCCGGGTCGTCGGGCCCCGGGTACATCTGCGAGACGAGCAGGATCCGCACTACAGGAGCTCGACCGGGTCGCCGACCCGCACCGGGCCCGGCGACTCGACGTGGGCGTAGACGCCGAACAGCACGGCCCCGTCCGGCTCGCGCCGGCCGCGGTACCCGGCGATCACGCGGAGCAGGTCGTGGTCGCGCGCGCCGGTGTCGGGGTCGCGCGTCGTCACCGCGCAGCGCACCACCTGCTCGCCGACGCGCACGACGGCCCCGCCGATGCGCACGAGCCGCCCCTCCCAGGCGTCCTCCTCGTGGGCGCCGCACCCGGCGAGCTCGAAGAGCATCCGGAAGCGCCGCGAATCGAGCCTGTCGAGCCCGGCAGCGGCCGTCGCGCGGGCGAGCGAGCCGTCGGAGACGAGCGTGACCGGGGCCTGTACGGTCACGGCGTCCGGGTCGGCGCGGGCGAGCCGCACCGGCGCGCCGGCGAGCTCGGAGAGGGGCGCCGTCCACGGCCCCTCGACGACGCTCCCGCGGATCTCCAGCGAGCCCGCCGTCGAGTGCACGCGCGGGCCGGCGGGCGCCGCGCTGCCGGAGAGCTCGCGCCCGTCCGGAAGCCGCACGGTCAGCCGGTCGGCCCGGGCGTCGTACGAGGCCCCCAGGGGCGCGAGCCAGGGTGTCGCGGAGCTGCGGAGGCGCTGCCCGTCCGCGTCCACGAGGAAGAAGCGGCGGTTCCCCGGCACCCCGTCCGGGCCCAGCTCGACCCGCTCCGGGTGCTGCAGCCTGAACCCCTTCACGGCCGAGACCGAGATGCGCGCGACCGACCTCACCGGTCGTATGTCCCCCACTCCCCGCGCAGGACGCCGCAGATCTCGCCGACGGTGCACATCGCGGCGAGCGCCTCCCGCATCGGCGGGAGCAGGTTCTCGGTACCGCGTGCCGCCTCGCGCACGCGTGCGAGCGCCCGCTCGGCGGCGGCGGCGTCGCGACCTGCGCGCACGCGCCGGGTTCGCTCGACCTGCCGGCGCTCGGCCTCCGGGTCGAGGCGGTGGAGCTCGATCTCGGGCTCGCGGTCCTCGACGTAGCGGTTGACGCCGACGATCACCCGCTCGCCCGACTCGACGGCCTCCGTCCAGCGGTAGGCGGCGGCCTCGACCTCCGACTGGATCCACCCGGCCTCGGTCGCGGCGACCGCGCCGCCGAGCTCGTCGATCCGCTCGATCAGCTCCCAGGCGCGCCGCTCGAGCTCGGCCGTGAGCGCCTCGACGAAGTAGGCGCCGCCGGCGGGGTCGGCGGTGCTCGCGACGCCGATCTCGTGGGCGATCACCTGCTGCGTCCGCAGCGCGATCGTCGCCGCGCGCTCGGTCGGCAGCGCGAGCGCCTCGTCGAACGAGTTCGTGTGCAGCGACTGGCAGCCGCCGAGCACGGCAGAGAGCGCCTGGATCGCGACGCGGACGATGTTGTTCTCGGGCTGCTGCGCCGTCAGCGTCGAGCCGCCGGTCTGGGCGTGGAAGCGCAGCGCCAGCGCGCGCGGGTTCGTCACCCCGAACCGCTCGCCCATCACGCGCGCCCACAGCCGCCGCGCCGCCCGGAACTTCGCGATCTCCTGGAAGAAGTCGTTGTGCGCGTTGAAGAAGAACGAGAGCCGCTCGCCGAACGCATCCGGCGAGAGCCCGGCCGCGACGGCCGCCTCGCAGTAGGCGATCCCGTTCGCGAGCGTGAACGCCAGCTCCTGCACCGCCGTCGAGCCCGCCTCGCGGATGTGGTAGCCCGAGATCGAGATCGTGTTCCAGCGCGGGATCCGCTCGGCGCAGTAGGCGAACAGGTCGGTCGTGAGCCGCATCGAGGGCCGCGGCGGGAAGATGTAGTTCCCGCGCGCGACGTACTCCTTGAGGATGTCGTTCTGGACGGTGCCGCGCAACAACTCGGGTCTGACCCCCTGTCGTTCCGCCACGAGCTCGTACAGGAGCAGGAGCAGCGAGGCCGGCGCGTTGATCGTCATCGACGTCGACACCTCCGCGAGCGGAATCCCCTCGAAGAGCGCCTCCATGTCGGCGAGCGAGTCGATCGCGACCCCCGTCCGCCCCACCTCGCCCTCGGCCCGCGGATCGTCGGAATCGAGCCCGAGCTGCGTCGGCAGGTCGAACGCGACCGACAGTCCCGTCTGCCCGTGCTCGAGCAGGTAGCGGAAGCGCGCGTTCGTCTCCTCCGCCGACGCGAACCCCGCGTACTGCCGGACCGTCCACGGCCGCCCCCGGTACATGTCCGGGTACGGCCCGCGCGTGAACGGCGGCACGCCCGGCGGCTCCGGCGCGCCCGGCGCGTCGGCGGGCGTGTACACCGGCTCGACCTCGATTCCCGACTCCGTCTCGCGCCGGTCGACAGCCGTCACAGCCGGGTACGCTACTCGTGTGCGCGTGACGGTGAGGCTGTTCGCCGGGCTCCGCGAGCGCGCCGGGTGGTCGCAGCGGGAGATCGACGCGGACACGGTCGGCGACGTGTGGCCCCAGCTCGAGCTCGGCGACGAGCCGGAGGGGCTCCTCTACGCCGTCAACCGTGCGTACGCGCCGAAGGACACGGCGCTCGCCGACGGCGACGTCGTCGCGCTGATCCCGCCCGTCTCGGGCGGCGCGTTCCTGCTCTCGGACTCGAAGGTGGCGCTGGACGACGTGGTCGCCGAGGTCGCGAACGGCGAGGCGGGCGCGATCGCGACCTTCTCCGGCACCGCCCGGCGCCACTCGCGCGGGCGCACCGTCGAGTACCTCGAGTACGAGGCGTACGAGGGGATGGCGGAGGAGATGATGGCGAGGCTCGCGGCCACCCTGAAGGAGCGCTACGACATCCACGACGTCGCGATCCACCACCGCGTCGGCCGCGTCGAGATCGGCGAGCCCTCGGTCGTGATCGCGGTCAGCGCCGCGCACCGGCGCGACGCACTCGCCGCCTGCCGGGATGCGATCGACATCCTCAAGGTCGACGTCCCGCTCTGGAAGAAGGAGGTCTACGAGGGCGGCGAGGAGTGGATCGGCCGCGGCTCGTGATCGAGCGCGACTACGACCCGATCCAGCCGCGCGGCACGGACTGGCGCGGTCTCGCCCGGAAGCTCGTCGCTCCGCTCGTCTTCCTGATCGGGCTCGCCGCGAAGCTCGGCTCGCTCGCGAAGTTCGCCGCGGTCTTCGTCGCGTTCGGCGGCTACACCCTGATCTGGGGCTGGCGGTTCGCGCTCGGCGTCGTCGTGCTGATCTTCCTGCACGAGCTCGGCCACTTCGTCGAGGCGCGGCGCGAGGGGCTGAACCCCGAGTGGCCGGTGTTCGTGCCGTTCCTCGGCGCGTACGTGAAGCACACGCGCGGCAACCCGTGGCAGACGGCGCGCGTCGCGATCGCGGGGCCGATCCTCGGCGGTGCTGCGGCGCTCGTCTGCTACGCGCTCGGGGAGGCGCAGGACTCCGACCTGCTGCTCGCGCTCGGCTACTTCGGCTTCGTCCTCAACCTCTTCAACCTGCTCCCGTTCGGCATCCTCGACGGCGGCTCGGTCTGGCGCTCGACGCGGTGGCTGTGGCTCGGCGGCGGCAGGACGAAGGCGCTCTGGTCGGCGACGCTCTACGCCGCCACGGCCGTCTGCCTGCTCGCCGGCGCCGTCTCCGCCTACGTCCCCCAGCACCGGCTCTGACCATGGACGACCGCCGCCTGCTCGACGTCGAGGAGACGAACCACCACTCCGCCGTCGAGCGCATCGCCGAGGAGTTCCGCGCGGGCTTCGGCGTGCTCGAGCGGATCGACCGGCCGGCGGTCACCGTCTTCGGCTCGGCGCGCATCCGCTCCGGGCACCCGCACTACGAGGCGGCGCGCGCCGTCGGCCGCGGCTTCGGCGAGCGCGGCTGGGCGGTGATCACCGGCGGCGGGCCCGGGCTGATGGAGGCCGCGAACCGGGGTGCCCGCGAGGGCGGCGGGCTCTCGGTCGGGTTCAACATCGAGCTGCCGCACGAGCAGGCGCCGAACCGGTACCTCGACGTCTCGCACACGTTCAGGCACTTCTACGCCCGCAAGGTCTGCTTCGTGAAGCCGGCCGAGGGGTTCGTCGTCTTCCCGGGCGGCTTCGGGACGCTCGACGAGCTCTACGAGGCGCTCACCCTGATCCAGACGGGGAAGGTGCTCCACTTCCCGCTCGTCCTCTTCGACTCGGACCACTGGACCGAGATGCTCGACTGGGTGCGCGAGGAGCTGCTCGCGGAGCGGCTGATCTCGCCGCGAGACCTCGACCTGCTCCACGTCACCGACGACGTCGAGGAGGCGGTGGAGGTCGTGGTCGACTGCTACGCGCGCCGCTGCACCGAGACGCCTCGCCCCGCGCTCTAGGCTAGCGCTGGGTGGGGCAGAACTTGTCGCCGGCGGTCACCTCGTCGAAGAGCCGGAGCCGGCGTTTCGCGAGCTCGACGTCGCGCGGGTCGTTCGCGTCGTAGGCGGGAAGGCCGTCGACCTCGGCGCGCAGGTCGGGCGTCACGCCCGGTCCCATCACGGTGATGCGGTAGCGCGCGCCCGTGCCCGCCGGCCGGGCGGGGCGGCCCGGGAGCGTCACGTCGGTCGTCGGCCAGAAGCTGTAGCAGAACGACCCGGTCGGGTTCCTGAAGACGATCGACGTCTCGCGCCGCCAGCCCGGGCCGTAGGCGGAGTCGAGGGTGTCGATGTAGAGCGCCCGCCCGTAGCCGTCCGTCGGAACCCCGCGCGCGGTCGTGCCGAAGCCGTACACGGGCCGACCGCGGTAGCTGAGCCGCCCGAAGATCCCCTGCGCCTCGCCTCCGAAGGCCCAGTTCGCGTAGAGCTCGAGCCGCGCCGGCTCGCCGCTCCAGTGCGAGACGTCGAGGCTCCAGGCGCTCTGCTCGGGTCTCCACGGCGGGAAGCCGCGGTGCGGGAGGCGGCGCTGCCAGCTCTGCACGGCCCAGTAGGAGCCGTCGGGCGCCTTGCACGCCGCGACGAGCGCCGGGAGCGGCGGCCCGTCGTAGGGGCGGCAGGCGTCGGCGAAGCGCTTCCAGTACCCGGCGTCGCGATACTTGCCCCAGCCGCCCGCGTAGTCCCAACGGAAGCGGACCTGCGGCGCTCCGGGCGTCGGCGGGCGCGCGTTCTCTGCGCCCCAGACGAGCACGTGCCGGGGTGCGCCGCCCTCGCGGAGGTAGCCGAGGAGCGCCTCGCCGCGGCCGTTCACGGCGAGCGTGACCCCGGTGGCGTTCAGGTCGGAGAGCGCCTCGCTCGCCCGGGCCGCCGGCGCCGCGAGCACGACGGCGAGCGCGGCTGCGAGCACGACCCGGCGCACGCCGGGCGTTATAGCTCGAATCCCGCCCCGGCGGTCAGGAGAGGTCGTCGATCGCGCCGCGTGCCCGCTCGTGCACCTCCTGCCGGCGCGCGTCGAGGTCGCGCTCGGGCGGCGGCGCCTCCGCGGCGGGCTCGGGCGCCGGCCGCGACGGCGGCTCCGGGGCCTCCGCACGGGACTCGGCGAGCTTCGCCTTCAGCTCGTCGGCCGGCGACGGGAGCGGCTCGGCCTGCCGCCGCCGGCGCCGGCGCAGGAGGGCGCCGAGACCGAAGCCGCCGAGCAGGAGCGCGAGGATCCGTGCGATGGGCCGATGCTACACTGCGGCCTCTTCTCGCCACGCCCGTCGCGCCGTCGACCCGAAGCGGCGTTCCGGGGCGGGGCCGCCCTCAGACCACGGGAAGGAGCGATTCGGGAGCGTGAACGAGTACGAGATCCTGCTGCTGCTGGACCCGGAGCTTCCGGAGGAGCGCGCCGAGGAGGTCGTCGCGCGCGTGCGCGAGCGGGTGGAGGCCGACGGCGGGAGCTGGGACGGCCACGAGCCGTGGGGCCGGCGCAAGCTCGCGTACGAGATCGGTCACCGCGGGGAGGGCATCTACCACCTGCTGCTCTTCACGGCGGCGCCGGCCACGCTCGCCGAGGTCTCGCGCGTGCTGAAGATCACCGACGGCGTCCTGCGCCATCTCGCCGTCCGGCGCGTCAAGGGCGGCCAGACCAAGGCCCCGGCGCCCGTCGCGGCCGTGGCCGCGCCCGCCGATGACGCCGGCGGGACCGGGGAGTAGCCTGGGACCTCCCGACCTCGAAGGAGCGAGAGACATGGCCAACATCAACCGCGTCGTGCTCGTCGGCAACCTCACGCGCGACCCCGAGCTCCGCCACACGCCGAGCGGCACTGCGGTCTGCAGCCTCCGGATCGCGGTGAACACGCGCCGCAAGGACGGCGCCACCGGCGAGTGGACGGAGAAGCCGAACTACTTCGACGTGACGGTCTGGGGCAACCAGGGCGAGAACTGCGCGCAGTACCTCGCGAAGGGCCGCCCCGTCGCGATCGACGGCCGGCTCGAGTGGCGCGAGTGGGAGGCGCAGGACGGAACCAAGCGCCAGGCGGTCGAGATCATCGCCGACACCGTGCAGTTCCTCGGCGGCCGCGCCGAGTCGACGGCCGAGCCGGCGAACCAGTTCGTGCCCGCAGGCGCGGCGGGCGCTCCCGACGCCGACTTCGGCGGCGGCGACGACGACATCCCGTTCTAGGAGGAGATCGCTTGGCAGGGAAGTCCGAACGCGGCAGGAAGCGGCTCGCCCCCCTCACCGGCGGCCGCCGCAAGTCCTGCTTCTTCTGCAAGACCAAGGTCGACGAGATCGACTACAAGAACGTCGGCGAGCTCCGGCGCTACATCTCCGAGCGCGGCAAGATCCGTTCCCGCCGCATCAGCGGGGCGTGCCGCCGCCACCAGCGTCAGGTCGCGGTGGCGATCAAGCGGGCCCGCGAGATGGCGCTCCTGCCGTACGTCGCGGAAGGACGCGAGGAGCGCGGCGGCGGTCGCTCGCGCGAGCGCGAGGAGCGGTAGGTGGACGTCGTCCTCCGAGCCGACGTCGAGAAGCTCGGCCTCCGCGGCGACGTCGTCAGCGTCGCGCGCGGCTACGCGCGGAACTACCTGCTGCCCCGCGGGCTGGCCGAGCCGGCGACGCCCGGGCTCGTCCGCGAGCTCGCGCGCCGCGAGGCCGAGCGTGCGCGGCACGAGGCGAAGACGGCAGACGAAGCGCGCGCGATCGCGGCGCGGCTCGACGCGCTCGAGCTCCGCTTCGACGCGAACGCGGGCCCGACGGGCTCGCTCTTCGGGTCGGTCACGGCCACGAACCTCGCCGACCGGCTCTGGGAGCGGGAGAGGATCCGCATCGACCGCCGCCGGATCGCGCTCGAGCCGATCAAGCGGGTCGGACGCTACGTCGTCCCGGTCGAGGTCTTCGCCGGCGTCACCGGCGAGCTCCGCGTCGTGGTCGCCCCCGAGGGGCAGGAGCTGCCTCCGGAGGAGGAGCTCGAGGCTGCCGCCGCGGCCGAGGCGGAGGCGACCGCGGCGGCCGAGGCCGCCGCGGCGGCCGGGCGCGAGCGTGCGGCCGCGGCCGTCGAGGCGGCGGCCGCGATCGCCGAGCCGGACGGGGCGGGCGCGGCCGAGGAGCCCCCGGACGCCGACGGCCCGGGCGCCGACGGCGGCGGCTCGGCGACCGGCGACCAGGCGTAGGCGGCGGGCGGGCCGGGGGCGGGACGCCGGAGCGGCGGGAGCGGCCCGCGGCGGGAGCGGGGCCCGCGGCGGGAGCGGGCCCGCGGCCGGAGCGGGGCCCCCGGCCGGAGCGGGGCCCCCGGCCGGAGCGGCCGGCGACGGGAGCGGCCCGCGGCGGGAGCGGAGGGCCGGAAGGCTGCGCCGCGCCGGGGCGGCCCGGCGAGAGGGCTCGCGCCCTGGCAGCGGCAGCGGAGGGCCGCGCCCGCGGCGCGGAACGGCGGGACGCCGAGCGGCGGGTGCCAGGCCAGGCGTCGCGGGCGGGAGGAGGCGCCGGACGAGGCGACGGCGCGCACGAGCCCGCGCCGGCGGGTCCACGCCGCCGCCCGGGCCGACCGCCTCAACCCCGCCCGGGAGGGGGGAAACCCACCACCCTCGAAGCGGTCACGCTAGCGGCTGTTGCGGGCGGCGTTCGCACCAACTTCGAGCCGGTTCGTCCACAGGCGGGGCCGGCAACCCCGCACGCGGCCTCGGCCAGGCTCTCCACAGCCTGTGGAGAAGCCCGCGCCCCGAGCCCGGCCGAAGCTCTCCACAGTCGCGTCCACGGCCTGTGGATTTCCGCCGGAACTTCCCGCTCCGAGCGGCCGTTTTCGTCCACATGCCGTCCGCCGGATCTGCGAACATACGTTCTGACATGCCTGCAAACGCCCGCACGGGCCGCCCGGGAGGGCGGGTTTCCACACGGTTGCAGCCGCCTGCGCCGGTGGCTTGACTAGCTGCCGATGGTCCCGGCTGGACAGGCGGCCGCCCCCCTCCCGCCTCAGAACCTCGACGCCGAAGAGTCCGTCCTCGGCGCGATCCTGCTCTCGGAGTCGGCGATCGAGGCGGCGAGCTCCGCCCTCGACGCGGGCGACTTCTACCGCGAGTCGCACGCGCGCATCTTCCGAGCCGCGCTCGAGCTCTACCAGCACGGGCACCCGGTCGACGCGATCACGGTCGCCGACAAGCTCGACGAGCGCGGCGAGCTCGAGGAGGTCGGCGGCAAGGAGCGGATCCACGAGCTCGCCGCGCTCGTGCCGTCGACCTCGAACGCCGGCCACTACGCCCGCATCGTCCGCGAGATGGCGACGCTGCGCGGCCTGACTGCGGTCGGCGAGCAGATCCAGCGGCTCGGCTGGGAGCGCCCCGGGGAGACGCCCGAGCTCGTCGATCGGGCCGAGCAGATGGTCTTCGAGCTCGCGCAGCACCGCATCCGCGGCAGCTTCGAGCACGTCGAGACGCTCGTCCGCGAGAGCTTCGAGCAGATCACGCGCATGTACGAGTCGGGCGGCGAGATGACCGGGACGCCGACCGGGTTCCGCGACGTCGACCACCTGACGTCGGGCCTCCAGCCGGGCAACCTCGTGGTCGTCGCGGGCCGGCCGAGCATGGGCAAGTCGGCGTTCGCCCTCGGGATCGCCTCCAACCTCGCGCTCCAGCACCGCGTCCCGGTCGCGATCTTCACGCTCGAGATGTCGAAGCTCGAGGTCGCCCAGCGGCTGATGTGCGCGGAAGGCCGTGTCGAGCTCCAGCGCCTGCGCACCGGGCGGCTCACGAACGAGGACTGGCCGCGGCTCGTGAAGGCGTGCGACGCGCTGACGAAGGCGCCGATCTACGTCGACGACACCCGGCTCACGACGATGCTCGAGATCCGGGCGAAGGCGCGGCGGCTGAAGGCACGCGAGCCGGGGCTCGGCGCGATCATCGTCGACTACCTCCAGCTCATGAGCTCGGGCTCGAACGTCGAGAACCGCGTGCAGGAGGTGTCGCAGATCTCGCGCGCGCTCAAGGTGATCGCCGGAGACCTCGAGGTGCCCGTGATCGCGCTCTCGCAGCTCTCCCGCGCGGTCGAGAGCCGCACCGACAAGCGGCCCCTGCTCTCGGACCTGCGCGAGTCCGGCAGCATCGAGCAGGACGCCGACCTCGTCCTCTTCCTCTACCGCGACGAGTACTACAACGAACACTCCGAGGACCAGGGGCTCGCCGAGGTGATCCTCGCCAAGCACCGTAACGGCCCGGTGGGGACGGAGAAGCTCGCGTTCCTCAAGCGCTTCGCGAAGTTCGCCGACCTGGCACCGCAGCACGACGCGCGGGTGGCGGCATGACCCGCGCGAACACCGTCTGGGTCTCGCCGGGCGCGACCGCCTTCTCGTGCCTCTGCGAGACCTGCCTCGAGCTTGCGCGGAGCGAGGGCGGCTCGTTCGTCGAGGCGGTGCGCCGTGCAAGCGTCCGCGGCGCCCTCGCAGGCGACGCCGGCGTCACCTTCGCCCGCTGCGCCGCCGGCCACGTCGTCGTCGTGCGGCGGGTCGACCGTCCCGTCCGCCTCCCCCGCCGCGACGCGCGGCAGCTCCAGCTCGTGTGAGCGAGCGGCAGCACGTGTGGGTCGGGCCCGAGGCGACGCGGTTCGAGTCGTCGTGCGAGCTTTGCCTCTCCCGCCGGGGCGGCTGGGCGGACACGTACGGCTGGGCCCTGGCGGTCGACGCCGCGCGTGTCGAGGGCACGCTCCGGCGCGAGGCCGACGTCGGCTTCACCACCTGTCCCCGGGGGCACAGGATCGTGGTGCACCGCGTCGGCCGGTCGCTTCTCCGGGCCGTCTAGACTGGGTGCGTGCCTGCGACCGTCGTCGTCGGCGCGCAGTGGGGTGACGAGGGCAAGGGCAAGATCGTCGACCTGCTCGCGCAGCGCTCTGATGTCGTCTGCCGCTACCAGGGCGGGCCGAACGCCGGGCACACGATCATCGCCGGCGGCCAGACCTACAAGATCCGTCAGACGCCGAGCGGCGTCATCTCCGGGAAGGCGTCCGTGATCGGCGGCGGCTGCGTCGTCGATCCCGAGGTGCTGATCGCCGAGCTCGACGACCTGGAGGCGCGCGGCGTCGACACCTCGGTGGTCGTCCTCTCCGGCAACGCGCACCTGATCATGCCCTGGCACATCGCGATCGACCAGGCGTCGGAGCGCCGGCTCGGGAAGCTCCAGATCGGCACCACCCGCCGCGGCATCGGCCCGGCCTACGCCGACAAGGCGTCGCGGCTCGGAATCCGCGTCCAGGACGTGCTCGACCCCAAGATCCTGCGCCAGAAGATCGAGGTCGCACTCGCCGAGAAGAACGTGTGGCTCGAGCGGGTGTACGAGGTGCCGCCCTTCGACCTCGAGGAGGTCGCGACCCGCTACGAGGGCTACGCGCGGCGCCTGCGCCCGATCGTGGGCGACGCGTCGCTGCTCGTGGACGAGGCGCTCCGCCACGGCCAGGAGGTGCTGTTCGAAGGCGCGCAGGGCACCCTGCTCGACCTCGACCACGGCACGTATCCGTTCGTCACCTCCTCGAACCCGGTCGCGTCCGGCGCGGCCACCGGGATCGGGATCGGCCCGACCCGGATCGACCGCGTCGTCGGAGTCGCGAAGGCGTACGTCACGCGGGTCGGCGAGGGGCCCCTGCCGTCGGAGATCGACGGGGACGACCAGGGCCGCGTGCAGGAGCTTGGAGGCGAGTTCGGGACCGTCACCGGCCGTGTTCGCCGTTGCGGCTGGCTCGACCTCGTCGCGCTCCGTTACGCGGTCCGCGTCAACGGGATCACGTCGCTCGCCCTCACGAAGCTCGACGTCCTCTCGTCGTTCCCGGAGCTCCCGGTGTGCGTCCGGTACACGCTGCGCGACGGCACGGAGACGCCGCACTTCCCCGCCCACCAGAGCGACTTCCACCACGCCCGGCCGGTCTGGAAGGTGCTGCGCGGCTGGGAACGGCCGCTCGACGCCGCCTCGACGCGGGACGAGCTGCCGGACGGCGCGCAGGAGTACGTCGCGTTCGTCGAGCGCGAGCTCGAGGTTCCGGTCGAGCTCGTCGGCGTCGGCGCGGCGCGCGAGAGCGTCCTCGTCTAGATGTAAGTCCCAGGAGGGTTGTTCGTCCGACCTGCCTTGGAGGCTGGTGGTTGCGAAGACCATCAGCGACTCCAAGGAGGTCGGACGGTGACATTGCACAGAAACGCCAGGACGTGCCCGC
>Ga0070741_10013429_pt1 | contig 14463 bp, 6 predicted proteins | sample Coa_R1_4_FD_66440 | JGI IMG/M metagenome (GOLD analysis project Ga0070741, IMG submission 66440) | Surface soil microbial communities from Centralia Pennsylvania, which are recovering from an underground coalmine fire - Coalmine... | ecosystem: Environmental > Terrestrial > Soil > Unclassified ...
AGGTTAGGCGAAAGGGATTGGAATAGATCGAATCGCCCGGCCGTGACCTGAAGCCAAGGTTCCAAGTAGGAAAGACGCGCCAGACGAAGATCGACCGAAGACGCGGTATCGGAAGTGGAAAGATCCTTTCGAAACCGGACAAGGCCTTCGGCGGAGATGGACGTTTCATCCAATGGGCGCTTCAGGGAGATGTCTAAGACCCCAAAGGCCTGGTCTTGCACGTCGGCATCGTGTTGAAAATCACTTTGGATCAAGAATTTGACGATGCGGTCGTTTTCGTCCACCGGGGGAGGAGGTACCCAGCGGTTTTCCGAAGCTGAATTCGTGAAGGTCGTGCTGGATAGATCATCAGCCCACAAGGGCAAAGCAATGATCAAAAAAGCGGTTCCCATAAATTGGGCAGTTCTATTCATACGATTACCCCACCTGAAAATAGTCGAATTTTAGAGCACTTTTTTGGAAATTAAAATAGCATTATTTTTTACACACTTTTTTATTTACAAAGGCATTCCCGTTAGGTACAAAAAAGGTCCGCAAATTGTTTAGGAGTCCTTTTTTGAAGAAAAGGGTTTATTTATTACAATTCAGCCTATTGGCGGGTTTGATCGGGTTTTATTTTGGCTGCAATAAAACCGACCATCCTTTCGGCGTCGACGCGCCTTATGGGTTAGATGTTCCGACCCTGACACCCACCCCTGGAACGGGGGCAATAGAGGTTTATGTTTCTGACACAGGTGCGGCAATACAATCAGTGAATATCTACTTGTTAGATCCAGCCGGGAATACCTTCAATTCCCAAACTACACAGCCCGTTGTTGGTTATGCAGCCTTTAATCCGCCGGTTTTAACCAGTGGAGTTTGGCATGCAGTGGTCCCTTCTCAAAGTGTTAGTTATGTTACGTCGGGCCCCGTGACTATCAAGAAAACCTATGGCTATAGTGTTATCCCTATCAACGTTACAGGGAGTGGGCAATACGCTGCCACATTCTCTACGGGTGGAAATATCGTTCGAGTTTCTCCAGTAACGCAAGCGTATCAGTTTAGTAACCCCTCAAATATTCCGGTCACCGTTTCATATTATCAAAATGGAAATTTGGATGTGCCAGTAAGCGTTACGATGTCCATGAATCCAACAATTGCAGGAATTAACTTTCTTTCCCCTGCGAATTGGGTGTTTGGGGGAAGCAACCTAATAGCAACCGACATCATTGGAAAAAACATTTGTTATTACAATCCGGTAACTCTCTCTTTGGCGACAAGTGATTTTTCCGGCAATCCAATTAACACTAATAATGCCACCATCTCTCGAGGTTTTAGTATTCCGGTAACTTTAGTTGCAACCAAGGTCTCGGGGGCAGGTGTCACTGAATACCTGGAGATCGGCGTTCAAACGGCTGATGATTGTGGCGCGTCCATTTACAACGTGAGTTTCACTTTGCCGGCTAATGGCACATATACAGGAACAGTTGCCAACGGCGGATATGTTTCCGTCAATGAGCATTCATTAAATTACAACGTAAGCTCTTCGGTTACTTTGCCAGGAGGGGGTGTTATCAACGGGAGTTCGTTTTTTATAGCGAACATTCCTTTTAATACTTGGACCGTGATTGGCACAGGTAGCTATTAAATTTTCAGAGTTAAGGAGCAATAAATGAAAGCACTTCGGCTTTTTTTGATTATCTCATTACTTTTAATGGTTGGTTGTACAGGGAAAACTGGCCCCGCCGGGCCTTCTGGATTATCAGGCACGCCAGCCGTCAACACTTTTCAAGCCACTTTTCAAAACGGTGTCTACCCTACATCGGGTTATTCCACAGAATTAGATACATGGTTAAATGGTGCTAGCGGTACGCCTACAACAGCCTCACCATACTTGGAAATAAACACAGGATCCAGTTACTCCAATTACGGTCGTATTCTTGTTAAGTTTGATGTTTCGGAAATTCCAGTGAACGCTCAAGTTGTTTCGGCGGAAATTTTGCTCAAACTTAACTCCTCTACTAATGTTGGTTTAAGTCCGGTCACGATTGGACTTCACAATTTTACTTCAGATACTAACCCGGGTTGCCATTGGACAATTAATGCTACTTGGTTGAGTACTGGTTTAACTGGGTGGAACGCTTGTACAGGGGATTCTACTCAACAACAAGAAGGCTATATCAATCCTATCATTGTTAGTACTGTTGTTTTTTCATCCTCTGTTAATGGAACTTCTGGAATTTATAAATGGAGCATTGATCCTTCAATCGTTCAATCCTGGCTGACTTCTAGCACCAATAACAATGGTCTGATTCTAAAAAGCGAAGGGGAGTTCGGGGAAACGGTTTCTAGTGTTGACTTCTATCCGTACAACGACGCAACGGCCGCGAATCACGCTCAATTAATAGTTACTTACCAATAACGGAGGTGAAAGCATGAGATTATTTTCTTCCATTGTTTTTTCGATTTTCTTGTTCGAGCTATTTCTAAGCGTGGCAAGAGCTCAAAATGCAGAATCCACGACACCTAAAACTGATATTAAGAATTTTTATATTTTTAAATGTGAGACTAGATGGGGAAATGGCGGATTGGATCAAGGTCAATTTAATGAACCAAATGCCATCTCCGTAGACCCCTCAGACAATGTTTATGTTTCTGATAGCAAAAATAATAGGATTCAGAAATTTGATGCAAATGGAAAATTTATCCTTGCTTTTGGGGAAAAAGGAGAACCTTACAAGGAGAATTCAAAACCGAACGAGTTTGGATATTTGGAGGGCGTTTGTGTCGATAAGGATGGGTTCATATATGTTGCGGTTGACGACGATCTCAGGAAGTACGACCCGAACTTTGGGTTTGTTTCCAAAGTCACCATTACCAATGACTCTCCACTAGGGATTTTCATAGGTGGTGACGGGTTTCTGTATTTGCCGGAAAATTCAAACAACTTGGCCAAATACAGCCGGAATTTCAGGGAAATTGTCACCTATCCTCTTCAAAATCGTTCTTTCGGATTTGCTTTGGATAATCAATTAAATTTTTATGCTTCGTACACCCCGTCTGAAGTCGTTGAAAAATATAACCGAGAGGGTGAATATCAAGGGGAATGGAAAAAGAAGATATCTCCCCTCGCAATTGCCTTTGACCAAGGTAATTGGGGCTATTTCGGTGAGGATCAAAAAGTATTGATATATAAACCGGATGGAGAAATGATTCTTAAATTTGGAGCCCCCGGAGTGGCTAAGGGTCAGTTTGGGAAAATATCAGGAATAGCAATCGGGACACAAGGTGAAATTTTTATTTTGGACAGGCAAAACAATCGGGTTCAAAAATTCGTAAAATATAAGGTTACCCAATGGTTTGACAAAAACGGGATTAAGATTAAAGAAGAAGAGATTCCACTGCCCGAAAAAGAACTCCCTATAAATTTAACCAAAACCGCTTTATATGATCCGGCGTCGGAAGCCAACCCATTTCTAAGCGAAACTGACAATGCTAAAAAAAACAGTGAAAAAGGAAACAAATCCTCAAACTCATCAGATGTCGCTGATAAGGCCAAGGATGCCGCGGTCGATACGGCCAAAAATTTACTGGGTTTTTAAATTCTTCGAAAAGGCTTCAGCGGAATTCCACGCCTTATCCCCCCTCGTTTTCTTGTAAATCCATCCTAACAAGATGTTACAAAAGTGTATTAATCCCTAATAAATGTCGCATATTACGTAATTGCGACCAAATCGATTCAGAAACGTCCCCAAAACAAAGGGTTTTTACATTATTTTTTTAATAATAAATGGCACAGGGATTGCTTTAAACCACACGATGTTAGGAAGCTGTTAGTCATCCGGCACGAAGGTTTGTCCCTGACAAGCCAAAGGGCCAGTGCAGTTAATATCAAGGAGGAAGTGATGAGAAAGACTATAAAGTTGTTTGGATTCTTGGCCTCTTTCGCTTTTGCCGGGGGTCTCTCACCGGTATTGGCGGACACGGCTACCCCGGCGCCGACTCCGGCTGCTCCGTCGGTGGTTGTGAATGGAATGGTTGATACTTATTATTCGTTCAACTTTTCCAATAGCTCGAACGGGCAGAATGGGACCGGGAACGTTGGTTATTTCTATAACAACGTCGATAACGGCTACACCCTGGGTTTGGCGGAAGCTAAGTTGACGGCCACTCAAGGGCCGGCCAGCGCCCATTTGGTCTTGGCCTATGGCCAAGAAGGATCCTTAGGCTTGTTGGGAACCGGCTTGGATGTTTTGCAAGCCTATGTTTCCTACACCTCGGGACAATGGACGTTCAACGGCGGTCGTTTCGTCACCTGGATGGGCGATGAAGTGGTCGAGAGCAACAGCAACTGGAACTACAGCCATTCCTTGCTCTTCAACTACATTCCCGTCTGGCATACCGGATTGAGCGTGAACTTCGCTCCTTCTTCCACCTTCAACGTGAGCGGCTTTATTACCGATGGTAATAACTCCACCTCTTCTTCGAACGATGGAAAAGAATACGGTTTACAGGCCATCATCACCCCCAGCTCGCAATGGACCATCACCTTGAACGGTGAATTCGGTCCCGAAGCTGGAAACGCCACTGCGTTCAACAACTTGGGCAACCTGACCGCGGAAGGTATCTTCATCTTCAAGCCTGACGCGATGTGGTCCTTCGGCTTGGACGCTCAGTATGGCATGACCTCTCTGCCTTCCGGCTCTACCCCCTCTTCGACCAGCTACATGGGCGCCGCCCTCTATGGCCGCGATCAAGTGGCCAGCGACTGGGCCGTGGCTGTCCGCTTGGAAGACGTGATGGACAGCGGGGAATTGGGTTATGGTTTGTACAACGGAACTTCTTGGGTGCAAGGCTCTGTGATGGAAGGCACCTTGACCGTGGAGCATAACTTCTCGACCAACATGTTGGTCCGCTTGGAAGGCCGTTATGACACCAACTCCATGCCCACGGGCGTGGGGACCGCTACCGCCGCCGCTTCCATTTACGCGAACGGTTTGTCGACCAGCCAGGTCACCGGCACGGTCGGCGCGGTGTTGAGCTTCTAAGACTTTAGTGAATGGGGGATCCTCTAAGTGCCCGGCCTCGAGCCGGGCTTAGGGGCGGGAGAGGGAACAACCCGTAATTGATAAATTAACTTCTCTCTCTCTCCTTCAGGGCAACTAGAGGGGCTGACCAGCCAAAAGGTTAGCCCCTTTGTTGTTTCTAGAGACAGTAAACGAGGTGACAGTCCACCGTTGGAAACTAAGCAAAAAAGAGATAGGACTTAGTTTCGAATCGTGAACTGTGATGGACCTAGGGGTGTTCCCATGATGAAGATCGAAGCCATTATTCGGCCCGAAAAACTTGAGGAAGTGCAAACGCGCCTGAGCCGCATCGGCTATCCGGGCATGATGGTCACGGACATGGAAGGCCACGGCCGTCAAAAGGGCCTTCACGCCGACTGGCCCCAGGGCATGCGGGTCAATTTTCTCCCGAAAACCAAGCTGGAGATCGTGGTGGAAAACAAAGACAAGACCGCCGTGGTGAAAGCCATCGTGAAGGGCTCCTATACCGGTGAACCCGGTGACGGGAAGATCTTCATTTCCGAGGTCAAGGACGCCATCCGCATCAGCACGGGGGAAAGGGGCGCCAAGGCCATCTCCAAAAAAGCGCCCAAAGTTAAAACCTGAATAGGCGCTATTTTCACCGAGTTAATCCACCTAGTTTCCTTTCCTTGACATCCGAATAAATCCGCGTTCATCCGTGGTTAATTAGGGTTTGTTTTTTCAGTGGTTTTCTTTTAAGGGCCTTTTTAGTAACATACAGCCTCTTTCCTATATATACCGGAGGTAGTCCATGGCCGATTATCCGACCCCCTACGTGTTCGTTTACGATGTGTTCCTGAAAGACGCCGTGAAGCACATCCAGATCGCCCCCTACATCAAAACCTGGTCCCGGGCCGAGATGCCGGGCAAGCTTTACCAGCTTCCGACGGGCCTTCCGATCGTGGTGGAGGAAGAGCCTTCCGGCAAGGTTTTCGGGGAAGTCATGACCTTTGAGGATATGGACGAGGTCATGCGGATCATCGATTCCCAAGAGGGTTTCCGAGCCGATTCCCCCCAAAACAGCCGTCTTTTAAGGGAAATCCGCGAGGTCACGCTGACCCCGACCGGTGAAAAAGTGAAGGCCCTGGTCTATTTACAACCCAAAGAAAAATTCAACGCCAAGGAAATGTACGCGGTCCACGCCCATGGCGGGGATTGGCGCAAATTCGTGATGATGCCCCGCTATGACGGGTACGACCATTAAAGGCTGATCCAGCGTAAAGATGCGAAGTTGGACATTCGTTTTTACCCAAAGGGCGCGCAAGCCGCGCCCTTTTATATTTCCCCAATTATGCCCAAATAAACCTCCAGTCCGTTTCTGACCAATCCTCACTATATAGAAGGCTTTTTCTCCACATTGGCATATCCAAAAATGATGGTAGAATTACCCATGATCGTTTGGGGGAAAGGCTTCGAAACCGCCTTTTTCCGATGGGTGTAACGCTTCAACAGGTCAAAGTTAGGCGAAGTTCGGTATAGCGTTCCTGCCCCTGGTTGTCGCCGGGGATAAATCATTTTGATATTCCTCAAACATCGTTCGCTTTTCCTTATCCCGGGTCAAATAAGGCACTGATTGCTATCTTTAAATTTATCTAAATTCTCACTTTCGAGCCGCGCGCTTCAACCGGTCAAACGAAACTTGCTTTCGTTGTGTCTGGGGGGATCGCTGTTGCTTGCGACGGACTCCGCCCAGGCCCAAACCTATTTCGGGAATCAAAGTGTTCGAAACTTCACTACCGATGTCGCGCTCAGCGCGAACAATTTCCAATATTCGGCCCGCTTCACCATGCCGGCCCCGTCGCGCCAATTCAATACGATCCAATTGTCGGGTAGCGTCACCGGAACCAGCCCCACTTATGTTATCGCCATTCAAACGGATAACGCGGGAAACCCCAGCGGCACCCAGGTTGCGGGTGGGGCGCAATACTCCTTTCCGGGCAGCTATTATTCAGGGAGCCCGGCCGTTGGAATGTCCCCGGCCACCCTCACCGCCGGCGCGGTTTATCACATCGTTCTTTCCCATTTCTCGGGCACAGCCGACGCGAACGATAATTTCGCCCCTTTTTATTCAACCCCCAACAATTTTCTCAATCCCGTTTCCCAGGTTGCCGACCCCAATTTAAACGCTCTCTTTAACAACGGCAGCGGTTGGACGACCCTCGGGGCCGAACCGAAATTCATCATTGGTTTTTCGGACGGAAGCGTTTTGGGATACCCCTACGATTCCTACATCCAGCCGGTGGTTTATGGCGCGGGTGGAACGGCCAATTATCTGGGGGAGATCTTCCAAGTCGCGGGATCGGATGTCTTCACGAACAAGGTCGATATTTGGGCCGGTACGATCGGGAGCCCTCCGGACAACCTTTATTACGTCCTTGAGGACCAGAGCATGGGGATCACCCTCACCACGGGTTTTTTCAACGCGCCGGGTTCCTTCCCCTCCGGAACAACCGGGTGGGTGACGGGGAACTTCAACGGCATTATCCGCTTACCCGCGGGCCATACCTTCAAACTTTGGTTCAACTCCCCGGGGGCGAACGCCTCGAATAATTATTTTTTCGATTCCGGCTCCACCACCGGTCCGGCGACCCTGACCTACAACGGGACCAACGCTTACCTGACTGGATCGACCGATGGAGGAAATACCTGGTATTCGAACACCACTTCCGACATGGGTTTCCGTTTCAACGTGACCGCGCCGCCCACGGCCACCCCTACTCCCGTATCCAATCCCTATTTCGGCGACCAAAGCTTGTCCCAACAGAACAACGGGTTCATCCTCGATTCTTCCACGAAAAGGTTCGATTACCGGTTCACCATGATGGGTCCCAGCCGGTCGGTGAGCGCGATCTATGTTGGCGGCTATACGGTCGGGTCGACCCCGATCACTTATACCCTGGGCCTCCAGGCCGATGATGGAACAGGTAAGCCCACCGGAACCTACATCATGAACATCAACGCGCCCATGACCCAATCCTATCTAAGGCCCTATGCTATTCCGCCCGTTCCCTTGGTCAGCGGGAGCGTTTATCACATTGTGGTGCAATACTCCGGATTGGGACCGACACCCAACGCGTCCAATAATTTCCAACCCTATTACGGTGATATCTATTACAACTATGTCCCCCTCGATCAATTTCCGGACCCCCAATTCAACGTCTTAAGCGATACGGGCACCGGCACATGGGGTTTGGGCGTCACCGCGACTTCCAAGACCCCGATCTTCGCCTTGGGATACACCGATGGAAGCATTTCGGGGGTTCCCTACGACTCCATCAACGCCATCTTCATCGACGGTAACAATACGCCCAACACCACCGACGACAATGAGGGCGGGGAACAGTTCCAGGTTGTCGGAGCGCTCCCGGTTCAAGTGGACCATATCGGTTTTTACGCCTCTTGGAGGACGACGACCCAACCCGCCGATAATCTTTATTACCGTATCGAGGACCTCACCAAGGGCGTGACCATGGATGAAGGTATTCTCGTCAAGCCCGCGGGGGCTTCCTCGGCCCGCAACTGGATCGAAACCCGGCTGCCTTGGCCCATGACATTCCTGCCCGCGGATAATTACCGGATCTCCCTCCGGTCCCCCGGTTCGACCACTGCGGCAGACTGGATGATCGAAGCCACTTCCTTCGCCTTTTTAAACGGTTACGCCGCCACTTACAACGGGACCAATTCCTACAGCCTTTTCACATCGACCGGCGGAGGGTCTTGGAACCCCATGACATACGGCGACATCGGCTTCCGCTTCCTGCTCAATACCTCGCCCACGCCCACCATCACCCCGACCCCCACCATCACCCCGACGCCCCAGCCCGGGGTGGGATCGGTCTGGAGCCAGGACACCACCGGGCCTTATTTCACCAACCATTACATGCACAGTTCGGTGGTTTACCCCTCCGGCGGCAATCCGGCGATGTGGCTGATCGGGGGGCAGGGCAGTTCGGGCGTGACCAACGACACCTGGTACTCCACCAACGGGATCGGCTGGAACTTGGCCAACTCCAACTGCGCCTTCCCCGCGCGGTCCAACCAGACCAGCGTGGTTTTCAACGGAAAGATGTGGGTGATCGGGGGCAACAACGGATCCGTCTATCTGAACGATGTGTGGAATTCCTCCGACGGCGTGGCTTGGAGCCAAGTCACCCAAGTGACCCCTTTCACGATCCGGGGATACCACGCCAGCCTGGTCTATAACAACCGTATCTGGGTGGTCGGCGGTTACGGGGGATCTTACTTGAACGATGTTTGGTGCTCCTCCGACGGCGCCAACTGGACCCAGGTGACGGGAGCGGCGCCTTGGCAGGCCCGTTACGGCCAATCCATGGCGGTGTTCGACGCGGGCGGCGGGCCCAAGATGTGGCTCATGGGCGGGTTCACCAGCGGCGGCTCCGCCGTGAACGACGTTTGGTCCACCTCCGATGGGGCCAACTGGACCCAAGCTACGGCCAGCGCCGCCTTTCCCGCCCGTTACGCCCACAGCAGCGTGGTCTATAACAACCAGTTGTGGGTCATCGGCGGATATGGGGGCACTTACCTGCAGGATGTTTGGTCCAGTCCCGACGGCATAAGTTGGTCAAAATCCACCTCCAACGCCTTCCCGGTCCGCGCCTATCATTCAAGCCTGGTCTTCAACAATGACATCTGGGCCTTGGGCGGATCCAATGGCGGGGGGCTCAACGAAGTTTGGTATTCGCCCATGAACACGCCGACGCCGACCCCAAGCCCCACGCTTACACCCACACCCACGGTCACCTATTTCGGGAACCAGTCCATCGGACTGAGCGACAACGCCTACCAGATGTACCCTTCCTTCGGGACGACCGCCCTCGCCATGCGCTTCAAAGCCCGGGCCGCCAAGACCTTGAACTCCATCTCCATCTACGCCCTCCTCAACGCGCCCAGCCCCAATTACACCATCGGTTTGGCCCCGGATGACGGCACGGGAAAACCCAACACCGCCAGTTTCTTCACCAGTACGGTTTCCACGTTCGTCTATGGTTGGAACACCTTCTCGGTGCCGCCCTACACCCTGACCGCGAACACGGTCTACTATGTGGTGGTCCAATATTCCTCCGGGGCCAGTTCCAGCAGCATGGACATCCAACTGGAAGCCTCGAACCCGAACAGCGGATTGGTACCCTTCGACCAATTCAATGATCCCGCCTGGGATACCCTCGCCAACCAACTGGGGACCTGGTACGACCAGTTCGATTCGCCCGAGGGCTTTTTCGTGGGCTATACGGACTCCACCTATTCGGGGAACCCCTATGAGGACACCCGCGGGATCGTGGCGCAAACTTATGAGGAATCGGAATATTTCCAGGCGCCCGCCACTGTTTTTACCACCAATCAACTAGGCATCGCCGTGGGTAAAGTTGGGACGCCCGAGGCGCCCATGAATTTCGTTTTGTACGACGTCACCGGTTCTGTCACGGTCGCATCCGGATTTTTTGCCAACCAAACTTCCATGGGTTCGACCAATCCGGCGGCTTGGTTGGACGCGCCCCTTCCAGGCACCTTCAACCTCCAGCCCAGCCATTACTACCGACTGTCGTTCAACTCCCCCGGAACCTCCGTCTCGAACCAATATCAAATGGTGTATGGGACCGCTCAAAGCTCGGTGGCGCCCTATACCACCGTTACTTTTGATGGGACCAACTCCCGTCGTCAATCCTCCAACGACGGGGGAAATACCTGGACCGACGACCTCGGCAGTGATGACGGTTTCCGGTTCTCCTATAACCCCGCCTTGCCCACCATGACGCCCACCAATACGCCGACCATCACGGCCACCGCCACACCCACTCCCTTTACCTTCAATGTCAGCGGGTCGGTCACCTATACCGGGGCCGCCTCGGTCAATAATAGTTTCCCGATCATGGTCAGCCTTTACACCGATCCCAGCCCTAACTTGGGCCATTCCTCCTGGAACGCCCAAGTCACGATCAATGGCGGCAATTTCGACGTGAACGTCCCCTTCGCCGGAACCTATTACCTGGCGGCGGCGCTGGATACCTTCGGGGCGAACTATTCCCAGTTCGCTCCCGGCGACCCTTACGTGTTCTACAACAACCAATATGCCAAGCCTTTAGCGGCCATCACGGTGAACGCGGGGGGGACGGCCGTCGGGCCCCTGACGATCGACGGGAGCCACTTTTTAAGCGGCCTCAGCGGGACGATCAATTATTCGGGAACGCAGGGCACCATCGACGGCAACCACCAGGCCCAGGTAAGGGTCTTCGCGGACAACAACCTGCTTTACCCCCTGAACGGCCACGGGAACGGGACGGTCTCCAGCAACGGCGGACAATATGCTTTGGTCCTGGACCCGGGCACCTATTACGCCAGCGCCTATTTCGACGCCAATGACGACCAAAGCCAAGGAATCGGGGAGCCGTATCAGATCTATAGCGCCCGCTGTAACGGGCCGGGGAGCAACATCAACGTCAACGGCAATACGGTCGTCAACTTCAACTTGGACGATTCCTGCACCAACTACAACACCGCCACGCCCACGCCGGTGCAAAGCAACCAGTTGACCGGGACCATCACCTACACGGGAAGCAAGGGGCCGGTCTCTTCCTCCATTCCCCTGGAACTTTTCCTGACGAACAGCGCTTATTTCGACAGCGATGAGGGCACCGGGGCCGCCGTCACCATCAATCCGGGCGCCTATGCCATCGGAGTGCCTTCGTCGGGGAATTACTTCTTGGCTTTCGTTCTGGGTAACCTCAATACCAGCGGCAACAATAATGGGTTGTACGTCGGCGAGCCCATGCAGTTCTACAACGGCAAAACGTCGTTCCCCAGCGATCCCATCAATATCAACAGCACCACCGTCCTCAATCTGACCCTGACCGACGCCACCCTGATCTCGGGCATATCGGGAACCATCAATTACACGGGGAGCCTGGGTCCGATCACTACAAATCGTCAGTTAAGGGCGGAAGCTTTCGCGGACCCTTATCTCACGGTCCCCGCCAGCAACCAGTCCGGCGGAGCGACGGTCAACGGCGGAAGCTATTCGATCACGACCTTCGATACCAATACCTATTACGTGGTAGCATGGCTGGACGTTAACGGCAACGGACGGTTGGATAACGGGGAGCCTTATCAAGTCTATAACAACCTCGTCGCGCCGCCGGGCAATCCTGTTGTGGCGAGCCCGAACAATACAACGACCAATTTCACCTTCGGCGATTCCAATATCTACGGCGGCGGCGGGCCCATGCCGACCCCCACGCCGACGCCTTGGCTCTATCACATCAAAGGAACGGTCAACTATTCCGGCTCGACCACGGTCGACTTCAACCATCAACTCCGGGTCTATATCTACGACAGCTCCCAACCCAACCTGAGCAACACCCCGCCCTGGGGAGCGGGTTTTGGCGCCAGCAGTGGGGCTTTCGACATCAATGTCCCGGGGCCGGGGCTTTATTACCCCATTTTCTTCGTGGATAAGGTCGGCAACCAGGGGCGGCCCCAGCCGGGGGATCCTTATGTCTATTGGATGAACCAGCAGAACCGTCCTATCGCGCCGGTGCCTTTGCAGGGAACCTATGATCTGGGAAGCGTCAATTTCGGGGACAGCTATAAATTCTCGGGCGTCACAGGCACCGTGAACTACACGGGCGCCCAAGGGGCCATCAGCGGCGGTTCCCAGGGGATGGTGGTGCCCTATTTCGACGCCAATTATTTATATCCGGTCAGCCAAAACCAGAACAGCGTCCAAACCCCGGGCGGGACCTATTACCTGTTGTTGGACCCCGGTACCTATTACGTCCGGGCCTATTTCGACAAGAACAACGACCGCCAGGAGACCTTGGGCGAGCCCTACATCAATTACAACGGAAGCTGTACCACGCCCGGAAACCCGGTGGTGGTGGCCGCAAATACGGTCTCAACGGCCAACTTCAGCATCACCGATTCCTGCGTGAGCACCTTCACCCCCACCATCACGCCCACGCCCTCCAATAAGCTCACGGGAACCCTCACCTATACGGGAAGCACGGGGACGGTCTCGGGCACCGCGCCCCTGATCCTGGTCCTGGGGACCGATCCTTCCCTTAACAGCGCCAACAATTTCACGGCGGTCATCCTCAACGGCGGGACCTATACCGTTCCCCTGGGCGTTTCGGGGGTCTACTATCCCGCCCTTTGGTTCGACAAGAACAACAACGGGAACATCGACGTGGGCGAGGCCTATGAATTCTGGAACGGCCATTCCAACACACCGGCCGACCCCCTCACGGTCTCGGGGACGACCGTCCAGAACTTCATTTTGGACGACTCCAATATCTTGAACGGCGTTTCGGGAAGCGTCAGCTATACGGGCGGCATGGGATCGGTCTCCAGCAATACCCCCTTGGTGGTCCAGGGCTACGCGGACCCGAACCTGACCATCCGGTTGAAGAGCAACGATAAAGTGATCGTCAACGGCGGGTCCTATTCCCTCTCCAACTTCCCGGGACAGACCATTTACCTGGTCGCCTTTTACGACATCAACAGCAACTTCAACCTGGATCCGGGCGAGCCCTTCCAGATCTACGCCTATAAGGGATCGATCCCCGGCAACGGGGTCGCGGCCAGCACCACGGCCACCAACATCAATTTCCTTTTCGGGGATGAGAACGCGGGCACCCTGACCCCCGTCAATACGCCGACCAAAACCAACAGCCCGACCCAAACCCCCACCCGCACCCCGACCCAGACGCCCACCAGGACCGCCACCAACAGCGCCACCAACACCCCTTCGAGCACGGCCACCAACACCGGGACCAACAGCCCTACCCAAACCCCCACCAGCTCGGCCACCAACACGGCGACCAACACCGCCAGCAACACCGCGACTTCGACGGCCACGAGCACGGCCACCAATACGGCCACGAATACCGCTTCCAATACCGCGACCAACACGGCTTCCAGCACGGCGACTTCGACCGCAACCTCCACCGCGACCAATACGGCCTCTTCGACCGCGACTTCCACAGCCAGCAATACCGCCACCAATACCCCTACGGTCACCAATAGCTCTTCGCCCACCTCGACCGCCAGCAGTACGGCGACCGGCACGGCCACCAATACCGCTTCCAGTACCGCCACTTCCACCGCCAGCAATACCCCTACGGTGACCAACAGCTCGACCCCCACCTCGACCGCCAGCAGTACCGCGACCAGCACCGCCACCAACACCGCGTCCAGGACCCCGACTTCTACGACCACCAACACACCCACCGTGACCAATAGCTCGACCCCCACTTCGACCGCTTCCAATACCGCTACGGGCACCGCCACCAACACGGCTTCCAGCACCGCGACTTCCACGGCCACCAGTACTGCGACCGTAACCAACAGCAATACGCCCACCTCGACGGCTTCCAATACCGCG
>Ga0070741_10013430_pt1 | contig 14462 bp, 10 predicted proteins | sample Coa_R1_4_FD_66440 | JGI IMG/M metagenome (GOLD analysis project Ga0070741, IMG submission 66440) | Surface soil microbial communities from Centralia Pennsylvania, which are recovering from an underground coalmine fire - Coalmine... | ecosystem: Environmental > Terrestrial > Soil > Unclassified ...
CCGACTGCTGCCGCAAGCACTACGGCGTGGGCGAGAGCACGCTCGTCGGCAGCTCCGAGCCCGACGAGGAGGAGATCCCCGCCTGAGGGAGCCCGCCGTCGGCGCGCCGTAACCCAGGTGACGGGCCCGCTCAGCTGGCCCGCCCAGCTGGAGTTCCGTGATGTCTGCAACCGCCTTCGCCGATCCGATCGTCCCTGCCAGGTTGCCCTTGTCGAGGAGCGGAACCGGCCGGCCCAGCACCGCCGCGTGCGCTCGCCATGTCGCCGAGGGCCGCGTCCGTCAAGTGTACGAGGCTGGGCACGTCCTCCTCGCCTGACGTTCAGGGAGCTGTTGGCGTTGGCGTCACCTCCAGCGGGCGTTGCGCGGTCGGATGTGGGCGGTCGATGAGTCGGGTCGCGAGCTCGCAGGCGGTCAGAAGGGCTGCTGCGGCCTCGAAGTTCGCGTCGATCGTCACGTAGTGGCGCATTCCAGGCGGCGACGGTGAGCGCGGTCGCTTCTGCGCCGTCGACGGGCTCGGCCGCCGCCCGCGGCGCGCCGGACAGGGTCGAGAGCGTGGCCGAGACGCTCCGCCGCGACCTCCTCGAGCTCCTCGGGGTGGAGGAGACGCTCTCGAGGTGTACGAGGTTCCGTCCGAGACGCTGACTATGGAAGAACCGTGGGTTGCACCGTGGACGACGGACTCGTAGGCTCGGGCCTGGATCGACGCGACCCGACAGGTGAGCGACCAGCCGTCGGCGAGCAGCGGAACGTGCCGTCGTGAACGTCTTCGAGCTCAGAGAGCGGCTGGTCAACGACTACGCGGACTACACGCGCAGCTTCGTCGTCATCCGCGACGAGCGTATTCGCGAGCGCGTGGACAGGGAGCTCGAGCAGGGCCTGCTCTGGCCCGAGCCCATCGTCCAGCTGAATCCCGCCTTCGAGTCGGGCGGGACGATCGACGACCTCGTCGACGAGGGCCTTCTGCACGAGCGCTGCCGGCAGATCTTCCGCCGTAACAAGTCCCCCGAGCACCCCGAGGGGGAGCCGCTCCGCCTCCACCGCCATCAACGCGAGGCGATAGAGGCCGCGCGGAGCGGCGGGAACTATGTCCTGACGACGGGCACCGGCTCGGGGAAGAGTCTCGCCTACATCGTGCCCATCGTCGATCACGTCCTGCGGAACGGCACCGGTCGCGGGATCCGGGCGCTCGTCGTCTACCCGATGAACGCGCTCGCGAACAGCCAGCTCGGCGAGCTGGAGAAGTTCCTGGCGATCGGCCCTCCCGGCTCGACGGACCTCGTCAGCTTCCGCCGCTTCACCGGCCAGGAGACTCAGGAGGAGCGCGACGAGATCCGCCACTCGCCGCCCGACATCCTGCTCACGAACTACGTGATGCTCGAGTACATCCTCACGCGCTCGATGGATGTCGACACCGCGGTCGTCGCAGCGGCCCAGGGGCTTCGCTACCTCGTCCTCGACGAGCTCCACACCTACCGGGGCCGCCAGGGCGCCGACGTCGCGCTGCTTGCCCGCCGCGTGCGCGAGGCGTGCAACGCGAGCGAGCTCCAGTGCGTGGCCACCTCCGCCACCCTCGCCGGCGCCGGCACGCAGGAGGAGCAGCGCCGCGAGGTGGCGCGGATCGCCTCCCTGATCTTCGGCGACCCGGTGGAGCCGGAGAACGTCATCGGCGAGACGCTGCGGCGGGCGACGACGCCCACCTCGGACACGGCTGACCTCGCCGACGCGCTCCGGGCTCGCATCGAGGCCGAGCCTCCGGCCAACGTCGAGCGCTTCGTCCGAGACCCGCTCGCTTCCTGGATCGAGACCACCTTCGGCCTGACCACCGAGCCGGACACAGGCCGCCTCGTCCGCGCCGAGCCGCGCTCGATCCACGGGGACGACGGTGCCGCCGCCCTCCTCGCCGACCTCACCGACCGCTCGCGCGAGGACTGCGCCCGAGCGATCGAGCGCACGCTCTTGCAGGGCTACCGTCTCCGCCACCCGGACACGGGCTTTCCGGTCTTCGCCTTCCGCCTGCACCAGTTCTTCAGCCGCGGCGAGACCGTCTACGCCTCGCTGGAACGCGAGCACGAGCGCTTCACGACGACCGAGGAGCAGCTGTTCGTCCCCGGCGACCGCAGCCGCGCGCTCTACCCGCTCGCCTTCTGCCGCGAGTGCGGCCAGGAGTACTACACGGTGCGTACCGCCGCGGGCGAGGACGGCGCGACCGTCGTCGTCCCCCGCCACCTGAACGATCGGCGAGCTTCCGTCTCGCATCGACTCTTCCGACGCAGGTGATGAGGGCAGCCGCGCTGACATCTGCGCACATCGCGCCCGAGCTCCTCGACGCGTACGCCGACCTCGACGGGGCCAAGCGAGAAATCATCGGCCACGACGAGGGACCGCTCCTCGTCATCGCTGGGCCCGGCTCGGGCAAGACATTCTGCCTCGTCCTCCGTACGGTCAACCTCCTGCTCACGGGCCGCGCCAAGCCGTCGGAGCTCATCGTCTGCACGTTCACAGAGAAGGCTGCCTTCGAGCTTCGGGACCGAATCGCGGAGGCGGCGCGCAGGGTCGAGTACACAGGTGACCTCTCCGAGCTTCACGTCAGCACGATCCACGGGCTCTGCAACCGCATCCTCCTCGAGTTCCGCCACCACACGCCGCTCGGTGCGGGCCACGAGACGCTCGACGAGCTGACCGAGCTCCTCTTTCTCTTCGATCACTTCGGCGACATCGTCGAGGGGGACTCGCCGTACTTTGGCAAGTGGTCGACGAAGTGGCGCGCGATCGAGGGAATGCGTGACTACTTCGACAAGATCACGGAGGAGTTGGTCGACCCGATTGCCCTCCGCGCTTGCAGCGATCCCTTCGTTGCGGCCATCGGCGCCGCCTACGAGCGGTATCAGGCCAAGCTGTTCGAGCGGAATCGCGTGGACTTCGCCCACCTGCAGGCACTCGTGCACGGACTGCTCGCCGATGCGGCGATCGGGCCGGCGGTCGCGGCGCGCTTCCGCTACGTCCTCGTCGACGAGTACCAGGACACGAACTACGTGCAGGAGCAGGTGCTGACGAAGCTCGCCTCGGCGACGCGCAACCTCTGCGTCGTCGGCGACGAGGATCAGAGCCTGTACCGCTTCCGAGGGGCGACCGTCCGCAACATTCTCGAGTTCCCGAAGAGCTTCCCCGACTGCAAGCGGGTCGACCTGACGACCAACTACCGGTCGCACGAGAAGATCGTGCGGGCGTACGACCGCTGGATGGCGTCCGCGGACTGGTCGAACGCTGCCGGCCCGCCGTTTCGGTTCGACAAGAAGATCGACCCTGATCCCGACGGCGATTTTCCCGACTACCCGGCGGTCATCTCGATCTGGGGACAGAACGCGCGCGACGAGGGCGAGCGATTCGCTGACCTCGTTGCCACGCTGAAGGACAAGGGCGTGATCGAGGACTACAGCCAGGTCGCGCTGCTGCTTCGGAGCGTCCGCGACCAGCACAGCAAGCCGTACCTCGACGCGCTCGAGAAGAAGGGAATCCCCGCATTCTGTCCCCGCGCCCGCGCGTACTTCGACAACGACGAAGTCAGGCTGATGGTTGGCTGCTTCGCGCTCCTGTGCGGCTACTACGAGGACGGGCGCGGGAGCCTTACTGGCCCGGCCTTGGTCGCGCTCGCCCGCTACGTCGATCAGTGTCTCGTTGCGCTCGCGCAGTATGCGGCTCCGCACGAGCTCGGGACCACGGTGCTCGAGTTCGCGCGCGAGATCGAGGAGCTGAAGGATGGCGAGAGTCTCGACCTGCGGCCCGCCGACTACTTCTACCGCTTGCTCGCCCTCGAGCCCTTCCGCGCCTACGTCAAGAACGAGAACCGAGCGCGGAACCTGGCCGTCTTCTCACAACTCCTGAACGCGTTCCAGAACTACTACCACTACACGGTCGTCACGGCGCGCAACCGTGAGTACCTCCGCTTCCATCTCTTCAACAGCTTCCTACGGCTGCTGCACGATGGCGGGATCAACGAGTACGAGGACCCCGACCAGCCGTTCCCGAAGGGGCACGTGCAGGTGATGACGATCCACCAAGCGAAGGGGCTCGAGTTTCCCCTTGTTGTGGTCGGAAGCCTGGACGTGGCCGGCTCGACGGCGAAGCAAGTCGACCGCGACCTCGGCCCCTTCTACCACCGGCCCGAGTTCGAGCCGCCCGGCAGGATCACCACGTTCGACCGGATGCGACTCCATTACGTCGCCTTCTCCCGGGCAGAAAAGCTGCTCGTGCTGACGAGCGACGAGCAGCCCAAGCCGTGGTTTGCGCCCATCTGGGACGGGTTGCCGCAGTGGCCGTACGTCCAGCGGGAGGTGCTCGAGGCGCAGCGCTTCAAGCCCAAGGACCGAATGCCGATCAAGAAGTGCTACAGCTTCACGGGCGACGTCAAGGTCTACGAGACCTGCCCGCGGCAGTACGAGTTCTTCCGGGGCTACGACTTCACCCCGTCCCGGTCTGCCGTCATCTTCTTCGGCCTGCTCGTCCACCAGACGATCGAGGAGATCCACCGGCTCGTTCTCGACGGCAAGCTCCCGGAGCTCGACCAGAGTCGCATCCACGCGCTCTTCGAGCGCACGTTCGCGCTCCTTGCCCAGGCGGACGTTCGGCCGATCGGTCAGAAGGCGAAGGAGGCGGCGTTCCGTCAGGTGATCAACTACTTCAGCCAGAACAAGGAGGAGATGCAGCGCGTGATCGAGACGGAAGTCGACGTCTCGGTCGAGAAGGATGGCTACATCCTCACCGGGAAGGTCGATCTGCTCATGGGAGGCGACGGGAAGCTCGAGATCCTCGACTTCAAGACCTCCGAGCGCGTCGACGATCCCGAGCTGATTGCCGGCTACGAGCGGCAGCTCTGCACCTACGCGCACATCCTCGAGCGCCGGCACGGCAAGCGACCCGAGCGGCTGCTCCTCTACTGGACCGCGGAGCAGCGCAAGGAGGATGCCGTCATGGAGTTCCCGTACCGTCCCGAGCTCGTGGACGAAGCGGGACGCTACTTCGACGAGGTCGTCGGGAGGATCCAGGCAGCCGACTTCCGCATCGTCCGCGTGCCCGAGCGCAAGGTGTGCAAGGAGTGCGACCTGCGCAGCCTGTGCGCTGCGGAGGGGTTGTTCGAACCGTTCCGGAGAGAGGAGTAGATGGCGAAGATCGAGGTGACCCGGACGGAGCTCGTCTGGCCCGGGAAGTACGACGAGAACGGGAAGCGCCGCGAGGTCGAGCGGATCAGCCTGCCGTTCCAGGTCATCGAGCGCGTGAACGAGAGCCGAGCGACGAGGGAGGCGCGCCGAGACCGTGGGCTGACGCTCTTCGACGTCTGGAAGGGTGACGAGGGAGAGACCTTCGAGGAGGGCTGGCGGAACAAGCTCATCTGGGGCGACAACAAGCTCGTCATGTCGAGCCTCCTCGACCAGTTCGCCGGCAAGATCGATCTGATCTACATCGACCCGCCTTTCGCAACAGGAGCCGACTTCTCGGTCGATGTTTTGGTCGGTGACGAAGGCACCGCCTTATCCAAGGAGCAGAGCATTCTCGAGGAGAAGGCATACCGTGACACGTGGGGTAGCGGGCTCGATACCTACCTTGAGATGCTAGTCCCGCGGCTCGCCCTTATCCGCGAGCTTTTGTCCGACAGAGGTTCGCTGTATCTGCACTTAGGCGTCCAAGTCAACCACGTAATTCGCCTTGCGCTGGAGGAAGTTTTTAGTGCAAGCAACATCGTTGATGAGATCGTCTGGAGCTATGGCACACCGTCCGGCGGGCGAGCGGCGGGAAACAAGCTGATCAAGGCGCACGAGTACATCATTTACGCCGTGAAACGTTATGGCTCGCATGAGTACAACAAGGAGCATCTTCCGTACGACGCGAAGTACATCGAAGAGCGCTTCACATTCACCGATGAGACGGGCCGAAGGTACAGGACGCGAGGCCGCGGCGGTGGGGTGGTTGAACGTCAATACCTGGATGAGAGCAAGGGAGTCCCGCTCTCGACCGTTTGGTCCGACATCAAGCAGACGTACGCCTTGCATCTCGTAAAGCGTGCTCAAGAGGAGACAGGCTTTCGAACGCAGAAGCCGGAAGCACTGCTTGAGCGAATCATCAAAATCTCGACACGCCCGGGTGACCTTGTCGCGGACTTCTTCTGCGGGTCGGGGACGACGATGGCCGTGGCTGAGAAGCTGGGTCGCCGGTGGATCGGGTGTGACCTTGGGCGCTATGCCATCCACGTCAGCCGCAAGCGGATGCTCGGCATCGAGAACTGTCGCCCGTTTGAGGTGCTGAACCTCGGCAAGTACGAGCGCCGTTATTGGCAGGTGGCGACGTTCGGCGAGGATCTCGACGACGACGGTGCGATCAGCCTGTACGAGTACGTGGCTTTCATCTTGAAGCTGTACGGAGCGACGCCGACGACGGGGCTTCAGCATCTGCACGGCAAGCGCGGCACGGCGTTCGTTCACGTCGGCGCGGTCGATGCACCGGTGACGATCGGCGAGGTCGCGGCCTGCGTCGAGGAGTGCGTTGCGCTCAAGGCGGGCGAGCTTCACGTGCTCGGCTGGGAGTGGGAGATGGGGATGAACGATCTCGTGTCGGAGGAGGCGAAGCGGCAGGGCGTGAAGGTCGTGCTGCGGCAGATCCCACGCGAGGTGATGGAGGCCGAAGCGGCTCGCAAGGGCGACGTGCAGTTCTTCGAGCTCGCCTACCTCGAGGCGAGCGTCGAGCCGACAGGCAATCAGCGTGAGTTCACGGTCGCGCTCGAGAACTTCGTGATCCCCAACCCCGAGCTCGTCCCGGACGACGTGCGCGAGAAGATCACGAAGTGGTCGGACTACGTCGACTACTGGGCCGCCGACTGGGACTTCCGCGACGACACCTTCATGCAGGGGTGGGTGACCTATCGGACGCGCAAGGACCGCAAGCTCAAGCTGCGCTCCGACCCGCACGCGTACGCGGAGCCGGGCGAGTACGCGGTGATGGTGAAGGTGATCGACGTCTTCGGCAACGACAGCTCGAAGATCCTCCGCGTGAGCGTGAGCTGACGTGGCGCAGAAGAGCGGCCTCGGCTACGACCTCCAGCTCCCGGGTCTCGAGGATCGCGACCCCTACTCGGAGCCGACCTCGTTCGTGCGCAAGCTCCCGGGAAGCGACGAGCTGGAGCTCGTTCCGGGGCGGCGGCCTTCGGAGATGCTGGTCGTCAACAAGCTCCGCACTGCGGTCGGCGCTTGGCGTCGATCGGGTTACGACGGGGCGTCGGATACGACGAAGTCGTTGTTCCGCTGGTGGTTCGAGGAGGCGGAGACGGCGGGCTTCCGGCCGTACTGGGCCCAGCGGGAGGCGGTCGAGACGCTTGCCTACCTGGTCGAGGTGGAGCGCTGTCGCGACGTGAAGGAGCTGATCGACCGCTACCAAGACGTCCCCGACCCGAATCTGATCGAGCACGGAGTCGCGTTCCAGACGACGCCGGATGGCGTGCGCCAGGTGGTCCGCCGCAAGTCCGGCGGGGGTGTCGACATCATCGATCTGCCGCCGGAGGACTTGGCGCGCTTCGCCTTGAAGATGGCGACGGGCACGGGCAAGACGCTCGTCATGGCGCTCGCGGTCGTCTGGTCGTACTTCCACGCGCGCCGCGAGTCGGACTCGCCGCTCTCGACGAACTTCCTGATCCTGGCGCCGAACGTGATCGTGTTCGAGCGGCTGCGAACCGACTTCGAGAACGGCTTCGTCTTCCGCGAGCTGCCGCTTGTCCCGCCAGGTTGGCAGCTCGACCTGCAGGTGATCCTGCGCGGCGAGACGACTGAGCCGGCCGGCGGCGGGAACCTCTTCCTGACGAATATTCAGCAGCTCTACGACAGTGGCTCGGACTGGACCGCGAAGAACGCGCTCGACCGGCTGTTGGGGCGAAAGCCGACGGGGGACGCGACGCAGGGCCGGCGGATGCTGGAGCGGATCCGTGAGCTCGACTCGCTCGTGGTCATGAACGACGAGGCGCACCACGTGCACGACGACGAGCTCGAGTGGAACAAGGCCCTTCTGGGCCTGGACCGTCGCTTGCCGCGCGGGCTCGACCTCTGGCTCGACTTCTCCGCGACGCCGAAGTTCCGGTCGGGCGTCTACTTCCCCTGGATCGTCTGCGATTACCCGCTTGCGCAGGCAGTCGAGGACCGGATCGTGAAGTCGCCGGTCATCCTGCACATGGTCGACCGCGCCGACCCCGATCACGTGACGCGCGCCAACGTGATCGACAAGTACCGCGACTGGCTCGTCGCCGGCGTCGGCCGGCTCCGCGAGCACCGCAAGCACTTCAAGGAGATCGGAGCAAAGCCGGTCATGTTCGTCATGTGCGAGTCGATCCAACACGCCGACCGGATCGGCGAGTGGCTGCGCGACCGCAGTGGCGGCGGCCTCAAGCGCGACGAGGTGCTCGTCATCCACACCGACAAGGAAGGCGAGATCAAGAAAGGCGAGCTCGACGATCTGAGGCGTCTGGCGCGTGAGATCGACGAGCCTGACAACCCGATCAAGGCTGTTGTCAGCGTTCTGGTGCTCCGCGAGGGTTGGGACGTGCGCAACGTGACCGTCGTGCTCGGCCTCAGGCCCGGCACCGCCGAGGCGCGGATCCTGCCCGAGCAGGCCGTCGGCCGGGGCTTGCGCCTGATGCACGACGTGGGCCCCGACTCGCAACAGATCCTGGAAGTGCTCGGAACACCGGCGTTCGAGGACTTCGTGCGCAGTCTCGAAGGCGAAGGCGTGCACGTGCCGACGGAGCGGCAGCCGCCACGTCCACCGGTCACGGTCGTCCCGATCCAGGAGCGGATCGAGTACGACATCGAGATCCCGAGGACGGGACCGTCGCTCGAGCGCTCATACAAGCGGGTGGAGCACCTCGACCCGTCTACCGCTCAATCGATCTTCGAGGTGGGTGATGTCGGGCGCCTTCGCGCCCTTCGGATGAAGGCCGAGGCCGCAGTCCACGAGATAGCACTGGGAGAGGTGACCGTGGAGCGCCTTCGACCTCCGCTCGCATCCGAGGTCGTCGCGTCGATCACGAACCGTATTCAGCGGGCGGCGGGGCTCACGCTCGAGTTCGCCGTGCTCGCTCCCCGTGTCCAGCGCTACCTCGAGGAGCGGTGCTTCGGCGAGCGGGTAGACCTCGACTCGGATGTCAACCGGATCTTCCTCGCCGAGCCGGAAGTGCAGGAGCAGATCGCGCGCGTGCTCGCGGCACGGCTCGGGGAGCTCGTCACCGAGGTCAAGCCGATCACGGTGGAGCCGGAGCCGATCCGCCTCTCGGACACGAAGGCGTTCCTCTGGCGCCGCCAGCATGCCGTCTGCACGAAGACGGTCTTCAACTACGTCGCGACCTTCAACCCGTTCGAGACTGCCTTCGCCGAGTTTCTCGACGCCTGTGAGGACGTCGCGCGCTTCGCAGCACTCGCGGAGTCCTTCACGGGGTTCTGGGTGGACTACGTCAAACCCTCGGGCGCAACCGGCCGGTATTTCCCAGACTTCGTCGTTGTCCAGACGACCGACGATGGCGAGATCAACTGGATCGTGGAGACGAAAGGCCGCGTCTGGGAGGGCACTGATCGCAAGGACGCCGCGGTCGAGTACTGGTGCGAGCAAGTGAGCGAACAAGCCGACTCGACGTGGCGCTACGCGCGAGTCAACCAACCCGACTTCGACAGCGACGCCGGATCGTTCTCGGCTCTCGTTGGGGCGCCGTGATGGTCCGTCGGCGGTTCGAGGGCAAGGCGGCCGTGGCGAAATGGGCTGACTTGACCCAGTGCGACGGCATCGCACGCGTCATTCACACGTTCCCAATCGTCCGCCGCCGCGACGAGCGCTCGCACGGCGAGTACCGCACGAAGCGCCTGATCCTGGAGATCTACGACGAGCTGGCCGAGGCGATCGCCACCGGCCGCCCCTACCGGACCCGCTTCGACCCGCCCCTCGCGCCGCCCACCCTCCCCGCACGGTCCAAGTAGGGAGCTCGTAATTGGCCGGCAAGCCGAGGCATACGAAGTCGTTCCAACGGCTGAGAAAGAACCTGAGTCGTGGGCGCACACTGCTGGACAGGTTCTTCGACAATCCCGGCGGCAGGCGGCGTGGTTCCGGCCAACCCGCGGCTCACGAGCAGGAGCTCCTGCGGTCGGTTCTCGTTCTCGGGATCGGAGCCCTCGATGCGTACCTGTCGGAGCTCGTCGTTGAGCTGTTGCCCAAGCTCGCGGTTGCCGGGAAGGCGCAGATGATCTTCGAGAAGCTGATGAAGGAGAATGCCGGGCTCGTTCTTCAGGCCGTCTACCTTGGCCGCGATGCCCTCGACGCGGCACTCTCTTCGGCGGTCGAGTCTCAGTTCCAGAGCTCTGTGATGCATGGTTCCAAGGCGGTGCGGCAGGTGTACGACTGGTGCGCTCTGGGTCTCGGATTCGACGACTTCAACACCGATCGCTTCCCTAATGCGATGAAGCTCCTGGATGATTTGACCGACAAGCGACACCGAATTGTCCATCGCGGCGAGCTGGTCAGGATGAAGCGCCAAGACGCGACGGAGGTGCTCGATCTCGTCGAGTCAATTGGGCAGACGCTTAACGATCGAGCTATCGCGATCAAGTAGCGCAGTGAAGCCTGAGACCCGCACCGTCACGCAGCTCTTCGGCCTCGACGTCCCGCTACGCCGTCCCGCTCTACCGGCGGCCGTACGTGTGGGAGCAGGTGCGGCAGGGGGTGCCATAGGGCCGCACCACGCTTCCCGATGACGAGGAAGCGCCGGCTGGCAGCAGAAGGCGGCTCGGCGTGATCCCCGTATGCTTCGGCTGGCGCGCGAGCAGGGACGGAGGCGGAAGCCGCGAAAGCCTCTGGCGGCGATCGAGTGAAGGAGACGAGGGAGATCGAGCCGCAGCTCCGAATCACGATTTCCGGGCCGGCGGTGCGTGACGGGCGGGTGCCGCTCGACCTCTTGGCCGGGTTCGCCAGAAACCTTCAGGCCGTCGTGAAGCGGATCGCGCTTGTGCAGCGCGGCGAGCCGGGTGGCCGCCGAGGTCGTCCACCGGCCGACATCGCGCGCCTCACCCGACTCGAGCTCGTCGGCTTCCACCGAGGGAGCGCCGTCCTCGAGCTCGGGCTCGCGGACGAGGCGCGCCCACTCGCCGACCTCGATCCCGGGCTGGGTGTTCTCGATGCGTTCCAGGGTGGTCTTCACAGCCTGGCCGAGGAGCGGGAGCTGCCTGCGGGGTGGGATGCCGGCGTGCTCGTCGCCACCAAGGAGCTGCTCGCCGTTCTCGGTCGCGGCATCGACGTCGTCGCAGTCGAACGTCCCGGCGTTCCCGCTCCGCCGGTGAGGCTGACGCGAGAGGTACGCGACCGGATCGCAGTGAGGCTTGTCGCTCCGATCGCACAGGATCGGGTGACCGTGGAGGGGCGGCTGCTGATGGCTGACTTCGACGAGACGAAGAACCGCTGCCGCGTGCATCCGCCCGTTGGCGCGCCCGTCCTGTGTGTGTTCACCGAGGCGCATCGAGAGGTCGTGCGGGAGCTTGTGACCGAGTATGTGCGGGTCACCGGTCGAGCCGAGCTCGACGAAACGACGCAGACGATCAGGCTCCTCGAGATCGTCGACATCGACCCCGTCGAGCCGCCCAGCGGGCTCGACGCGTCGGCCTTCTGGCGGGAGTCGACCATCGACGAGATCGCCGAGGAGCAGGGCGTGACGCCCGCGTCTCGGATCGAGGAGCTGACCGCCGATCTCTGGGAGTCGGAGGACGATCTCGAGGACTTCCTCGCGGCGATCTACGAATCCCGAGAAGCCGGCCTCGCGTGATGAAGCGGCGTGGGCTACGTCGTCCTCGATACCGACGTAGCGTCGAAGCTGCAACGAGGCGCGGTCCCTGCGGATCTCCGCGACTACCTCGACGGGAAGCGCATCGCCGTCACGTTCGTCTCGGTTGGGGAGTTCTACAAGGGCGCTTACCAACGAGGTTGGGGACCGAAGAGGATCACCGAGCTCGAGCGCTGGCTTCGGAACGTCGTCGTGCTCCCCTACGACGTTGGCGTGAGTCGAAAGTGGGGCGAGATCTCCGCGATCAAGGGCCGCCCGGTACCGGTGAACGACGCCTGGATTGCCGCGTGCTGCCTTCGCCACGACTTGCCCTTGGCGACGCTCAACCGGCGGCACTTCGAACACATCCGCGGACTCGTCCTCGTACCGGAGTCGAGGGAGTGATCGCGGTGGGGCTGTGGCGACCGCGCCACGTGCGGTCGGGGATCGCACGTGGCTGACTGCTCGCCGAGGCGGCGAGTCAGAACGTGAGCGCGAGCTCGGGCGCGACGAGGCGCTCGATCTGCTCGACGACCTCGTCCGCCGAGTCGACGACGGTCGCGCCGGGGCGATCGGCGTAGTCACGGGCCCACGTATGCTCGAGGAGCGAGCGGTGGAGGAAGACGCGCCGCCCGTGCTCGAGCGCCAGGCGGGCCTGCATCCTCGCTCCGCTTCGCGCGGACGCCTCGATGACCACGGTGGCGAGGGCGAGGCCGGACATCGTGACGTTCCGCATCGGGAAGCTCGTCCTCGTGGGCGGCGCGTCGGGCCAGAACTGGGACATGACGGCGCCGGCCTCGGCGATCCTCCGCTCGAGCGCGGCGTGGGAGGCGGGGTACGTGCGCCGAAGGCCGGTGCCGACGACGGCGATCGTGCGCCCGCCGCGTTCGAGCGCCGTCTCGTGCGCGGCTCCGTCGATCCCTTCCGCGAGCCCGCTCACGACCGTGTAGCCCGCGGAGACGAGGCCGACGGTAACCGAGCGCGCCGTGTCGAGGCCGGCGGCGGAAGGGCGCCGAGTGCCGACGACGGCGATCGAACGCTCGTCCTCGGCTCGGAGCTCGCCGCGGACAAAGAGGAACGGGGGCCGGTTGTGGATCGAGCGGAGGTTGACGGGGTAGTCGTCGTCGAGCACGGTGACGAGCCTGATGCCCTCCGCCTCCCAGGCCTCGATCTCGGCGCAGATCGAGTCGAGATCGACGGCTTCGGGTTCGCCGTGCTCGGGAAACAGGACGAGCGGCTCGTCCTCGTCAGGATCGACGTAGCGGCCTTCGAGGATTGCGAGCGCGCTCCCGGCCGTCTCAGCCAACTGGGCGTAGTGGTGCCATGGGCGATCCCCCCGGCGGACGAGGGCGACGAGGGCTGCGTCCTCGCGTCGATCGTGCATTGCGAACATGTGTTCTATCAGGTAGGGCGGCTCGCGTGTGCCGCCACCGTAGACGAGCCGGCGGCCGGATGCGATGCGCGACGGCGCTCGAGGCCGGCGGCAGTGGACGTCGGCGCAGTCGTCGAAGAGCTCGCGGTCGTCGAGCTGACGCACGAGCTCGAAGGCCTCGAGAGCGGGACCGTCGGCACCGTCGTCTCCGCCCTGCCCCAGCACGCCCTCCACACCGGAGGTCGTTGACGTGAAGGGGCGAACCGTCAACCTGGTGTCGGCGACGAGCGGCGACCTCCGCGCTCGCCGCCGGTCCCCGCTCGGGCTCGGCGGCTGATCCGCGGCGTGTCGCAGCACGTCTTGTTTCGCGCTCGGTCGTCGGTAAGCCCAGCGCCCGAAGAGGGCGACTGACACTTCGCGCGGCGCACTCGGCGTCTCAGGGCAGTGATGAGCGACGGCGGCCCGCCCGTCGACCGGGAGGACGACCCGAACAACCGGATCGACGAGGCTTACGCCTACTTCTACGAGGCCATTCGCGAGTCGGCGGGCCAGGTCGAGGCGGAAGAGCGAGAGCGGCGCCTGCGGCTCCCGCGGATCACGCTCTGTGAGCTCCTGAAGGTCGTCTTGCTCTCCCTCGAGGCGGAGGACAACGCGGAGGTCACGTTCGAAACGCTGAACGCGCGCAGCGCCGCTGTTCATGCTTGACCTCGTCAAGAACGCCGAAACCGGGTTCCCGGGGAACCCAGAGGCCAAGGCTGGAAGATCCCCACCACTTGCGCGGCAGAATGGAGGACTCGAGGTGACCCGACTCTCATCGGTAGTGGACCGACGAACGGTAGTGGACCGACGAACGGGGTCCGGTCATCGCCGCTGACACCGAGCTCAGCTGCGACCTGCGGGGTCGAGCGGCCGCTCGTCTCGACCAGCCTGACCGCCCCACGCCGAAACGCCGGCGGGTGCGGCCTCTGGAACCTCGGGGGCATCTCGCTTCTCCTTCCTCGCCTGACCAGACCACTCTCGCCAAGCGCTCGGATGTCCGGAGAAGCGGGGAACTTCACCACGCGAGCCTGGAGGATGGAAGACCAACGCCAGCCTCCAAAGAAAGTGGCCCCCAACAGGGGCCGGTTCGACCCTGACACTGATGGCGGCGGGGGTGGGATTCGAACCCACGGGCGGCTCACGCCGCCAACGGTTTTCAAGACCGCCCCGTTCGACCGCTCCGGCACCCCGCCGGGTCGAGCGTAGCCGGTTTCGGCCCGCAGA
>Ga0070741_10013431_pt1 | contig 14461 bp, 14 predicted proteins | sample Coa_R1_4_FD_66440 | JGI IMG/M metagenome (GOLD analysis project Ga0070741, IMG submission 66440) | Surface soil microbial communities from Centralia Pennsylvania, which are recovering from an underground coalmine fire - Coalmine... | ecosystem: Environmental > Terrestrial > Soil > Unclassified ...
CGCTCGAAGCGCACAGCGACCACCTCACGTTGGACGGCTATTACATGCGCGTTTTGACGCTGCGGGAAGAACCAAGCGAGAGCCAGCCACTGATTCTGCAGCAATTACTCAGGATTCCTGCGACTTACCACATTGTGACCGAATGGCGGGCTGTCGAGGCCAGCGAAGCCGTCCACTACATCGAGTCCATGCGGACGCATTTTCACAAAACCAAATCATCGCTAAGCGTGTCCAGCGGCGGAGACCGGCTGAAAGATGAAACTAAAGTCGAATTTGTTGATGACCTGAACGAGTGCCTGAAGGAAGTACAGAAGCGCGGAAACTACTTCGGCAAATTATCGCTCACGATTGTCATTTACGACCGTGACCGCGCCAAAGTCGAAAAGGCAGTATCGGATTTCGGCAAGGCATTCAGCAACGTGGGCGCATCTCTGTACTCAGAGACCTACAATCAGCTATCGGCGTTCTTTGCTACTTGCCCCGGCAATTCGCACTTCAATTTCCGTCAGCTTTACATCACCAACAACAACTATGCCGATTGGTCGTTTCTTTTTACGCTCCACGAAGGCCAGCGCTGGAACACGTTTCTTAACCGCGAGGCACTGGCCATCGTGGAGACCACGGACGGAACGCCGTTTTATCTCAACCTGCATCAGCGGATTCAGGACGGCAATGGCAATTCAAGCGATGATGTGGCGCACACCTTCCTTACCGGACGCACCGGCAGCGGAAAGTCATTCTTTGCCAATTTTCTGACCCTGGCCCTGCAAAAATATGATCCCCGCACCTTCATCTTTGATCTGGGCGGCAGCTATGAAAAGCTCACGCGGTTGCTGAGCGGCTCGTATCTGAGGATTGGTGGTGAAACACTCGACTACAAAATCAATCCCTTCAGCCTCGAACCCACCGCAGCCAATCTAGAATTTCTGTTTTCATTTATCCAGGTGCTCATCTCGGGCAGCGACGGTTATCAAACCACAACCGAGGATGACCGCAACATCTTCCAGGCCATCGAGACCCTCTATGTTTTGGACCGGGACATCCGCCGTCTTAAAACTCTGGCCGGCACGCTGCCCCGGCACCTTGCCGACCGCCTGCATAAATGGATCGAAGGCGGGCAGTACGGCCACGTCTTTGACAACGTAGAAGACACGATCACCTTATCCAATTTCCAGTGCTTCGATTTTCAGGGGATGGACGAGTATCCGCAGCTTATTCAAGCATTGCTGTTTTATGTCCTGCACCGCGCCAGCGCCATCATCTATGACCCGGCCATCCGCCCAGTTCTGAAGGTCTTCATTCTCGATGAAGCATGGAAATTCTTTACTGTGCCGGCAGTTCGCAATTATCTCATCAAAGCCGCAAAGACCTGGCGCAAGCACAACGGCGTTCTCATCATGGCCACACAGTCCCCGGAAGATCTGAAAGAATCGAACGTGCTTCCATTGCTTGATTCTTTTCCCACCAAGATCTTCCTGGCCAATGCCGATGCCGATTACGGCTTTTACACCGAGAAATTCCATCTCAACCCGCGCGAGGTGGAGCTAATCCAGACTCTTATTCCCAAGCGCGAAGGGCTTATTAAGACATCGACGATGGGAAAGAAATTTGTTTTGAACGTGGACCGGAAGAGTTACTGGCTTTACACCAATTCGCCCAAAGACAACGAACGTTTTGCCAACATTGTCTCGGAGCACGGATTCGAAAACGGCCTAGATCTTTTAGGCAGCACTCATAGGAGTTAACCGCTATGTACCGACTACTACGCCTTACAGCTTTCATCGCAATGACTTTCAGAGCCGTGCTTCTGACGGCCCAAACCCAGGATTTGAGCCACAACTCTGGCGAAGCCCGCACCGTCAAATACGCCGCCAAAGATATTGTCCGCATTACAACACGACCGCGCTTTACCACCCTCATTCTGCTTCCGCCACAGGAGCGCATCCTTGATTTTGTGATTGGGGACAAAGACGCATGGGTGCTTGAAGGAACGCAGAACTTCGCCTACCTAAAGCCGACCAAAGCGGACCTTGAAACCAGCATGAACCTGATCACGGCGTCAGGAAACATCTACACCTTTTATTGCACCAGTACGGAAAGCGCCCAGGCTGACCTCAAGATTTTCATCGAACCCACGGACGAAAAGTTGCTGAACGCAGCCGCTGGCGCACCCCGTTTGCTGCCTGCATCCGATGTTGATCAGTTCCGGCAGGCTGCGGCCCTTCAAATCAAGGCCGCACAAGACGAGAGCGATCATTTCCGCACTGATTATCCCGTCCATGCTTTGAAATTCGATTACAAGTTCCAAAAAGATAAAAAGCCCTTTCGCATATCTGCCATCTATCACGATGACCGCCATACCTATATTCGCTCAGATGCCAGCGAGAAACCGGCCTTTTACGAAATCAAAGATGGGCAGCCAACGCTTGCCAATTACACGCTTGAAGAAGGCGTGTACGTGATCGACCACGTTGTGGATAAAGGCTATCTCTCGATTGGCAAGCACAAAACGGCCTTTGAGAAACAAGGAGAGTAGTTTTATGTCTACCACGCCACAACCGAACCCGGAAATCACGGAGCTTTCAACCGCTGCCGCGCCGGTTGCGAACAAGCGAACCACCGCAACCGGCGTAATCCCAAAACGAATGCAGTCGTGGATTTTTCTCACCGTTATCTCGGTCGCGGCTGTGGGACTTTGGTTTTCATCGAGTTCCACGAAAGCAACCAAACCACGGCCCGGCACTGCCTCTGTTGCGGGAGAGCAGGTCAAGCCTGTCGTTGGCGGACTCTCCCCCGAAGAAGTACAGACGCGGTTGAAGGAGAATGACGAGGCCAGCCGAAATGCTGCGGCAAACCTGCATCCCGATCCGCCATCAACCACCGATGCGCACTTCAAAGCCGCATTTGGCCCCGACGCTAACCAGTCGTCTACAAATTCCGCGAACCCGCTCCAGAACTCGGCCCTTAATGCCATTCAAGAGGACGAACGCAAACGTGAATATGCTGGGCGTTTTGCGTCGAATATTGCCCTGTCCTATCGCTCCGAGGCCCGCGCCGGAGCTTCCAGTGAACAGGCACCGGCCACCACATTGCCCAACGCTAACAACTCAGCGGCATTATCGGGGTTTGGCGCACCGCAATCAGGGCTTCCCGGCGTGCCTGATGATTTCCAGCAACGGCTTAACGCGCTTCAGGCGCAGCAAGAAAAACTGCTCACGCAGGAACAACAACAACTCGCAGCGGTCACGGGCAATGCTGCGACTTCTTCAACCCAGCCACAGACACAACCTCAGCCCGCGCCAACTCCGGCCCGCCGGAATGCCGATCTAAATCGTGCCACCGGCAAAGATCACGTCATCTTTGAGGGCACGGTGCTGGAATCGGTTCTGGTAAATCGCTTGAATGGAGACTTTGCCGGTCCGGTCATTTGCCAGATTTCTACCGACGTTTACTCCCGCGACCACGCCGAACTGCTGATTCCTGCCGGAAGCCGCGTCCTGGGAGAAACCAAGAAGGTGAATGATGTTGGGCAGGAGCGGCTGGCGGTGGTCTTCCATCGCCTCATCATGCCCGACGGCTATGCTGTGGACCTAGACCAGGCCCCCGGCCTCAACCAGATTGGCGAGACTGCGCTTAAAGATAAAGTTAACAACCATTACTTCAGAATTTTTGGCGCTTCTATCGCAATTGGTGCTATCGCTGGACTCTCGACCATAGGCACAAACAATAGCTCCGTTACAGGACTGCCCACATCAAACGCCGATGCTTACCGCGAAGGCGTAGCCGGAAGCCTGTCGCAATCGTCTCTCAGAACCCTCGACAGGTTTTTGAATATTCCGCCAACCATCACCATTCGCGAGGGACACCGCGTGCAAATTTTTCTCACCGAAGATTTGCTGCTGCCCGCCTACAGCAATCACCGGATGCCCTCAGATCTCTAAAAGAGAATTAACCCAGGAGTTTCAAGGATAGGTTATGAAAAGGATTATCACAATCGCAATATTACTACTCGCCAGCGCTGTCCCAAGTCTGGGCCAGATTGCTGTTGTTGATGTTGCCAGCGTCAGACAGCAGATACAGCAGCTTTTGGAGATGCAAAAGGAGTTGGTCCAACTTCAACAGATGTATGCGCTATACCAGCAGCAGTTCAATTTACTGAATGCTGAAGCCCAGCAGATCAAGGGACTGCCCAGCCGCTATCGCTACGCCTTTGCCAACTGGCAGCAGTTCGTAGCCGGAAATCAATACGGGAACACCAACACTTGGGCCAACGGCGCAAGCACCGGAGATGCCAACTCCATCCAAACGGGATTCCGCAACCTCTTGCCCACCATCCAGCCGGTCGATGTCACAGCCAGCCCGCAGGCGCAGCAGGACTGGCGGCAACAATACGGCCTCATTCAGTTGCAGGATGCCAGTCTCATGACGGGCATGAAAACCATCGGCGATCTGCGCAGCAATATGGAGCAAAATGCCCGAGTGCTGGCGCAGCTTGAAGCCGATGCGACAACGAGCGACCCAACTCTGCAATCGGCCAAGGCGCTCCAGCAGAAAACCTTGGTCGCCATGCTCTTGATGATTCATACGCTTGAAGATACGAACCGGGCGCTCACGTCGTCAATTGACCTGCAAATTCAGACGCTGGCGCAACAGCGCTGGGAGAGAGGCCGCGAGTTGAATGCGGCCGCCAGTGACCGGCAACGCCGCTAAAACAGTTATCAACCGTCTTGAGGAGACGGAAATATGGACCCGACCTTACTCAACAATCTTTTGGCTTCGCTACGCGACACCATCTTTAACGTGCTCACCCAGAACGGGACGCCGTTCGCGCAACTTGGCCTCAACATCTTCCGCACCATCACCCTTGTCATGATCGTGATTGCCGGTGCTCGTATAGCATTTTCCGACCATCACTCATTGCATAAGCTGCGCGGCCTGGCCGGATTGATCCTGATCGTGTGGATCATGCTGACACTTTACACCCGATCCAGCCCGCTGCTTGGCGGCTACTCCTTTTCCGAAGCCATCCCGAAGAGCGCCTTCGGGATGGCCGACTTGGTTGGCACTACGACCCAACAACAGATGCTGGTCAAACTCAACCAGATCACCAGCGGGATCACGGACATGAGTTCCTTTTCGTTATTACACGTCCGCGACTTCATCACCTATCTCATCATCACCCTGCTCATTGCTCTATTGGAGTTGGCCATATTTATCGTCATTGGCTTTGGCTATATCGCTCTTGCAGCGGTGCTCGTCATTGGGCCCATCCTTATTCCTTTTATATTGGTGCCCAAGCTCGATTTTCTGTTTTGGAGTTGGCTCAAGGCCCTTATCAAATACAGCTTCTATCCCGTCATTGGAAATATCGTGCTGCTGGGAATTTGCCAGATCATGCTTTCGATTCTGAACCTCACTCTACCCGGCGGCCCGCTCGTTATCAACATTGCCCAGCTACCTATTTTGATTGTTGTTTTCTGTGCCGGCCTCTATGCCACTTTTAAAATCCCCAGCCTGGTCCAGGACATCTTCAGCGGGTCTGCCAGCGCCGGAGGAGGTGGCGGAGGACTTCAATCAGCGATCACGGGCATGGTGATGAAGGCCTTCTAGCAATTCCGCACAGGAGTTTAAGACATGAATACTGATCCAACTCGCAAAACGTCATTGCCAACAGTCCCGGCAAAATTTGATGCTGAATTTCAGGCCGGAAAACGCCTTTACGCCGAACAGTGGGGCGATGCCGTGGTGACCAATACATATCTAAAGATCACCATCCTTGCCCTCTGCTTGCTGTGCGCGGGATCGCTTTATATGGCTTATGCCACAGCCAAAAAGATCGACAGCTTTCATACCCGGTATGTCCGCATTGACGCCATCGGGCGGGCCGAAGCCATCAAGTATGATGACCTCAATTACAGACCGCAGGATAAAGAAATCAAATATTTCCTGGCCGAATTTTGCAGCTTCTACTATGGCAGGAATAAGCTGACCATCCGCGACGATTTTCGACGTGCCCTGCTGTTTATGGATACCGGGCTTGCCAGCAACACCCTGGCGGCATGGAACAAGGAAAAGACGATTGACAGTTTTCTGACCGGATCAGCACCCGATCAGGAGGTCAAAGTCAACCGCATTGACATCGAGGACCTCCGCGCCGCCCCCTACAAAGCTACCGTCGAGTTTGAGCTGATTTACAAATCACCGCTCGATGGCAGCGCAATCAAACGTTCCGAGTACACTGCCCATTTTGTATTTGCTTTCCGCGACACCGTGGGCAACGACCTCATCCAGATTAACCCGCTCGGTCTCGCCATCTCTTATTTCCGGGAAGACGAGGCGCTCGATTGAGCACAGGTCAAGGAGTACGCCAATCATGCCGAACCGCGAGCTTTCATTGCCGCAGCAGTACGGACGCTTTCTGGTAAGCGGCGCTCTGGTCTTTCTGCTGGTCTTTTGGGGCCTCTCCCAATTCCTGATTTCCAGTCACGACGCCCATCTCGACTTTCTTGCTGTCCGCCTGGTCCTCAAAGCTGGTATCCATCAACCCTTCCAGACTTGGCTTCAGAATGTCGAAACCACATATCTGCCATTCTTTTTCCGCCAGCGCCCGCTCCTTAGCTGCTACATGATCTCAAGCGCCCTCGCGTGGCTCAGCGCGTTTCTGCACGATACAAAGATCCTGCGTAAGGAGAACATGCTGTGACCTTACCTAATTTCAAAGACCGCCGCTTTTGCAACAAGATCATTGTGAGCATTGTTATTTTTCACTTCATCAGCCTCATGATGGCCGCCCGCTTTTATGACCAACTCTGGCTTACCCGCTTTGCCGTTGATGGAACCGGCGTCCTTTATCTGTTTCTAATGCCCATTCTCTGGTTGTGGCACCGCGCAACCCGCTCCCAACGAGTTCAGGATGGCTTGTCCGATATCCGCATGGCTATGGAGGACATTGATGAGCTTCCTCAGTATGACCCGCGGGAGTTCTTCAACCTGAAAAAGGGCCTCTTCATAGGCCTGGACATTGATCGCGGCAATGAACCTGTCTATGCGCCTTGGAAGCTTGTTCGCAAAACTCATACGCAAGTTGTAGGCACTACCGGCTCCGGCAAAGGTGTAGCGACAACGATGATGCTCTGGCAATGCGCTCTGGCCGGGGAATGCGTCGTGATCTTTGACCCGAAATTTCCCGGCGATGAATTTGCGCCTGCCGTCCTTCATGGGCTTGCCAAACGGCACAAAGTTCCCTTCTATTTCATTAACCTCGCCCCGGAGGTCCCCTCCGAACTACAGGCGCAGTTCCTACAGAATCCCCCGCAATTCAACTTGTTCGCAGGTTGTACCTCGCCACAGATCGAAGAACTTCTTACCACTGGGTTCTCATTGGAAGACAGCGGCACCAATGCCGACCATTACCGCCTGCATGACCGCATCGCGTGCATCGATGTTTGCCAACGCACCACTCTACACGGTCACATCCCAAGCTTTCATGACCTGATTCAAGCCGCTGCCAAGAGCCGGAAAATCGATGTGGAGAAAGGGCAGGACTTCAAGGCAAAGCTCGAAGAGTTAGGCCGGCTTTCGGTCACCAATACTTCTCAGGGCCTCGATCTGCAAACGATTCTTGGCCAGAACGCAATTCTTTACATCATTGGCAGCATCCGTCACAGCCAGGTCAAACGGCTGCAAAAAATGCTTTTGCTTCGCATCATGCAAATCATCGAACGCCGCGACCGCCGTGCGCCTTTACGCAAAATTGCAATGATGCTGGATGAGCTCGCCTACCTTCTTTCCCCAGGCGCTTTGCAGGCCCTCGGCACTGTCCGTGATAAAGGCTGTCACATCTTTCTTGCCCATCAAACGCTTGGCGATCTCCGCCAGGGCGAGGGGCTTGACACCGAAGCTGTCACCGCCGCCGTCAAAGGTAATACTTCTCTCAAGCTGATTTACAAAGTCACCGATCCCGACGATACAGGCAAATGGGCATCGAATCTCTCCGGAACCATTGTCGTCCAGCAGCAAACCAGCCACATGCAACAAGGCATGTTTCAGGCCGCCGAAGGCCAATTCCGGCAAATGGAACGGCCCCTACTGACCATCAATGAGCTGCTGTCTCTTCCAGATCTGACCGGAATGTTCTTTGGATACGGTTTATCCAGGCGAATCAAAGTCGGTGTTATGCCACGCGGCCAATACCCAACCCTGATTGCCGCCCCGCCCCTGGTAATCCCCAAACAATCGAGCGATGAAAACCCTGTAGAAGAAGGGCCTGTGGAATCAGCCAGCTCAATGCCCGACATCAAGAATGTGATGTAAACATGACGCTGCTCACGATCCAACAGGCCCGCGAACGGAACCAGGAGAAAGCGCTGAAGGTTCTCCGGTTCCTTCGTACTTCCATTTACTCGACCGCCGAACTCCTTGGCGAAGTGATGGGAGTCAAATCACGCGAAGGCGTCCACAAGAGCCTGCTCAACATGGAACGAAAGCAACTCATACGACGGCAGACCTTGCAGGAATTTTCCGGCGCTTTAACCCTTTGGGGAATTACACCAGCCGGCCAGGAAGCCTGCCTGTTGAATGGCGAAGAACCCATTGCTACCTTCTTCAACTCCGCAAAGATAAGCCTTGCCCGGCTTCAACATTATCTCCATCTTCAGAGGATCAGAATCCGGGCTGAAGCTGCCGGATGGAGCAACATCATCTACTGCGACCGACCTTCCGTCTACAAAGGTAATGGCTGGCACAGCCAGGATACGATCAACGAAGAAATCCGCCCCGACTTGCTGGCAACTCATCCACATAGCCGCATTGTCGCCATCGAATACGAGCGTTCACTCAAATGGACTCCGCGCTACAAAGAGCATGTAATTCCCGGTCATGTTCGCCGCCTCAATGCTGAAGAATATGCCCAGGTCATTTGGGTTTGCCGGGAGCAAAACGATGAGCAAAGACTTCGCGCAATCATTCTGGCCGCGGTCAAACAATTGCGGGACGACAACCAGTTCTATCTGGAGAGAACCAGCAAAGATTACAAGACATTTGTTGTAACCAACCTCAATTCCTGGCCCAACTTCTGAAACCCAAATGCAAATACAACAACAGAACTCGGTGAATAGAAGGACTATTATCCTGGCCTCTGGTTTCGGCTCACAGCACCGTAATGCTCTTGTGAACTGTGCTGTGAGCCGTACTGTCTGCCGTGTTGTCTCCCATGGCAGACAGTCGAACGCCCTCGGAACGCTGTCCTCGGACTTCAGGGCTGACACCCTCTTGTTACGGAGTTGCGCTGCCGGCCTGCGGGCGCTCGGCCTCTCGAACATCGCGCAACTCCTGCACAATTCACCCTTTGGCCGGGGCCTGGCATCGCTGCGGGCGCTCGCGAAAAGCCTGCCAGGCTCCGGCCTTATGCTTCAAACCCTCCGGTCGGCTGCGAGCGCTCGCCTAAAAGCGTCCCGAAGGTTTGAAGCCGCGCGTCCCGCGTCCGACTGGCGGCCTATTCCCTCGCTTCGCTCGGTCATACCCAGGCCGCCAGTCGGGCGCGCTGCGCGCTTGACTCAGCACCGCATCCGTCGCGTCTGGGGACGCTCCCTTCTGCTGTCGCTCGTTGGGACTCGCTCCTGCTTCTGCCGTGACCGGATCAGTCAGCGCTGGGGCGCTTCCTTCTCCTTGCTCAGCCTGGGGGCTTCGCATCACGGCCCTCCGGCCTTCGGGGGCCTGCGCAAACTTTCGCTTATGGGAAGCGAAGAGTTCTTGCCGCTCCCTTCAGTCGATAAGCAATCTGCATTCTCGCTCGATTTTGGCCAACGTACAAACAAGCTTTCAAACAAGGATGGGCTGCGGGGCGCTCGCCCACTCAAACCTCACTTACCGAGCAAACATCGATCAATCGCAATTCAAACTTCATTCAATCGACGACCAAACCCAGAGTAAAGGAGTAATCAAAACTTATGCCGCTCATTGAAATTCCGCCGCAAGGCAAAGATGTTTCCATGACCGTTCATCTGCCCGAGGAAACTGCAAACGATGTCAAACTCTATGCCCGTTTCCTCAAGGCCACGCACCAATCAGCGCCATCTGCCATCATCAATGAATGTATCCGCAGGACCTTGAAGCAAGATAACGAGTTTCAAACCTGGAAGTCTGACCCGGCCAATACCAAAACCAATCGCGGCGGAATTCGCCCCCGCAAATCCGCTTCACCCGCCCCGCCTCAGTCCAATAAACCGGAAGCCGGAGCAAAAGATAAATGAGTGTCAACATACATCCCGGATTCCGGCTGATCCTGCCTTACTTGAAGCCAATCGCAAATCTCATCCTCGATCCCGAGATCAGCGAAATCATGCTCAATTCGCCGACCGACATCTTCATTGAAAAGCAGGGCGTCATCGAACAGGTCCATGGCGTGACTATTCCCAACGATCAATTGCGCGTGGCCGTGCAAAACATTGCCCGCTCATTGGGTGACGACATTTCGGAAGAAAAACCTATCCTCGATTCCCGCTTGCCCGATGGCAGCCGCATCGCCGCGGTATTGCCGCCCTTGAGCATTCATGGCATTACCCTCACCATCCGCAAATTCAATACCCGCAGCTTCACCATTGAAGACCTGATCCGCATTGGCACCATTACCGAAGCAACAGCCGCCCTTCTTCAAAACGCCATCATCGACAGGAAGAACATCCTGATCAGCGGAGGCACGGGAACAGGCAAGACCACATTGCTCAACATCCTGGCTGATTTCATTCCCGATGAAGAACGCCTTGTTGTGGTCGAGGACACGGCTGAAATCCACATCCGCAAACCTAACCTTGTTCGCTTTGAGGCACGCCGCCAGCAGGGAGCAAAGATTCCCGCCGTCACCATCCGCGACCTGCTAAAAGCAAGCCTGCGCCACCGGCCCGAACGCACCATCCTGGGAGAAATACGCGGTGAAGAAGCTTTCGATTTGCTTCAGGCTCTCAACACTGGCCACAGCGGCAGCCTTTCCACCATTCATGCCAATTCCGCGGTTCAGGCGCTGTCCCGGCTTGCCAGCTGCGTTTTGCAAAGCGGAATTGAGCTACCTTATAAAGCCATCAAAGCCAATATCGCCGACTCAATTCATCTGCTCGTTCACATCGAACGCCGCCACGCCCGGCGCTATATCAGCGAGATCCTTGCCATTCAGGGCTACTCCCCGGCTGATGACGCCTATCAACTTGAAACCGTATTCCGTCGCAAACAAGAGAATTCAACAAAGGAGTCACTCAAATAATCACGTCCTGGCAGAAAACGTCGCTCGGACCTGGGAAGGCGGCAGGACCGATAAACGCAAGCTCAAGAACCGGAAGAACGCACGAGTGCTCTACCCCATTTGCCGCACGCGGAAGCTCAAACATCGTGCCGAACAAGAGCGTGCTCGGAGGGCACTCCCCGGAAGGTTCAACGCGTGTTTCAAAAACCGAAAACAATATTAAGATACCGTCGGTTGTGCTTCCAGAGCGTTATGTTTTTGCTCTGACGAATGAGCCGCTAGAAACCGAGCTTGTATTTGATGCGGCACATTCTAGAAAATGAAAACCAGTGTCCGACATTACCCAAACCGGCTGCCTTCAACGAGAGAAAAAGCGCACCATCGCAGCGATCATCAGCATTGGCATTCTGCTCATGCTGGCCTGTATCTTCCGCTTCGTCCCCCTTTTGAATGACTTGCTGGCGGGCCGACCCCAATATGCAAAGGCAATGACCACGCTAATGTCCTATGAATTCGGCAGAGTAGCCCAAAACCGTTTTCCGGTACTTCTGCTGGGGAAAAACGAGGATTGTAATGTAATCCGGCCGGCCCAAATCACCGAAGATCAAATCGCTGGGATTTTATATGTACTAACTTATTCGGAGCGGCAGCGTTTTTCCTGCGTCACCAGCTATGTTGTACCCATTGATCCATCGAAATTCACCAATCTCCAAACCTTTCAACCAAAGGCGCAATGGATGTCCGGTCCACAGATCACACAACCTCTGAAAGTATTGCTTTTCGATAGAAATTTGCATGTCTATCCGCCCGCTTACCTCAAATTCTTGCATTGGCGCGTGAAGCCGCGCCTTCCGCTCTCAAAAGAAGAGGGGGCTAACTTCGCGGCTCGGCAATATTATTCTCCTAACCCGAATATCCCGTCTAACGGACATGTCAGCATGGATATTGACTTTGACAAGGCGCGTGCTCTGGTTCGAGAGCCGCACGATAAAGCAAACGCCTGGCTTGCGGGAACGATCTCCGGCTTGGCTTTCGGTGAATTCTGTTTGGCTCTCTTGCTCATTCGGCCTTATAAGAAAGCATCAAAACACCTGTCCTTATATAAAGACCGCCTGACGTTCCTTGACTTTCTCACCCGAGACATGAGTCAGCGGCTCTCCGTTAGCCAAACGAGATATTACCAGCAAGAACGAGAGCGCAAAGAGCAGGAATGCAAAGTGAACGCAGAATTGAATGAGCGTTACGATCTTGAAGAAAGACTCCGCTTTGCCATGTCAAACCTTCAACATCCACAATTGAGTCAAAAGATTGAAAAATGTCTCTCGCAACCGCCTGATCTCGAGCTAATGAAACAACTTTGGGCGGAAGCCCAAAAAATGGCCGGTTTCAAGTCCCCGGAACAGAAACTAGAATTATTGCTGGAATCACTCGAACCATTATGTACAGAAGAGGAATTAAATAACTGCCGGCTCGAAGCGGCCAGAATCATGGCGAACTCCGGGTTCAGGGGCGCAAGGAATTATGTGATCAGCATGCACGACGACTTTAAAGCTCGCCTGCGCGAGATAGAGGCATCTGAAGAAAGACAGACAGGCAAACGGCCAGAAAATAATTAAGGCTTCCATATCTCATATACAGAAACGCCAAACGCCCTTGCAATCCTGACCGCGGTTTCAAGAGCGGGCATATGCCCTTTTTCGACATGAAAAAGAGTTGTTTTTGAAACCCCCGAGAATTGTGCCAGGTCCTCCAACACCCAGCCTCGTTGGAATCGAAGTTCGGCCAAGGAAAGAGTTTTGGTTTTGTCTGATTGCGCTGAAACCGCGCCGCTTGGCGGGATATCCCATAATTCATAAATCGTTGTCTGAAACACGCGGGCGATCTTGTAGGCATTTTTCAATGCCGTTCCGTACCCATTTTCTATGCGCCAAACCGTATTGAACCGCACGCCCGACAATTCTGACAACTTTTTCAAAGTCCAATTCTTCTGCTTGCGAAAAACATGGATTTTGTTTTTCAGCGGCTTGCCTTTTTGCTGATCAAAAGAGTGAGTCATAAAAACCCCGAGATTCCACGCCAACGTGGCCCAAGAAATATCAGTGCTTTTTTCATGTCTCCTAATTAGCACTCTAAATGAATCTAGGTCTAAAATATAACATAATATAGACCTGTATCGGGATCACAATGAACCCAGGGCTTGACCCATGCGGCTGGGCGCGACAAATCTCTATTGATTGTTTATGGCTTTGAGGGCCAATAGGGCGAGATAACTGCGGGCGGACAAGCGATGCTTGGCGAGGTACTTTTTGATTATCCGGTGTTCATCACTGGACAGCCAGCAACGGAGCGTGTGCATCTCCAGCGCCGTTGCCGTCTGGCGTTTCTGAAAATTTGGTTGAATAAGCTCGCTCACGAGGTCTTCCACGCTCTTATCTTCTAAGCGGGCGAAAATACGCATTTGATCAAGGTCCCGCGCCGGAAGCTTAAGAGTGACCGTTATTTCCTTTTGTTCAAGTTTATTCTTGGATTTTTGCGCGTCTGCCAGCGCCAGGTCGGCCAAAAAAGCGCTCACGCTTTGCTTATGCCTCTCACAATATTTGAGTATTGCGTCTTTTTCTGCTTTTGTGACCTTAGTTGCCAGATAATGATGCCGTGGAGCGCCTGCCCGGTTACGGGCCGGGACATGTGCGCCTGTCCTAACGATAGCTTTTTTGGGCGTACTCACGGTGACGCCTCCGTTGCGACTGGATCGTTACCCTTTTATGGAACTTACACTGGGCTTGCTGGTTCAGCTAAAGAAGATTTCGTTGGGCTGAATCATATCCTGCCCAACGCTCCGCATCAAGCCACTTTTAAGCAAAGCCATTTTTTGATACCTTGGGGACATTCTCGTTCCGAATCAAAAACGCAGTCATGGATCTAAGGTATTTCTTCTGCCAAATCCCAAATGTCAAGAGCAGCCAAAAGGGTTTCCCGACAGTATTCACCGTAGGTCCCGCTCAATTGCAGAAATACTAGCAGGAGTTCACGCACCTCATTCGTTACAATTTTGCGGTGGAATTGGATCAAACGGCGAGTATCCCAAGGCATAAAGATGCGGCTTGCTTTGGCGAAGTTTAGCAACAGACAGCAATATTGCGCTCGGTCGAACAACTCCTTCATCAAGCGGTCGCGCTCCGAACGAGGTCCAAGCGGCTTGCTTCGTAAAACCCTAACCTGCTGCCGGGT
>Ga0070741_10013432_pt1 | contig 14459 bp, 11 predicted proteins | sample Coa_R1_4_FD_66440 | JGI IMG/M metagenome (GOLD analysis project Ga0070741, IMG submission 66440) | Surface soil microbial communities from Centralia Pennsylvania, which are recovering from an underground coalmine fire - Coalmine... | ecosystem: Environmental > Terrestrial > Soil > Unclassified ...
AGTGACTTGCCGGTCGAGGCGTCCAGCGCGTAGATCTCCCCTTGCGAGGTCCCCCCGAACACCAAGCCACCAGCGGTCGAAAGCACTCCACCCCAAGGCGGACGCTGCAAACGGAACTCCCACTGCACTTCTCCGGACTGCGGCTTCAGCGCGCGCACGGCCCCCCAAGGCTCTTCGCCCGGTACGCTCCGGAATCCGCCGCCATTGAACAGCGCCCCAGGCTTATACTCGGCTTCGCCTTCGTAATAGACGCCGCCTTCTTCTCGCACAGCTACGTAGAAGAGCCCCGTCTTGGGACTGTACGTCGGACTGAACCAGTTGGTCGATCCCGCCACCGCCGGATACACAACGGTACCACTCACTTTAGGCGCCACCCCCGCCATCACCACGGGTCGCCCGCTATCATCGATCTCCTTAGCCCACGTCTGCTTCGAAAGTTCGTGCGACGCCAGGTACTTGCCGCTAACCCGGTCCACCACGTAGTAGAACCCGTTCCGATTCGCGAACAGCACCATCTTCTTTGGCTGCCCGCGAAAAGTGCCGTCCACCAGCACCGGAACCTGCACGGAATCCCAGTCGTGATCGTCGTGCGGGGTGAACTGGAAATGCCACTTCAACTCTCCGCTGTCGAGGTCTAGCGCAATCAGGCAATCGGAGTACAGATTGTCGCCCTTGCGTACAACGCCGTTCCAGTCCGGCCCCGGATTCCCCGTGCCCCACAAAACCAGGTTCTGCTGCGGATCGTATGAGCCTGTCACCCAGGTCGTGGCCGATCCTGTTTTCCAGCTTTCGCCATCCCACGTCTCGACATTGCGCTCCCCCGCGGCCGGAACCGTATAAAATCGCCACGCGCGCTTGCCCGTCTTGACATAATAGGCGTCCAGGAAGCCGCGCACGCCGTACTCGCCGCCGGCCATACCCACAATAACCTTGTCCTTGACCGCGAGGGGAGCGGCAGTCAGTGAGTAGCCCTTACTGTAATCCGTAACTGTGGTATCCCAACGAACGATACCCGACTTAGCATCGAGCGCCACCAGATGTGCGTCCACTGTCCCGATAATGACTAAGTCGCCCAGAATAGCGACGCCTCGATTCACCTGTCCACAACAGACCCGCGGGTCGTTCGGGATCTCGCGAGTGTAAGTCCAGAGAGTGCGCCCCGTGCGCGTGTCGAGCGCGGTGACATTGCTGGGCGGCTCAGTCAGGTACATCAATCCGTCCACTACCAGCGGTGTGGTCTCGAATTTGTGCAACGCGTTGATCTGGTGGATCCAGATCGGTTTCAACCGCGCCACGTTCGTAGTATTGATTTGATCCAGGCGCGAGTGGCGGTGTCCACTGTAGTTACCCGAGTAAGTGAGCCAGTTCCCAGGCTCAGAATCAGCGTGCAAAATGCGTTCGTAAGTAACTTGTCCTGCGAGTGGTAGAATCGCAGAAAACATCCACAACAGGCATTTCATGGCTGGCCTCGCAAAGAGAGCAGATAGGCGACTACATCATTCATTTCGGATTCTGAAAATGTCCCGGCGTAACCCGGCATGGGGGTGCGTTTGTGATCGCGGTTTGTCTCAGCCAGTTCCGACTTATAGTACGAATGCAAATTACCCGACAAGTCCCGCATCTGAATCGAATAAGTATCTTCACTGATCCGAATTCCCGAAACGCGTTGCTTACTCTTGGTGACTAACCGAAGATACACAAAGTCAAACGGCAGTGTGGAGACCGGATCGGCGAGAGTCGTCCGCAGGAACCCAGCGCTGCGCCGGTTGCCGACATCCGTAAGCGGCGGTCCCAGGCTTCCGCCCTCCCAGCCTATCGTGTGGCAGTTCAGGCAATTCCCCTTCGAACGCACAAGTTGTTCGCCGCGCGCCCGATCTCCCGCGACCGCTTCGTCGTGCGCCACTCGCCCCAGGGTGCGCACGAAAGCTGCCACCTGCCACACTTCGTGATCGACCATAGCCGATGCCTTGGGCATCTCGGTCCCCGGAATTCCGCGCCGCAGCACCAGGAACAGCGCTCGGTCGTCCGCCGCTCGAGGCAACACTGCCCGCGCCAGATTCGCGCCCTTCCCGCCATCCCCCTCGGGACCGTGGCATGGCGCGCAGTGCCCGATATACAACTGCTTGCCGTGGGCGACATCGGCTTCACTTTGGTAAGGATTCCTCGTAGGGACGTCTTTCTCATCCACAATGGACTGGCTCCACAGACACGTCGAGAGCACAACCCCGCCCAGCAGGATGCGAAGGAACCCGGTGCCGGAGAAGAACCGGGCACTGACGAATCCGTCCCAAAGCGCGACTTTTGCCCCGCGTGTACAAATCCTTCTTTCTGGGTTTTCTCTCTGCCCGCGCGTTTCTCCGGATCCTGCCACGACTCCTCCACGCATGGGAACGCAGTATATCACGCCCGCTCTCCAAGGTCATGGTGTGTGCTAGATTGGGCGTTTGCTGCTCAAAACCCCGCTCAATTCCGTGCACCGCTCGCTGGGCGCCAAAATGGTGGACTTCGGCGGCTGGGACATGCCCGTGCAGTATTCGGGCGTGATCGAAGAGCACCAGGCCGTGCGCACCGCGGTTGGCGTCTTCGATGTCAGCCACATGGGCGAGATCGAAATCATCGGCCCTGAAGCGCAGAAGCTCACGGATTTCGTCACCACCAACGCCGTCTCCCGTCTCAAAATCGGCCAGGCGCAGTACACCGGCCTCCTCTACGAACACGGCGGGTTCGTAGATGACGTCCTGGTTCACAAGGTCGCCGACGACCACTTCTTCATCTGCGTAAACGCGAGCAACCAAGACAAGGATTTCGCTCACATCCAGCAGGCGAACACGTTCGATGCCGAAGTGGAATTCGCCAGCCGCCGGTACGCCCAAATCGCCATTCAGGGCCCGAAAGCGATTGACGTTCTTCAGCAGCTGACGCCGGCCGAACTGGCCAACATCCGCTACTACTGGTTCGTCGACGACGAGGTCTCGAACGTCCCGGCCCGCATTGCGCACACCGGCTACACCGGCGAGGACGGTTTTGAGATCTATATCCCGCCCGAAGAGGCCGAGCGCATCTGGCATGAGATCCTCCGCGCCGGCCGCAACTACGGCATCAAGCCCTGCGGTCTGGGCGCCCGAAACACCCTGCGCCTGGAAGCCAAAATGGCCCTTTACGGCCACGAAATCCACGCCAGCATCACGCCCTTCGAGGCTGATTTGACATGGATCGTTAAAATGGAAAAGGGACAGTTCATCGGCCGCGACGCTCTCGCCCGCCAGAAGGAAAAGGGCATCACGCGTAAACTGGTGGGCTTCGAAATGTGCGCCCGCGGCATCGCCCGCGATGGCTACGAAGTCTGGTTGGATGGACAGGCGGCGGGCTGGGTGACCAGCGGTTCGCCCGCGCCCACGTTGAACAAGAACATCGGCCTGTGTTACCTGCCGGTGGCGGAAGCGAAGGTGGGCCGAAGCATCCAGGTGCTCATCCGCAATTGCCCGGTGGAAGCCGTAACGGTGGAAACTCCTTTCTACAAACGAGCGAAATAGACATGTATCCAGAAAAATTCCGGTACACGAAGGAACATGAGTGGGTTTCGGTGGTAGGCGATATCGGCACGGTCGGCATCACCGATCACGCGCAGGCCGAACTCGGCGACATCGTTTATGTGGATTACAAGCTGGGCCGCGACGCGCTTAAACTTGGCGACAAGATCAAGCAGGGCGACTCGTTCGGTTCGGTCGAGTCCGTCAAAGCCGTGTCGGACATCTACTCGCCCGTCTCCGGCGAAATCACCGAGATCAACACCGAGCTCGCGGATTCGCCCGAGAAGCTCAACGCCGATCCGCACAGCTCGGCGTGGCTTGTCAAAATCAAACTCAGCGATCCTGGAGAAGTGTCGAATCTACTTTCGGCCTCGGACTATCAAACATATATAGGAGCGGAAAAGTAGTTTGCGTTACCTCCCGAAGTCCCAATCCGAGCGGCACGAGATGCTGGCCGCTTGCGGAGTGCAGAATCCCGAAGATCTCTTTTCGCACCTGCCGGAATCGGCGCGCCTGAAGCGCCCGCTCGACGTCCCGCCCGGCATTAGCGAGTACGAGATCGTGGATTACTTCCACTCGCGCGCCGCTGAGTGCGCCAACGGCTACGCCAGTTTCCTGGGTGCGGGAGTGTATCGGCACTATCGGCCGGTGCTGGTCGATACGGTGGTCTCGCGCGGCGAGTTCCTCACGGCCTACACGCCATACCAGGCGGAAATCTCGCAGGGCACTCTCACCCACATCTTCGAATTTCAGACCATGATCGCGCAGCTGACCGGCATGGACGTGGCGAACGCGTCCATGTACGACGGGTCCACCGCCGTGCCGGAAGCGGCGATGATGGCGTCGCGCGTGGTCGGACGCCCGGGCGTTGCGGTGGCTAAGTCGCTGCACCCCGAATATCGCGAAGTGCTGCGCACATTCGCTCGCCATCAGGGCATGCCGGTGGCCGAGTTCGGCTACGATCAGGCGACGGGCCAGGTGGATCTGGAAGACCTGGAGCGCAATCTGAATGACCAGACAGCCGCGGTCATCGTGCAATCGCCGAACTTCTTCGGTGTAGTGGACCAGGTGAAAGCGGCGGCGGATATCGCGCACAGACGTGGCGCGCTGCTGGTCGTAGTATTCACGGAAGCTGTATCGCTGGGCCTGCTGGCGCCGCCTGTAGACGCCGATATCGTAGCCGGTGAGTTGCAATCATTCGCGATAGCGCCTAGCTACGGCGGACCGTATGCGGGCGTGATCGCGACCAAAGAGAGATTCATCCGCCAGATGCCGGGCCGCCTGGTGGGCGAGACGATCGATTCGCGCGGCAACAGGGCCTTCTGCCTGACGCTCTCGACCCGCGAGCAACATATCCGCCGCGAGAAGGCGACCTCGAACATCTGCACGAACCAGGCGCTCATCGCTCTAATGGCGACAGTCTTCATGACGGTCTACGGCAAACAAGGCCTGCGCGAGTTGGCCGAACAAAACCTGGCGAAGGCGCATTACCTGTCAAGCAAACTGAAGCCGCGCTTCTCCGGCCCGTTCTTCAACGAATTTGTCGCCACGGTTGCAGATCCCGAGGCACTGAATAAAGCGCTGCTGAAAAAGAAAATCATAGGCGGCCTCACTCTAGGAAGGTTTTATCCGGAATTGAAAGACGCAATGCTGGTGTGCGCGACGGAAATGACGAAGCGCGAAGAGATGGATCTGGTGGGGCAGGCGTTGTCGCCCACTCAAAAAGCGGAGGCCCTCTGATGTCGATCAGGAAGGTCCGCCAGCATCCCACGCAAAACGAAGCTTTGCTGTTCGAGCGCAGCTCTCCGGGCAAGCGCGGTTACCAACTCCCGTCCCTGGACGTCCCCCCGGTCGACGCCGCCGCCGTGCTAGGCGCCGATAACGTGCGCCCGGAAATCGCAGGCTTTCCCGAAGTGAGCGAAGTGGAGGCCATCCGCCACTTCACCCGCCTCTCCACCTGGAACTACGCCATCGACCACGGCATGTATCCGCTGGGCTCCTGCACCATGAAGTACAACCCGCGCATCAACGAACTGGTGGCGCGCATCGACGGTCTGGCCTGGGCTCATCCCTATCAGCCCGAAGCGCTGTCGCAAGGCTGCATGGAAGTCATGGCGCGCCTGGAGTCCATTTTGGCCGAGATCACCGGCATGGACGCGGTCACGTTACAACCCGCGGCAGGCGCGCACGGCGAACTCACCGGCATCCTGCTGATCCGTGCAGCTCTCGAACAGAAGGGCAACCCGCGCAAAAAGGTTCTGATCCCAGACTCCGCCCATGGCACCAATCCGGCGACGGCCGCGATCGCGGGCTATGCAGTCGAAAACATCCGCTCGAGCCCGCGCGGCACGATCGACCTGGCCGAACTCGAGCGCGCAGTGACGGAAGACGTCGCGGCCCTGATGGTGACCAACCCGAACACGCTGGGCGTTTTCGAAGAAAACATCGTGGAGGCTTCGGAGATTCTGCATCGCAAGGGCGCCCTGATGTACATGGATGGAGCCAACATGAACGCGCTCGTGGGCATAGCGCGGCCGGGCGATTTCGGCGTGGACGTGATGCACCTGAACCTGCACAAGACCTTCTCCACCCCGCACGGCGGCGGTGGTCCGGGCGGCGGTCCGGTGGCCGTAAAGAAACTCCTGGAGCCGTTCCTGCCCACGCCCCGCCTGAAGCGTTCCGGCAAGAAGTGGGCCTACGATTATAAGCGCCCGAAATCGATCGGCAAGGTGAAGGCGTTCTACGGCAACTTCGGCGTGCTGGTGCGCGCGCTGGCCTACATTCTGGCGCACGGCGGCGAGGGCCTGCGCAATGCCACGCTGGATGCCGTCCTAAACGCCAATTACATCCGCAAGAGCCTGGAAGCGCATTACGACCTCCCGTATCAGGCACCGAACATGCACGAAGTGGTCTTCAGCGATGAACGCCAGGCGCGCCGCGGCGTCCGCACCGGCGACATCGCCAAACGCCTTATCGATTATGGCTTCCACCCCTACACGGTAAGTTTCCCGCTGATCGTGCACGGCGCCCTGATGATCGAGCCGACCGAAACCGAAGGCAAGCTGGAACTCGACCAGTTCATCGAGGCCATGGTCTCCATCGCGAAAGAGGTGGAGACCGACCCCGAACTGGTGCTCAAGGCGCCGCACACGACTCGCACCAGCCGCGTCGATGAAGTAACGGCCGCGCGCCGTCCCGTGCTCCGGTGGAAACCCGCCAAGTCGGACAGCAAAGCCGCCGACTGATGTGGGCGCACCCCCTGGTCCGCTCGGATCCCTCCGGACGCGTTGGTCGAACTCAGTACTGATTCCAGGTATGAAGCTGCTGTTGATCGTGGCAGTCGTGCTGGCAATCCGGCTGCCGTTCCTCAATCAAGCCGTGCAAGGCGACGACGTGTACTATCTAGCCGAAGCCGAGCACGCCCAGATCGAGCCGCTGCATCCCACGCACTTCAAGCTGGTGTACCTGGGCAATCTTTCCGATATGCGCGGCCATTCGCACCCGCCGATGAACGCGTGGATCCTGGGCGGCCTCCTGGCAGTGTTCGGCGACATACGCGAAGCGCCGTTCCACGCGGCGTACATCCTGTTCTCGCTGCTGGCCGCGGTAGCAATGTGGTCGCTGGCAAAGCGCTTCTCGCCGAATCCGCTCTGGGCAACGCTGTTGTTCCTGGCAGTGCCGGCCTTCGTAATCAACGGCAACTCGTTCGAGACGGACCTCCCGTTCCTGGCGTTCTGGATGTCGTCGGTGGCGCTATTCGTGTCGGGACGCCGCATCGCTTCCGCGGTAACGATGGGGCTGGCAGCCCTGACCGCGTATCAAGCCATATTCCTGACGCCAATCCTCTGGCTGTACCTGTGGCTGTTCGACCGGAAGCGCCGAGCGGCCTGGTTAATCGCCCTGACACCAGTCCTGACGGTCGTGGCGTATCAGATTTTCGAGCGCGCGAGCACAGGCGCGGTGCCGGCGGCAGTCCTGACCGGATACTTCAAGCAGTACGGGTTCCAGAATTTCGACGCCAAACTGCGCAGCGCGCTGGGCCTGACGATCCACGCTTGCTGGCTGATCTTCCCGGCGCTCCTGCCTGCCGCCGCCATCCTGGCCTGGCGCGACCGGCATGACCGCCGCGTGATGTTTCTCGCCGGCTGGATCGCACTCTTTTTTGCCGGCGCGCTCGCCGTCTTCTTCGCCGGATCGGCCCGATATCTCCTGCCCATGGCCGCACCCGTCGCGCTCCTGGCATCCTCACTGCGTAAGCGCTGGCTGGCGATCGGCGTCGAAGTGCAGATGGCCGTCGCCCTGGCGCTGGCCACGGTGAACTATCAGCACTGGGCCGCCTATCGCCCATTCGCGGCGTCCCTCCCCGCCAAGGACCATCGCATCTGGATCAACGCCGATTGGGGCCTGCGCTACTACCTCGAGGCAGAAGGCGGATTGCCGCTCCAACGCAATCAAAGTGTGCGTCCGGGCGACATCGTAGTGACGGCCGAACTGGGCTATCCGATCGAGTTCACAACAGGCGGCGGAAAGCTCGCTCCGCTCGCGCAAATGGAGGTCCGGCCGAACCTGCCGCTTAGGCTGATCGGCCTGAATTCGCGATCGGGCTATTCCAACGTGGACCACGGCTTCCTTCCGTTCGACATTTCGAACCAGCCCGTCGACCGCGTGCGCGCCGAAGAAATCGTCAAGCGTGAGCCGACCCGTGAAGATCTGCCGATGAATGCCCCGGAAGCCCAGGAGCAGATCGTAAGCGGCGTATACGCGCGAGAGGACGGCAACGCCTGGCGCTGGACTTCCGGCCGCGCGGTGATCCTGCTGAAAAAGCCGGAAAAGCCGAAGCCGTTGCGGGTGTCGCTCTACATACATGACAATGCGCCGGCAAGAAAAGTGACGGTCCTCCTTGACGGCATACAGGTAGCACAACAGCAATACCCCGGACCGGGCAGGTACGTCCTCCAATCCGCACCCGTGACCGGCAGTGTAGTAACAATTGTGGCAGACAAGACGTTCTCCGTCCCCGGTGACAGCCGTGAGTTGGGCCTGATCCTGAGCGAGGTCGGTTTCTGAGAGAAGAAATGCGGGCAGCTCCACAACCAATTGATCTTGAGTATGTGGGTACGGTCGAATCCCGCGAGGCCATAGTTCCAGTCGCGGAGCGGCGCGACTGTATTGATCACTCCGAACTCCCCGTCGGTGTAATCCAACGCCTTCGACCACGTCCCGAACTGCACGACCGGGTACTGCACCAGCGGGTACGCGAAGCGATCGCAGCACTCGACCACGCAGACTCCGGAGGACTGGAACAACATCATCTAGGCCGCACGGTGAACAAGCGCACCCACAGTGCCGTGATCTCGGGATCTGCCGGCTCGATTATTTCCGCAGGTCGCCGCTCTTCATGCGCTCCGTGGCCGGCGGATGGACTCTGACCGCCATCAGCAGCCTGCGCAGCGGCACGCCGCTGACCATCGCTGCCTGCACTGACAATAATTTCGACGGCACCAACAACGATCGCGCGGACCTGATCGGCAATCCGTTCCTCGATCCCAACGCTTCGCGCAGCCGGGTAGTGGCGCGGTGTGGTTCAACACCGCGGCATTCAGCAGGAATGCCCAGGCGACCAACGGCTTCGACGGTACGGCCGGGCGTGTTATTATCGACGGTCCCGGGTTGAAAAACGTGGATATGGGTATCTATCGCGACTTCCGCATAATGGAAGAAAAGACGCTGACCTACCGCTTGGAGATGACGAATGCGTTCAATCTGGTGAATTTGTCGAATCCCAGCACCGGAGCGAATAGCAGCGCAACCTTCAGCACGGCCAATACGATGCGGCTGATCCAGATGGGACTGCGGCTGAGGTTCTGATGAAGCTGGCGATCTTCGATAAAAAGCGGGGACAGTCGAATCTGTCCCAAGGCGCTGTCTTCTGCGCCGCGTGGACAGAACTGTCTATCCGCGTTTTTTGCGGCGGAGCGCTCGCCTTATTGTTAGCCGTCACCGCCGTCGCGCAGACGCGACCGGAGGACCATCGTCCGCCGCTGTTCTTCCGCGAAGACTGGAAGGAAATTCCTGCGGCCACGCCGGTCACGGCGGAGCATCTGACGAATCCGAAGCTTCAGCTCGCGCTTTACGGACCCGGCAAAGACGGACTTAAGAAGAGCCATCACGATGCGCCGAAGGACGATCCCTATTACATCTGGACCGGTACCTGCACCGGCAATTGTGCCATCACATTGCGGGACAAAAGCGCTTTCGCCGACCTGAGCGGGCTCGCGAAGATCCGCTGGCGCACGAAGCAGACCGGCTTTCGCCAGTTGCGGCTAATCCTGAAGCTCGCCAACGGCACGTGGCTGGTAAGCGATCATGCCGAAGGGCCGACGACTGACTGGCACGAGAGCGAATTCGCGATCGCCGATGTCCGCTGGCGGAAGCTCGACATCAAGACCGTCATCGAGCGCGAATGGGTCGACAGGCCCGAGCTGACCAAGGTGGACGAAATCGGTTGGACGGATCTCATGACCGGGGGCGGCACTCCCGCTTCTTCGCGCGTAGACTGGATCGAAGTCTACGGCAAAGCCGTCACTCGTCAGTGAGCCACAGCGTCGGCCGATGCCGTCCTGATCCCTTTGCGTTCCTTCCACTTGTTAAACTTCGCGACGATCGCCGCCATGTATGTATAGACGACCGGCGTCAGGTACAGGGTTAATAGCTGGGAGCAGAACAGGCCGCCCACTACGGTGAGACCGAGGGGACGCCGGGACTCGCCACCCGATCCCCAGCCGAGCGCCATCGGCACGCCGCCCAGCAAAGCGGCGGTCGTGGTCATCATGATCGGCCGGAACCGGACCAGGCAGCCTTCGTAGATCGCCTCCAGCGGCGTCTTCATGTCATTGCGCTCCGCGGCGACCGCGAAATCAATTTGCATGATCGCGTTCTTCTTTACGATGCCGATCAGCATCATCAGCCCGACAAAGGCATAAATACTCAGCTCGACCTTGAAGACCAGCAACGTGAGCAACGCTCCGAATCCCGCCGAAGGCAGTCCGGAGAGGATCGTAATCGGGTGCACGTAGCTTTCGTACAGCACGCCCAGCACGATGTACACAACCAGAATCGCGATGATCAGGAGCAGCGTCAGGTTTTTCAGCGATTCCTGGAAAACTTTGGCTGTCCCCTGGAACCCGGTAGAAATGGTTGCCGGCAGGTTATTCCTGGCCAGGTCCTCGATCTCCTCTACGGCTTCACCCAACGAGACACCCGGCTTCAGGTTGAATGATATTGTTACGGCCGGTAGCTGTCCGGAGTGATTTACGGTTTGCGGACTGGCGTCGGTCTTCGTGTTAACCACGGCATCGAGCGGGACGAGGTTGCCGGTGGACGATTTGAAATAGATCTTCGACATGTAGTCCGTAAACTGCTGGTACTTCGGCAACATTTCCAGTTCGACCTTGTACTGGTTGTTCGGCGCGTAAATCGTGGACGACCACTGCGGGCCGAAAGCGTCATATAACGTCCTCTGAATCTGGGCGACGTTTAGTTGCAGGGCCGCGGCCTTATCCCGATTGACCGTGATGCCCACACGCGGCATCTTGATCTGCAGGTCCGTATTTACGTCCAGTACCTGGGGCAAGCGCGCAATCAGACGCTCCAGCTTCTGTGCCTCACGATAAAGTTCATTCGTGTCTGCGCCTTGCAGCGTGAAATCATATGATGTCCGCGAAGAATGGCCGCCGACGCGAATGGTCTGCGGCACCTGAACCAGACCACGGATTCCGGCAAAACGTGACACCTGCGGCCGCAGTTTCGTCGCCACGTCGCTGGAGCTGACTTTCCGGCCCTGGTCGCGCGGTACAAGCTCGATCATCGTACGGCTCTGGTTGGTTCCGCTCGTTCCCCAGTTGCTGCTGCCCACGCTGTACATGAAGCTGTCGATGTTCGGTTCCTTGCTCAGGACGTCCGCGATCTGCTTCTGGTACTCGACCATCTTGTAGTACGACGTCCCTTGTGCAGCTTCGGTATTGAGGTAAATGTTGTCCTGATCGGACTCCGGGATAAATCCTTTGGGAACGCGGTCGTACATATAGGAAGTCGCCACCAGCGCCGCCACGAAGGTGGCCAGCATGACCGGTCGGTGCCGCAGCACCCAGACCAGGCTGCGATCGTAGAGCCGCAGGGTGAAATCGAAGATGCGCTCCATAACGCGCTGGAACAGGTTCGGTTTGCTGCTCCCGTGGCGCAGGAATCGGCTGCACAGCATGGGAGTGAGAGTGATCGACACCGCGCCCGAGATCAGGATCGCTACGCAAATTGTTACGGCAAACTCGCGAAAGAGGCGCCCAAGCAGCCCCGCCATAAACAGCACGGGAATAAACACCGCCGCGAGCGACACCGTCATAGACACGATCGTGAAGCTGATCTCGCGCGAGCCGCGGAAGGCCGATTCCATTGGACCTTCGCCTCGCTCCATGTGGCGCACGATGTTCTCCAGCATCACAATCGCGTCATCCACCACGAATCCCACGCTCAGGATCAATGCCATCAGGGAAAGATTGTCCAGGCTGTAGTCAAGCAGGTACATGACGGCGAACGTGCCGACGATCGAGAAAGGCAGCGCCATGGCAGGAATCATCGTCGCCGATGTGTTGCGCAGGAACAGAAAGATCACCAGGATCACCAGGCCGATCGTGGCCAGCATCGTGATCTGGATGTCGTGGAAGGCCGCCCGGATGGTCTTCGACCGGTCGCTCCGGATCTTCACCTGGACCGACGGCGGTAGTTGCGCCTCTATGGACGGAAGCAGTTTCTTGACGTCGTCAATAACCTGGATCGTATTCGCGCCGGGCTGCTTCATCACCATCAGGCTGATCGCCCTGCGGCTGCCGCTCTTGTCGTAGAACAAGGAGAGGTTCTTGTCATCTTCGACGCTATCGATCACGTTGGCCACGTCCCGTAATCGGACCGGTGAGCCGTTGCGGTACGCCACGACAATCTGCTGGAACGCGGCCGCATTGAAAAGTTGGCCCGTGGCCTGCACCGTGAACGCCCGGTGCGGTCCGTAGAGGGTGCCGGTCGGCATGTTCACATTCCACAACTGCAGTGCCTGATCGATCTCATTCAAGCCCAGCTTCTGCGCGGCCAGCTTGTCAGGATCCACCTGGACGCGGACGGCATATTTGGAAGCGCCCCAGGTGTGCACCTGCGCCACGCCGGTCACCTGGGAGATCCGCTGCCCGATGTTCGTCTCCGCGTACTCGTCCAGTGTAGATAGCGGCAGAGTAGGCGAACTCAGCGCCAGCATCAGAATCGGAAAATCGCCGGGGTTGTTCTTGCGGAACGAAGGCGAGTTGGGCATTCCTGGCGGCAGCAAAGGCATGCACGCGGCAATCGCCGTTTCCACATCCACTTCGGCGCCGTCCATGTCCCGGCTCAGATCGAACTGCAGGGTGATCTCGGAACTCCCCAGGGAGTTTCTGGAAATCATCGAATCCAGGCCGGCGATGGATGTGAACTGCCTCTCGAGCGGCGTAGCAACCGAGCTTGCCATGGTGTCCGGATTGGCTCCGGGCAGCGAAGCGGTTATGGTCAGGGTGGGGAAGTCGACGTTCGGCAGATCGCTTACCGGAAGCGCGCTATAAGACAATACTCCGAACACGGCGATCGCCAACATGAGCAAACTGGTGGCGATCGGCTTGCGAATAAAGATTTCGGAAACGTTCATTCCACCCCTCCGGAGAGAAGTTGCCCGACTCGCGCAGGCCAGAGACCCTGCTCGTACCCGTGATCCCCGAATACCCCAGGTGCGGATTATAGCGCAAACTTCGACTGCAGTTTTGCCAGTTCATCGAGGCTGAGACGGCCAGTGTAGATCGCCATGCCAAGCGCGGCGTTGACGTCCATTTCGACCAAAGCCTTCACGTCGTCGATCGTGGTGATTCCGCCGGCAGCGGTAATCTCGTGCCCGGTGGCGGCGCGGAGGCGACGGAACCAGTCCAGGTCGGTTCCTTGCAGCATCCCTTCCTTGTCGACATAGGTGCAGAGAAAGCCCGAGCACGACGGCTCCAGTTCGCGGATGACGTCCTCAGCGGTCAGATTCGTCGCCTCCTGCCAGCCTTTCACTACGATGCGCCCTCCCTTGGAATCGAGCGCGATGATGAGCCGCTCGCGCCCGATTGCCTTCACGATCTCTGCCAGCACCGGCGTAAACGCAGCCGTCCCGACGATCACCTTGCGCGCCCCCTGGTCGACGAGCGTGCGGGCGCGCGCGGCTGTGCGAACGCCGCCGCCGACTCTCGTGACCGCCCGGCCGGCCAGCAACTGTACCAACTCGTCGTTTTCGCCCTTCCCCATCGCGGCGTCCAGGTCGATCACCTGGATTTCGGGAAAGGCCGCGAACTTGCGCAGCATCTCGAGCGGGGCATCGCCTTCGAGCGCCTTATCGCGCCCCTGAACCAGTTGCACGACCTTTCCATCCATCAGGTCGATGCACGGGATGATCACTCGGTCCTCCGGATCGGGATACCGCGGCGATCCAACTGTTCCTTCAACTCGGCGATCCGGTAGGTGCCGTAGTGGAAGATGGAAGCTGCCAGCGCGGCGTCGGCCTCACCGTCGGTGAGGACTCGTACGAAGTCGTCGGGCTTGCCCGCGCCGCCGCTCGCGATCACCGGAATGTGCGTGGCGCGCGAGATGGCGCGCGTGAGGTCGCAATCGAAACCTTCCTGTACGCCGTCGGTATCCATCGAGGTGAGCAGGATCTCACCGGCGCCCAGGGCTTCGCCCCGGGCGGCCCATTCCACCGCGTCGATACCTTCATCGTCCCGCCCGCCGCGAGTGTAGACGTTCCATGCGCAATTTGCGCGTCGGCGGGCGTCGATCGCCAGCACGACAGCCTGCGCGCCGAACTCCAGGCTGAGTTCCGTCAGCAGT
>Ga0070741_10013433_pt1 | contig 14458 bp, 14 predicted proteins | sample Coa_R1_4_FD_66440 | JGI IMG/M metagenome (GOLD analysis project Ga0070741, IMG submission 66440) | Surface soil microbial communities from Centralia Pennsylvania, which are recovering from an underground coalmine fire - Coalmine... | ecosystem: Environmental > Terrestrial > Soil > Unclassified ...
GTTTGAGACTGCCAGGAAATTAGGAATATATGAATGAAATCAAATCGCAAGCTTGGGTGGCATGCTTTGAAGCTGCGCTTATGGAATCTGATGCTACGAAGCTAAACGAGCGCATCGAGAGGGCAGAGGCAGCAATTGATCTGCGCCTCTTTGCATTACGGAACGATAGCGATCACCATGAAGAGCGGTCGCTGATCACCGACGCCCAACGCAGCCTACGATCATTGCGACGCATCAAATAAGCAAGGCATCTTTGGGAAATTACTTCGGGTTGCAAAGGCCCTGTTGTCGCGGTGATCTTTGCATCCTTCCTGTCGCAACTGTGCAGAATTGCTCATCTCCGAAATAAGGACCGGAACTATAATTCGCTGATATGACGCCAGGGCTGGCAACCAAGAAGAACCGAGTGTTCAAGCCCCACACTTTCCTTGCTACCATTGGCGACGGCAGAAAGAGTGTGAGCGTTGCCAATAAGAACGCGATCTTCACGCAAGGGGATAGCGCGGATTCTGTGTTCTACATCCAGAAGGGAAAGGTGAAACTCTCGGTTGTGTCCAAGACTGGAAGAGAAGCGACACTTGGGATCTTAAGTGAGGGGAGTTTTTTTGGCGAAGGTGCGCTGGCAGGGCAGGTTCTCCGCATGGGATCTGCGACAGCCTTAACCAACTGCGAGCTTCTGCGGGTAGAGAAGAAGGCAATGATGGATGCGCTTCACCGCGAACACTCGCTTTCGGATCTGTTCGTGGCGTATTTGCTGGCTCGAAATATCCGCTACGAAGAAGATCTGGTCGACCAACTTTTTAATTCCAGCGAAAAAAGACTGGCCCGCATTCTGCTTTTACTTGCTCATTTTGGCAAAGACGGTACTCCTGAGACCGTGATTCCCAAGATTAGCCAGGAGACCCTGGCTGAGATGGTCGGTACCACGCGGTCGCGAGTCAGCTTCTTCATGAACCGATTCCGGAAATTAGGTTTCATTCATTACAACGGTGGTTTGCAAGTCCACAGTTCACTGCTCAACGTAGTTCTGCACGATTAACTTCCACGGCGCGGTCCTGCCCTGCTCAATGTACTGAGCAATTCTGCTCACCAACAAAGGTGCAGCTCAGGTGTACACTTTTGGCCAGACACTCAGGAATTCCGATGAGAGACTTAAAGCACGATAAATGACTTTCCCTCTGGCACATTCAATGCGCGAGGTGCCCGATGTGTAGCAAATCCAAAACACGCATACTTGTGGTCGAAGATGACGAGGCGGTACGTTTGACATTCTCTAGAGTGCTCGAGAAGGAAGGCTACGAGGTCACCACCGCAAATGATGGGTTTGACGCGCTTTTGCAAATGCAACAGAAGCTCCCGGACTTGGTGGTCTCCGATCTTAATATGCCCCAAATGTCGGGATTCGAGTTGCTGTCCGTAGTGAGACGCAGGTTCCCAAACGTTATGGTGGTGGCGGCTAGCGGTGCGTATACCTCCGGCGCCGTGCCTGGAGGAGTCATAGCTGACGCCTTCTACGCTAAAGGCGAGGAAAGTGCCGCGAAGCTCTTAGAGATTGTTGCTGACCTCATCCGAACGGGTCCTGTCCAACACAAGGGAGAGAATGCTCCGGTGTGGATTCCGCGAAATGGTAAGGATCAGAATGGTAACCCTTTCGTCCTTCTGACCTGTACGCAATGCCTGAGATCGTTCCCGTTCACGGTTGATCATGAACCAGCCGGCGAGGTTCTGAAGACTGCCTGCATCTACTGTCCTCACGAAGTCACCTACATCATTGATTTTTCCCGCTCCGTGAACTCGCCTGAAAAACGGGCGGCATGGAAAGCAGCTTTTCTGAAATCTCCGCAGGAATCTGTCGCGTAGGCACAGCCCAAATATTGCACAGCCTCGCAAGCAGTGGCCCTTCTGTGCCACGCTCAGGCGGCGCTCAACGGATGCTTCGCAGGGCGCGGCACCGCAAGCACCAGTTGAGCAATTCTGATCAGACGGCACGCTGACACCTTGATAAATTTCGTTATGGCGCTTGCGAGGTCCTGCCATGAGTACCTTTCGAATTCTGGTGGTGGACGATCATCCGGTGTTCCGCCTGGGCCTGGGCTCACTCTTAGCCTCCCACCCAGATTGGGAACTCTGCGGTGAGTCTGCGGATGGGCGGGATGCCGTCGAGAAATGCATGCAGTTGAAGCCAGACCTGGTCATTTTGGATATTTGCATGCCCCTGCTGAATGGCGTGGAGGCGGCGCGACAGATTCTGAACCACGATCCGAACCTGAGAATACTGGTCGTGACCGATGTGGCCTCCGAGCAAGTGATCCGCGAATGTCTGGAAATCGGGGTCCGGGGGTGGTTTTTTAAGTCGGACACCACTCAGGACCTTGTGACAGCAGTAGAAGCTCTTCAAGGGGGCAGGTCGATGTTCAGCGCTGGTGTGTCCGATTTGATCCTTAACGGTTACGTGTCGCGCGACCAAGCTGTTCCTCCCGTGATCAAGCTATCCCAGTTGTCGCTTCGGGAGCGCGAGGTCATTCAGCTCGTAGGCGAGGGCAACAGTTCCAGGGAAGTGGCCCGTCTCTTAGGGATCTCATTAAAAACGGCCGAAACCCATCGCAGCAATATCATGCGTAAGCTCAAACTTCACTCCCTTGCCAGTTTGGTGCTGTACGCAGTGACAAACGAGATCATCCACGTGCCGCTCCCAGGCGTGTCGCGCTTCACAGGTTCGGCGAATGGTCGAGAGGATGTAGCCACTGGCCTGTGACTGAGAAGGCCATGCCTTCGTCTCAACAGAGACACCTATACCTCTGCGGGGCCTCGGGAAATTCTAGGTAGATTTCCTCTTCATTTTGCCTTCCACTTACGCAAGCCTACTCAATAATCGACACGCGTTTCCCGGCGTTCGCCTTGATTTTGGCCTTGATTTCGTCCTGCTCTTCAGCGAGAAGTTTCGTTAGCTTTTGGACCAATGCAATCAGCTTGTCTGAATCTTTCTCATTGCTGATCTACGGCAAAGCTCATACAGTTTTTGATCTCTGGCATCGTGCACACACTTGTTAATTCCGGTTGTCGCAAAGTCGTCCTTTCCTTCTTCGCTCGTGATAGTTCGCGTTACTGGTCTGTATTCTAGTGGTATCTAAACTTCACTATGCTAAATCGCCTTCTTCACACTTGTGATCTGTGTTCTTGCACCATACGCGCGCACCACGATAATCTCGCAGCAGTTGTCGCCTGAGTTCGCGTCTTGTTTCTTCTCGCCGCGCGAATTGTTTTCTCGGATAATCCCGTGCGCGTTGCAAGCTCGCTGTTTGTAAATTTATTTAGAGCTTCGGGAAATTGATAACCATTTTGTGCGTACTTAGTGAGCGTCTCATTTGAATAAAATTCCGGATCAGTTGAAGTTCCACGATCTACTTCTTTTCCGATCCAGTTAAATATTCCACTCGCTCTGATTGCGCGTCTACGCAGCAAGCCGCACGTTTCGCTCGCGCACTTCGATCCATCCGGCGCGAGGCTTTTATGCTCGATTGATTTCGAATAATCCTCGATGACCTTCTTAAGTTTTTCGGGCGCATCGTCAATAACGAAGCTCTCTTCACCTTCGCAATCATTTTCAATGCTGCTCAAACGCGTTGTCTGACCGGTTTTCAGCGAAATGTACTCGCGATCCTTCCACAATTCGGGGTTTTCGCAGTACGGGGTAACCTTTGTATCATGCCCAAAAGATGAAATCGGACCAATACAAAACGAGTATGGTTTTGCTGCGTCACGATTCAAACGGCGCAATTTTGTAAGAATATTTGGCGTGGTGACCGCGTATTTGCGCATCGAGTAGTAATTAGCCCATTTCGGCAATTCTTTTCTGATTCCAAGAATGAATTCCCATAGTTCTTTCACCCAGCGAAGATACGCGTCCCCTTTCAAGCAATCGTCGGGCGTCCAGAAGCGTTCATCATCTTTATATGCTGGAACGAAATAAGGTCCAAGGCCGTGCTCGCTGGGCTTGATGATCTCTTTTTCCGTGCGCAGGCAGTATCTTTTCGCCGAATAGCCGATTCCAAAGAGCTGGTGCGGCTTACCATTGCGATCTAAATTTGCTTTGTCAATTTTCAATAGTCTGATATTTGCGCTATACGGTGAGAGTTTTTGAATTCGGTCGGTGATTTTCTCGACTTCCGCGCGCGAAAGCGCTTTTACCGCGTCTTTCCCATCTGACATTTTATGCGGTCCACCAGGGCACGGAATAAATCCACCTTCTTCATTCGCGATGATTGCCATGCTGTCCGTGTCTGTCATCATGTAACTACCCTGGAGTGTTGCGAGTTCCTTCTCCAACATGCCTAGCAGTAAACGTCCTCCACCCGTGATGAGGGTCGCAATCCAGGGGAAATACCACTGGCCGGGAATTTCGATTTTGGTGTCCTTAGTGGGAGGAAGCTCTTTGTCGCCCGCCCAGATGCGGATCGTCTTAGGTCGGTTCTTGCTGTAGCGCTTCAAGTTCAGTTCGACGGCCAATCCATATACTCCCGAGTTCAGCAACACCTTAATAAATTGTTTGATTGTCCCAGACGAGACTTCTTTTAGCTCAACCCAAGCGGTGTACGGATTATCTCGTCGGGGATCGATGACGCGATCGCCAATTCTTACCGGCTGGAGCCCTTTTTGAATGCCCACAGGAACGAGCCGGATAGCCCGAAGGATCTTTATTCGATGGCCATGGAGAACGGCGTTTGCCAGGTCCGGGCCGGTTAGCCAGATTGGCGTCCTGGAAAACAGCGGATTGCAGCCAATATTCGTTGATTCACCGTCGACATCGTCATATTCAGTACGTACGGGGCAAAGGTGACCATCTGGCACAACTAGCGCGATGAAATCGAGCGTAGCCCAGAATTGTGGGTTCAACAAACGATCGCGATTTACCAAGCCCAGGGTGCTGCGCGCCTCTTCGGTAACGTCTTTAATGCGAATCTTCGCAGCGATCATTAGCTTCCATACGTTCAATAGCACTGCAGCGGTTGGATAATTGCTCGTATAGTCGACCAAAATCACCGGTAGTTCGAGATCGCGAATACGAACTTCACTTCTGCCGCCGTAGTAGCTTTGCATGGCGACGCCGTGAATCCAATCCGGCAATTTATATTTCTCTGCCGGTTTTTGAATTCCCATACTTTCGAGGAAGCTCTTCGCGATCGATGCGGGGCTGAGCGCGCGTTCCGGTTTCAGATCAATCGGGAAGCTGTCGTATTCTTTGCGTTGTGCGTTCAGTAGCCGGAGCGTTGCCGCAACGTCTTCCCGGCAATATTCGATTTCTTGTAACGTCACTTTCCCTGTTGGTTGGTGATCCAGCTTGCCAGCAACGTTCCAACCATCTATTCCGCAAGCCGTTTTCAGCTTGAGATGCTTGTTTCGCATTGCGAACGCAAACGTCAGAACATCTAGGAATCTTCCGCGATTCTTGCGACCACATTTGTATGGGCCCGTTCCTCCCGACAAGTCGAAGAACGCGGTTCGCGAATTCTTTGGAACGGTTCGTAGCCGTGGATAGCGCTTGTGTTCGCGTCGCTTGTAACGCGCCGCTAGTTCAGAGGAGAAGCCGTTTTCCGTTTTGTGCTCGTGATAGGCGACCGAAAGAACACTAAGATCGAATGCCAGGTTTGCGCCGACGATTGCAGCTTTCTTCAGAATTGCCCACGGGAAGAACACTTTCTTAACGAAATTAGACCGTGAGTAGATCTTCATCTTGGCAAAGCGACCGCAAATCGTGTCGGGCTGTGAACGCGCGAAGTGTTGCAATAGCGCTAGGGCGGTGTGGCCCAGGCGTTTCACGAGATCGTCGGCAAAGATGATGCCTTCTTCTATCGTTTTGAATTCGTTATTGATTTCTTTGCACTTCCGATAGAAGCCGAAGTTTAATTTTTGGCCGAGTTCTTCCGTGGTCGTTTCACAATCGATTACCAGCGCGTGTTTAGCCCATTTCAGCGATTGCGGGCCGGATAGCTTACGTGATCGTGATTTGGCGCGCTTAGCGCCTTCAACCTTTGTGTGAACACGAAGAGCAAGATCTTTTACTTGCGGATTCATCAGCGCTCCTCAGCGTTTTTCTTGATACTAAGTTCGAGGTCTTCAGCCCATCGCCACTTTGCTTCGGCTTGGAGCTCGTCAAAGACGGCGCTCGACCTAAGGCGTTGTATGGTTCGCTTGACCAGGTTCTTCTCATATTTCCTGCTGACACCAGCGGCATTTCGATTTCTCTCAAGCCGCTGATGAGCTTTCGGTGTGACCGGAGCAACGAGCTTGGAATCGTGCTGACGGCTTGCAACGTGATCTTCTTGCAGGCCGGACAGCGGGTCGTCGTCCAGGACCAACGATTGAAGGTCAGGCGGTTTGATTCCGCGTTCCAAATACCTTTCAAGTCGCTTGTTCTTTCGTCGAGCAGGCTTCACCTCCTGCCTCCGCGCGAAACCTGATCTGACCCGAGTTCATCGGTCTTGATGATTCCTGCATCGGCCAACCTGAAAACCTTGTCTGGATCGGTGAGGTAACGATGACCTGCTATGCGTTTCCGCTCGAACTCTGCGAGTGCTGACGGATCTTTATCTTTACCGCGAATGAAACGAGCCACCACCTGGTTGTATCGGTTAAGCTCGGCGGCTTTCTTAGAACCGCGAACCACGATCCTTTCGTAACCGTCTTCCGTGAGGAGCTGTTTGCCTCGCGGCGATCGATCAGATTTTGTCGGGACCCACCTTCCACGCACCTTACGAAAATGACCTGGAAGATGACGGCGAACAACGGCGAAATAGGTCCCAAACTGGCGACTAACAGCTTCAGGCGACTCACCAGTACGCCGGGAGCGAGCTAACACGGCAAACGCCTTGGCTCCGGTTGAATCTTGCCGGAAGCTGTTGCTCGACCGAGCCGGAGGAGACTTGTGCCTCGTCTTTTCCGAACGCGTTCTTTTCGACTTGGCTTTCTTTCGAGGCATTGGCACCTCGCGAACCGAGCTCCCTCCGTAGTCGAGGGAAACTCGATTCGTTACGTGCAAAAGCAACTGCAATTACTGCTTTGGGCTCACCGCCAAGCTGGGCACGATCTCGCCGGTTTGTGGATTACGAACAGAGATGACTTCCAGCTTGATCTTTTTGCCCACCAGTTTGTGCTCGTCATCGCCGAACAGCTGCACGAGCGCCTTGACGTTTGTTTTATTAACGGCCCAAGCTGACTTGCCGTAGATCGGCTTCTTCAACTCCAGTATGAGGACGGCGCTGAACCCTTCAGGTGGTTCGCGTACGCCCGCTACTTCAATGGTTATTGACTTAACTCCGTGAGGGACGTCGGAACCTTTTAGCAGAGCCCCGGATTGGCCTGTATTACGGCTGTTTAGCATCGTTCTTAACGACATACTGTTGCTCCTTTCGAATTGGGGTTATTCCCCGAAGTCTTGGTTCGAACATCGGTAAGGTGATCACCGCGCAAGAAATCCTCCAGTGCTGAGACGGGTATGACGCGACGACGACCAACCCTGCGGCTCCCCAACTCTCTCTGAGCGACAAGGGTCGCGACTGTACGCGGCGAGAGGCCCAACCTTCGGGCGGCCTCGACTATTCCTACAGCGAGTATCGTTTCATCACGTCGCATTTTGATACACCTCATTTCTTGCCCTTGCATTGCAGCTCTCGCAAGTGCATATTACCCCGTGTATACTATGCGTAGATCACATACGCAAACGATACGCTCTAGATTTTGCCCTTTAATTATGCCAGCTGGCAGACCAAGAGAAGTCGAGCCCGGATCGCTGTACGCAATGGCGCACCAGTTCTATTGGGATTTCCGCAGACTCATTGAGGGAGGCTCACGCTGGTGGTTAGATAAGAAAAAGTTCGCGGACCTAGAGGCTGAGCTGGAGAAAATGCCTATTGAGCTCGACGGACAGCAGAAGGCACGCCATCACGAAATACTCGAAGAAGAAATTAGATCTGGTCGATTGCCAATAGAGCAGAAAGCAGAGCGCCTTCGCGACATTGAAGAAGGAACATTATTTGTAACTCGGGAGTGGATGCGCGAGAAGGCGGTAGAAGAAGCCAGAGCCGTATTAAAGATCCCCGGTGAGCCTGGAGTATTCAACGCATTAATGCAAGCTGAAACACCAGAACGCGTACGGGAGATTTGTGCCCAAGCATCTATGGTCGTGACGCGCGAAGTGGAACCGGGAGTCATAAAAGAAATACGAGTACCCGCATGGCCCATATCGAATGTAATCGGCCTTCCAAACTATTTGTCACAATACGCGTCTGAATTCATTTCTGCGAAGAAAAATCCGAAGTTTCCGAAGTCTGATCGCAAGTCCACTCAGCTGAAGAAAATCTGGTTCCTCTCTCGCGCGCTTTCGGGCGCACTTTTTGGTGTAAGCACTCGCACCGCAATAAATCTCGTAGGTTCACAAAGACCTGACCAAATGTTTGATAAATCGCGCTTTGGGAAACCCCAGCGCAAACGTAAAAAGGCGATGCGCAAGTGAGGTTTGGGTAAAAGTTTCAACCACAGTGGGCCTGCCCCTGTCACCAGCAGATGGCAAGCCCTAACCGCACAGGAGGTATCAGCTCCCATGACGGCTATCAGAAACTTATCTGAACCGCCACAATCCCTCAATTCACTTGTGCCAAGGGGCGGTGTTGTCACGCTGTACGGGTACGGTATAAGAGTGAACGTTGATGGTGGGCACTTGGTACTAGAGGACGGCATCGGCATAGATCGCCGTTCATTTCGCTTGCCGCGCGTCAATCACGGCTTGAAGAGACTTGTCATCATTGGTGCTGACGGGTTCATCTCCCTGGCAGCGCTGCGCTGGCTCTCTGACCAGGACGTTTCAGTCTCCGTACTTGAGCGCAACGGAAAAGTACTTTTTGTCACAGGCCCGGTGTATCCATCCGATGCACGATTGCGTAGGGCCCAAGCACTCGCAATACAATCCGGTGTCGCCCTTGAGATCGCGCGCGAATTGATTGCACAAAAGCTAAATGGTCAAGCGCAGCTCGCACGCGAAACGTTGCTTAACCCAGCAGCTGCACAAATAATCATTGAGTTTAGGGAAAAACTTGGGACGGCTAACAGCGCCGAAGAAATCCGCTTGCTCGAATCTCAGGCCGCTCGACTTTACTGGTCGCTTTGGGCTAACTTAAGCATCAATTTCCCAAAGAGCGATCTTAGGCGTGTTCCCCAACATTGGCGGACGTTCGGCAGCCGTATATCACCTCTGACCGGCTCACCACGTTTGGCTAGCAATCCAGGGAACGCCATTTTGAATTACCTGTACGCGGTTGGCGAGTCAGCGACGCGCGCTGCCATCACCACCCTAGGGATGGATCCGGGACTCGGAGTTTTGCACGTTGATTCACCCATCAGGGACAGTCTAGTCTTCGATCTAATCGAGGCCATCCGTCCAAAAATAGATGCGTATCTGCTTGCTTGGATTCTCCATGGGGCGTTCAAGCGAGATTGGTTTTTCGAAGAGCGCAATGGAAACTGCCGCTTGATAGGATCGTTCGCCGTTCGTTTGTCTGAAACTGCACCTGCATGCGCACGTGCCGTTGCCGCGATTGCGGAGTGGGTAGCGCGCAAATTCGCTTCGGGAATTTCCACGCCCAATTACCGGACTGTTTACGCCACGCGACTCACGCAAGAGCACAAACGACTCGCCAGGGGCGTCGCTCGTACGGCGATTGCAGTGAATCCTCCCCGCCCGGAGAGCATCTGTGAAGGATGCGGGACGCCAATCGTGCGCGGACGAAGGAATTGTGCTAATTGTGCCATACCGATATCGCGGGCAAACCTCATCAAGGCGGCGGCTGTTGGACGCGTAGCAGCGCAGAGTTCAGATGCGCAAAGGACCCGCGCTGAATGCCTGCGAAAACACGAGGAGGCAAAACGCAACTGGTCAGCAGCTTCACAACCTGTTTGGCTGAACAAGGAAACCTATAGCGAAAGGATTTTGCCCCAGCTTGCGAAGCTTGCCGCTCCAACAATTGCAGCTGCAATCGGTGTTTCACTCCCTTATGCAAGCGGTATTCGGTCAGGCAAACGTCTTCCGCATCCTCGACATTGGCAAGTGCTAGCTGAAGCTGCGGGAGTGTTAAAAAATTAGGCTGCCTCCGCTAACAGTGCGGTGAACAGTGCCGACCGGGCCAGCAGCGGATCGCCTTCGTAATTGTCGGCCGACTTTCAGATTGTCTTGCGCATGAGCTGCATTCCTTTGTCTTGACCTGCTCTGTGCAGCCAAGCGAGGAATAACTTGTAACCTACCGAAACGATGACTGCGCCGAGGAACAGGCCGATGATCCCCATTGCCACAAATCCCCCGATCGCACCTAAGAAGATCACCGCGATGGGGACAGCGACACCGCGCCCCAGAAGCAGCGGCTTCAGTACATTGTCCATCAATGCAACTATGGCGCACCAAATCAGAAACATCACCGCCTTGCTTGTGCTCGCGATCGCAAACGCGTAAATCGCAGCCGGAATAAGTACGACAATTCCCACCTGAAGTACAGCGGCAAACAGAAAGATAAGGCCCCACAGGCCTGCGCCCGGTAGCCCCATGATTAAGAAGCCAAGTGTTGCGAAAATCGATTGAATCAGTGCGACACCTAGAATGCCTGTCGTGACGCTCCGGATCGTGGCCCCGGCTAGCGTCTCAAACTCGGCTGCCCGGTCACCAAATAGGCGTTCTGCTATGGAGCGAGATGTGGCAGCGCCGCTTTGTGCGTTAGCTAATAGAACTCCCGCCACCAAAATCGAGAGCGCAAATTCCAAAACGGTGAGACCGATTCCAGCAGAGGTGGAAACGAGCACAGGAACTGCAGCTTTCATCTGCGGAGCCAACGGTGCTAGCGCTGCGCTAAGGTTGGTAGCAGCAGCACTCCACATCTTATTCAGGGAGGGCCCTACCAAAAACCAATTTTCGATATTTGTAGGCGGCGGCGGGATAGCCAGTGTGCCTTCCTTGAGATGCCTCGCCAACGTCTGGATCCCTTGAACAACTGTCCCGGTGAGCAAGACGACCGGAACAATCAATACCACCAACATTAGAACGGTGCATACAACAGCTGTTAGTCCATCTCGGCCGCCGAATAGTCGCTGCAGCTTTTTAAAGCCTGGATACAAAGCGATGGCAATGATGATTCCCCACAGTATTAGATGTATGAAGGGTCGCAGAATCACGATACAAGCGCCGATCAAGAGAATGAGCAAGCCAATGTGGATGGCCAGCTCAAGTCCACGCTGCATGTATTCGGCATCATTCTCGGGGCGCATTAAGAATCCACTAAGAGATGCTAATGAGCTTGCGCGGAACAAAGGCATCCCGGCAGAACGATCATGGAACGACTGGGTTCGACCATACTCAGAAAGATGGAATATTTACCGTCGAATTGCTGATAAAGGACCTCCGGGGCACACAGCAGTAGGGTGCCCGTGCTCGATACCTAAAAGCAACTTATTAGCCCATTAGTGCATGGCGAATTGCCCTTAGAGTGATCGAGATGAGCACCGCAATACCGCCTAGCATGCCAACCAATGGCAAGAAGCTTCCAGTTTTGGGTAGCTCCGCCGGAGTAGCCTGAGGCGCTGGAGTAGGGCTCGGCATAATGACTGCCACCAAAATTGGTGCATCTGCCGGTGGTGCAGGCGGTGGTGGTGGCATAGAGCCGCTCACCTGACTTCGACTTTCGACCTGGGTTACGGGCTCCTCCACGATCTTCGTGGCCGATACGTTCATCCCTTTCTTCAATCCCCATGCGTCCTTCTGCTGACCGTCAACCATGAACTTCTGATCTTTCGGGATCTTGAATTGCTGATTTGTACCGTCTGCCAAAGTGAGAATCACCGTGTTCGGTGGATGTACCTGCCACACTTTTCCTGTAACAGTTTGCACTGTAGTGACCATCTGCGGAGTCGTCGTCATGATAGTTGTTTTCTCAAGCCTCATACCCGGCTTCAAGTCATGGATTCCCATTTCCTTGCCATCAACCGTGACCCGGGCGTTGTTGGATACATGGGGGAAATCGCGGATCGTGCCATCTTCCATTCTGATAATAAGGTCATTACCGGAAGCGTGGAGGACTTCACCACGTTCGACAGTGACCTGCTGAGTGGGGGAGCCGCTTGTTGTAGATGTCTCTGTCTTCACCTGGGCAAACGTGCTCAGAGTGAAGGAAAGGAGCACGGTCCCGACGCTCAGTATCAAATACGTTTGTAGGTTTTCGTTTCTTGAGTACATTGTGCTTACTCCTTGGTTGAACTTGCGGGCACCGGTCGAATTACGTTGTGTCGCAATTTGAGTCAAAGTGTCAGGTAACCGTGCCAACGCAATGTGTGCGCCAGCACATACAGTAGGCTGAGAACATGTAGATGCACTTTCGCGGCTACTCTTTCCTTCACGTGCTCAGTCCATGACTGAGGGGTGCGGAGCGTCGGAGAAAATGACAAGCCAAAGTCCGCACCCCGCAGTCCAATCCGCACCTTGGGTTCAAAGGTTACCGAATCCCCGTTACGCTACCGAACATGACTTGTTGTGCAAACTGTCAAAACTTGCAATTGCAACTAGAGGAGCGTCCCCTCCACCATCACGTATGCTGTAAAGCCTTTTACCTCGCTCCGTCTCTTGGCAGGAGGCGGGGCATTTTTCTGGCTCGCCGATGTATGGCCACAATTGCTACCCAAAAACTGTTGTTAGAGCTGACTTAGACAAATGCGTTTATTTCGTCGAGCGTGATGAATGTAGTTGTTATGCACAGGAGAGCCGTTGCGGCGATTCTGATGTTTCTATTTGCGTCGGTTTGCGCGCTTTCCCAGAGCCAAGTTAATGGCATTATTACTCACCGTTGGGGCGACACGCTGGTCGTAAAGAGTCCGGAAACAGGAAAGTCTTCTACCGTGGTTCTAACGAGCGACACGAAAACCAAGGACAACAAAGGTTTACTGGGAGTTCCGAACGAGTCCATGGCCGACACAGTGTTGATACCGGGACTCAAGGTGCAGGTCGATGCTGCGCCCGACACCGGAGGTGGATATGTGGCTCAAACCATCACAGTCGACGGTGATGACCTGGAAACCTCGCAGATGATCGAGGCCGGTGTGCATCCCACAGCGAGAGCAACCGCTGCCAACACTCAAGAAATTGAAGAGCACGCCAGACGGTTCACCGCCTTGAGTGAATACGACGTTAAGGGCCAAGCCACAGTGAACTTCGACGTTGGGAGCGCCACGATCTCGCAGACAGACCAGCAAGAACTCCAACGCTTGGCACGAAGCGCGACTGGGCTCAAGGCATACATGGTCGCAGTCACTGGCTACGCGGATTCGAGCGGCAGTGCCGCAATGAATACGCAACTGAGCGAGGACCGAGCCAAAGTGGTAGTCATCTATCTAATGCAACAGGGAAACGTGCCCGTGCAGAATATTGTGGCTCCAGGTGCAATGGGCGAATATGGGTCCGCGGCATCTAATGAGACTTCAGCCGGCCGAGCCGCGAATCGTCGCGTCGAGGTCAAAGTCCTGGTAAACAAAGGTGTGGCTGGAGGTTATTAGAAGCCGTTACTTTGCCGCGACGTTCTCATTAAGGTCGATGTGCTCTCCTCCTACAATGGGAGCTACCTGCCTCACCACAGGCCGCGCCCGTTTCTTAGGAAAATTCAGTTCCTGTACAAAATGAATCCACGAGGTCGGTCCCTTCAAATTAATCTTACTGTGGGTCGAATTTGAGATGGGCAATAGGTCACGCTTCAATTTTCAAATGTCGAAATAAGGCATTCTCGCAAGCTTGCGCTGTCGAGTCGCCTTTCACGCTTCACACTGCTATTCCTGACAGTTCCTGCATTCACTGCCCCACCCTAGTCTGAATCGCGTTGCTTAACGAATAGGACTAAGAATGAAACGTCTCTATCTGTTCTTCTCATTGCTCGTTCTTGCCCCCTTGCTTGTATCAGCACAGAACTTCGAAGTCAACGGAGGTTGGGCCCATATTTCAGGAGATGGCGGTCTCGATGGCTTCAATGTCGGAGCCGCTGTTTGGTTCACGCCCAGAGTCTCGATTGCCGCCGATTACGACGATACCTGGGACAGTTCGCATCTGGGGGTTTTTGAACTAACGCAAACGGGTACCATCATTTCTAAGACCCACTTGCAGGACGGCCTCGTCGGACCCCGAATCTTCTTTCCTGGTTTGCTCAGGAATAAGCAAAAACATATTGCGAAGTTGTTCCCCTTTTTTGAAGCCGAGTTAGGTGCGTCCAATGAGTATGGGAGTCTCCAAGAGCCAACGATGAAGATCAGCCAGTCAGCCTCGGACAACGCTTTTACATGGATGCTTGGCGGAGGTGCCGATTATGCGATCTCTGGGCACTGGGTGGGTCGTGCGAGAGTCGACTTTCTTCGCACGCACTTTGCAGATACGGGACAGAGTCGGGCGCGT
>Ga0070741_10013434_pt1 | contig 14457 bp, 10 predicted proteins | sample Coa_R1_4_FD_66440 | JGI IMG/M metagenome (GOLD analysis project Ga0070741, IMG submission 66440) | Surface soil microbial communities from Centralia Pennsylvania, which are recovering from an underground coalmine fire - Coalmine... | ecosystem: Environmental > Terrestrial > Soil > Unclassified ...
CCGCTAACCAAGCAATTTCGGCGCGGTCAATCAGATCACCAGATCAGCAGCTCCTTCAACTGGAAGAATTTCTGCACCGCCTGCCTACGTTTTAGATTTACTCGCCGATGTGCCTAGAACAAACTGCGATCTCTCCTGATTTATGAAACGAGTACCGGGGTTTTGTCACTAGATCAAATCAGGGTTCTCTATCGACAGCTTTGCTGCGATTGAAATTAAAGGGAGCCTGCGAGCGCCTACGTTCTTTCAATTATTCATTAGATCTAGCTCAAACCTGGCCCCGCACAGAAAGGAGCACGAATTAGCGCTGCCTTTCCCGAGGTCAAGAGAGCAACGAGGTCAAGAGAGCAAGAGGGCAGCAGCAATGACATTCATCCAGCGGACGGGTTTGGCAGGAGCAGTGGTAGGAAGTTTCTTTGCGGCGATGATGGCCTTTCGCGGTGGGCCACCCAACCCGGCACAGCCGGCAAAAACCAGCCAGTCCAGCACCGCCGCAACTCCGCCCAATAGGCCATCGCAATCCAACGCGCTGAAAAAGAAATGGTCTGAGGATGGGCCCTGGAAGGCTTCGCGGCAACACTTTGCCGGTATTCAACCGGAGAATGATTGCCCGCCTCTCGATTCTGAATCCAAGAACAAAAACACTGCGGCATCCCCCTCAGATCCGCGTGCGTCACAGCCAGCCGGTGAAGTCAGCACGTTCAGCAACGTGCGTGGCCGTGTCTGGTGCATTCCAGACGATGTGAAGGTTCGCGCGATGATCGCCATCGCTCCTGATCCTGTTCATAGCCATCTGCCTCTTGCCTTTGATCGCACGATTGAAGTGCTTCAGGTATCGGCCGAGACCATGAATTATGAAATGGATCGATACTGGCTGCCCTGGCGGTTAGCAACCGCAAGCGGTTCAACTGCCTCCGCCGATGCCCACGATACCGCGAACAAGGAACAGGAACCTGGGCTCCTGCTGTTCCGCTGGAATGGGCCGGAAGATGCCCCCGGTCCCAAAATGCTTTACGTGTTTCTGGTTTCAGACACGGCGACTGCCGGCGTCAATGGCAGCCAGTTCAGCAATGCCGTTCAATATGTCCAGCAAGTCTGCAGTGCAACGGCAACGCCTGTTTCCGGATGCGGCAAGGACAATCGCATCTTGATCATAGGCCCCACCTTTTCTGGATCGCTGGCGTCATTGGCACAACTAACCAACGCAGCGCCGGCAATGGCAGGGAAAAAACCGGACTTTACCGCTTATAGCGGCACGGTATCCAGCGTCTGCGCCATCAAAAACCAAGGCGTACTCAATCAAGATTTTCTGGCCGCTAATCTTCCTCCCGGGTGCGCATCAGGATCAACGGCAGGCGCTGCCTCTGCGCCGCATTTACATGTCACCTCTCTGGTCGGCGATGCAGAAACCATTGTGAATGATTTCATCGGCGCGCTCAGGGAGAAAGGTAACATTGAGTGCACGGGTACTGCCGAGGTGGCCATCCTTTCTGAAGCATCTACCACCTATGGTGGAGCAACAGTAACCAAGGACCCGGAAAACAACTGCCCGTACACCAGCTTTCGCTATCCGCGGGAAATCTCCAACTTGCGCAACGCCTCCGCTTCCAACAACCCACAATCGGCCGCTGCACCGGCGCAGCAAGGATCGGAGCAGACGCCGGATTATTTGCCTTTCACTCTCGCCGATCAGCAACCCAACTACGGTGACGAGGCCCCTGATTTCTCCCAGACCCAAGGACCTCTTTCCAAGGAATCTGTGTTGATGAAGTATGCGGCTGAGTTGCGGCGCGAGCATTACAAGTACGTAGGCATCATCGGCACCAATGTTGTCGACGTGCTCTACCTGGCCAAGTTTCTGCGCAGCGCCTGTCCTGACGTGCGCCTTTTCGTTTTGAACTCTGATTTGCTTTTTGAGCGCGACCTGGACAACACGCCTTACATCGGCACACTGTCGCTCAGCACGTATCCTCAACTCGGCCACGATCCAGAGTGGCACGATTCGCGCAACTTGCTGCCTCGTCTTCCCTTTGCCGATCAGTTTGCCTATGGACAATATAACGCTTCTCTGTTGGCGATGGATGAGGTGCTCGAAAGCGGCGGTCGGCCTCCTTTGCGTGATGTTAGCGATCCATTTTTGGGAACTGAAAATCAGGCCCCCAGAACCGGCACGTTGCCGCTCTGGGTGACTGCAGTGGGCACCGGAGGTTACTGGCCGGTGCAGCTAATTCCGCCGAAGGGAGCTCACAAACTTACAGACCAACGTTTTGACAGCAATGATTTTTCTCCCGCTTGGCGGGCGCTTGCGCTCATACTCGCAGGGTTCGCCTTTGTACTGAGCTGGATCTTCTGGACTGTGCCGCCAGTCGGGACGCGCTTTCATGACTTTGCTCTCATCAATGATGCTCCGGCGCAGAGATTCTTCTTCATCAACGTGGCCTCGTCATCAATGGCCTGCGCTCTGGCTCTGTTCATGGCTCCGGCATTGAAGTTTGGAATGTCATCAGACCGTACGGTGCCGGCCATTGTGATCGTGATGATGCTGGCGATTGCCGCGCTGCTCGCCTGCAATCTGTACCTCTGGCAGTTCATGCAACAGATCCGGCGAACCGAAACCGTCTCCGGGGAAATCCGCTCCTATCGCTGGAGCACGCTTTTCTCCTTCCTGGCCTGGGTGGCCGCGGCTTTGGGCGCAGGTTTGTGGCTGAGCTTGTATCAGGACGATCCCTCTCATTATGGTTTCTTTTTTGGCTATCGTTCCATCAACATGGCCAGCGGAGTCTCGCCTCTTACCCCAATGTTGTTGCTGGTGTGCGCGGTTTTTCTTTGGAGTATTTTTGAAATCCTGCGCTTGCGCTTTGACGACAAGGTCCGCCCTCGGCTCAATTTGAAAGAAGTTTTCCCCGGCGTAAAGACTGAAAGCGCAATCGCCAGATCCATTAATGCCTACATGCTCGATGTCAATTACGGGGGCATCTTCACCATCGTCTTTGTCACCTGGATCTTTTTTCTTCATCCTGCGCATCCGTTTGAACTGTTTGAAAAAGCGGCGTTCGGCTGGACCTATGAGGTCCTATTCGCCCTGGTAGTTGCGTTAATGCTCGCCAATGGCTTGCGCCTGTCCCAAACCTGGACACAACTGAACGCCCTGCTGCGCCAGTTGGAGCGTTCACCGGTCCGCGGATTTTTTTTCCGGCTCAAGCAGATCAGTTGGTCCCCCATTTGGCAGGCCGGAGGACAGCAGAATGAATGGACCAATATGGCCCGCTCTTTTGAAGTCATGCAGCGGATTAAAAACTGCAATGATCCCTTGGACCCCGGCCTTGCCTCCGACATTGATGCCGCCATGGGCAAACTCAATGAAGTCCGCACTCAGGTACGCTCGAAAACCCTGGAAGGGCTGACTGGCCCACATGCGCTGCAGAATAGTTCCGAGCGGGTGGGAAAATTTGTTGTCTCTCAGTTTCGCAAACCTACACAGGCAGCGGCGGCCAAGCCGGAGGAAAGTCCAGGCGTCGCGGGGCCAATTGATAGTTTCCGCACCCTGGAGAAGCATTACAGTGAGTTGCAGACTGGTCTTGCAACAGTTTTGACCGATGCCATGGGGATCCTGCAGACGCAATGGCAGGAGCGCTGCTATGAGCCGACCGATAGTGATGAGACAAGCAACGAAGACAAGCCCGTGGTGGTCAACTGCTGCAAAAAAGACGAGTCAGAAAAGCAGGAAGAAAAGAGGCTCGAGAACATCGCCCGGCTGGAAGAATACGTGGCTCTCCGCTATGTGGCATTCATTCGCGGAGTGTTGGGGAATATTCGCTTGTGGCTCATCTTGCAGGCGATCGTCTTCAGCCTGGTGCTCAGCTCGCTGAATGTCTATTCCTTTGAGCCCCACCGCTCCCTGGTTTGGTCGTTCACCGCGATCTTCGTTTTGATTGGCGCTGTTGCCCTTCAAGTACTCATGCAGGCGCACCGTGATCCGGTGCTCAGCCGCATCACCGGCACCAAACCCAATGAGTTAGGCATCCAGTTCTACATTCGCATTGCCACGCTCGGCGCCGTGCCCTTGTTCACGCTGCTAGCCACGCATTTTCCTTCGATTGGCCACTATCTGTTGTCAATCTTTCAGCCCGGAGTGGATGCTCTCAAATAGTGCCGAGCACTCGGAGCGTCTGCGGATCAAACTACACCACCTGCCCAGCGCAATATCCTGAAGCCCAGGCCCACTGAAAGTTGAATCCGCCAAGATGTCCGGTGACGTCTACCACTTCACCGATAAAGTAAAGCCCCGGCACTTTGCGGCTTTCCATCGTCTTGGCAGAAAGCTCATTCGTGTCCACACCGCCTGCGGTTACCTCAGCTTTGGCGTATCCCTCTGTGCCAGCAGGAACAATCTGCCAATGATGGGCGCGACGCTCAAGTTCTTCGAGCGCGTGGTTACTCAAACTCTCCGGAGGATAAAGATCAAGCCAGCGATCAGCGAAACGATGCGGAAGCACGGCGCGAAAACTGTTCTTAACAGCGGCTAGATCGCGGCGCGCGTTAGGCTCATGCAAGGGCGCAGTTAGCTTTTGCTCCGGCGCCAGATCCAGCGTAATGGGAGTACTGGGCTTCCAGTACGACGAAATCTGCAGGATCGCCGGCCCGCTCAGGCCGCGATGCGTAATCAGCATCTTTTCGCGAAAGCTCTGTCCGTTGCACGAGGCGACCACATCGGCGGAAACTCCGGCAAGATCGCAGTAATTTTGTTGGTCTTCATTGTTCAAGGTGAACGGAACAAGCGCTGGCCGAGTGCTAAGGATCTTCAACTCAAACTGCTGGGCCAGATCATAGCCAAAACAAGTTGCGCTCATCTTGGGAATGGACAAACCACCGGTGGCGATGACCAGAGAAGCAGAGTGAAAACTTTCTTTGCCTGCTTGCACAACAAATCCATTTTCACGCGATACTCGCTCCACCTTTATATTGGTGAGAATTTGTGCGCCGGCCCGGCGGCACTCTTCTTCCAGCATGGCCACAATCTGTCGGGACGAACTGTCACAGAATAGCTGTCCGAGTGTTTTTTCGTGATAGGCAATTCCATGCTTTTCTACCAGGGCGATGAAATCTGCCGGTGTATAGCGCGCCAGCGCCGACTTGGCAAAGTGTGGGTTGGCGGAGATAAAGTTCTCCGGACGGCAGTGCAGGTTGGTAAAGTTGCAACGCCCCCCGCCGGAAATGAGGATCTTCTTGCCGATTCGCTCAGCACGCTCCAGCACGGCCACACGCCGCCCACGATTGCCGGCCTCAATCGCGCACATCAGCCCGGCTGCGCCACCGCCAAGAATAATCACGTCAAATTGCTGCTTCATGCAGGGCTGAGAATATCCATTGTTGTGGTTGAATTATTGATTTGAGCGAACGTCATACAAGATCAAGCCCACAGATATCTTCCAAAGGTATGGATTTTAAAGCCAGCATTATGAGAGAGCGAATTTTTCATTCTGGAACAACACGCGGCGATCTACAGTTCACCTTAATTCTGCTACGGCATGTGCTTTAGCAGAGTCCTCTCAGAACAAGAGAGAATTTTGTTTTGTTAAGGAACCAAGGATGCAAAGAGAAAAAATCCAGAGCTGCACAACTCTTTTTACATTTAAGGGTTCCTACCTAGCAGAGCGAGAAGGCCATGAAATGCGAGATCTGCAAAACGATTGAACGGTTGGGGCTGGATGCCTCAGCGCACGATCTTTGGTATTGCGCAGATGCCCCAGCAAGGAAGTTTTCATTGCAACCAGTGCAGGCGCACATGAAACAGTTTGGGCGCAAGCTGCATGCCTTCTTCCTGATGAAACGGCGGCAAGGGCGTATGCGGGTGCTGGCCCACTACAGGCCACGGCTGGTAAGGCTGGGAATTTAAGATTGACATCTGCTTAAGATCAGCTAAAGTGAGCTGTGATCTAGATGAAACGCAACGGACAACCGTTGCGTTTTGTGCTTTATGGGCTGCGACCCACTGCTGATCGCCTAACCAATGAATTTGGGATTGGGACTGGCTTGCATCACCCAAGGGTGACGCAAGGGTCACCCAAGCGCCACGCAAGGGAGATGCGAGGGTTGGTTTATGTAAGCGCTTTATTTGCAACGGAAATGGAAAAAGGCCGGGTGGGGGTATAAGAAAATCACTTGGCAGCCCAAGCTGGCCCAAGGTTACAATTTAATTAGTCGCCCTTAGCCAGAGGGCTGGATATCTATGGATTCCTCCATTATTCGCCAACTCAGGAAAATTGCAGGCAAAGATGCTGTGCTTGATCGCCCGGAAGAGCTCATGCTCTATGAATATGACGCCGGCGTAGACAAGCACCGGCCCGGAGCAGTTGTGTTTGCCCAGAACGCACAACAGGTCTCGCAGATCATGCGGCTGGCGAGCGAGAAAAAAATTCCTGTGGTGCCGCGCGGAGCGGGAACGGGGCTGAGCGGCGGCGCTATCGCGCGGCGAGAGGCGATTGTGCTCTCCCTGGCGCGGATGAACAAGATCCTGGAGATTGATATTCCGAACCAGCGCGCCGTGGTCCAGCCAGGCGTGGTGAATCTGGAACTGAGCAACGCCACGGCGAAATACGGCTATTACTATGCGCCTGATCCTTCAAGCCAGAAGGCGTGCACGATCGGCGGCAACGTATCTGAGAATTCAGGCGGGCCGCACACGCTGGCGCTGGGCGTTACGGTGAACCACGTGACCGGGCTTGAAATTGTGCTGCCCAGCGGCAAGATAGTCGAGTTTGGCGGCAAGGCGCAGGATTCAACCGGCCTGGACCTGACCGGCTTTTTTGTTGGATCAGAAGGCACTATGGGCGTGGTGACCAAGATTACGGTCAAGCTCACCAAGCTTCCTGAGCACGTAACCACGCTGCTGGGCATTTACAACACGGTGGAAGACGCGGCCAATACGGTGGTGGCGATTACCCAGAGCGGCGTTACGCCAGCGGCGCTCGAGATGCTGGATGGCTGGATGGTGCGCTGTGTTGAAGCGAATGTTCATGCCGGATATCCGGAAGACGCGGCGGCGGTGCTGCTGATTGAGTTGGAAGGAATGAAGGAAGCGGTGGAAGAGCAGGCAGAGGCGGTGAGCGCCGTCTGCATGCAGCAGAAAGCGCGCGAGGTCCGGCACGCCAAAGACGAAAAGCAGCGCCAGCTTTTATGGCTGGGACGCAAGACGGCTTTCGGCGCGGTGGGGCGCGTAACACCTTCTTATTACACGCAGGATGGAGTGATCCCGCGGACCAAAGTCCCGTACACGCTGGCGGAGATTGAGCGCATCAGCAAGAAGTATGGGCTGATCATTGGAAACGTATTTCATGCTGGTGACGGCAACCTCCATCCGCTGATCCTGTTTGATGGCCGCGATCCTAAACAGACGGAGAACAGCAAGAAGGCCGCAAAAGAGATTATGGCTTGCTGCCTGAGCTTTGGAGGCTCCATTACGGGCGAGCATGGCGTGGGCATGGAAAAGATGGGTCTGATGACCGCCATGTTCACTGAGGATGATCTGGAAGTGATGGTACGGCTGCGCAACGCGTTCAATCCTGAGTCAATCCTGAACCCGCAAAAAGTTATCCCGGACCTGCACTTCTGCCGTGAGATTACCGGGCCTCTGCCCAAAGCCAAGGTTGAGCCGGTGGCCGAGGTCTCTGCAGGAAGAATGCCAGTATGAGCGCCCTGAGCAGCCCAGCTTCGCTCGATCGCGAGTTGTCCGCCATTGCAGGCAATGCTAATGTCTCGCGAACCGGCTCGGGTGGCTTCAACATCAACGGCGTGGTTCCGGCTGCGGTGGTTTCTCCGGCATCGCCGGAAGAAGTTGGAGCGGTGCTGCGACTGGCCAACGATCGTGGCCTGGTGGTTGCGCCCGCGGGCGGGCTTACCAAACAGCAGATTGGCAGCGTGCCGGAGCGGGTGGATATCCTGCTCAGCACTACGCGCATGAACCAAATTGAGCAGTATGATCCCGGCGACCTTACGGTTTCTGTCGCTGCGGGCATGCCGTTTGCGGAGATGCAGCGCACGCTGAGTGAGCACCATCAATGGGTCCCTTGTGACGCGGCAAATTTAGATCGCGCGACCATCGGCGGCTTGCTGGCCACGGGCGCTTCCGGGCCGCTCAAATCAACCTTCGGCCACATGCGCGATTTCTGTATTGGCGTGCAGTTTATTACGGTCGATGGAAAGGTGGCTAAAGGCGGCGGTAGGGTGGTAAAGAACGTTGCCGGATACGACCTGATGAAGCTGCTCACAGGCAGCTATGGATCGCTGGCGGTGATTACGCGGGCCAACTTCAAGGTCTTCCCCCGACCGCGGCAAATGCGGACGTTCATCTGTTCCTTTGGCTCGCTGGAAGAAGCCATCAAGTTCCGGACATTTATCTTCCAATCGCCCCTGACGCCCATGTGCATGGAGATCATCTCTCCGCGCGCGCCGGAATATTTGAGCGATCCCGGCCCGGTTCATGATCCTGACGATTACGCGCCAGAACAACCGTTGTCTTTGCCGGCAATCGAGTGGCAAATTGCGCTGCGCGCGGCGGGCAGCGATAACGTGCTGGCACGGTATGCCCGCGAGCTAGGCTCAGCCGTTGCGCATACGCTGGAAGGCGCTGAGGAAGAGCGGTATTGGAGTTGGATCTCGCATTTTGAGCAGAGCGTGCTGGCGCGGCACAGAAATGCCATGGTCATCTATACGCATTTGACCATCCAGGGCGTGGAACCGGCATTGCAGGCGCTGGAGCGGGTTGCGCCGGATTACAACCTGATTCCCGCTGCCGTGGGGCGCGCCGCTACCGGACATCTGGTGCTGGCATTGATGCCGCTATCGGTTGATCCGCCTTCAGCCATGCAGTATGCCAACTGCGTTTCCGCATTTCGCGGGATGCTGCCGCCGGGATCGTCGGCTGAGGTGGCGCAGTGTCCGGTTGAAGCCAAGCTGCACTTTGACGTCTGGGGCACCACCCCGACTGACGTGAACATGATGCGCGCCGTAAAGCGGGCCATCGATCCCAAGAATATTTTGAACAGAGGTAGATTCATTGTCTGAGACCACTACGATCGACGCGCAAGCGCAAACTATGCAGGCAAATCCTGCGCTGGCCAAAGATCGGCCAAGCTGGGAGCTGCTTTCCACCTGCGTGCATTGCGGGCTTTGCCTGAACCACTGCCCCACGTACAAGGTCCTGAGCAATGAGATGGATTCTCCCCGCGGGCGCATCTACCAGGTTCTGCAGGTTAATGAAGGCAAGATGGAGCTGGGGGAGACGTTTGCCACCCACATTGACCGCTGCCTGGGCTGCGTGGCTTGTGAGATCGCCTGCCCTTCCGGCGTGAAGTACGGCCGCATTGTGGAGCGGGCGCGAGCGCAGATTGAGCAGGGATACAAACGGCCGTGGCTTCAGCGCACCTTGCGCGGCTTCTTCTATAAGAAGGTAATTCCAAACTTCAACACGTTGCGCCGTGTGGCCGGACTGATGCGGTTTTATCAGCGATCAGGACTGCAGACGCTGGTAAGAAAATCCGGGCTGCTGAAGCTATTGCGCGTGGCTGATCTGGACAAGCTTTCACCGCAGATTGACCAGGAGTTTTTCTTTGGCGAAATTGGCAAGGTCTTTCCTGCGGTGGGCGAGAAACGCGGCCAGGTCGCCTTCGTTGCCGGATGCATTAATAACGTGGCTTTTTCTCACCTGAATCGCGCGACGGTGAATGTGCTGACGCAGAACGGGATCGAAGTTCATATCCCTGCCGGGCAGGGCTGCTGCGGCGCGCTGCATGCCCATGCCGGAATGCGCGATGAGGCGCGGGAACTGGCGCGGCACAACATCGACATATTCCTGGGCGGCGACTACGACGCGATTGTGACCAACACCGCCGGCTGCGGATCAAACATGAAGGAATACGACGACCTGCTGGAGAATGATCCGGCCTATCTTCGCCGCGCGAAGGAATTTAAAGCCAAGATGAAAGATGTGACCGAGTATCTGGCGGGAATCGGATTGAGGACGCCGAAGAAGAAGATTGGACAAAAAGTAGCGTATCAAGACCCGTGCCATCTGGCGAACGCGCAGCGCATCCGCACGCAGCCACGCGAGCTGCTGACCGCGATTGGCTGCGAGCTTGTGGAACTGCCCCACTCCGACCAGTGCTGTGGCAGCGCCGGAGTCTATAACGTGGCGCAGAATGAGCTCTCCATGAAAATTCTGGAGCGGAAGATGGAAGACGTGACCTCTGTTTCCTCTGACATGCTGGCCACCGCCAACGTGGGCTGCATGATCCAGTTGCGCGCCGGAGTGCAGGAACGCGGGCTGCAGATGCCGGTAAAGCATGTGATTGAGTTGCTGGATGAAGCGTACGGAGAAGCAGTAGTTAGTAATTAGTTTTTAGTAGTTAGTAAAAGCTGATTGCGCGGGCCAGCTTGGGTAAAAACCACAAAACTGAATGTTGTTACATCAATTCGAACTGGATTGAATATGGAATCTCAGGCCAAGACCGAGACCAACGTCCAGCAGGCGGTGCCGTTCTTCATGGTCACTAGCATGGCGGCCTCATTGCGATTTTATGTGGACGTGCTGGGATTCGAGATGACGATGAAGTGGACTCCTGACGGAGACGGCAAAGTTTGCTGGTGTTGGTTGAAGCACGGTGGAGCGGCCTTGATGTTGCAGGAATATCACAAAGACGCGCATCATCAGAACTCAGGCCAGCCAGAAGGCATTTTGGGATTGGGTGTTAGCGTCTGCTTTATGTGCCAAGACGCGCTTGCCATCTACCATCAGGCGAAGACGCGCGGAGTGGAAGCAAAACGGCCATTCGTGGGAAATGGATTGTGGGTGGTTTCGTTCCTGGATCCAGACGGATACAGAGTGGAATTTGAAAGTCCTACTGACGTGCCAGAAGAAACAGAGTACTCGGAGTCCTAAATTGGGACTCAGTCCTCCAGCTAAACAATCGTCGAAGGCAGCTACTCTGAACATCGCAAAAATGCGCTCGATAAGCCGCCAAACCTGCTTAAAAGCTGCTCAGTAACGTTATCACAGTAACGTTACCGAGTTACGGGATACTAAGTAGTGTTCTAAGGTCTTTGAGTGATTCGCGGTTTTGCCCACGGCTAGAACAATGAAGAAACTATGAATACAGTCGTGAATAAATTCGTTCTGGCACATGACCGGTATCTGGAACTTGACCGCATTCGTACGGAATGCACCAGCGCAGCGCAACGTGAGTCGATCCATATTGCGATCATGACGGCTTATCTGGAAGTGCAGTTTCACGCGCGGCAGATCGCCGGCCTGCAGTTTGCAGACGGCATGGACTTTGCCGAAGCGAACTGAAAGAGTCAATCGCCAGACAGCCCCTGGCCCGCGATTTGCGTCTAATTCCTTACGCCACTGCTGTACTATGTACCTGTGCAGCGGAGTGTCTTCCGGGCACACCAGAGTCAAAATTTATGGGAGGTGGCTCCCCCATGCCACTGGCTCGCATATTTACCCACCATCCGGAGCGGACAGCCGTGCTTTCCAGTCAATTGCAGCAACAAGGCTATACGGTAGAAGTCGCCAGTCCTGACCAGCTTGATCTTGCCCCCGCCGACCTGGAAATTGAATTTGAACTCTGCGAACGGGCGGATGTCTTGGAACGCGCTGCCGGCTTGGCTGATGAATTCCAGGCTGATATTGCCGTAGCTCCCGGTGTGATACAGGCTGCGATGCCGACCCCGGCAGCTACTCATCTTGAGAGTTCCATTGTCCCTGAAACTCCAACGGTCGTGCAGGAGCGTAAAGTCCCGGCCGCGCAGGAACACGATCCTGAGCGGGAATTTGAGGTTGCTTTTGCTGCCTCCACAGAGCCGGCAGAAGAGCTGGCGCCATCTGAAATTGAAATTCCGGTGATGGAGCGCGCGCCGATGCCGCCAGTGGCGTTTGCGGATGAAACACCCGCCCAGCCCGCCATGCTTTCTGAAGTGGCCAAACCGGCTGATCCTGTTCCTTATCTTGCGCAGCTAACGCCATTTGGCACACCGCAAGTGGATGCCGAAATCGAACATGAAGCTTTGCGGCTGGAGAATGCCCCGGAACGCGAAATCGCACAGCCTGCAGCGTTACCGGAAAGGCCGCCGGCCAAGCCCGCACAGCCCAGCATCTGGCAACGTGGAGCAAGCCTTACTGCCCGGGCAATGTCCAATGCCAAGGCAATTGCGAAGTCAACGGCTGAGTCATTCCGTGATCAGTCAGAGGAATTGCAAAAGAAGATAGAGATACGCTCTGCGGAAGCGCGAGCTGCCCATGAGGCGCGCCTGCTTGACCTGGAACAACGGCGCGCAGAAGCACAACAGCGCGCTCTTGAACTGGAAGCAGCGCGTGAAGCCGCTTCAGCACGGTTGGTTGAATTGGTGCGGCAGCGAGACCCGGGTCTGCCGGAAGAGAGGCAGCAAGAGCAAATCTTGCGTGAAGAAATTGCGCGCGAGGAGAGCCGCACGGCTTCATCCAGTCCGGCAGCTCGTCCTCGGCCTTCCTCCACGCAGACATGGTGGAACGCTGCCATCGCCGTGGTGGCGAAAAAACGCCGCCAGCCTATGAGTCCGCAATTGCGAGCGGTGATGGCGGGAGCAGCGGTTATCACAGTGATCTTTGTGGTGGGAATCATCTTAGGCTCGCTTTATCCACGCACGCCGCTGGCCAAGCCAGCAACACAAGCTAACGGCAACAGCGCAGCACTAAATGGCGGCGTAACAGTTCAGACTGGCGGCGTGACGGTAAAAGCCGGTGGACCGCCTACCCAAGCCGCATCAGCGAAAGCTCCGCAAATGCCAGCGACCATCGCCGGCAATCAAGCGCCAGCACAGGCGCAGGAGAAACCTTCACCGCGAAGAGACCAAACGCGGCGCATTGCGCAGCAGCAGGGTGAAGAAACTATTGGTGATGACGTGGTCATCCGGCACTTCCAGCGTCCCGTACCAACGCAGAAGCCCAAACAGTCAGGCCAGCAAGCCGGGCTGAAGCATTTCTCTGATCTTGATACGCAGTGAGCGCGCGCTAGCGCGGCCTCCGTGTGCTGGGAACCAGCTTCACGTTCACCCATTCCCGCGATGAGCTTAGCGGAAAATCAAGACGCTGGATCGTATCCGCAAAACCCAGGCGTTGGATCTTGAGCAGGTGCGGCTTGCGCGAGAGATGCGGAATCACGTAACGGCCGTATGAGACAGGTGTAATCTCCTTCTCATCAAGAAAGACCCTGACGTCCGCCGGGCTGCAAACCACAATTGTTTCCACGCCCCAGAAATACCAGGCGCCGAAGCCGGCTGCAACGATCACCAGCAGCAGGACCAGGACCACCAATCCGAATTTTCCGCCGCTCGGCTGCTGCGGCTGCTGATATGTAGAACCTGAATACGAAGGTTCGCTGGGTTGCGGTGGCGTTTGATACGTTGGTGGTGACGACGGTACATCGGCAGGCGCAGTGCTTACCGGAGCGGCTGCAGGAGCGGCGTTCGCCGGTGGACCTGTCTTTGCGGACAATCCCTGGCCGCAATTGGTGCAGAATGATGATGACGGCTCAACGGGCGCGCTGCAGGATGGACATGTTCTCGCCGGAGAAACCGGCGCGGGCGCCGGGGCTGCTTTGAACAGCGGCTGTCCGCAGTTAGTACAGAATTTTGAGGCCTCGTTTGTTTCCCTGCCGCATGATGTACAAACAGCCATTTCGGCTCCCTGTCGTCCGCTCGGGCATGTCAGAAGCTATTTTCCTACGGTGATCTTCTCCACTAACTGCGAATAGTCAGTCTTCTCGATTCCGTAAACTTGCTTGTTGAACTCATCTACTTTTTGCGAATAGTTCATGGAGCAGAATTTTGGCCCGCACATGGAGCAGAACTTGGCTTCTTTGTAATAGTCGTCGGCGAGGGTTTCGTCATGCATGGAGCGCGCAGTCTCAGGATCGAGCGAGAGGGTAAACTGCTTTTCCCAGTCGAAGGTGTAGCGGGCGTAGCTAAGAGCGTTGTCGCGGTCCTGCGCGCCAGGGCGATGCCGCGCGATATCAGCGGCGTGGGCTGCGATCTTGTAGGCGATGATTCCGTCTTTCACGTCTTTTTCATTGGGCAGGCCGAGGTGCTCTTTGGGCGTAACGTAGCAGAGCATGGAAGCACCGTGCCAGCCAATCATCGCCGCCCCAATGGCTGAGGTGATGTGGTCGTAACCGGGAGCGATATCGGTGACCAGCGGGCCAAGCGTATAAAACGGAGCGCCGTAGCACCATTCAACTTCTTTATCCACCTGCTCCTTGATCTTGTCTAGCGGCACATGGCCGGGGCCTTCAATCATGACCTGTACGTCATGCTCCCAGGCGCGCGCGGTTAGCTCGCCAAGGGTACGAAGCTCAGAGAACTGGGCTTCATCGCTGGCATCAGCAATGCAGCCGGGGCGCAGGCCATCACCCAGCGAGTAAG
>Ga0070741_10013435_pt1 | contig 14453 bp, 12 predicted proteins | sample Coa_R1_4_FD_66440 | JGI IMG/M metagenome (GOLD analysis project Ga0070741, IMG submission 66440) | Surface soil microbial communities from Centralia Pennsylvania, which are recovering from an underground coalmine fire - Coalmine... | ecosystem: Environmental > Terrestrial > Soil > Unclassified ...
GCGGTCCGACAGCAGGGGCAGCAGCACGACGAAGAGCGCGAGCAGGCAGCCCGCCCACAGGGCAATGGCGGTCACGTGGATCATCAGCCCCAGGGCCAGCACGAAGGCGCACGTCACGATCGCCCGCAGGACCGGGTGACGACCGGCGTCCCGTGCCTCGCCCGCCGAGGCGGCCAGGCTGGACGGCAGCCCGGCGTCCGTCCAGCACACGGGCAGGTCCGCGACGACGTCGTCCAGGTCGCCCCACGTCGAGGCGGCGAAGGCCGTGTCGAGGCGCTCGTAGAACTCACCGGGCGGCAGGCGGCCCGCGGCGTGGGCGTCACGGAGGATGCCGATGACCCGCTGCCGATCGTCGTCAGACGCGCGCATGTGGCGAACCGTGCTCATCTGTGCCTCCTAGGGAACGGCCGCCAGGAGCGGGGCCAGGAACCTCGTTGACATCAAGGCTGACAAATACATCGTACCACGATATATTTGGCCGGGAGAAAACGGGTGGCGCCCTGAACGAGCCGACCAGGCTGGACTTCGAGAACCTGCTGGCGTTCCGGGTCGCGCTGACCGAGGTCAACCTGGACGAGATGCACAAGCTGGCCGCCGCGCTGAGCGCCCTGGTTCCCGCCGAGCAGCAGGCCGGCTGAGTCCCCGCGGTCAGCCGCAGGGGCGGCCGCGTCCAGGCGCCGCTGACCGGCGGACGCGTCTTCCAGGCCGGGATGCCCTGGCCTGGAAGGTGCCGGCCTAGAAGAGGTCGCCCCCGGTCAGCACGTACACGAAGGGCACGAGCGGGATCAGGCCGAAAATGCCCCACACCAGCTTGTGCGTTCCGCTGAGATCGGTGCGCGACGCCAGGTTGATCCACATGAGCACCACCGCCAGCGGGTGGAGGAAACACAGCAGGAGCTCCACTAGCTTCTTCATCACACTTCCCTACCCGGGACGCTGGCCGGGAATCGTCCCGGCTGGGGAACGCCCGGTACTCCGATGATATGTGTCGTACTACGATATTTGGGTAGCGACCTCGCGACGCCGCCGCGAACCCTCGGGCGGCGGCCACGAGGGAGGCGCGGATGCTCACCTATGTGCTGGCGGTTCTGGCGGCGTGCGCCAACGCCACGTCCTCGGTCCTGCAGCGCAAGGCCAACCGCCGGGCACCGCAGCAAGAGAATATGAGCCTGAGGCTGATCTGGAGCCTGGTGCACGAGCCGGTCTGGTTCGGCGGGATCCTCGCCGTGACCGTCGGCTTCCTGCTCCAGGCGGCCGCCCTGAGCGGCGGGCAGCTGTCGGTGGTGGAGCCGATCCTGGTGCTCGAGCTTCCCGCCACGCTGATCCTGGCCGCCCGGGTCTTCGGGAGCCGGATGCACCGCCGGGAGTGGGGCTCGGCCGTGGCGATGACGGCCGGGCTGGCCGGGATGCTCTATTTCCTGTCCCCGTCGGCCGGGCGGCCGCAGGGCGTGCCCTGGTACGCCTGGGTGATCGGCGTCGGCATCAACCTCGCCGTCGTGGGCGCCCTGGTGATGTGGGGACGCCGCGGTCCGGCCGGGCACGGCCCGGCGAGCGGGCAGGGCAGCGCACGGCAGGCGGCCGTGCTCGCGGTCGCGGCCGGGGCCACCTTCGGCCTGACCGCGGCGCTGATCAAGGGCATGACCGAGACGTTCTCCAAGGGGTTCACCGTGCTGTTCACCAGCTGGGAGCTGTACGGCATGATCGCGGCCGGCGCGCTGGGCATGTTCCTGGTCCAGTCGGCGATGAACGCGGGCCGGCTGATCGCCGCGCAGCCGGGCCTGACTCTCTCCGACCCGATCGTGTCGATCCTGTGGGGCGTGCTCGTCTTCGGCGAGCGCGTGCGGGATGGCTGGTATGTCGCCCTGGCCGTGGTCAGCGGCCTGGTCATGACGGCCGCCGTCGTCGTGCTGGCCCGCTCCCCGCTGCTGTCGGACGAGTCCGGGCAGCAGGAGGAGGAACCGGACCCGGTCCGCGAGGGGAAGCGCTGATGCCGGGACCGGTCGCCACGGCGGTCCGGTGGGGCGCGCGGCGGGCTCGCGACACGGCCCTGCACGCGGCCGGCGGGCCGGCCCGGCTGCGAGTGGTGCTGACCCTGGCCGCCGTGCTCGGCTTGTCCGGCGCCGACACCGGGACGATATCGTCCACGACCGGCAACCTCGAACGGGCCTTCCACGTCGGCAATACGCAGATCGGGCTGCTGCTGTCGGTCGTCGGCCTGGTCGGCGCGGTGTTCACCGTCCCGGCCGGCGTTCTCGCCGACCGCACCCGCCGCACCCGCCTGCTCGGCGGCGCCATCGTGGTATGGGCGGCGGCGACGGTCGTGTCCGGGGCCGCGACCTCGTATCTGTGGCTGCTGCTGGCCCGGGTCGGGCTGGGCGCGGCCACCGCGGCCGCCGGGCCGACGCTGGCCTCGCTGACCGGCGACTACTTCCCGGCTTCGGACCGAGGCCGGATGTACGGCCTGATCCTGGGCGGCGACCTGGTCGGCAGCGGGTTCGGCTACCTGGTCTCCGGTGACCTGTCCAGCCTGACGACATGGCGGGTGGCGTTCTGGTGGCTGGTCATCCCGAGCCTGGCCGTGGCCTGGGTAGTGTGGCGGATGCCCGAGCCCGCCCGCGGGGGCTTCAGCCGGATCGAGGCCGGCCAGGAGGAGATCAGGGACGAGCGGGAGGTCGGGCCGGGCGAGCGGGAGGTCGGGCCGGGCGAGCGCGAGCACGCCGCCGGGGATGCGGGCGAGCCGGAAGGACCGCAGCGACCGGGACTGGCCGAGCGGGCGGTCCGCCGGGCCGAGGTGGAGCCGCAGCGGGAACTCGTGCTGCGGACCGACCCGGCCGGCCGGCCGGTGTGGTGGGCGGTGCGGTACGTGCTGCGGGTGCGGACGAACGTGGTGCTCATCGTGACCTCCGCGCTCGGCTACTTCTTCTTCGCCGGGCTGCGCTCGTTCGCGATCATCTTCGCCACCGGTCACTACGGGCTCAGCAAGCCCGTGGCCACCTCGCTGATCGTGGCGATCGGCGCCGGCGCGGTGGCCGGGGTGTTCACCGGCGGGCGGGTCGCCGACGGGCTGCTGCGCCGCGGCCACGTCCGCGCCCGGGTCCTGGTGCCGGCGGTGTGCCTGCTGGCGCTGCCCCTGGTCCTGGCGCCGGCCATCGCGACGACGGCCGTCGCCGTCGCGCTGCCGCTGCTCATCGTGGGCGCGTTCCTGCTCGGGGCGCCGAACCCGCCGCTGGACGCGGCCCGCCTGGACATCATGCACCCGCGGCTGTGGGGCCGGGCCGAGGCGGTGCGCACCGTGCTGCGGTCGGTGGGCGAGGCGGCGGCGCCGCTGGCCTTCGGCTACGTGTCGCAGTACATCTTCGGCGGCCCCGGCTCGTCGGCGGGCGTCGGGGGCGGGACCGGCAGCGCAGGCGGCCAGACGGGGAACCCGGCCGGGCTCGAGTACACCTTCCTCGTCTTCCTCGTCCCGCTCATCGCCGCCGGGCTGCTGGCCCTGGCGGCCCTGCGCACCTATCCACGGGACGTGGCCACCGCCAGCGCCTCGGTCCGCGCCGTCGAGGACGCGGCAAACGAGGAGCCTGACGGCCGGCGCGCGGCCTGAGGCGGCGGCATCATAAAATATCGTGTCACGATAATTTAGATGAACGAGTTATCGTGACGGCCTCCGGGTAGGCGGATTGCCTAACCGAGCTGATGAGGGGAAAAACGCTGCCGCATGGAATATGTGCTTGGCGTGGTCGCGGCTGCGCTGCTCGGCACGAGCTTCGTGCTGCAGCAGGGCGCCGCGCAGCGGGTTCCGTCCGGCGATTTCCTGCGCCTGCGGCTGGTGGCCGGCCTCCTGCGCCAGCCGCGCTGGCTGGCCGGCTTCGGCACGATGATCTGCGGACAGCTGCTGTCGGCCTGGGTGATCGGCCATATCATCCTGGCCGTCTCCGAGCCGCTGCTGGCCACCAGCCTGCTGGTCGCGCTCAGCCTGGCCTGGCCGCTGTCCGGGCAGCGGCTGAAGGCCAGCGAGATCGCCGGGGCCCTGGTCCTGCTGGCCGGGGTCATCGCACTGGCGGTGGCGCAGGCCGTCGCGTCCCATCAGGACACCATCGGCTCGCCGCGTTACTGGCCGTACTGCGGCGGGATCGCCGCCGTCCTGGCGGGCGGCCTCGCGGTGGCCGGCCGGTACCGTCCCGGACCGGTGCGGGCCGCGCTGGCCGGGGCCGGCGCCGGATTGGCGTTCGGGGTGCAGGACGCGCTGACCCGGCGCACGGTCGACGCCCTGGGCAGCCTGCACCAGATCGCCGCGCTGTTTTCCAGCTGGCCCGTCTACGGCCTGGTCACCGCGGCCGTGGCCGGGCTCTGGCTGATGCAGAACGCGTTCAGCGCCGCGCCGCTGCACGCCTCCCTGCCCGCCATTACCGCCGCCGAGCCGGTGTGCGGCATGGTGCTCGGCATCATCGTGTTCCGGGAGAAGGTGCCAGCCTCCCCCGGGATGATCGCGCTTCAGGTCGCCGGGCTGGCGGCCCTGGCCGCCGGGGTGGGGCCAGGATTGGGATGGCCGGAGCCGGGGAGAGGTGGGGACGACGGCCGGGACCGGGAGAAGCGGGACGACGGCCGGGACTGGGAGAGGTGGGACATGGCGGGCGATGACATTGACCCGGTCAGCTTCCGGCCAGCGGTGCTGCGGGAGTACGCGCTGGTCGCGGACGGCGAGCGGGGCGGGCTTATCGGCCCGCAGGGGGAGCTGACCTGGCTGTGCGCGCCGCGGTGGGATTCCGACGCGGTGTTCTCCGCGCTAATCGGCGGGGCCGGGGTCTACGCGGTCACCCCGGCCAACCCGTGGCACGTATGGGGCGGCTACTACGAGCCAGGCAGCCTGATCTGGCGGAGCCGGTGGGTGGCCGCCGACGCGGTGATCGAGTGCCGCGAGGCGCTGGCCTTCCCCGGCGACCAGGACCGGATCGTGCTGCTCAGGCAGGTGTGCGCGGTCGAGGGGGACGCCACGATGCGGGTGGTGGTCGAGCCGCGGGCCGGGTTCGGCCGCCACGGCAGCCACGGCCTGTCCCTGGACGACGGAATCTGGTCCGGGACCAGCGGGCCGCTGCGATGGCGCTGGCTGGGCGGCGGACGGGCCCGCCCGGAGCCGGTCACGCACGGCCGGGGCGAGCTGCTCACGCTGGAGCTGACCGTGCCGGCCGGCGAGCGGCACGACTTCGTGCTCGAGATCGGCGAGGGCCGCCTCGACGGGCCTATGGCGGACCCGGCCGCGGCCTGGCGGGCCACCGAGTCCGGCTGGGCTCAGGCCCGGCCGTCGCTGGAGCACGCCATCGCCCCGCGGGACGCCCAGCATGCCTGGTCGGTGCTGCGCGGCCTGACCAGCGCGGGCGGCGGCATGGTGGCGGCGGCCACGATGAGCCTGCCGGAGCGGGCCGACCGTGACCGCAACTACGACTACCGGTACGCCTGGATCCGGGACCAGGCCTACGCCGGCCTGGCGGCCGCCCGGGCCGGGGCGCATGACCTGCTGGACGCCGCGACCGGGTTCGCCACCGGCCGCCTGCTCGATGACGGCCCGCAGCTGAAACCGGCCTACACCGTGGCCGGCGGGCCGATCCCGTCGGAACAGTCGCTCGACCTGGCCGGGTATCCGGGCGGCAGCGACAAGATCGGCAACTGGGTGAACGAGCAGTTCCAGCTGGACGCGCTGGGCGAGGCGCTGCAGCTGCTGGCCGCCGCGGCCCGGCTCGACCGGCTCGGCGCCGACGGATGGAAGGCGGCCCGCACCGCCGCGGACGCGATCGCCAGGCGCTGGACCGAGCCCGACGCCGGCATCTGGGAGCTCGACGCCCGTCACTGGACGCATTCCCGGCTGGCCTGCGTGGCCGGCCTGCGCGCGGTGGCCGCGCTGCCGTCGCCGGGAACCGGGTTCAGCGACTGCGCCGCGCTGGCCGACGCCATCATGGCCGAGACCGCCAGGACGGCCACCCATCCCGACGGCTACTGGCAGCGCGCCGACGACGACCCCCGCCCTGACGCCGCGCTGCTGCTGCCGCCGGTCCGCGGCGCCGTGCCCGCTGACGACCCCAGGACCACGGCCACCCTGCGCGTGGTGCGCGACCAGCTGGTCAGGGACCAGTACGTGTACCGGTTCCGGCACGACCAGCGCCCGCTCGGCGACGCCGAGGGCGCGTTCCTGCTCTGCGGGTTCATCATGGCGCTGGCCGAGCACCAGCAGGGCGACGAGCTGACCGCGGTCCGCTACTTCGAGCGCAACCGGGCCTCCTGCGGGCCGCCGGGCCTGTTCTCCGAGGAATACGACGTCACCCAGCGCCAGCTCCGCGGCAACCTGCCCCAGGCCTTCGTCCACGCCATGCTGCTCGAGTGCGCGGTTACCCTGGGGAACGGGCGGCCCGGGGACTGAGCCGGCCGCGGTCAGCGCTCGCCGTCCGGGCGGAACGCCGCGGCGGCCGCCGCCTGGAGGTCGACGGTCACCATGGCGGCGCGCCCCTACCCGGAGCGGCCAGGTTTGAACCAGGCCGGGCCGGGGCAGGAACGCGCCCCGGCAGCATGGCCTGCGCGGCCGGCTCTCGAGAACCGCGGAGCCGGCCAGGGAAAGCGCGCGTCGTAGCTCGCCTATCTCAGTCCTGGACTGCGGCCCGCCCGGGTCGACGAACACTCGCGTCCAACAGGAACGGGAGTCAGCCGTGGCCGAACCGGGAAAACCCGGAACATCCTCTATCGTGGTCCCGCCGCGCGGGCAGCCAGCCGACATCTGCGAGCTGGTCATGGCCGATCACCGCCGGATCCGGCGCCTGAGCGCGGCGCTCGACGACGCGGCCCGGTGGGACGGCGAGTCCGGCTCGACGCTCGCTCATGCCTGGCTGCGGCTGGCGGCCCTGCTCGAGGTGCATGCCGCGGCCGAGGAGGAGATCTGCTATCTGCCTATGTCCCGCTACCGGCCGGATGGGGCCGAGGACCGGCGCGTGGCGATCGCCGACCATGACGACATCCGCGAGGCCATCAGGGAGGCGTCGCTGTGGCAGCCCGGGTCCGGTCCGTGGCGCCGGGCGGTCAGGGCGGCTCTGGCGGTCAACGCCGACCACATCGACCGGGAGGAGCACGGCTTGCTGACCGAGAGCCTGGCCGCCCTGAGCATGGGCCAGCGCCGGGAACTGGGACGCCAGTGGCAGGCGTTCGTCGCGGCGTGGCGGCTGGACGCCGCCGCGCGGGACTAGCGGGTCCGGCCGGGCCGCGGATCAGCCGGGCGGCCCGGCCGGGCCGCGTCCCCGGCCGCGCGGCGCGGGAGATCACGGCGCAGGCCGGCCAGCGACTCCAGGCAGGCGACGCCGTCGGTGCCGGCGTCGAAGAGGCCGCGGCCCGCGGCGATCCGCTGGCGGCGGTAAGGACCGCGCGCGCTCAGCGCCGCCAGCGACCTGAGCAGCGCCCCGGGTCCGCGGGCGTAGTCGGTCAGCCCGAGGTCCGCCATCCGCTTGACGCCCTCGGCGCCGTGCCCGGGGATGGGCCGGTAGCCGACCACGGGCAGGCCCGCGGCCAGGCCCTGCAGCGCGGTCTGGCCGGCCGCGTTGTCGATCAGCACGTCGGCCGCCCCCATCAGTCCCGGCAGGTCGTCGATCCAGCCCAGGACGGCGGCGCCGGGAAACGCCGACAGGTCGTGCCGCAGCCGCTCGTTCTCGCCGCACAGCACCACCGGCCGGTACCCCGCGCCGGCCAGCAGGCGGACGGTCTGCCCGACGCGGGTGGCGGCGCCCCAGGCGCCGGTGGACAGCAGGATCACCGGCCGGTCTCCCCCGGCCAGGCGCTCCCGCCAGCGCGCCGCGTGGCGGGGGGGCGGGGACATGGTGAACCGCTCGTCCACCAGCGGGCCGCACGCCACCGCGGGCCTGCCGACCGACCGCGCGACCTGCTCGGCGATCGGGGCGGTCAGGCACAGGTGCAGGTCGCTGCCCGGATGCAGCCACTGGCGGTGAACCGCGAAATCGGTCACCACCACGGCGCTCGGCACCTCCAGGGCGCCGCGGACGCGAAGCCGGCCGGCGACCTGGGCGGCCAGGTGGAAGACCGACACCACGACGTCGGGCCGGCAGCGGGCGGTCAGCGCCAGCAGGCCGTCGGCGGCCAGGGCCGCCAGCGGCGTGCCCGCCGGGCGCGGTTCCGCGCCGTCACGGAAGAAGACCTGGTAGATCCCCGCATACAGGGCGGGCAGGTGCCTGATCGTCGCGTGGTAGAACGAGCAGATCACCCGGCCGAGTCCCGCGGGCAGCAGGTCGAGCACGTCGGCCCGGGTGACCTGGTGCCCGGCCGCGGTCAGCCGGCCGGCGAGCGCGGCGGCGACCGCGTCGTGGCCGGCCCCCATGGTCGCGCTCAGGACCAGGAAGCGCCGGGGCTCGGGCGCGGCGGGCCGCAGGCCAGGCGAACCGGGCTTGACGAGTCGCGGGCCCATGGTCACCTCCGGGAGAGCGGGCCGGGATTCCGCCCTATTACCTCGTGCTACGACATATAAACGCGTCGTCCTGGCCGGTGGCCGCGCCGCCCTCCGGTTCAGCCGACATGGCTTCCTGGCCGCGGTCGGAAATTATTGTCGCATCGCGACATAAATTTGGCCTGGCCGGGTAGCGACGGCCCGCGTGACGGCAGGCCACCAGCCGCGTGACCACGATCGGGAGAAGGCGCCGATGGCAGACTCAGTGACGAGAACAAGCTCCGCCGGGAACCGGCCGGCCCCGGGCGTGGCCCTGGTGACCGGGGCTTCGTCCGGGATCGGGGCGGCCGTCGCGGAATGCCTGGCCGGATCGGGCTGGGAGCTCCTGCTGTCCGGCCGGGACCGGGCGCGCCTGGCCGCGGTGGCGGGCACCACCTCGGCGGCGCGTCCGGTCGTGCTGCCCGCGGACCTGAGCAGCACGGACGGGGCACGGCGGCTGGCCGGCGACGCGCTGGCCGCGGCGGGCCGGGTGGACCTGCTGATCGCGGGGGCGGGCGTGGGGTGGGCGGGGTCGTTCGCCGCCATGCCGCCCGGCCGGGCGGAGGAGATCCTCATGGTCGACCTGGTGCCCGCGATCTGCCTGGTCCGGCTGCTGCCGCCGCAGATGCTGGCCCGCCGCCGGGGCCAGGTAGCCCTGGTCGGCTCCATCGCCGGCAGCGCGGGAGTCAGCGGCGAGGCCGTCTGCTCCGCGGCCAAGGCCGGCCGGGGCGCGTCCGCCGAGGCGCTGCGCTATGAGCTGCGCGGGACCGGGGCAGGGGTCAGCCACGTGGTCATCGGCGTGGCCGACACCCCGTTCTTCGCCCGCCGCGGCACGCCCTACACCCGGTCCCGGCCCCGGCCGGTCCCGGCCGGCCGGGTGGCCGCCCTGATGTGCGACGCCGTCCGGCGCGGCCGGCAGGACGTCTTCATCCCCGGCTGGACGCGGCTGCCCGCCATGATGCGGGTCACCGTGCCGTCGCCGTACCGCCGCCTGGCGGTGAGGTTCGGATGAGGCCGGCGGCAGCGGCCGCCCTGGCCGGCCTGGCCGCGCACGGCGGCCCGGCCGCGACCTGGCTGCCCGGCCTGCGGCGGGCCTGCTTCCCGGCCCTGGCCGGGACCGGGCGTCCTGATCACGTCGCGCTGACCTTCGACGACGGTCCCGACCCGGCTTCCACGCCGTGGTTCCTCGAGGCGCTGGACGCCTGCGCGGTCCGGGCCACGTTCTTCGTGCTCGGCGAGAGCGTGGGCCGGTATCCGGGCCTGGCCCGCCGGATCGCCGGCCACGGCCACGAGCTCGCCGTGCACGGCTGGACCCACGACCGCCCCTGGGTGCCCGCGCCCCGGCGGGACGTCCGCGACCTGGCCCGGGCGGCCGAGGCCATCTGCGACGCCACCGGGCAGGTCCCGCGGTGGTACCGCCCTCCCTACGGGATCCTGACCGGCGGCCGGCTGGCCGCGGCGGCCCGGTGCGGGCTGCAGCCGGTGCTGTGGTCGGCGTGGGGCCGGGACTGGACCGCCGATGCCACCGCGGCGTCGGTGCTGGCCACGATCCGGCGCGACCTGCGGGGCGGCGGCACGGTCCTGCTGCACGACACCGACCGGACCGCGGCGCCTGGCTGCTGGCGTTCGGCCCTGGGAGCGCTGTCCGGCCTGGTCGGCGAGTGCCACGCCGCGGGCTGGACCGCGGGCCGGCTGGCGGAGCACTGGGACGGGGGCGAGCAGGCCACCTCGTTCATTCCCGAAGAATTCAGGCCGGCCGGGACCGGGCCTCTCGCCGCGACCTCAGCCGGCCGCCTACCTGGGAAAGGAACTGACGAACGATGACCGCAGACCGTATGGACGTGACCGCGGTGCTGAAGGACCAGCACCGCCAGATCCGGCGCGCGTTCGCCCGGGCCGCGCGCCCGGGGCGCGGCCGGACGCCGGCGTTCCACCATCTGGTGCAGCTGCTGGCCACCCACGAGGCCGCCGAGGAGGCGCACATCCACCCGACCACGCGGCGCATCGGGCGGCCGGCCGCGGCAGCGGCCCGCGTGGGCGAGGAGAAGCAGGCCAAGGAGCTGCTGGCTCGGCTCTACCGGATCGGCCCGGACGGGCCCGGCTACCGGCGCGGGCTGCGGGCGCTGCGCCGGGCCGTGCTCGCGCACGCGGCCCGGGAGGAGCGTGAGGAGTTCCCGGTCCTGGAGAAGCTGGGCCGGACTCGCCGGCGCATGCTCGGCCTGGAGGTGAGGCTGGCGAAGGAGCTCGCCCCGACCCGGCCGCACCCCCGGGTCAACGGGGAGCTGGCCAACCGGCTGGCCCTGCTGGTGCTCGGTCCGGCCGACCGGTGCCGCGACCTGGTGCGCCGGTGGCGGACCGGCGCGTGAGGCTGGGGCTCGGTCACGAACTGGCGGATGCGGCGCGTTCTTCGAGCCGCTGCCGCTGGGGGATCACGGTGTACTTGGGGTCGCGGGCCGAGGCCAGGCCGGCGTGGTAGATACCCCACCGGGTGGCGGCGGAGGCGGCGATCAGCGCGGTCCCTGACAGCGCGGCGGCGATCCGGCTGCGCCGGCTGAGCAGCGCCCCGGCCCCGCCCAGCAGGGCCAGCGCCTTGCCGGCCCTGACGTACGCACCGCCCCGGCCCGCGGAGTACGGCTCGGCGGTCAGGCCGATGCGGTGCTCCATCCGCTCGAAGGCGGCGGTCTCCATGGCCACGCCGAGCAGGGCCAGGTTGCGGGCGGGCGCGGTCTCGTCCGGCCGGGCCTGGCCGGCCAGGCCGGAGAGCAGGCCGAGGCCGCCGGCCGCCATCGCGGCGGAGCCGGTGAAGACGAACGGCATCTCGGGATAGCCGTCGTGCCAGGCCGGCACGGCGGTGTCGCTGATCAGCGCGGCCGTGTAGGAAGCCACGGCCGGGCCGAGCAGCGCCGCGCCGGCCGTGGCGGTGGCCCCGATGCGGGGCAGGCGGCCGGTCAGCGCGGACGCCGCCGCCACGCCCGCGGCGGGCACGTAGCCGGCCAGCAGCCAGGAGCCGACGCTCATCGGCGAGGTCACCTTGAACACCCGGAGCATGTTGACGAACCGGGCGGGGCGGCCCAGGTCGTGGACCAGGGCGGCCATGGACAGGCCGGCGGCGGCGAGCGCGCCGGTCTTGGCGACCCGGCCGAGCGCCGGGCGGCCGGTGAGGTCGGCGCCCGCCGCCAGCAGGGACGAGCCGCCGGCCAGCCCGCCGAGGAACAGGTAACCGGGGATGTCCGGGGACTGCCAGGTCGGCGGGTTGAGGATGGGCTTGCCGTAGTAGGAGGTGAACTCGGCTCTGGGGACCATGGGCCGCTCGGCCCGGTGCTTGCCGCGCCAGCGCCGGGGCACGTTCACGCCGGTGGTGGCCTCCCGGCCCGGGCGCTGGCCGCGCAGGCCCTCCCTGGTCACATCGGACTCGCTCACCGGCGTTTCCTCCCGAGCAGGGTGGCCGCGAACGAGGCGGCACCGACGGCGGTCAGCGTGGCCGCCGCGGCGGCCACGTGCCGCCACATGGACACGATGTCCCTGGTGGTGACCACCGGGTCGGGCGGCAGCCCGTAGACCTCCGGCTCGTCGAGCAGCAGGAAGAAGGCGCCGTCGCCGCCCACGCCGTCGTGCGGGTCCGCGCCGTAGAGCCTGGCGTCGGCCACGCCGGCCTCGTGCAGCGCGTCCACCCGGCGCGCGGCCCGCTCGCGCAGCTCGTCCAGCGGGCCGAACTGGATGGAGTCGGTCGGGCAGGCCTTGGCGCAGGCGGGCTCCATGCCGTCGCCGAGCCGGTCGTAGCACAGCGTGCACTTCCAGACCCGGCCGTCGTCCTTGCGCTGGTCGATGACGCCGTACGGGCAGGCCGGGACGCAGTAGCCGCAGCCGTTGCAGATGTCCTCCTGCACGACCACGGTGCCGAACTCGGTCCTGAACAGCGACCCGGTCGGGCAGACGTCCAGGCAGGCGGCGTGGGTGCAGTGCTTGCACACGTCCGAGGCCATCAGCCAGCGGAGCTGCCCGTCGGGTCCGGGGGTGGTCGGCGTCACGGCCGCCTCTGCCGGCGGGGTACCCGAGCCCTGGGCGGCGAGGGCCAGGACGTCGATGCCCTCGTGGCTTACCCCTGGGTCCTGCCCGGCGAGCGGCTTGCGCTGCTCGATGAACGCCACGTGCCGCCAGGTGTCGGCGCCCAGCCCGACCGTGTTGTCGTAGGACATCCCGGTGAGGTTCAGGCCGTCCTCGGGGACGTGGTTCCATTCCTTGCAGGCCACCTCGCAGGCCTTGCAGCCGATGCACACCGAGGTATCGGTGAAGAAGCCCATCCGCGGCGGGCGGTTCTCGTACCCGCTGACCGCGGACGGGTCAGCGTCGCCGTCCAGTGCTCCCTCGAAGCCGCCGCCGCGGACCTCGGGCAGCCACGGCGCGACCTTCATGCTCATGGTTCGGTTCCCGTCTGCTCGGTGATGCCGGCCCGCTGCTGGTACTCACGCACCAGCGCGGCGCGGGCCGGGCCGGTGGGCCGCCGCCCGGGCCTGATGTCGCAGGCGAACGCCTTGACCTCCTGGATGTGGGAGTTCGGGTCCAGGCTCATCGAGGTCAGGTCGTTGGCCGCGTCGCCCCGGCTGAGGCCGTTCGGTCCCCAGTGGTAGGGGATGCCGACCTGGTGCAGCTGGCGGCCCTGGACGGTCAGCGGGGTGAGCCGCTCGGTGACCAGCACCCGGGCCTCGATGGCGTTGCGGGCCGTGACGATCGTGGCCCAGCCGAGGTGCTCGAGGCCGCGTTCAGCCGCTAGCTCCGGTGACACCTCGCAGAAGAACTCGGGCTGGAGCTCGGCCAGGTACGGCAGCCACCGGCTCATGCCGCCTGCCGTGTGGTGCTCGGTCAGCCGGTAGGTGGTCGCCACGTACGGGAAGACCTCCGCCCCGGCCTCGCCGTCGCTGGGCTGGAACCGGTTGTCCGGGTGGACGAACGGCTTCACCTGCCGGGCCGGGTTCCGCTGCTGGCCGTACAGCAGGTTGCGGAACGGGGAGTCCTGCGGCTCGTAGTGCGCCGGCAGCGGGCCGTCGGTCAGGGCGGCGGGCACGTACAGCCACGCCTTGCCGTCGGCCTGCATGACGAACGGGTCGATGCCGGACAGGGCCTCGGCGCCGGTCGCGCCGTCGGGCGGCCGGTAGTGCGGGGACTTGTCGGAGGCGAAGTCCGGGATGTCGTGCCCGGTCCACTTGGCCTGCTCCTCGTCCCACCAGACCAGGGCCTTGCGCTCGCTCCAGGGCCGGCCCTCGGGGTCAGCCGAGGCACGGTTGTAGATGATGCGCCGGTTGGCGGGCCAGGCCCAGCCCCACTCGCTCGCGACCCAGTTCTGCTCCTTGCCCGGCTTGCGGCGGGACGCCTGGTTGACGCCGCCGGCATAGACGCCGCAGTAGATCCAGCAGCCGCACACGGTCGAGCCGTCCGCGTTGAGCTGCTCGTAGGACGCGACCGGGTTGCCCTCGGCGTCCCAGCCGTTGATCTCGGCCAGCACCGCCTCGGCGTCCGGGTCGGCGGTCTCCCCCTCGGTGGGGTAGTCCCAGGTGAGGTCCAGGATCGGCCGGTCCATTTCGTCTGCTTCGGCGGCGGAGGCGGCCAGCTTCTCGCGGATGATGCGGCCCAGGTGGTAGGCGAACCACAGCTCGCTGCGCGCGTCGCCGGCCGGCTCGACGGCCTGGTGGTGCCACTGGAGCAGCCGCTGGGTGTTGGTGAAGCTGCCGCTCTTCTCGGTGTGCGCGGCGGCCGGCATGAAGAACACCTCGGTGCCGATGTCCTCGGTTTTCAGCTCGCCGGTCTCGATCTCCGGGCCGTCCTGCCAGAAGGTGGCGCTCTCGATCAGCGAGAAGTCCCGCACCACCAGCCAGTCCAGGTTCGCCATCCCGAGCCGCTGCAGCTTGGCGTTGGCCGAGCCGACCGCCGGGTTCTCGCCCAGCAGGAAGTAGCCCTTGCAGTCCCCGGCGAGCTGGGCCATCACGGTGTCGTA
>Ga0070741_10013436_pt1 | contig 14453 bp, 14 predicted proteins | sample Coa_R1_4_FD_66440 | JGI IMG/M metagenome (GOLD analysis project Ga0070741, IMG submission 66440) | Surface soil microbial communities from Centralia Pennsylvania, which are recovering from an underground coalmine fire - Coalmine... | ecosystem: Environmental > Terrestrial > Soil > Unclassified ...
CCCACTATTCCCCGACCTGCTCGAGGCGCGCGTCGACCAGTTCGTGTTCGAGTTCACCAACCGCCAGATGGCGGACATCGAGCTGTGGCAGGAGTACCAGCCGCGGCAGGAGCTGGTCGTCGGCGTGGTCGACCAGAAGTGCTACACGATCGAGACGCCCGAGTTCGTGGCCGAGCGCATCCGCACCGCCCTGCGCTACGTGCCGGCCGAGAGGCTCTGGATCAGCTCGGACTGCGGCTTCAGCAACACGCCGTACTGGATCGCTATGGGCAAGCTGCGCGCGCTGGTCGATGGCACGGCCATCGTGCGGCGCGAGCTGGCCGGCGGGTAGGCCCGGCCGCCGGCGGCCCGGCGCCCGCTCGGCGGCTGGCGCGCGACTCGGAGGCCACTCCGCGCGGCGATAAGCTGGTGGTCGGGTGCCGCGCGGCCGAGGCGAACAGGGAGGACCCCGGTGAAGGCAGCCGTTTTCAGCCCCTCGCCGTACCACGGCCCCGCGCCGCGGGGCACCTGGCCCGTGCCCACCGACGCGTTCTCGGCCGAGCTGGCCCAGCAGTCGCTGGCGACGAGTCTCGACAACTTCCAGTTGGCCGACGAGCTGGGGTTCGACTGGGTCAGCGTGGCCGAGCACCACTTTGCCCCGATGTCCCTGACCCCGAACCCGATGATCATGGCCGGCGCGCTCACCCAGCGCGTGCGGCGCGCCAGAGTGGCGCTCCTCGGCGCCACGATTCCCATCCTCAACCCGGTGCGGGTCGCCGAAGAGTTCGCCATGCTCGACAACCTGACCGGCGGGCGGATCGTAGCGGGTATGCTCCGCGGCACCTCCAACGAGTACGTGACCTACAACATCAATCCGGCCGAATCGTGGGAGCGGTTCGAGGAGGCGCTGGAGCTGATCGTCAAGGCCTGGACCGAGCCGCAGCCGTTCGGCTGGCAGGGCCGCTACTACGAGTACCGGACCATCTCGATCTGGCCGAAGCCGGCCCAGTTGCCGCACCCGCCGATCTACGTCTCCGGCTCCAGTCCGGAGTCCGGCGAGCTGGCGGCTCGGCATCGTCTGCACGTCGGGTTCGCCTTCACCACCGTGCCGATTGCCCGTGAGGCGGCCCGCCGCTTCCGCCAGCAGGCCAACGCCTACGGCTGGGAGCCGACGCCGGACCACGTGCTCTACCGCGTCACGGCCCACGTGGCCGAGACGGACGAGCAAGCCTACGAGGACCTGTACGCGGCCGGGGCGGCCGAGCGCCGGCCAGCCTTCAGCACCAGCAACCGCGCCGTGGACGACGCGGCGGCGGGCGCCGGCTACTACGGCCGCGACCAGGCGACCCAGCGGGCGCGCCTGGAGACGCACGCGCTCGACCAGCGCGTTGCCCTCGGCCAGATCCTCCTCGGCAGCCCCGAGACGGTGCTGGACCGCGTGCGCTGGATCCGCGACGAGGTTGGCGCGGGCATCATCGAGCTGATCTTCCAGCCCCTGCCCCAGGGCAAGACCCGGCGGGCGATCGAGCTGTTCGGCACGCAGGTCCTGCCGCGCCTGCGCGAGCTCTAGCTGACGGACCGCCTTGCCCGATTCAGCCTCCGCGGGAGGCTAGAGAGGACCGAGACACCGTGCCCGAGCAACCCAGGGCCGCTCTCCCCGGTGCCGCGTTCGTCGAGCGCTACGTCGAGGCCGATGGGTTTCGCATCCGCTACCTGGAAGCCGGGCAGGGCCAGCCGCTGGTCTGGCTGCACGGCGCGGGCGGCGTGCGCTTCTCCCGCGCGCAGGACCTGCTCGCCGAGCGGTACCGCGTGATCGTGTTCGAGGCGCCAGGCTTCGGCCACTCCCCCGCTAACGAGCGCTCGGCGTCCATCCGGGACCTGGCGCGCACGATGGCCCAGGCAACGACCGCGCTGGGCCTCGAGCGCTACAACCTCCTCGGCCACTCCTTCGGCGGCCGGCTGGCTCTCTGGCTGGCGATCCAGGCGCCCGAGCGCATCCAGGCCCTGGTCCTGGCCGCTCCCGCCGCGATCCTGCCGGAGGACCACGTGCGCCCCGTCACCCCGCCGGAGAGCCAGGCGCAGCTCCTGTACGCCCACCCCGAGCGCCAGCCTCCGCTGCCGCGGCCAGCGCCTGCCGTCCTCGCCAAGCAGGAAGCGCTCGTCCGCCGCCTGCGCGGTCCCAATCGCGACCCCGAGCTGGAGGACAAGCTGGGAAGCCTCGACGTGCCCGTACTGGTCCTGTTCGGCACCCGGGACGCCATGATCCCGCCCGAGATGGGGCGCATCTACCGCGAGAAGCTGCCGAACTGCCACTACATCCTGGTCTACGACGCCGGGCATGCGCTCGACGCCGATCGCCCGGAGGCGTTCGTCAGCGTGGTGGGCGACTTCCTGGAGCGACACGAGTCGTTCGTGGTGAGCCAGGCGAACGCCCTGATCAACCCGTAAGGCTCAACCGACACCTTCGTATCCGGGAAGGCGGAGCGCAGCTCGTTGACCACCTCCAGGAACGCTTCACGCCCTCGTCGGTCTCCTAACGTGGCGTGATGCCAGACGACGTCTGCTGCGATCAGCTCCTCGGCCGCAGCAGCATCGCGACGGTTCCACACCTCGTCGATCACGCGCTGCACGACCGCTTTCGGGTCTTGAGCCACGATGACCTCCACAGAAACCGCACTGAGCACCAGGCCCCGGACTGAGCTGCGCAGGAGCACATCGGCGGCCGGTGCTAGGATACGCTCCGCCAGGCTGAGCTATCATACTCCGGGAAAGCACCTACTACCTTATGGGGCACACCCGTCGGGCGAGATGCTCCCTTGCATCCCTCAGATCGGCATCGACCGTGCCGATCCGCTCAACGCGAGCGTCGATCCAGCTCTTGCTCGAGCGGCTGCGCCCGCGCCGGGATGGTAAGCTACCTCGCTCGGCCAGTCATACGATTGGCGAGACCAGAGTCAGATTCTGATGAGAGGGTAGGGAACCGATGAGGCGGCGGAGCTTCCTACGGGGGGCGGCTATCCTGGGCACAGCCGGGGTTTTGTCAACGGCTCAGGGCGGCCCACAGTCGGCCGCGGGGCAGAGTGGGGGCGGGACCATGGCGCCGCCAGGTCAGGCGACTCCGCGGAGCGCAGCGCGGTTCTTCCAGGACGAGGACTTCAATTTCGTATTCCTCAACATGCTCGGTGGCGCCTTCTACGGCGTGGCCGACGTGGGCGCCTGCCTGGCCATTGCCGACCAGATCACGGACGGCGATGCCGCCAGCGCGGTTCAGGCCATGACCGCCGCCGGGGACCGCCTCGCCGCCATCGCCGACGAGGCCGCGGCGGCCGGCCGCCGCGTCAGCGCCCGCGACGCTTACCTGCAGGCTGCCAACTATACGTTCGCGGCCAGCTACTTCGTCGACGGCATGGGTGCGCCCGAGCGCTTCGGGCCGATCTGGCTGCGCCACCAGGCGCTCTGGGACCGGGGGACCGCCCTGCTCGATCCGCCCGTGGAGCACGTCCGGATCGCCTACGAGGGGACCACGCTCCCCGGCTTCTTCTACTCCGTCGATACGTCGGGTCGACGGCGGCCGCTGCTGATCTTCAACAACGGCAGCGATGGTGGGCTGCCGTCCGCCTGGGCGATGGGCATCGCCCCCGCCCTCCAGCGCGGCTACAACTGCCTGGCCTTCTGGGGCCCTGGGCAGGGCACCGCGTTGGTAGAGCAGCAGCTCTACTTCCGCCCCGACTGGGAGCACGTGATCACTCCGGTCGTCGACTACGCGCTCACCCGCCCCGACGTCGACCCCGCGCGCATCGCGCTCCTCGGCATCAGCCAGGGCGGCTACTGGGTACCGCGCGCGGTGGCTTTCGAGCAGCGGATCGCCGCTGCCGTCGCCGATCCGGGCGTCTGGGACGTCTCCACCTCCTGGACCCAGCACCTGCCGCCCGAGATGATCCAACTGCTCGACGCCGGCGACAAGACGGCCTTCGATGCGGCCATGGACGAAGGGATGCGCGAGGTGCCCGCGTTGGCGGCCATGGCCGCGTTCCGGACGCGGCCGTACGGCCTCTCGTCTCTCTTCGATACCATCCGGGCCGCCCGGCAGTACACGCTGGCGGGTGTAGCGCAGCGCATCCGCTGCCCAATGCTGATCACCGACCCCGAGGACGAGACCTTCTGGCCGGGCCAGTCCCAGCAGCTCTACGACGCGCTCCCCGGCCCCAAGACGCTGGTCCGGTTCACGGCGGCCGAAGGCGGAGACCTTCACTGCGAGCCGAAGACCCCCGCCTTGCGCGCCCAGCGCATCTTCGATTGGCTGGATGCAACGTTGGGGCTTACGTAAGGCGGATGGCCAGACGGGTGTTGAAGGTCTGACGCAGCCAGACCTTCAACACCCCCTCTACTGGCTTAGCGCCAGCTCTCCGTGCCGTTGGCCTGCTGACCCGTGGTCGGGTCCCAGGTGACCCAGTTGTACTGGACGCGCAGCCCGAAGCGGGGGCTCCAGGAGATGTCGCCGTACTGGTAGCCGACGAACTGCGGTCCCTGGTAGACGTCGAAGCGGATCTGGTTGCCGGTGCAGCGGCCGTAGTAGTTGGTCTGGGCGCCGGATCCCGACTGGGTGTCCGTAGCCTGGAGCCAGCCGCCGTACTGCGTCACCTGCGCGTCACCGCTGTAGTCGAACGGCCAGGGCGAGACCTCGCGGCCGTCGTAGTGCCAGCCGCCGCTCAGGTCGTAGTTGCAGCCGCCCCAGGTGTTGGGGGCGGGCGCGGGTGCGGTGGGAGGCGCCCCGGGCGCGGGTGCGCCGAGGCGGCCAGTTTGCGCGGGCGGCGGCGCGCCCGGCGATGGGCCCTCCGGCTCCGGGGCCTGGCGGCCCGGTCCCCACTGGCCGAACTGGGGGCCGCTGTTCGTGCTCGGCGGGCTTTCCTGCGCTGCGACTGCTCCGCTCGGGCCCGCGAGCAGGACGAGCGCCAGGCTGAGCGCTGACAGGCGTGCGAGGCGCCAGATTGCCCAGGTCGAGTGCTGCCTCACTGAGCTGCCTCCCTCAGAGCCACATTCCGGGGTCTGCCGCGCGACTGCTCGCGCGGCTCCCGCATAGTACCGCCAAGCGGCATATTCGGGCTAGTAACCGGCCAGCCACTCGCCGGGCCCGGCTGTCAGGCGCCCGAGGCCGTGTGGTGCCCGCCGCGGTGAGGCGTCGTGATCCGGGTCGGGCGTGCCGTGCCGAACGAGCCGAGCGCGGATTCTCGTCGTGCGGCGGCGCAGTTGACAGCGCGGTAGTGGGTCTGTACATTGCCGATGGGGGAGATCATGCGCTTGAAGGACAAGGCCGTCATCGTGACTGGCGGGGGCCAGGGGATCGGGCGCGTGTACGTGCGGCGCCTGGTCGCGGAGGGCGCGCGGGTCGTCGTGGCGGACATCGACGAAGCGGGTGCGCGAGAGGTAGCGGCGGAGTGCGGCGCCAGCGGGGCCGCGCTGGCCGTGGCGGTCGACGTGGCGGACCGCGACTCGGTGCAGCGGATGGTCCAGGCCACGCTCGACGCCTACGGGCGGATCGACGTCCTGGTGAACAACGCCGCGCTGTTCTCGGTCCTGCGCCACAAGCCGATCGAGGAGATCTCGGTCGAGGAGTGGGACCGCGTCATGGCGGTGAACGTGCGCGGCGTCTTTCTCTGCTGCCAGGCCGTCGTCCCCCAGATGCGCCAGCAGGGCAAGGGCAAGATCATCAACGTCGCCTCGGGCGTAGTGCTCTCGGCGCCGTCGAAGTTCACCCACTACGTGGCGTCCAAGGGCGCCGTTTTCGCCTTCACCCGTGCCCTGGCGACCGAGGTGGGCAAGGCGGGGATCACGGTCAACTCGCTCGCCCCGGGCCTGGTGAACACCGAGGGCGTGCGCCAGCAGTTGCCGGCCCACGTCATCGCCGGCCAGCACGACCTGCGTGCCATCCCCCGCGACGAGGAGCCGGAGGACCTCGAGGGCCCGCTCGTCTTCCTCGCCTCCGACGACAGCGATTTCGTCACCGGCCAGATGCTCGTCGTGAACGGCGGCGCGCAGTACTGGTAGCGCGCGCCTGCTCAGAGCAGCCGAGGCACGTTCGGGTCGACCACGACGTCGAGCACGACCGGGCGCCCGGCGGCCAGGGCGCGGTCCAGGGCCGGCGCCAGCGCCTCGGGCTGCTCGACCCGCTCGGCGGCGCAGCCAAAACCCCGGGCGATCGAGACCAGGTCGAGCCCCGGGAGGTCGAGGCCCGGCACCGCGCCGGCCCCGGCGAAAGCGCCGAACGACTTGAGGATGGCGTACTGGCCGTTGTGCAGGACGACGAAGACGACCGGAGCATCCTGCTGCGCGGCGGTCCACAGCGCCTGGACCGAGTAGAGGCTCGAGCCGTCGCCCACCAGGCACACGATGCGCCGGTCGGGCCGGGCGAGCTGGATCCCCACCGCCGCCGGCATGGCGAAGCCCAGTCCGCCGTTGGCCGCGACGTAGAAGCTGTCGCTGTACCGAACGTCGAGGTACTGCTGCATCGCGGTCCGCGTCGACGGCGACTCTTCGACCAGCACCACGTCGTCGGGCAGGGCCTGGGCGAGGGTGTGCATGACGTAGGCCGCTGACATCGGTGCGCCGGCGGCCGGTGGGGCCGGGCGCGGGCGCCGCGGCGGAGCCTCGCGCTGGGCCGGCGCCACCAGCGCGCCGAGCTGCTGGACGGCGAGCGCTAGGTCGCCCACGATGCTGGTGGCCCGCGGCGCCCGCGCCGCCTCGTCCGGGTCGTCGGTGAGCTGGATCAGCTCGCTGCCGGGGTGGACGACGGGGCCGGGCACGTAGGCGAAGTAGCTGAAGATTGGGGCGCCGAGGACGACGATCACGTCGTACGCGGCCAGGCGGTCGGCCAGCGGCCCGTGCGCGGACGGCAGGTAGCCCTGGAAGAGCCGGTGATCCGTGGGGAACCCGAGGCGCTCGGCATTGGGCGCGACCCAGACCGCCGCGTGCAGCCGCTCGGCCAGCGCGACCGTGGGCTCCCAGGCGCCGTGGCGGTCGACGTCAGCCCCGACCACCAGGGCCGGCCGCTCGCTCTGGGCCAGACGATCGGCGACGCGCTGCAGCGCGCAGGGATCGGGCGCCGTGCGGTGGCTGACCTCGCGCGGGATGTAGTCCTCGCCAGGAGCGTCCCAGTCGTCCATCGGGATGGAGACGAACACGGGGCCGCGCGGGCGCTGCATCGCCAGGTGGTAGGCGCGGGAGAGGGCGGCCGGCACCTCCTGCGGGCGGGCCGGCGTGTAGCTCCACTTGACGTAGGGCTTGGGTAGCTCGGTGGCCGACCTGGCGAACAGGAACGGCTCCAGCGGCAGCATCGCCCGCACCTGCTGGCCGGCGGTGAGCACGAGCGGCGACTTGTTGTGGTACGCCGTTCCGACGTTGCCCATCGCGTTGCCCACGCCGATGGCGGTGTGCAGGTTCACCAGCGCGGCGCGGCCGGTGGCCTGAGCGTAGCCGTCGGCCATCGCCACGACCGCGGCCTCCTGGAGGCCGAGCACGTAGCGGAAGTCGTCGGGAAAGTCCTTCAGGAACGGCAGCTCGGTCGAGCCGGGATTGCCGAACACGGTCGTCAACCCCAGCGCGCGGAGCAGCTCGAACGTGGACTCGCGCACCGTCGTCACCATGTCACCGCCTTTCCGCCGGGTTGGCGTGCCGCCCGGGACCGTACTATCATGCGGGGCAGTGGATGTCCAGGAGTGGGGCGTGCTCCTGAAGGAGGACCCGTCGATGAGCCGCTACTGCAAGCTGCTGTCCCTGCCGCCTACGGCGCTGGTCGCCCTGCTCCTGCTGGCCGCCTGCCAGGCGACCGGTGGCCCTGCCGCGCAGCCCGCGCCGGGCGCGTCGTCTGCCGGATCGTCGTCCGGGCAGGCCGCCCAGTCCGGCGACACGCCCGCCAAGGTCCGCCTGGCCTTCCTGTACGACGTGCACGCTGCGGGCCTGTGGACCGTGCCGGACTGCCTGCGCCCGCGCAACGTCGAAGTGGAGATGCTGAGCTTCAAGCAGTTCGCCGAGGCGCAGCGCGCGTTCGAGACCGGCCAGGCCGACTTCGCCGGCATGGGCTACCAGAACCTCGCCCAGATGGAGGCCAACAACTTCAGCGACTACAAGATCGTCGCCGGCGTCTACTCGGGCTCCGAGCACATCACGCTGCGCAAGGGCGTCGAGGTGCGGAGCTGGAAGGACTTTGCCGGCAAGAAGGTCGGCATCCCGCCGAACAGCTTCGTCGAGATGCTGTTCCGCCAGGGGGCGGCCGAGGGCGGCCTGGACATGAACGACGTGCAGGTAGTGAGCTTCCCCGGCGCCGGGCCGCCGATGCTCTCGGCGCTCGAGCGCGGCGACATCGACGCGATGGTGGCCTGGGAGCCGAACAACGCCAACGCCAAGGTGCAGGGCATCGGCGACTACTCGCCGGTGGTCGACCTGCAGCAGGGCGCCACCGGCAAGGGCACCGAGGTGCTCTACGCCAGCGGCCAGATCATCCGCTCCAACCCGAGCGCCGTGCAGCGGATGGTCGATTGCCTGGTGGCCCAGAGCGACAAGGTGACCAAGGACCACGCCGCCTTCGAGCAGGCGCTGGTCTCGCAGACCGGGCTCTCGCCCGAAGTGGCGCGCACGGCGATCCCGACCGGCGAGCCCGACGTGCGGATCTACGAGGCCGGCGCGGCGAAGATCATTCAGCTCTTCGCCGGGGCCGGGCTGCTGCAGGACTTCAGCGCGAAGGTGCCCGAGCGGATCGACTACACGTTCCTGTCGAAGAGCACCGGCAAGCCCGCCGCGGACCTCAAGGCGCAGTAGGCTGATGGCTGGCGTCCTGGAACAGGCCGGACTGGCCAGCGCGGAGGCTCCCGCCGTCGAGGCCGAGCCGGTCCGCCGTCGGCTGCCCTGGCAGTACGTCGTCGTGCCGCTCGCCGTGGTGATCCTCTGGGAAGTGGCCGTCCAGGTCGGCTGGGTCAAAGCCTCCCTGGTGCCGGCGCCACACACGGTCCTCACCGCCTGGTACGTCTGGATCTTCGGCGGCGGTCCGGCCACGCCGTACACGGGTACCTGGCTGACGGCTGCGACGTCGAGCGCGTCGCGGGTGTTGACCGGCTTCGCCATCGCCGCCGTCGTCGGGGTGGTCGTCGGCCTGGCCACCGGCTGGTTCCTGCTGCCGCGGATGCTGCTCCAGCCGCTGATCGACCTGCTGCGGCCGATCCCGGTCACGGCGTGGGTGCCATTCGTGGTGGTGTTCTTCGGGATCCAGCCCGCCGCCTCGATCTCGCTGATCGCCCTCGGGGCCTTCTTCCCCATCGCGCTCAACGCCGCGGCCGGCGCGGCTCGGACGCCCAGGGTCCTCGTCCGCTCGGCGCAGATGCTCGGCACGCCGAAGCACGCGATGCTCTGGGAGGTCGTCTTCCCGTCCGCGCTGCCGTCGATCGTGAGCGGCCTGCGGGTCGGCCTGGCGCTGGCCTGGGTGCTGGTCATCGTCTCGGAGATGGTGGCAGTGAAGTCGGGCCTCGGGTTCTCCCTGTGGGACGCTTACTACTTCAGTCGCATCGACATCATCGTGGCGGCGATGTTCAGCGTCGGCATCCTCGGCTACGTCTCCGACCAGATCCTGCAGCTCTTCGCCAGGCGCGTCACGCGGTGGGCGTCCGATGTCGCTTGAGTACGCGGCCGCGGGCGCAGCGCCCGAGACGACGGCCGACGACATGATCCGCTGCGAGAGCCTGACCAAGGCGTTTCGGTCGCTCGACGGCAAGGGCGAGACGCTCGCGCTGGTGGACTTCACCCTCAGCGTGCGGCGCAACGAGTTCATCACCATCCTCGGGCCGTCGGGCTGCGGCAAGTCCACGCTGCTGTACATGGTCGCTGGCTTCGAGCGACCCACGCGCGGGCGGCTGCTGGTCGACGGCCAGCCGGTGACCGGACCGTCGCCGGAGCGGGGCATGGTCTTCCAGGAGTACGCGCTGTTTCCCTGGCTGCGCATCCGCGACAACATCGCCTACGGCCTGCGCCAGCGCGGCGTGCCGAAGGCGCGGCGGCGCGAGGTGGTGGCCGAGCTGCTCGAGCTGATCGGGCTCAGTAGCTTCGCGGACTACTACCCGAACCAGCTCTCGGGCGGGATGAAGCAGCGGGTCGCCCTGGCGCGCGTGCTGGCGAACGACCCGAAGCTGCTGCTACTGGACGAGCCGTTCGGCGCGCTCGACGAGCTGCGCCGCACGGCGCTGCAGGACGAGCTGCTGCGGATCTGGGAGGCGCACAGGAAGACGGCGCTGTTCATCACCCACAGCATCGAGGAGGCGATCGTGCTCGGCGACCGCATCGTCGTGATGAGCGCGCACCCGGGCCGCATCACAACGATCGTCGATGTGCCGCTGGGGCGCCCGCGCGACCGCTCGTCCGACGAGTTCAACGCGATCCGCCGCGTCGTTACCCAGGCGCTGAAGGAGGGAGCCGCCGCCAGCGGCTCGCCGGCCGCGCTCGACGCTTGACGGATCATCAAGGGTAGGGCGCGGGGGCTGTAGCCAACACTGGGAGCATTGCGGTGGTGGGGGACGGAAGTGGAGATACAGACGGCGACTAGCGAAGCCGAGCGCGAGCGGGCGTACCTCGCCTCGCTGCGGCCCTTCTACCATCCGGTGGCGACGTGCGAGGCGCTCGACGGCGTCGGCGTGAACGTGCACGGGCTGCCGCGCGTGCTGAGCGCGGAGGTGCTGGGGCAGCGGATCGTCGTGGCTCGCCTGGGCGGCGAGGTCGTCGCCATGCGCGGCACCTGCCCGCACCGCGGCGCGTCGCTGGCCCTCGGCTGGCTGAACGCCGACCGCAGCGCCGTGGTCTGCCGCTACCACGGCTTCGAGTGGGGCGCCGGCGGGCGCCTGCAGCGCATCCCCGCGTTCGACGTGGATCGCCGCCCGGTACCGACGGGGCCGGGCTGGTGCGTGGAGACCTACCCGACAGTCGTCGCCCACGGGCTGATCTGGGTCTGCCTGGAGCCTAGCCCGCGGCTGCCGGTGCTCGCCGCGCCACCCACCGACGACCCCGCCTACGCGCGGCTCTCGCCGATCGTCGAGCAAGAGTGGCGAGCCGGCTGCGGCCGCATCGTCGAAGCGTTCATGGACACCTACCACTTCCCGTTCACCCACTGGGGCAGCCTCGGCGACCCCACCCAGCCCGCGGCGCCGAAGGCCGAGACCGCTGTCCACGACGACCACTTCTACCTGGAGTACGCGGCGCAGCAGCCGAACACCCAGGCGGTCAACTACGGCTCGGCCGCCGCCAGCCGCAACGGCGACGCCGCCGAGGCCTTCCTGCTGTCGACCTACCGTATGTGGGCGGTGCCGAATGCCGTCTACTTCCTGAAGACGACCGGCGACATCCGCTTCGGCATCCTGGCCGCGGTCTGCCCGGTCGGGCCGAAGCACTGCAAGCTGTTCCGCGTCCTCTACGCCTCGCGCAACTGGGACGCCGACCCCGACCGCCTGCGGCGCACCCAGGACGCGATCAACGCGGAAGACCGCGAAGTGGTCGAGTCGGCCCGCCCCTGGGAGCTGTCGACCGACCTGGACGCCGAGTTGCAGACCTACGTCGATCGCCCCGGCGTGACCTTCCGCCGCTGGCTCGCCAGCCTCGACGTGACCTTCATGTGAGCGGCCGATCGCTCGCCGCGAGGCCCGTCGGGCGGTCCTCGACGACGATAGCGGCCGGCCAGGCCGCGAGCGCGGGCGGGAGAGCGCCGAGCATGCCGCGGGGGCTGGCCGGCGTGGGCGGTGTGGTGGCCGGCTGCCGCGGTGGTGACGCGAGCAGCGCCTGAGCGCCCAGGAGGCCCAGGAGCAGCAGTCCCAGCGCCGGGAGCAGCGTCCAGACGATTTCCCAGCCCCGACTCAAGCGGTACCGCGGCGTGTTGGGCGGGAGCGGGTCGGGCGGAGCGGTGCGCGGGGTGCGGAGCGCTGAGACGAGCAGCAGCGCCTGCACGGCCAGGAAGACGAGGGCGGCGACGGCCAGGAAGAGCCAGGCGAGGTCCGTAGTAAGCGCCTCCACCGGAACGGTCCCTCTCACTCCCAGCGAAACGTCAGCGCGGCAGCAAGCGGGGCGACGATGGCCCAGACCAGCAGGTGGACGAAGGAGCCGATCGGCACGTCGCCCGGCGGCGCCAGGGCGGCGCGCAGCGTGTCCGCCAGGGCCGCGGCCGGCAGCAGGTGGCCGACGGCCTCCATCCAGCCGGGCAGCGCTTCGAGCGGCAGGAACAGCCCGCCCAGCAGCAGCAGCACCAGGAACAGGCCGTTGGCCCCGGCCAGGGTCGCCTCCGGGCGCAGCGTACCGGCCATCGTCAGGCCCATCCCGGCGAAGGCGGCGGTGCCCAGCAGCAGGGCCAGCGCAGCGAGCGCCGGCTCTCCCTGCGGTCGCCAGCCGTAGGCCAGCGCGGCGATGAGCACCAGCGCCAGCACCTGGATGACCTCCAGCGCGACGACGGCCAGCAGCTTGCCGGCCACCAGGCCGGCCCGCGGCAGCGGCGTGGCGCCCAGGCGCTTCAGCACTCCGTCGCCACGCTCGTAAGCGGTCGCGATGCCGAGATTGGCCAGGCCGGTCGCCATCACCGCCAGCGCCAGCGTGCCGGGCAGCAGGAAGTCGATCGGCCGCGCGATTGGCACCGGTATCGCCCCCACTGACATGAAGAAGACCAGCAGCACCGCCGGGATCACCAGCGTGACCAGGACGCTCTCTCCCCGGCGCAGGCTCAGCAGCAGCTCCACCCAGGTCTGCGCCAGCACCGCGCGCCACAGCGGCGCCGCCCTCCCCCGTTCCAGATCGGACATAGCCGAGGGAGCCAGGCCGAGGGCCGCGACACGATCGTCGGTGCGAACCGGCGCGCTCATCGCAGCTCCCGCCCCGTGAGCCGCAAGAAGACGTCCTCGAGCGACGCCTCGCCCACGCGGACCTCGGTCGGCAGGACGCCGCGCTCCCGCAGCCAGGTCGTTAGCTCGACGAGCAGGTCGGCCGCGGCGCACGTCTCCAGCGCGTACACGCCGGGCTGCGGCTCGGCGACGTCGGTGGCGGACGGCAGCTTGCGCAGGGCGCCCAGGTCCAGGCCCGGCACGGCGCGGAACTGCACGCGCGTGGCATCCCCGCGCGTCAGCGCGGTTGGCGAGCCCAGGGCCACCAGCCGACCGTGGTCGATGATCGCCACGCGATCCGCCAGGCGCTCGGCCTCCTCCAGGTAGTGGGTCGTGAGCAGCACGGTCACGCCGGAGGCCTTGAGCTGGCGGATCAGCTCCCAGGTCGCCACGCGGGCCTGCGGGTCCATGCCCGCTGTCGGCTCGTCGAGGAACAGCAGCTCCGGCCGCCCGACGAGCGCGAGGGCGAGAGCCAGGCGCTGCTTCTGGCCGCCGGAGAGGCGCCGGTAGCGCACGCGCGTCGCGTCGGCCAGGCCGACCAGGGCGAGCAGGGCGTCAGGGTCGGCCGGCGCGGCGTAGTAGCTGGCAAACAGGCGTAGCGCCTCGCGCGGCGTGATCGCGCGGTAGAGGCCGCCCTCCTGCAGCATGACGCCCAGGCGCGGACGCAGTTGGGCGCCGTCGCGTTGCGGGTCCAGGTCGAGCACCCGCACCGTCCCGGCGTCGGCGGCGCGGTAGCCCTCGAGGATCTCCATCGTGGTCGTCTTGCCGGCGCCGTTCGGCCCGAGGAGCGCAAACGTCTCGCCCCGCGCGACGGCGAAGCTGACGCCGTCCACTGCACGCCGGCCGCCGTAGGTCTTGACCAGGTCCTCCACCGCGACGGCGACGTCGGTCGCAACCGCGCTCGGCGCGATCAGCGGAACAGCCCCTGCAGGTTGCGCGGCATCTTGCCCGAGCTTACCTGCTTCATCATCTGCTGCATCTGCTTGAACTGGTTCAGCACCTGGTTGATGTCGGCCGCCGTGGTGCCGCTCCCCCGCGCGATGCGCCGCTTGCGGCTGCCGCCGATGATCTCGGGCCGCGCGCGCTCCTCCGGCGTCATCGACTGGATGATCGCCTCGACGCGCTTCAGGTCCCGCTCCTCGATCGCGGGCATCGCCTGCGACTTCATCAGCCGCGACATGCCCGGGATCATGTCCAGGATCTGCTCCAGCGGTCCCATGTTCCGGAGCTGCTGAAGCTGGGCGAGGAAGTCGTTCAGGTCGAGCTGGCCGGTGCGGACCTTCTTCTGCAGGTCGAGCGCCTGCTCCTGCGTGAAGTTCTGCTGCGCCCGCTCGATCAGGCTCAACACGTCGCCCATGCCCAGGATGCGCGAGGCCATGCGGTCGGGATGGAACGGCTCGAGCGCGTCGAGCTTCTCGCCGACGCCGACGAACTTGATCGGCACGCCCGTCGCGTTGCGGATCGACAGCGCCGCACCGCCGCGCGCATCGCCGTCCATCTTGGTCAGCACGAGCCCGGTCAGCCCTACCCGCGAGTTGAACTCCTCGGCCACCCGCACGGCGTCCTGGCCGGTCATGGCGTCGG